>Ga0078972_1000488_pt1 | contig 165230 bp, 136 predicted proteins | sample YelNatPaOPGAMG01_FD_67568 | JGI IMG/M metagenome (GOLD analysis project Ga0078972, IMG submission 67568) | Hot spring thermophilic microbial communities from Obsidian Pool, Yellowstone National Park, USA - OP-RAMG-01 (SPADES assembly) (version 2) | ecosystem: Environmental > Aquatic > Thermal...
CAACAGAAAAAGACGTCACCAGAGAATTGGTTATCAATCTCCAATGCAGTTTGAGCAATCTGCTATGCTACAAGCGGTATAGCTAAGCGGAGTTCTGTGTCCAGTTTCGTGAGTAATTCCAAGCCTTTTCGAATATGCAAAGTGTATCAGAGAATTTTTCAATCTTAAATTGAGTGATCAATTTAGCTTGTCTTCATTACGACAGTTCTATCTTTATATACGCCAGAAGATTGAGAGTAAGGGCATCTTCGTGCAGTGTTTCACTGGTGTCGATGTGACAATCGCTCGCGGTATTTCTATTTCCAATGACACCATTCCAATTATTGGCGTTAATAACGAAGACAGGTATCCTGCCAAGACGTTCTCAATAATACACGAGTTGGTTCATATTCTCAAGCGTCAGTCAACGCTCTGCAATGAAATGATCGATTCATTATATTCCAGAGAAGAAGAGATGTTTTGTAATGCCGTGACTGGTGAAGTGCTTGTTCCTGCTGATGCACTAAGCGGGTATCTTTCTAGAAAGAATATTGCTTCCATGAGTTTGGATCACGTGGAAACTATGTCTAAGAAATTCAGCATAAGCAAAGAAGTTGTTATTCGCAGGCTACTTGATACGAAACGAATTATACAGGACGAGTACGATAATCTTACGAATGAAATCCATCAGAATTTTCTAAAAGAGCAAGAAAGAAAGAAATTGCTTCGGCAGAATGGGGATGGGCAGCGGATACCTAGAAATATCAACCGAGAGGCTGTCGACAAGACCAGCCCGACAATTTGCCGCATTCTGCTAACCGGCTATAGCGATGGGTATTTCAGCAAACAGGATGTTTCAGGCTTTCTTGGGATCAATGAAAAGTATATTCCACAGTTTTTTAATGATGTTATGAAACAGATGATAATATGAAATTCGGACAAGAGAGCTTTTTCCCGCGGCCATACCGGTATATTATCGACACTTGTTCGATTATTTCTCAGAAAGAGAATGAACCTCATCGCCGTAGTGTTTATAGCACACTGTGGCAGAAGATTGATGAATTGGCGAGATCAGAGGTAATCGTTATATGTTCAGAGATAGAATGTGAGCTTAAAGATGATACTCTACAACCGTGGGTTCAGCAATGTACGGTTTTGGGTATTGATTTTAGAATAGAACAGAATGTTATAAAAATCGTAAATGAGCACCCAGATTTACTCAATTTCGTTAATGGTCAATCTTCCGGCGACGCATTTCTTATAGCGACCGCTATGCTGTATGGGATTGCGGTAATAACCGAGGAAAGCAAGGTTTCACCGAAGAAAATCCCCAAAATATGTGAGGCGTACAATATCCCATGCTATAACGTGACCGAACTCGCTGAAAATGAAGGCTGGTCCTTCTGAGTAGAAACAAAATAGTTCGCGGATGCCAATAAAATCGGCGTTAGTTAGCTGCATACATCAACTGCCAAAAGACTAAAACTCATGGTGCTCCGATTGCTACACATCTAAATAAAAGATGGTGAGAGGGATACCATAATGTTTATAAAATCTGATTATCTTATCCAAAATCAATCACAAAATAATAATTCGACTCTGTCGCCCAATTCTTGTCGGTAAAATGTCAAATCCCAAAGCACAAGTTGTGTCCATCGCGACTACCAATGTCGATCAGTTTATAGATGATATCTGCAGGAGATCGAAAGAACTTGAAAAAGAGATTTATCTTCTGGATTAGTTTTTATCATACCGTGACCACTGCAATTATATTGATTATTCTAACGCTATGCAACACCATCCCAGCAACATTCGCTCACCTCAAGGCTGAGTGTTATTCCGAAGCGTTTAGGATCTTTCTAAATACTATATCTCAGGTTATCCGTGCGCCGCGAAATTGCAACTAGGCGCGTAATGACTTTATTCGCTGTGATCTGAATAATTATAAAATAGCCATTTAGATTCAGACCAGGCATCTAACATGTTTCTATATTTCAAAAACAATAATTTCGCAATGGTTGCTTATTACTGAGCTATTCGTTATAGAAAGCTTGGCAAAGTTTTTATTTGGTGAGAGCTAAAGTTGTATGTATCAAGTCAATCGGTCATTACCGGCAGAATGCTTGCCATAAGGCTGGTGTATATGGTAAAAGATATAGATAAGCTCAATTGGCAACGCAAAGACTATCGATATATGCTTATAGATGCTCAGTTGTAATTTAGCTCATGTATCTGCGGCACACCGCTGCCAAGTGATTGTTCTGCCAAGGAGAGCAAATGTCTGTGATGGGTGAATAACAATACCTGTGTGGATTGAGAAAGTTTGTTCAGACAACGTAAAGCAGCCGCCGAACGCGTATCGTCAAAATTTATTAGAACATCATCCAAGATAACGGGCATGTCGCCTATCCGCTCAATGCTTTCAGCGATAATGGCTACCCTAAGGGCAAAGTAAAGTTGGTCACGGGTGCCGTCCGAGAGCTGCTTGAGATTTTTTTGCTCTGCGTCATTTGTGATCGCACTCAATAATTTGTCGCCTTTTTCATCCGTATCTACAGATATTTGCTGATAGCGGTTATCTGTGATCTCCCGAAAGTAATCGCTTGCCCGGAGTAAAAGGGGGTTTTGGTGTTTGGCGCTGTAGCGATGTACTGCCTCAGATGTGATATATTTGGCAAGCAGCAGGCAGGCATATTTCTCGCTTTCTTCTGCAAGAGATGCCAGATAAGTTTCAGCCAGTGCCGCTTCAGATGCCGCATCGCCTGATCCATTCATTTTGTTGATCTCTGATTCCAGGTTTATTCTATGCTCTTGTATATCGTTTAGTTGCTCTCCCAATCTGGTTATTTCCAGGTCAACATCATTGATCTCTCTGTTTATTTCGTCGATATTTTGCTCAGCGCTTTCTTTATCAATTTCTGACAAAGGACGCCCCCCGGTTTGATTGATCAAATCATCATTAATTTTTTCGATGTCGTCATCCAAGCTATAAAAGCTCAAGGATCTCTCTACTTGTTCGGAGAGATTTTCAATATCGGTTGAAGAAGAGTTTTGTAGTAGATCTGCCAATTCCGATTCACACCTGTCATATTTCACGGTAAATTGCCGCAAGTCATCTTCTGCTTTTTCTTTGGTGTCAAGGATAGCAAGGTATGTAGCGTTAGCTTCTCGGGCTGTTTTTAAGGAAGCGACCAGCTCGCGTGCGGTCATATCAGGTGAGTTTTGAGTAAAAGAAGGCAATTTTTCTGTGATTGCAGATATTGTTTCTTGGAATTGGTGCGAGCGATTGTCAATACCGCCTATCCTGCCTTTCAGGGAATCTATATCCTTTATAATATTTGACAGGGTAGATAGCTGGGACAACAACCATTTAGCGTCTTCAACGGAATCGATATTTGGAATATATCCCTGCAAGATATCTTGGAATCTTTTACAGGCAACACTTCTTGCTTCATCTGCTTTGTCAAGCTGAATTTTTACTTTAGATACATTTTGCTGCAAGGTTTTGATACTGTTTTGACAGTCTCTTCGCTGGTCAGCATCTGCTTTCAGATTTGCCAAGGTCTCTCTTGCTTCCAAGATGAGAGCCGTGAGATTTCCGCTTGTGATATGGTCTTTGTTAATATTTTGTAATATATCTGCCAATAGATTACATGAACGAAATCTTTCTTTGAAAACAGACCTGTGTTCAAGTTTTATTTGAGAATGGCTATCATAGAGTTTGCAGAATTCGATAAAATGATTTTTCCAATTATCAAGTTCGCTATGAGAATCAGGTATTGAGATACCCGGCCATCTATTGCGCCAAGTTCTAAATTCATTTTCCAGTTTTTCTTGATTGTCGCCGATACTCAACGTGATGGTATTAATTTCTTCTGCGATATTGGCCAGATCTTTTTCCAAGCTGTTTCTCTGCGCTGTTTTGTCAGCCGCTTCCCAAAGTTTGTCTACGGTGGCATCGGCTGAAATAACATTTGATTCATATCCCTCGGCGAGATCGGCGTTGGTGCTGTATTTAAATCCGCTTCCTGTTACGACTTTATTTTCCAGCCATGATGCTTTGATGGATTCCCAATCTTTCTCACGCAGGCTTCTTATTTGTTTTAATTCCTCTTCACTTGGAAGCTCTTTCATCTCATCATGGGTCTTTAGCTGAAGCTCTTTTGAGTCTTTTCTTTCCTCGGCGGAGGCCAGTTGCTTTTCCAATGCAAAAGAGCGTCCTTCGTATTCCCTAATCAGATCCAGCATCTTTTGTATTTCATCTTCTGAAGGGGAGGGTTTTTTCATAACCGCATCGCATTGTTGAGGGTCAAAGCCCAATTTGCTTGCCGCTGCACTCATCGCATCATGGGCAGCCGTCAGCCGGAAACTCAGATCTGAGAGCAAAGCATCCAGGTCACCTTTGGGAAGTAGTGATTCTATGGTTGAGCTCAGCTGAGCTGTATTTTGATACTCCGGGATATGTTGCAGAACTTCCTGATTATTTTCAATATCGAATTCCAATTCCTCCAGGTGTCCGTTGGCGGTATCATAATCTGTTTGTGCCGAGACCCAAGTCTCATAAGCTTGGGTGAGCAGATTCTGATCGGCAAGAATGATGCGGAATTTGTCGATCTCTTCCGGATCAGCCGGGTGCTTGAGGATAGCGGTAAGGAGTTGCCCGGCTTTTTGTTCGTTTTTACTCAGTTTTTCGGCCAAGCCAACCCTATCTTGAATGCCTTGTATATAAGCCAAGATATTCTCACTTAGCAAATCAATATTTTCACCTTCCCTCAGTAAATCTTCATCTACCGCAATTGCTGCGAGCCTTATATCATGGTTTGCTATCTCACTTTTCCTGGAAGATATGTTTCCCGTAAGGGTGTTCTTTTCGTTGAGTTTTTCCTCTATCTTTTGAGCCAGGGATCTCGGCAAGATATTATCTAAGGCCAGAGAATCTCTTTTTTCGGCCATTACCTGCCGTTTTGCTAAATTCGGTAATATGGCACGCAGGGTTGACAAGTGTAATTTTTTGTTTTCGAGATCAGTTTTTTCTGCTAAATATTTCTGCTCTTGTTTTTTTGTCTTGTCAAGTTGCTTGCAACGCTCATCATAATAAGAGGGTTTCAAGGATAGAGTGGCGATCTCTTTTTTGAGTTCGTTATATTTCTTCAAAGATTCATTGATGGATCTGGCCGAGGCCCGAGGGGCGAACAGTTTTGCTGCATCTGCATCAAGTTTTTTTATGATTCCGTCAATTTCTTGGATTCCAAGCCCGGCGGCAAAGACGGTTTCATTGAATGCTCCACCGCGTTCGACGAGTCTGGCTGTTTCGCTCAGCAGTTGTTCCCATCCCAAAGTAAACATCGAGCTGAATTCTTCTCTGCTTAAATTTCTAAGCAGTTCTCGCCATTTGTTTTCATCCATTGGGGTATCCGATGATCTGTCCAGCAGATTATTTTTATTTCTTTTATGGCGGATGACGCTTATCTCATCCCCGTTTTGTTCAAGGAGGGTTCCTCCTATCTGCAGTTTATTTGCCGGATGGAAAAAATCAAAAGATGTCCTGTTGCCGATGCCATAGAGCAGATCCGTGACAGCCGCCCTGGCGGTTGTCTTGCCTGCCTCATTCGGGCCGTAAACAATGTGGAGGCCCGGCCCTGACAAATCGATCGATACATCGGCGAAGTTACCGAAAGCGATAAGATTCAATGAGTTAATTTTCATGATTTTGCCCTTGTGCATTGAAGATAGAAGAAAGCATTGTCAAGGCATCATCGGTCATTTGCAAAAGGTGCTCTTCGTCGAAAAATGTATCGAACTCCTCTTTGCCGATCGCATGCACCTGGTTTCTGAGTGCATTCAGGTGTGAGAGCTCTTCGTTTTCAGATAGCAGGTTGCCGAGATTGCTTTTCAGCTCCGCAGCGATATTATCAAGTTCACTAAGTAAGTCTTTATTTGTCAAAATGGGTGAAGTTGCATCGGAATGTGCCGATACTTTTACTTTCTCTATCCATATCTGCGAGCCGTGGTGGTTGAGAGATGCAGATCGGACCTCATTTGTCAAATCGGTTATTCTTTCTTGCAGCATACCTGCAAGTGGGGTTAGTCCTGTAAATTCAATTCGCAGTGCATATGTTTTATGACTGTCCGTGCAAACAGCTGCCATCTCCTGCTCACAGCGTAATAGACAGTCGTCAAATGATTTTACCCCGGATATATCGATGTGACAATGTTCCCACTGCACGTCGGCTATCGTCAGCTCTTCGAGGAAGGGCTCCTGATCTTCAAATGTTACCAAAACAGCTCCTTTCGGCCCTGTTTCCAGGATATGCCTGCCGCAAAGATTGCCCGGGAAAACTATATACGGATCGTTATCAATAATTCTCCTTTTGTGGACATGACCCAAAGCCCAGTAGTCATATCGTTTGGATTTCAAAGTGTCAAGATTACAAGGGGCATATGGAGCATGGCCAGGTGCCCCGTCAAAGCAGGTATGGAGCATGCCGATATTGATAAGTCCCGGATCGCCTTTCGGATAACCGGCGGCCATGTCGGCTTTAATAGACCTTTCAAGATAGCTCTGTCCGTGCACAACCACTCCCAGGTCATCAAATACGCAACTGTCAGGTTCTTTTGCATCCAGGAGTTTTGTATTCGGAGGAAAGCGCAGCTTTTTGGTCAGCTGACTTTCAGCGTCATGATTTCCCTGGACAATCACGACCTTGATGTTGTTGGCGTCGAGCTCTGCAAGCTGGCTGATCACGAATAAACCGGTATTGTAGTCTTTCCAGTCCCCGTCGTAGAGATCTCCCGCTATCAGGACTAGGTCTGTTTTGCGTTCAATGGCTACCGACACCAGGGATTTGAAAGCCGTACGCGTAGCTACTTTGACGTCATCAAAAGGTGACCCGTCATAATTTACCAAACCGTGCAGGGGGCTGTCTATATGTAAATCGGCTGAGTGCAGGACTTTAATTTTTTCCATAGCAATTTCTCCCAATCATACAACAAGGGTCATACAGCGAAGTTTTACGCGTAACAGAAATACGTCGGGAATGTCCCTGTCTGGCCATTGTCAGCTATTCGCATATCAAAGTTATGTATAGCACAAAGCTGTCAAGACTGCATTAATCTGAGACAGAAAGGACAATATTGAAACAATTAATTGATTGTCGCAGAAGCTTTATTGACCATGGTATGCACAACAGAGGTTTTTCTCTTTTACCAAGCGTTGCGAGCATATCTATATCAATGATATTAATTGATCTTTCATTTTATTTAATTTATAATTTCTCTTTATGGGTTCATATAAAACAGCTTTTTTTGCAGGGATCTCAGGCTTTGTTGAATTGTCATCTTTGGTAAAAGAAGATCAGTTGCAATGCAGAGCTCTCGGCAATTGGGATGTGTCCGCACTGATCGGACATAGCCTCAGGGCTGTTTCGGCGGCCAAAAGCTATGCATTTTTCGGAGATGCCCCCATAAGCATTGCAACCCCCGAAGAATATTATCTAAAGGCCATTTGCGATCTGCCCGAAAATGAATATATCGCTCGCACGCTCGCGATAAAAGAGCGGGGGATATCCGCCGGTCTTAGCCTGGGCAATGAACTTGCGGCGGAGATTAAAAGTGCGACAGATGAGGCCGTAAGTTTTCTCCAACAGGCCAATGATAAAGATCTGATTAAATCACCCTTTGGAGTGATGTATCTGGAGACTTATGTACCCACGAGAACTTTTGAATTGGCGCTACACAGTTTGGATTTGGCCCGTTTTCTGGAAGTGGCACCGCCGAAAGTTTTATCTGAGGCGATATCAACATCATGGGATCTGGCCGGACGCATCGCCAAAGGCCATTCCAAGTCGGCCGAGCTACTGCTTTTTTTTGCCGGACGCGACAACATAGCAAAACCTGCCCTCTTTTAGAAAATCTCCTTTTGGAAAATCTATGAAGAAAAGTCACGCAAAAAGCAATCAGTAGATTTTCCGATGACAAATCGATGGCAAATAAAGCTTACGCCGAAAACGCAGCTTGAATATTTGCCTGCGGAAAGGCCCTGATCTGGATAAAATAGCGATATAGACATTTTGATAGTGGCAGATTTATCCTATCGTTCGATGATCAAAAGAGACTACTTGGCTTCATTTACAACCGGGGCTCATTTTATTCAAACAACTCATTTTAGATTTTAGTCTTTGTCCTAAGATCCTTTTTTGTAAAAGGCTGGGCTATAAAAAACCGTCGGAGATGTCTTCCTGGGATTAGAACTTTCCAAAGTTGCCTTTGATGTAATTTTTTACATAGTATGAGCAGAAAAAACAAACTCTTTTATAAAATAAAGAGATAGAGATAAAATGACCGGGATCTAAGAAGAAATTACCTTTGTCGCAGGAAATACCATTTCGATATTGGTTCCCAATGAAAATTTATTCAGAGACACGACGTGTATTTTGCCCATCACAGTCTTCGAGGCCCATCTATATTTTTTCGCTTCACATCACCCATAAGAGTCTTGAGTGTAAATTGTTATTTACTTTTATCGGCCAAATAATGCCTATTGATAATTTTCCTTCTGCAAATGCAAGAGCAAACCCCGGAGGGTAAGGAGATTGACAAAAGTTGAAATTATAGGTCCACCTCTCCCGTAAGGCCGGACAGATGAGCCCGAAACCGGATCCATTTTTATTATCTACCTATATTTTGGACATAGTAAATAGTCTGGCGACAACCATGTTGGATCTGCGGGAAACGATTCGATAGAGGGGAAATCTTATCAGTGATACCACTACTACAATCAGGCAACCTTCCAAAAACCCGGCTACGACATCACCGGGGTAGTGTGCCCCTACATAGACGCGGGCAAAGCAGAGAAAAAGGGCTATCAGAAGAGACAAAGCGGAGATAAAGAGCTTGTATCTGTTGTATGCAGCCCGCTCTTTCATGAATTTCATTTTGTGGCCGGAGGCAAAAGCCGGTTTGGTAAAGAGGTATTTTCTTCCCTGATACATCGCTACGATGATGGTGGTGAGCAGAGCTCCGGCAATGACGGAGTGATCCGACGGGAAAGAGTAATCGCCGGTTTTGCCGACCAAAACCAACGCATGTTGGAAAGTATCATAAGGACGCCTTTCCCGCACTGCTTTTCCGACGAACTGATTGGCCAAAAGTGCCAACAGGGTCCCTATGCCTCCGGCGAACAACGATACCGTGGCTTTTGCGACATTTGCGAACCAGTATTGGATATAAAGTAGGATAAAAATCAATGTCAGCAACACAGGGCCAAGCCATAAAGCGTAGATATGCATGAACTCATGGGCAAATGCCGTTTGTCTGGCGAAATTATTGATATCCAAATAAAGCCGGCGGTTCAATTCCTGTGGGGGAGCGACACTTATGCTGCCGCTTGAGAGCGCGGCAAAGATACTCATTGACATATCGTCATATTAGCCTCTCTATGATTTTGAAAGATGAATTTTTGATCGAAGAAGTTTTTTCGTCCGATCCTGAAAGGATAGACGGAGGGAACTTGGTGCACCTCTGTCGCCGGATATTTGACAAGGCCTGTGGTTACCGAGCATTCATACCTGCAGTATTGAGAAAAAAATAGGCAAAATTACTGGATATCTATATGGTCTAGGCTACTTGGGGCAACGAGAGTGGCGGAGATGGAAAGGCCAAGCTCAATATTTTATTGTGCACAGACAGCCATCCGATGGGTGGCGTTAGATAAGGGTGATATCCTTACACAATCAATGTCTGCTAAGCTTGTTGAAAGAAGCAAAATAAATTGCGTAGTAGTGTGCAGAAGTAAAGGTAGTTTATATTACATTTTCTTATCAAATCAAAAAAGCATTTTTTACCGCTGACAAATGAACTAATATAAATACCCGGAATAATAAGTTAAGAAGATCAGCGTAATTTTTTATTGCGCTATTTTTTCTTCTTAGAAAACTTCATGTTTGTAATTTGGTTACAATGTAGTCTACGCGGCGTGGCGATATCATTCGGATACGCGCCATATGCCTGAAAAGTTAATAAATAAGTATTTATTTTTTATTTGATATAGAGGGACTAATGTCTGAGAATTCGTTTGGATGGTCGGGGCGTGATATAGCTGTAGATTTAGGGACAGCCAATACTTTGGTGTATGTGCGAGGGAAAGGGATAGTTTTAAACGAACCTTCGGTCGTGGCGATCAACACCAAAGACGGACATCCCTTGGCCGTCGGTGCGGAAGCAAAACGCATGATCGGGCGTACACCTGCTCATATTCAAGCTATCAGACCTCTAAAAGACGGTGTGATAGCAGATTTTGAGATCTGTGAAATGATGCTTCGCTATTTCATACGTAAGGTCCACCCCAGAAGATTTTCCAAGCCATTGATGGTTATCTGCGTCCCCTCCGGTATTACGGGTGTAGAAAAGCGGGCAGTGCAAGAAGCTGCGGAGTATGCGGGCGCTAAAAAAGCCTATATTATCGAAGAGCCGATGGCGGCTGCCATCGGAGCAGGTCTGCCGATACACGAGCCTACCGGCAATATGGTGGTTGACATAGGCGGTGGAACCACGGAAGTAGCCGTCATCTCATTGGGCGGCATCGTAACCAGCCAATCCATTAGGATAGGCGGTGACGAACTGGATGCTTCCATTATCAGCTATGTCAAAAAAGTGTACAGTTTGGCCTTGGGGGAACGTACCGCTGAAGAAATCAAAATTTCTTTGGGATCGGCCTGTGAATTAGAAGAAGAACTGCATGCTGAAATACGCGGTAGGGACTTGGTAACAGGATTGCCCAAAACCATCGTTACCTCGACACGCGATATCAGAAAAGCCATTGAGGAACCAGTTGCGGCAATTATCGATGCGGTCAAAGTAACTTTGGACAAAACCCCACCGGAACTTTCCGCCGATATCATGACTCAAGGTATCGTCCTGACGGGCGGCGGCGCGTTGCTACACGGTTTGGATGTCCGTTTGCGTGCCGAAACATCCATGCCAATCATTGTCGCCAAAGATCCTCTCAATTGCGTAGCCATGGGGTCCGGTATGTGTCTTGAAGAGTTCTCTGCCTTGGAAAAGGTATTGACGTCTTCTGCCCGTTGATAGGGTAACTGTATTATGGCGCCTTCAAACAGGCGGGCCAGCCAACGCATAACATTAATTATGCTGATATTGGTTTCGCTTACCCTGCTGACATTGGATTACCACGGAGAGGCCAACAAGGCTATTACCAGCGTGAGGAATGGTTTTCAAAGTGCCATTTCTCCTTTGCAAAGGGCGATAGCAGATACTTTGCATCCTGTGGGAAATTTTTTTGCCGGGGCTTTTAACTACGGATCGCTGGAAGCCCAAAACAGCACCCTGACGAGAGAGCTCTCTCGGGCGGAAAGACAAATCTATGAGCAGCGCAATGAAGAAGGCCAGATCCGTCAGATCCAGTCTTTGGACCATATCAAATTCGCCTCTTCGCTGCCGTCTGTTGACGCGGCTGTCATCTCCCAACCGTCTTCCAACTTTCAATATACGATTGAGATAGGGGAAGGGACTTCCGTGGGGATAGGAGTTGGTATGCCGGTTGTGGGCCTCCAAGGCTATATCGGCAGCGTCATCTCGGCGTCTTCTTCCACCGCCGTCGTCCAATTGGAGCAGGACGTGAGAACGCGCATCGGCGTCCGTTTTTCCGTCGGTTCTTCCGGCAACATGTTGGGGGTAATAGACGGACAGGGACAGGGAAGGCCCCTGACGGCGCTTGTCAACCTGCCGGGACCGAAAAAAGGGACCCTAGTATATACCTCCGGTTTATACGGCGAGCTGTATCCGGCGGGTCTGCCGGTCGGAGTGGTGACAAGCGTCAAGCCGGCACCAGGTGCTCTCCAAGATAACGTTACCGTTACCCCTCTGGTCAATGTCAACAATCTGCAGTTCGTCCGTGTAGTCCTGTGGGAACCGCCGACATGATCAAATCCAAGAGCTATCTGAGATTGCTTGCGGTGATCGTGGTGGCCGTTGTCATCCAACAAGCTGTTCTGAATCAGATGGTCGTTCTTTATGCCCACCCGGATCTCCTCGTTTTGTTGGCGGTTTGTGCCGGTGTCGTCCTGGGTCCCACGCAGGGCGCCATAGTGGCCTTTTGCCTCGGACTAGGTGCGGATCTGTTGCTCAATATGCCTTTTGGGCTTTCGTGCCTCACTTTTTCGATAGCGGCTTTTTCGGCCAGTTATTTTCAAAAAATTCCCATGCATAAGTCAGGTATTGGAAATACGGGATTTCTTTGTGTCACTGCTGCTTTGATTGCGACGCTTTTTTATGCCATTATGGCTACATTGATCGGTCAGCACGGAATGCTGACAATACAATTGTTGAGAGTACTAGTAGTCATCGGGGCAGGTGGAGTGATAATGGTTTGGCCGTCTCTGCATATTCTCAAATGGGCAGTTGGTAATGACCATTTGAGAAGGTCAGATATACCTCCGGGGGGAAGTGCCGCTTGAATCTGAAGCAGCGTAACTCTGGAAATAAAAAGTCGGGATCACTGAAGCAATTAAGACAAAAAGAAAAGCGTTCCAAACAAATTGCTGCCGAAAAAGCCCCGATCCATATATCATGGCGGGTCACTACAGTCTCGGTGGTGGCGTTCGCTCTTTTTATCCTATTGGCGGTCCGTCTGTGGTCTATACAGGTATTGAATGCGTCAACATATAAGAAAAATGCCAACCAGACGATCATCAGGAAAGTTCCCATCGACCCTCCGAGGGGGATCATCCTGACAAGATCGGGACAAATATTGGCCGGTGACGTTTCCGAAGAGGTGGTCACCATCAAACCGGCGATAGGGCCTTCGGGTAAGAATTGGGTTGCCCTGGATCCAAACGGCGAAGCCAATGTCGCCGCGTTGCTCGGTATCAAGGAATCACAGATAGCAAAAGATCTGAACAATATCCAAAATATACCTTATCAACCGGTGCCTATCGCTTATGGCATCAGCCAGCAGGACATATTGCAGATCAACGAACATCCGAATGAATATAACGGGATTGCGGTCCAGCAGCAGTATCTCCGTACTTATCCGCAGAATTCGCTGGCATCCCAGGTGGTGGGTTATGTCGGACAGATTAACGCAACAGAATATAAAAGCGTGGCGAAAACAGGCCTCTATACCGAGAACGACCCCACTTACGGCCAAACCGGATTGGAAGCCGAATACGAAAAGTATCTTTACGGAAAACCCGGTTATCAATTGCAGGAAGTAGATCCAGCGGGAAACCCCATAGCAAATATCGGTATCACCCCGCCTCAATCGGGAGATTCAATTGTCCTGAATATGGATTACGGTCTCGAAAAGACTTTGACCACCGATCTGACCCAGCATCTGGCAGCACTTCGCAGTGGTCAATTCCTCGGCGGATATGTCCCTGCTCCTTCCGGAGCGGGGGTAGTGATGAATATCCACAACGGTCATGTCCTCGCCATGGTGTCGGTCCCCGGGTATAACAATAACCTTTGGGTAGGGGGAATTTCAAACTCCGCCTATCAAAATTTGGTCAATACATACGGCTATCCTTTGAACAATTATGCGATCCAAAGCCCGAATCCTCCCGGATCAGATTTCAAAATAGCCACAGCCACGGCAGCTCTCGATGACGGCCTTATTACCCCGGGCTATGAATTTGACGACCCAGGTTATTATACGGTGGGCAATCTCACTTTGCACGATGCACCTGGAGATCATCCCGGCTGGATCACGGTGGTGCCGGCTTTGGCGCTTTCGAGTGACGACTTCTTTTACAACATAGGGGCCATGTTCTGGCAGCAGCAATCCAGATACGGAGTTACCCCGATCCAAAATATGGCCGCTAAATATGGCTTTGGGGTGCCCTCCGGCATAGATTTACCGAATGTGGACAACGGTCAGGTAGATTCTCCCGCTTTACGGAAAATTTTGCATAAGCTGGCCCCGAATGTATATCCCGACACATATTACGAAGGCGACAACATGGAAATGGCTTTCGGACAGGGAGAGACATTGATTACTCCGCTCGAGCTTACGGATGCCTATGCCACTTTTGCCAACGGAGGGACGAGGTATGCTCCGGAGATTGCCGCCGCGATTGTATCTTCATCCGGGAAGGTGGTCAAGCAGATTAAACCAAAAGTAATGGCTCACGTGCCCTATGCGTCGCAAGCCGATTACCAGGCTATTCTGGCCGGTTTCCAAGGGGCTGTCAACAACCCTATCGGTACCGCATATCAGGATTTTGCCAATTTCCCGTTTAATAAATGGGAGGTTGCCGGGAAAACCGGAACCGCAACCGTCCAGCACGGTAGCCCGTCAACGGCCTGGTTCGTGGCCTTTTTCGGTCCGATCGGCAATCCCGAATATGCAGCTGCCGTAGAAGTACAGGCCGGTGGATACGGGACCAACGGTGCCGCTCCGGTGGTCAGGCAAATCATCGATTATCTGATGGCCAATCCTCCTCCCAAACTAAAACTCTGAGATGATGATCTAAGTACCGGAGATACTGGCTCTTCTGCTTGAATAGGGGCAGATGCTTTTTAAGGCGGCCGATTATCTGTTCCCGAGATCTTGTCCATCACCAAAGTCGGAGCCGCTGGTCATCAATTGAGAGCCGGTTTCTCCCGGAGAAGAGCGATTATCGTCTATTTTTGTCAACTTATGACGAACTTTGGCTGTCAGGTGCTTTGTTTCAAGATAGTATTTAAATAAGATGACATTTGCAATACAGGGACTATCCGGAGCGCCGCGAAGATTTTTTAGGTCTAGATTAAACCTCTTTGCGCTCTTGCTACCGATAACCTGCCTTTATGTGCAAGTCAACCTCTTTCGGTCACAAAGTTTTTCTCATGATGACCGAGATGCCGATCTCAAACAGGATCAAAAATTGCAGACGGTAAAATCCGTTGCCGATAAATCTTTATCTAGGTTGACTGTCAAGTCGTCTTTTAATTCATATTTTTCTATTTCAAACCGGAGCTCTGATAAAAAACCCGAGAGCTTGGGAAAGGGATTTCTCCAATGTCGCATTTTTCACCAGATATTTCAAATGAGGGTGAACCAAAGTCGGATCATTACAACGTCGATAAACAAATTTCGAAGTACCCTCTTCGAAAAGGTAAGGTTTCTTCCGACTATGAAATATCGGACAACGTTTTTAAAGAAGACCACAGTAATTTGCCAAAAAGTACCTCAAATCTTACCGATGGGGTAAATACTGTCAAAAAACCTTATAAGCCGCGCCAAAGACAATTTGTCCGGCCGCCATCTGCTCAACAGACCCCTCTTGTCGAGGGTCCAGCAGATGCTATCGGATCGGGGCAGGTCTCATCTGCGGATGGACCAACCTCACCACCTGTTCCGGGAAGCCGTCTCGAGACATCTCTGAGTGTAGGGGCCTCCTTCTCACCCAAGAGTTCTACTGCCAATCGTCGCAAACCTGCCGTCAAAGACGGGCAGATACTAGCGGGCAGTGACCCTGTCGCAGAGTTGAAAGCTCCGCCCAGGAACAGGGGTAACAGGCAGAATTGGCGTAATGTCAATGCGGTAAAATCCGCTTCTGTCGAGGCTCAACCCGGCGAACAGACATCCGGTCAGACTATCAGGAAAGCAGCCGTTGGCAAGATCGACGACCCCAAAGTCTCAGTCCGGCAAAGCAGATACATAAAGAAACCCTCCTCCGATGATAAGCGTCCTATGGGCAGGTATTTAATGTGTGTCCACGTCAAAGCCGGGGCAACGGAAATCGCTGTGATGGAAGGACGCAGGCTGGTTGAACATCACGTGGCCAAAGAGCGGGACAACGGCAACCAAATAGACGGAAACATATATTACGGACGGGTCATCAATGTGTTGCCCGGTATGGAAGCGGCTTTTGTGGATATCGGGACTCCAAAGAATGCTGTTTTGTATTGGGGAGACGTCCAGCTGGAGGAAGAAGAAAAAGATTCCGATGCCGAGAACAGTGTAAATTCACACACCAAGAGAATCGAGCAGTTGTTGAAGCCCGGACAGATGATCCTCTGCCAGGTGACAAAAAACCCTATAGGTCTCAAAGGGGCCCGACTGACGCAGGGAATATCATTGGCCGGCAGATTCGTAGTTTTGATGCCCGGCAGCGATTCGGGAGGGATCTCCAAGAGGTTGGGGGACCAGGAAAGAAAAAGACTGCGTAAGTTCATTGACGACGTGAAGCCGGCCGGTTGCGGTCTCATAGTCAGAACGGCCGCCGCCGGCGTTTCCGTTGACGAGCTCAAGACAGATGTGGAGCAGCTCACTGTCAAATGGTCTGCGATAGAGGCCAAATTGAAAAAAGCCACGGGACCAGAGCTTCTTTACAGCGAACCGCATATAGCCATGAGAGTTATCAGGGAAGAATTGAATGATAATTACAGGGCTGTTGTCATCGATGATTATGAGCTGTATTTGTTGCTGAAGTCATATGTGGAAGAGTTCGATCCTTTGCTGGCAGAGAAAATTTCATATTATGATGTGGCTGTTGAGAGACTGCCCATGTATGAGAGATATGCCATTCATGAACAGCTCCATAAAGCCCTCGATAAGAAAGTATGGCTGGCATCAGGCGGTTCACTCATCATCGAGAAGACCGAAGCTTTGACGGTCATCGATGTCAATACCGGTAAAAATGTGGGTAAATCCTCCCTCGGAGAAACCGTATATCAAAACAATATCGAAGCTGCCAGAGAAATCGCCAGGCAGTTGCGCCTCAGGGATATCGGGGGAATCATCGTCATTGATTTTATCGATATGGAAGACAAGCCACACCGTGATGATGTGCTCTCCGTATTGCGTCAATCGCTTGCCGAAGACAAGACACCCACCCAGGCTTATCCCATATCGGAATTGGGTTTGGTGGAAATGACGCGTAAACGGATAGGGGAAGGCTTGGTCGAGTCATTATCGAACGAATGCCCGCATTGCCACGGTATGGGGTACGTGTTCGAAGATATGATCAACTAAGGCTTGGGAAGTGACTCAGACGGCGGTCTCCTGATCAAAGAGCCGGTCGTTTGGCTATGCTTGGTTTTGCTAAGCCGCATACCGAAGAAGATAAACCAATCGGTTGCCCGAAAACTTTCCCCAAATTATGGAAGGCTTGGGATAACCGGCGACTGTCGCAGATCTTACACCTCTCATTTGCCGCTTTTATCCCATTAGTATCATTGGTTTTGATACCGAGACATGCATAGACAATGTCTGCAGTGCTGTAATTTGAAAATTTTATTCTCAAAAGAAACAATTGTCAGAACCTCACTTTTATGATCAGGTTTCCTGATAGTATCAATACCCTATGTACGCAGTCATCGCATCCGGAGGTAAACAAGAAAAGGTAGAAGTCGGTTCAGTAGTTGAACTGGAACTCCTTTCAGGTAATGATACTCAAGAAGTCATGCTGGCTCCCGTCTTATTGGTTGACGGGGACAATGTAGTGGCTTCTCCGAAATTGCTCGAGAAAATTTCTGTCAAAGGCAAAATAATCGGAGAGAGCAAAGGTAAAAAAGTAAGAGGTTTTACCTATCGCCCGAAGGCCAGAGGCAGGAGACGCTTCGGCCATCGTCAGCATTACAGCACAGTCGAGATTACCGAAATCAACGTAGTTAATTAATTTCGCAACAGAACGCGTCTGTTTGTGTTTTAATACAAACAGGACATAAATATTTTTCTGTCAAATTATTTAGAAAAGGAAGTTTATAGATGTCAAAGACTAAAGGTGGTGGCTCTACCAGAAACGGCAGAGATTCGGCCGCCCAACGTTTAGGTGTAAAAAGATCGGACGGTACAGTTGTGGCCCCCGGTTCCATTATTGTCAGGCAAAGAGGTACGCATTTTCACCCGGGTGTCAATGTAGGCCGAGGCGGAGACGACACACTTTTTGCCATTGCCGAAGGTCAGGTACGTTTTACGTCCCGTAAAGGCCGGCGTTTTGTGGACGTTGTGACACTTTAGTAAGAAAAAGTCTTATCTGCAATTTCTGATTTTTCAGATAACTGCGTCACTTTTCAAGTCCAACTCTTCTATACTTTTACATATAGCCATTGTTAGCTACTCATAAAGCCGCTTTGAAAGTGGCTTTATGAGTAGTTTCTTATTAAGGCCAGCATCAAAGATGACGCTTTTTAAAATCCGACGGAATAGCTCTTTTTTTTTTCTTATCGGAGTACAGCCGAGCCGGCATTTCTCTCTTTGTAGTTCATATTTTCTCAAGTACCTGAGCTTGAGTAAGTTTTATCTCCGTTTAGCCAAGTAACATAGGATAAATGTCTAATTTTATTGATGAAGCTCAAATACATGTGAAAGCCGGTGACGGCGGAGCCGGAGCCGTAGCTTTTCGCCGGGAAGCCCACGTTGCCAAAGGCGGTCCCGACGGCGGGGACGGAGGCCGCGGCGGAAGCGTTTATTTGGAAGCTTCCTACAATGAAGTATCCCTCCTGAAGTTCAAAGACCATCCGCACAGACGCGCCGAAGACGGCGGGCATGGCAGGGGATCAAAAAAACACGGCAAAACAGGTGATGACCAGATAGTAACCGTTCCCATCGGCACCGTTATCAAAGACCTGGACGGGCGTGTCATCGGGGACCTGGCAAATCAAGGCGACAGGTTGTTGGCTGCTTCCGGAGGGCGTTCCGGAAGGGGCAATGCAAGCTTTCTTTCCAATAAACTGAGGGCACCGGCATTTGCCGAGCAAGGAGAGCCCGGCGAAGAGCGCTGGATGAATCTCGAACTGAAACTTTTGGCCGACGTCGGTATCATCGGATTCCCAAATGCCGGCAAATCAACTCTGATCTCGAGGATTTCGGCGGCAAAGCCCAAAATAGCCGATTACCCTTTTACCACTTTGGAACCAAAACTTGGTGTCGTCAAATTGGACAGAGCAGGTTCTGATCAATCTACTTTGCATGAAATAGTTGTGGCCGACATACCCGGTTTAATTGAAGGGGCAAGCCAGGGCAAAGGCCTCGGTTACAGATTCCTGCGTCATGTGGAACGGGCCAGAGTCCTTTTGATCCTCATCGATTTAGCCGAAGGACAACACAGACCAGAAGTCCAATACGAAATCTTACTGAAAGAACTCTCTACGTATAATAAAGACTTACTGGAAAGAGAGCGTCTCGTAGTCGGCTCAAGGTCGGACATAAGCACCTACGATGAAGTAGGTATGGATCTGGACCTTGAGATATCATCTGTGACCGGTACTTCTCTCACGGAACTTGTGGCCCGCTTGGGTGAACTGGTGGTCAAAGAAAGATCTTCAGTTGCAACTCACCCGCTCGGCGCCCCGGTGTTACACCGTCCCCTTGGGGAAGGAATCAAGGTGGTCAGAGAAGGGTCGGGTTATGTGGTTTACGGGCGTGAGGCGCTCCGGGCGATAGCGGTCTCTGACCTCAATGATCCGGATGCATTGGCCTATGTCCAAAAAAAGCTCAAAGCTATCGGCGTCGATAAGTTGCTGAGACGAGCAAAATGCCAGCCCGGAGATCTCGTAAGCATCGGAGAGTTTCAATTTACCTACGAGCTTTGATCTGATAAATGGACAGATTCGGATCAGAAGTACCGCCGGTCGGATAATCTGATAGTAAAAATACTTAGTTACTTCGGCAGACGGGGATTTGAACGTTTTTACTGCCGGATTAGCCGAAAGAACAGATGAGACCCGGGCGACCGGCCAAAAGCGGGCCCAGGCGAGGAGACGGGGAGAAATAAGTGCTGTTGGTAGCCAAAATAGGCACATCGTCTGTTACTACGGCAGACGGTCTTATAGACAGACAGGCGATAGTAAAGTTATGCCGTGAGATTGCAGCGGCGCGAAGCAAAGACCATAAAGTTGTGATCGTTACCTCCGGTGCCGTTACGGCCGGCATTGCGGCTATGGGCTTGAAGCAGCGTCCGACGGACATCACCACTTTGCAGGCTTTGTCATCGGTAGGGCAGTATAAGTTGATGACCGTTTACGGAGATGCCCTTGAGGCAGTGGGCCTGAACGGCGGACAAGTCTTGCTGACACCGTTGGATTTTGCCGTCCGCAGTCAATACCTGCACGCCAAAAAAACCATAGAGCGTTTACTTGAGATAGGCGTGATTCCCATCATCAACGAAAACGATGCAGTGGCTGACGACGAATTGCGTTTTGGCGACAATGACAGATTGGCAGCCTTGGTGGCCAACTTATTGAGCGCCGACTTGCTTTTGCTCCTCACCGATACCGAAGGCCTGTTCGATGCCGACCCGAAAAGTGTGGGGACAGCTACTTTGATCGAAGAGATCCAGGCGTCGGATAAGAGCTTTGACGCGGCGGCCATGGGGCCCTCCACGTCTGTCGGCAGCGGAGGAATGGCCTCCAAATTAGCGGCGGCGAGGATGGCTTCCTTTTCCGGAATCCACTCCGTCATCTCGTCGGCCAAACGGGAAAATATCATCATCGATTCGATAGAAGGCGGAAAAGTGGGGACGAAAGTCGCTCCTCATCGCGATAGATTGACGGCCCGGCGTTTATGGATAGCCTTTGGGGTGAAACCGAAGGGTATTTTATTCGTTGACGACGGGGCAAAAAAAGCTCTTACAAAGAAAGAAGCATCACTGCTTGCCGTGGGCATAATCAAAGTAACGGGTGATTTTGAATCCGATGACGGGGTAGAAATTGCCGATCGCGAAGGAAAAGTTTTTGCAAAAGGTCTTGTGCGTCAAGGCTCGCAAAACAGCGCCGAATGGATCAGGAAACATTCCGCCGAACTGTCCGATGATTTGTCTCCCGTCATCGTGCACAGGGATGATTTGGTTATTTTTGACCTGTAACCGACAAGAGCAACCGAAAAGGTAGCTAATCGAAGTTGCGATGGGCCAAATAAGGGAAATCTTTACCCTAAGTTGTGATGAGCCAAGTTCTTTTTATCCAGGTATTGGAGATCATTTTTTGGGCTATTCTGACAGTATGGCTTTTGAATCGGACAACACAGATGAGCTAATCCGTCTTGGGACTGAAGCAAAAAATGCTTCCAGACAATTGCTCAAAGAGAACAGGGCGAAAAGAGACGCTGCCTTGCTCTATGGAGCAGAAGCTTTGCTCGATGATACAGCAGAGATTCTACAAGCCAACGCCCTGGATACGGAGGCGGCAAAAGCAGCCGGTCAACCGGAAACCGTCATCGACAGATTACGTTTGGACCGGGAGAGAATATCAAAAATGGCGATGGCCATCAGAGATATAGTCGCCTTGAGCGACCCCCTGGGCGAAGTGGTTGCCGGTTGGACGAGACCGAACGGATTGAAAGTACAAAGGGTAAGGGTTCCTCTGGGAGTCATAGGCATCGTGTATGAAAATAGGCCTAACGTGACTTCCGATGCTGCGGCACTTTGTCTGAAATCAGGCAATGCGGTTATGCTGCGGGGAAGTGCCGGAGCTATCAATTCAAATACAGCCATTGAGAAATCCCTCAAAACAGGGTTGGCAAAAGCCGGACTTCCCTCCGCGTGCATCACATTGATCAAAGATATATCCAGGGAAAGCGTTATCGATTTTGTCAAACTGGATAAATATATCGACTGCATCATTCCGAGAGGAGGCCCGGGGCTTGTTTCTGTGATCAAAGAACACTCCAGCGTTCCCTATGTCATAGACGGAGACGGAAATTGTCATGTCTATATAGATAAGTCATGTGATTTGGAGATGGCCATTGACATAGTAGTAAATGCCAAAACCAGCAGACCAAGTGTATGCAACGCCATGGAGACTCTGCTGCTGCATAGCAACATCGCCGAGGAATTTCTGCTCAGAGCAGATACAAAACTCAGCGGGGTTGAATTGCGCGGGGATATGCGAAGCCGGGCTATTTTACCCAGGATAAAAGAGGCTGTTGAGAGTGATTATGAAAAAGAATTCCTGGATCTGATCATGGCCGTAAAAGTGGTTGACAATTTGGAAGAGGCTATTTCCCACATCAACAAATACTCCTCCGGTCATTCCGAAGCGATTGTGACCGACAATTACAGTTCAGCACAACAATTTACAGATGAAGTGGATGCGGCGGCGGTTCTGGTGAATGCTTCCACCAGATTTATCGACGGGGGTGAGCTGGGTCTAGGTGCTGAAATCGGAATTTCAACTCAAAAGTTACACGCCAGGGGCCCCATGGGCTTAGCGGAGCTGACATCTGTCAAATTCGTCGTAGAGGGGAACGGCCAGGTAAGGATTTGAGATCCTCAACTCTTCATTCATTCTGTAGACATAGGGGAACCAAGTGACCGAAATTAATATTTCAATCGGCCAAATGAAAGAAAAGCTGGCAGGTGTCGGTTATTTGGCCGATGATTATATAGCGACTTCTGTGGTGCTGGCGAGCAGACTTTCCAAGCCGGTATTAGTCGAGGGCCCGGCAGGTACCGGCAAGACGGAATTGGCCAAAGCCGTGGCTACGGCTTTTGGTATGCCGCTGATCAGGCTGCAATGCTACGAAGGCTTGGACGAAGCAAAAGCCCTCTACGAATGGGATTATGCAAAACAACTTCTGGCCATCCAAATAGCCAAATTAACCCAGATTGTCGAACCTGAAGGATCTGAGCTTCCTGGCTTGGAAACAAAAGAGCCACGTGAGAAAAATGCTTTTTTCACAACCGGTATCGCCAAATCTATCTTCAGCGAAGATTTCCTACTACCCAGGCCTCTTCTACAGGCCATTCGTGCCCCGGAGCAGGTAGTGCTGTTGATAGATGAAGTTGACAGGATAGATGTAGAAATTGAAGCATTGTTTTTGGAGATCTTGTCTGACTATCAGGTCAGCATACCCGAGCTCGGCACGATCAAGGCGGCAAATATACCTTTGGTGTTTTTGACTTCCAATGACACCAGAGATTTATCCGAAGCTCTCAAGAGAAGGTGCCTCTATTTACATCTTGATTATCCTTCCCGGGAAAGAGAAGCAGCCATTATCAGATCACATTTGCCTAATATCGATGAGCATTTGCTAAATGAAATAGCCCGCTTTTCCGGGTTGCTGCGAGAAATGGATTTAGAAAAGCCTCCGTCCATTTCGGAAACTTTGGACTATGCAAGCGCGCTCATCATGTTGTCAAGCAAACACATTACAGATGAGCCCGCAAAAGATATCATCAACGTGTTATTGAAATATATTTCTGATATCAAACAAGTCAGATCATTACTCGATAGCAAAACCGATAAAGATTTTTTGTCATAGTATTTGCCAGATAATAACAGCTTCACGCCTTCGCATTTGCCGCAAAATCATTGCTCCAGCTTATCGCTTCGTATAGTCTGTCGCGTTATGCCCCGAAGACAGGATGTTCCGGGACAACAGGGATCTCCTGAGGTAAGGGTCGGTAAAATCCTTCCGAATGAATAGATGTCCGATCGGACTTTCAGAGGATATCCGTTTACCTCTTCGGGTGATGCAAAAGAATTGCTGGTAATAGGTTGCAGCGAGCTTTGTCCGTTGATATCTGCCGCAGAATCAAAATCGCCCAAATGGGCGGTGAACCTGTCGTCGAGCCAGAGATTTTCCAAGGAGACGTCACGGTGAATAATGCCTTGGGTAAGATCGTAGAAATTGCCACCAAGCGATCTACTATCTGATCATGGCAGGGTAAGTGCGTTTGCGGTCACCTTTGCCCAAGGTATCCTTGATTTCATAGCGACCCGCAAAAATGGTTCCCGGCGAAGCTACACTATGGGACTCAGCAGAATTATTATCTCCGTCCATTTCACATCTCCGGCAAAATCTCCAAGAATGACTTGTTATATCAACATATCAACTACCAAGTGTAGCTTATGGCAAGGGATTTTTTTTAATTTGTAATCTCTTTGTAATATCACTCAATGCAGAAGATATTTCGAAGCACCATTGCCCGAGATCATCGTTGCTCTTGCGACAAATATCTTTCTCCGGCATAGCTACCCGGATGCCGGGCGGACAGGCAAAGGGAGCTGAGTCATGCCTGAGGTCTTTACCTGTAGAGAAGGAGGAGTTGCTCATAAGATGAATCTTCTGAGAATGTCTGAGTATTGGGGAATTAAGATAAAATAGACCATGGACTCTTTTCCGCTGCCAGAAAATACTTCTGCGGCTGTGTTTGAAGTATTTGCAGATTTTATAGAGGCGTTGAGGAAAGCGGAAATTCCCGTTTCACCGATTGAAGAGCTGGAGCTCGCCAAGGCACTTCTGGTGATAGATGTTACGTCCAAAGACGAGTTGAAGTATGCCCTATTGGCCACATTGATCAAATCTTCTGCCCACATAGAAATTTTTGAAGAAATTTTTTCCAAGTTTTTTACACCCTGGCAAAAGGCCTTGCACGAAGACTCTCCTGAGGAAAAAGACAATAGGCAAGAGGCCAATGTCTCCATCGAGCAAAACCGGTACTTGCTCAAAGACGCCAAAGGTTTTACCCCCTGGCATTCGGGAGAGGTATATTTACAAAATAATCGTCTCGGGATAAGTGGCGAAGAGATCACCGCCATCCGCCAGTTACTGCTGGAAGCCATCTTGACGGGTGATTATCAAAAGATGTCTGAAGCGGCAAAGGCGATAGCTGCCCATATAACCGGGATATCTGCCGAAAAGTTGGTTTCTGCTTCTTATTACGCCGCACTGTCTCTCAGGCTTTCGGGGTTAGACGAAATCAAAAACTTTATTATGGGCGCGCTCTCCGGACAAAAAAGACCGCATTCAAGCTCTCCAACCGATTCCCTTTCTCCTTGGGATAGCTATTTGCCCGAGATGCGCTTAAGGGAACTACAGGAGCTGGCCGAGCTCGGAGACCTGGGGGAAAAGCTTATTGAAAAAGATATCGACAATCAACTGGATATCTTCAAATCTCTCCTGAGATCAGAAATAGATCAAGTCATGGCCATGCTTAAGAATAATTCTGCTTTTGATCCCGATTTGATGAAGACGGTCGGGCAGTTTGAGTTTTTACGGGCTGACGACTTGGAATTACGGTTGATGCGCAAGGAATTAAATCCGTTGGCGAAAATTTTATCTTCCAGATTGAGAAAATTTTCCCATCTGGGCAAATATCAAAAAGTAAACTTTCCGGCCACATTTCGTAAGTCTTTGGCAACCCAAGGCGTACCGGTCAGGATATTTTATGAAAAGACCAATCTCTCCAAACCGGAAATAACCGTAATAGCGGATGTCTCTGGTTCCGTGGCCTCTTTTGCCAGGTTCAGCTTGCATCTGATCAGTGCCATCGCCGAAGAGTTCAGCAAAGTCAACTCCTTTGTGTTCATCGATGAAGTCATCAACGTTACCAAGGAAATGAAACGCAGAAGTTTGCTAAATGCGAATGTGATTGAAGATGTTATCGCACAAGCCGAACGGGTATCGCTCAAAGGTCATTCTGACTATGGCTATGCATTCGAAGAATTTATCAGTACCTACCTCAAACAAGCGGTTTCAAAAAGAAGTGTCATCCTCCTTCTCGGAGATGCCAGAACGAATTACCATCCGCCGAGGCCGGAATTGCTGGCTTTTATTAAAAATAAGGCGAAAGCACTGTATTTTTTGAATCCGGAGCCGTCCGCGTATTGGAATACCGGAGATTCGGTAGTCGATGTTTATAAAGCGGTTTGCGATAATGTCGTGGAGTGCCGCACATTAAATCAGCTTGCTGACTTTATAGATGGCTTAAGTGGCCGCAAGAGGTCCCTCGGAGCGATTAGTCTATAAATCATTATGAGTATATTAGTGACCGGCGCAGCCGGATTTATAGGTTCCAATTTTGTCCGCTATTATTTGGAGCAATATCCCGACAAAGATATTATTTGTTTGGATGCTTTGACTTATGCCGGCAATTTGGAAAATTTAGAACCCTATCTCTCCAACGGAGCAATAGAGTTTGTCCATGTCGATATCGCTGATCTGGATGCGGTAGAAAAGATTCTGAAGAATAAGGACGTAGACACGATAGTCAACTTTGCCGCCGAATCGCACAACAGTTTGGCTATCTTGGATCCTCAAAGATTTTTCCAGACCAATGTTTTGGGGACACAGGCGCTCTGTGAAGCCGCCAAAAGAGCAGGCACGGAAAGGTTGCACCACATATCGACGTGCGAGGTTTACGGAGACCTACCTTTGGATTCCAACGAGAAATTCACAGAGACGTCGCCTTATCGCCCGCGTACCCCGTATAACGCGTCCAAAGCGGCATCGGACCATGTGGTCAGGTGTTATTTTGAGACTTTTCAGCTTCCCGTGACGATCACCAACTGCTGTAATAATTACGGCCCATATCAATTCCCCGAAAAAGTAATTCCGCTTTTTCTGGCCAAGGCATTCGACAATGAACCTCTTCCTGTCTATAAGTCTTCGGAAAACAAGCGTGAATGGATTCACGTTCTTGACCACTGCCGCGCCATCGATAAAGTACTGACCAAGGGCAAGATAGGAGAGACATATCATGTCGGCACCGGCAGGGAAGCCAGCGTAAAAGAAATAGCCGATTTTGTCCTGACCTTTACCGGCAGACCGAAGTCTCTGATCGAGACGGTGGCAGACAGACCGGGCCACGACAGGCGTTACTTGCTGGATTCTTCAAAAATCCAGAGAGAACTCGGCTGGCAACCTTTGATCGAATTTGAAAAAGGTCTCCAAGAGACCATAGATTGGTATTTGGCAAATGAGAATTGGTGGAGAAAGCTGATCGGCAGATCTCCCGTCACAGAAGGTAAGTGGGTTGGCTGAAAGATTTTATGTAGGTACTATCAAGCTGTCGGCTGATACAGCGGGCGCTCAAACAGAAAAAATTATAAAAACAGAGGGATCAAAATGCGTATCCTCCTGACGGGCGCCGGCGGGCAATTGGGCAAAGACATCGTTACCGCCCTCGGCAAACATAACGAATTGCTCAAGGAGCATTTGGAAATAGATTTTCTGGCTACGGACCACAGTCAACTGGATGTATCGGTCAGGGACCAGGTGTTCAAAGTCTGTTATGGCTATGAACCAGATATCATCATCCATGCGGCTGCTTGGACGAAAGTGGACGAGTGCGAGACCAACCCTGAAAAAGCCTACGGCATCAATAGCCTTGGCACGAGGTATCTGGCCGATGCCGCCAAGCATTTAAATGCTTATATTCTCTATGTTTCCACCGACTATGTTTTTGACGGATATAAAAAAGATCCTTACGTGGAATGGGACACACCAAACCCGCTTTCTGTCTATGGTAGATCAAAATTGGCAGGTGAACAGGCAGTTTATGGCGTAGATTTTCACTCGGTGATCAGAACATCTTGGGTATGCGGTTACGGCGGGGCCAATATGGTGAAAACTCTTGTCAAGCTGCTTGCCGAAAGAGATGTCCTGCAATTCGTCGACGACCAGATAGGCTCACCCACTTTTACGGAGGATCTGGCCCAAAAAATCATCGAAATAGCCATCGGACGTTACTGTGGCATCTTCCACGTCACCAACTCGGGCATGACTTCTTGGTACGGTTTTGCCCAAAAAACAGCTTCTTTGCTTGGTTATGACCCTTCTAAGATCGTCCCTGTCAAAACATCGGAGTTTTCTCCTCAGAGGCCGGCACCGAGGCCGGCCAATTCCGTGCTGGACAATATGGCTTTACGCCTTTCAGGCTTGGAGTTATTGCCGGATTGGCAAATATCGCTGGCAAAATTGCTTGACCGGCTGCAAAGGGAGACTTCTGCCTGAGATACGGATATGCCAATAAGCTTTCAGATACCGTTACCAATTTTGCTCGGGGTCTTTTAGATATTTTTGATGTTTGGAGAACAAAAAGTTGATAATAATCTTGTCGCAACAACTGCTATCATGAAGATAAATAAAAATTTATTTCAGGAAAAGTAAAATAATGTCCAATACGGCAAACACCAATGAGGCAAAAGGATCTCCAAGCACCGCTGTTATCGTCAACTACAATGCCGGCAGTGCCCTTTTATCCTGCGTCAAGAGTGTGCTGAGCGAAGGCCCTGACGTTGTCATAGTCGACAATTGCTCATCGGATCATTCCCTTGACTCAATCGAGGAAATAAGTGACGGTGTACAAATTATTCGCCTGACGTCCAACCTTGGTTACGGTTCGGCCGTCAACATAGGTCTGCGGGCAGTGAGAGATGAAAGCAAGTACGTGCTTGTTTTGAATCCCGATGTTGAACTTACTGCTTCATCAGTGGCCAAATTGGAATCGGTATTGGAGATACATGAAGACGTGGCTCTTGTGGGGCCCAAGCTGACCTATCCCGACGGAGGCTTTTATCCTTCGGCCCGTTCTTTTCCCTCCTATACGACGGCACTGGCACACGCCTTTTTGGGTATATTTTGGAAAAATAATCGTTGGTCTCGTCATTATCGTTTGGAAGAAGACAACGGCGAAGCAAAAATACTGCCGGCCGGAGATGTCGACTGGGTTTCCGGGGCTTGCTTTTTGATCCGTAAAGTAGCTTTTGAGGCCGTCAACGGGTTTGACACCGGTTACTTTATGTATGTGGAGGACCTGGACCTGTCGTGGCGGTTGAAGCAGGCCGGTTGGAGGGTATTCTTTGAACCTGAGGCTATAGTCATTCACGATCAGGGATTATCTGCCAAAAGTTATCCGTATAAGATGATATTTGCCCATCACATCTCCACTTGGCGCTTTTCTTCCAGGACAAGCCGGGGAGCGACAATATTTCTGCTACCCTTTATTGGAATCGCCCTTTTTACAAGGATGATAATTGCTATTATTAAAGAGTTTTATACCGCATTGACGTCTAAGACGTCTGGATAATTTTAGATAGGATCTCGTCGTCATGGCCAGAAGATCGTTTAGTAGGACAGTTGCACGCGCCGCAGCCAGCGGAGGCTCAAAGGGCTATAGGGCCAGAGCTCCGCGAGGATGGTATGCAATGCTGTCCGTCATCCTATTGGGTGGCTTTGCCCTCATAGGCTACAGCAGGTATGAATTGAATTATAAAGCCCCGGCTTTAGCCCCGACGACCGCAGATCACTGGTATAGCGCTCTCAGTTTTGATGTGTGCGGAACGGTGGAACCCAATATTCCGGCTAATGCCAACGCATCCACAATAGGGATCAGGACATTCGGCAACGGTATTATTGACATCGAACCAAGTGCTGCCAGCAAGCCCTCTATCTTTACCGGCAAACACGCCACCTTGGGAACTTTTGTGGCCAACTACAGCGGATTGGTATTGAGCTCAACCGTCCTGGGATTGCCCAATCCCAACTATAAGCCGTCCGCTACCACCACAACTTTAGCTACCACCACAACTTCAAAATCAACCACCACCAAAGCAGGTGCCACAACCACCACCAAAGTAGGTGTCACAACTACCACCAAAGCAGGCACTACCACAACTTTAGCTACCACCCCGACTTCAAAATCAACCACCACCAAAACAAAATCTGCGACCAAGTCCACTACTACCACAACAGCTGCTCCGATTACCAAGCCGTTGGTTTCAAACGGTGAGTCATGTACTCCATCTTTGGGTCCGGATAAAGGCGTTGGTCATGTCATGCTGGAAGTATGGCCCTCACCGACTGCCAAAGGCAAGATATACAAAGGCAATCCCAGCAACCTCCGTTTGAAGAACGGACAGATGATCACGGTAGGGTTCGTGCCCCAGAGCGTCAAGTCTCTCCCTGAGCCCGCATCAAAATCTATCATGATAACTGATTTGGGAGGCCTTACCAACTCCGGTACCGCTGCACAGGCAAAGTTGAAAAAAGCTTTGGAATCCACCACCACATCCAAAGCGGTCAAGTCTACTTCCAAAGCAAAAACCTCCGGATCCAAGGCGAAGGTTTCGAAAAAGTAAGGCTTGATACCAGAAAAAAGAGTTAATGGTTGCACGCGCAAATAAATATTTTTTGGTAAATAATAAATAAAACATTTGCGTAAGACAAAATTACTTTTCAGTGGTGATATTATTACAAAAAGTGATCAAAACGTATTCCCGGTTGTACAACAGCTATTTTATTTGCTAAGATGGAGCTTGTGAAATTAAAAACATGCGAGACAAGGGAGTGTGATTAGTGTTAGCGATAGTACTTGTCGGCGGAGAAGGGACCAGACTTAGGCCCCTTACCAATCATTTACCCAAACCCATGTTGCCAATCGTCGAAAAGCCGATGATTTCTCGGATAGTCGACTGGCTGGCAGTACACGGAGTGGATGAGGTTGTCTTGGCTCTTGGTTATAAACCGGATGCATTTACCGATGCTTTTCCGGAAGGGATGGTAGACGGAATAAAGATTTCCTATGCCATAGAGCCTTCTCCTTTGGATACCGCTGGAGCTATTCGTTATGCCGCTGATACGGCGGGGTTTAAATCCGGTCCGGTGATAGTGGTCAACGGGGACATAGTCACAGATTTGAATTTGGCGGACCTGATTCATTTTCACAAAGAAAGTGAAGGATTGGCAACGATCGCCCTAACGCCGGTGGAGGATCCTTCGGCCTACGGGGTAGTCCCCACGGATTCGTTCGGTCGCGTCCTGGCCTTCATTGAAAAGCCGGACAGGGACAAAGCTCCTACCAATTTGGTCAACGCAGGAACTTACGTATTGGACGGCGAAATGATCAATCTGATCGCCAATGACAGGCGCGTTTCCATCGAGAGAGAAATATTTCCCGCCCTTGTTGAGCGCGGCGAGCTGTTTGCCATGGCCTCAGACGCTTATTGGTTGGACACCGGGACACCGGAGAGATTCTTGCAAGCCCAACTTGATATTTTGCGCGGAGACAGAATATACGGAGCCGAGATAGAATATGTCGAGAGAAGGGGAGATGTCTTTTTGGCACCGGGTTCCGAACTCGAAGCCGAGACCAAAGGGCATGTCTACATGGGTTTTGCCAGCAAAGCAGCACCCGGTGCATTTTTGCATGACTGCGTGATAGGAAGCGGGTCGCAAGTCGCTCCTTGGGCAAAAGTTATCAGATCGGTGATCATGCCCGGAGCAAAAATACAAGAAGGTGCGATCATTGAAAACTCGATTGTTGGCTCCTATGCCATAGTCGAGAGGTCAGCATCGGTAAGAAATACGACAATTGTTGGTGCCGAAGCGATAGTTCCTGCCAAAATGTCCTTGGACTGTGCCAGACACTCTCTATAATATAGAGTTTATATGAGGGTATTAGTTACGGGGGGCGCTGGATTCATCGGCTCCAATTTAGTAGATCGTTTATTGGCTGAAGGTATGGAAGTCGATGTCGTCGACGATCTTTCTTCCGGTTCCTTAGCAAATTTAGCAGATGCCAGGTCCATCGGTTCTGGACTGAAGTTTTACCAGTTGGATATATGTTCCCAAGAAATCTTTGAGTTGTTCAAAATTCGCCGTCCTGAAGTAGTGTTTCATCTGGCGGCCCAAATCAGCGTGACCAAATCTGTGCGCGAGCCCCTGCTCGATGCACAGGTGAACGTGCTGGGTTCTCTCCAAGTTATCGAAGCCGCAAGACTTGCTAAAACCAAGAAAGTTGTTTTTTCAGCCAGCGGTGGTTCTCTCTACGGTGACGTGGATGTGCAAGACCTGCCCGTGCCGGAAAGCCACAGACACGATCCACGCTCTCCATATGGCCTGGCTAAAAAAGTTGTCGGTGAATATCTGGCGCTTTACAGAGAACTCTACGGGCTTGAGTTTACTGCCTTGGCGCTGGCCAACGTTTACGGCCCCAGACAAGACCCTTACGGAGAAGGCGGTGTGGTATCTATTTTCGCCGATAATCTGCTGCATTCCAAACAGTCTCTGATCTACGGAGACGGGGAGCAGACAAGAGATTTTGTCTTTGTGGACGATATCGTGGATGCTTTTGCCAGAGCAAGGACCAAAGGCTCCGGGCTTTTATTGAATATCGCTACCGGACAGCAGATCAGCGTCAATAAACTCTATCAGGTCATGGCCGACGCCGCCGGTTCCGATATCAAGGCCACCTATGCACCTTCGAGAGAAGGTGAAGTTTTAGCAAGTTCACTCGATCCCGCCAGGGCAGCCATCCATTTGGGGTGGAAGTCCTGGACACCTCTTGAGAAAGGAGTCCAAGCCGTTCTGGATTATTTTAAAGCAGGGCATAGATCCAAACTCTTATCCAAAGACGATTTTTTTCGAAAGGATGACAATTGATTGTCGTTTTGGCGGGAGGAACGGGCGCCGCTAAGTTTTTAAGCGGACTTGTCCAAGTGGTTGACAGGCAAGACATATATGTGATCGGCAATACCGGTGATGACGCAGTATTTTTTGGGTTGCACGTCAGCCCTGACCTCGATACAATTTGTTATACCTTAGCGGGGGAAGTAAATGCCGCCACCGGCTGGGGTATGGCAAATGAAACGTGGCATGCCATGGATTCAATAGAGCGTTACGGCGGTGAAACCTGGTTTCACTTAGGTGACCGAGACCTTGGTACCCACCTGTACAGGACTTCAAGATTGCGCGAAGGGGCAAAGCTTTCCCTTGTCACCCAAGAGATAGCAGACGCCTGGCAAATCGGTGTCGACTTGGTCCCTATGTCGGACTCACCGGTGCGTACGTATCTCGAATTACTGGACGGGACGGAAGTTGCTTTCCAGGACTATTTTGTCAAATTGAGACACTCCGTTCCGGTAACGGCCGTTACTTTCCGCGGGGCATCCCAAGCCGTTCCATCCGATGGAATTTTGGAGGCCATAGCCGCTGCCGATCAAATCGTCATCGCCCCCTCCAACCCCATAGTTTCGATAGGGCCGATATTGGCTATTCCTGATATCAGGGAAGCTTTGGAAAAAGTCAGGGATAAGGTAAAGGCGATATCGCCGATAGTGGCAGGCGTGGCCCTGAAAGGTCCAGCGGATAGATTGCTGCGAGAGCTGGGTCATGAGGCCTCCGTAGTCGGGGTTGCAAGTCTCTTGGCAGGCGTGGCCGATACTTTGGTGATCGACGAACAGGACGGAGCCCTTTCAAAAAGTATCAGTGTAATGGATCTCAAACCCATTGTCACCAATACTGTCATGTCCACCCCCGAACTTGCGAAAAATCTCGCCTCGATAGTTATAGATTGTTAAGGTGCCGGATAACGAACTGAGAATTTTTGCCGTAGAGGGGATAAAAGATATTGTCAGCGGGGACGACCTGGCAGCGATTATCACCGAACGGGTGCAGCTGCACGATTATGATGTCCTCATTGTCACCCAAAAAATAGTTTCCAAAGCTGAAGGTCGTGTCGTCAACCTGGAAGAAATCTTGTCTTTGCAAGACAAAGATCAGGGTTTATCTATAGAAAATAGCAAAGAGGACGACCTTTTAGATCTGAGTTTGGAAGAGCAAAGAGAGCGCAACCTGGCGGTTGCCAAAGAGCAGGTGGTACTTTCGGAATCCGTCTCAATACTGCGACGCCGGGGATCTCTGATTATTTCTGAAACCGCTCACGGTTTTATTTGTGCCAATGCCGGTGTGGATCTGTCAAACATTGAAAGCGGCTACGCGGTCTTATTGCCGGTGGATCCCGATTATTCCGCCAGGAGAATCCGTGCCCAAATCCGCCATCGGCTCGGCATCGAGGTCGGGGTCATCATTACCGACACCTTCGGTAGGCCGTGGCGGCAAGGGTTGACAGATATCGCCATTGGAGTAGCCGGTATAGGTGCTATCGAAGACCTGTGCGGGACCAAAGATGCCTATGGTAACGAAATGCACGCGACCAAAGTATGCATAGCAGACGAGCTGGCCGGGGCGGCAAATTTGGTCATGGGTAAAGCCGCCAAAGTACCAGTAGCCGTGATCAGGGGGCTGGATAGCAAACTTTTCAGAGAGTCTTCGGTGAGAGAAGAAATAATCAGGCCAGCGAGCGAAGATCTCTTCAGATGAAGCCTGTCGGGACCAAAGAACAATTTTCCGACGGGAAAACTTTTCCGATAACGCTCGTCGCCGACCAATTGAGGGCCAACGTACCCGGTGGCATAGGTGTTTATGGACTCGGTCTTTTGCAGGGTTTCCGGGAGATAGCCGCAGACTTTGACCCCGGAGATCAAAAGGAGATATCCAATCACCTTAGTTTTTCTCTTCTTGCCTCAAAATCAAAGGCAACCCAAAGCGGGACCGGGGATCGTCTAAAGGATTTTCTGCTTTTATCCGAAGGCAAATCTGCGATGGCAGCGCCTCCTTTTTCTTTGCAGGAAAGATTTTCTTCGAGTCTTTTCTTTATCTATGCTGCCAAATTTGGATTGATCAAGGTGCCGGCGAAAAATTTGCTGGCATGTATTTCCCTGGTTGTTCCCAAATCAAAGGGGCCGACCTGTGTTACTTTACACGACCTGGCATTTCGTGACTTACCGGAAAGCTTTACCCCGCATGGTGTCAGGTGGCATGAATCGGCGCTCAAACGTGCACTGAAAAGGGCCGACGGATTTATCGCCCCGACTTCCGGCACCGCCGCCAGGATCAAAGATTTAGCCGGCCCCACCAAGCCGGTTGCCGTCATCGAATACGGCTGTGACCATCTTCCTCCTCCTAATCTAGATGAGACAAGAGCCCTATTGGAAAGATTGTCCATCCCGGCCGGCAGGGGAAAGTCAAAGCTTTTGTTGGCCGTTGGGACCATAGAGCCGAGGAAAAACTTAGACAGGTTGCTGCAAGCTTTCTCACTTGCCGAACCATCGTTGGATGAGGGAACTTCCCTGCTTGTCATTGGGCCGCAAGGTTGGGGAGATTCCCTGCCACAGCTGCCGAAAAACGTTTATTTGACAGGTTCACTCCCCGGAGACGTACTGGCGGGACTCTATGAGACAGCGGACGCTCTCCTTTACGTACCCATTTTGGAAGGTTACGGCTTGCCGGTAGCAGAAGCGTTTCATGCCGGATTGCCTGTTATCTCTTCTCCCGTGCCGAGTGCCAAAGGGGCGACGTATTTGGCCGATCCTTTGAGTATCGAAGACATTGCCGAAAAAATCACTTCTCTGCTCAAAGATGAGGATCTGCGGACCGGTCTCATCGCAAAAGGCAAGGAAATAGCCGAAGGCCTTACCTGGCGAAGTATCGCCTTCCAACATCTTTTGTTCTGGCAGTACCTATACGGACGTTATTTTGATATTTTGAATCCTGTCGGACTGAAGTCGCAAAATATGACTGTCGAACAATTAGATAAACAGTGCCTGCAGATTTCCTACAGGCAAAACAATATAACCCACAAAGTAAAAATATTAAACTAAGATAATTGCCATATATAATGGCAATTATTTATTATGGATGGAAAGTTCCGGATGATATTTGACGATAACGACGGAGGTCTGGAAGCCGGTGATGCATCGGGGCTGGCGGTATTGCTCAATGCCACAAGCGTTCCTCTCCGCCCTGTAGGTGCCGGAAAATATATCTGGGAGCTGGCTAAAGGCCTTGCTTTTGATTTTGACACCTCTTTGTATCTATGCACGAGAAAAAATGACAGGGCGCGCTGGGAAAATATCATGCTGGACGGGAGGAAAAATAAACTGCTCCCGTTGGCACCTGTATCAAAGCCGGCCCGCATGCAATACGAAGAGTACTCCATTGCAAAATTGGCAACTCAAATTGGCAAAAATAATTTATCTCAGCGCTCCTTGGTCCTACACGGCCCCCATTATGTGATCGGGCGAACCAAATCAGCGGCTGTGGTCGCAACTATCCACGATATGACCCTCCTGGAACATCCCGAATGGCACGAGAGGAATAAAGTCATCTATTTCACCCGGGCCATCGGAAATGCTGTCAGGCAGGCCCAGGTGATTATCTGTCCAAGCCGCTATACCGCCCAAAAATTGCTCGACAGGTACCATTTAAAGACACCGGTCGTCGTAGCCAGACACGGCGTGGATTTCAGTCTCTTCCGGCCAAAGAACCATTTTAACCTTTGGGAGGATAAAGAGGCCTTGTTGGAGATCGGCCTTTCCGGCAGGTATATTTTACATGTCGGCACGATAGAGCCGAGAAAAAACATTTCTCTTTTGGCTAAAGCTTTTGACGTTTTGGCAGATAAAGATCAAGAGGTAAGGCTGGTTTTGGCGGGTAAAGAAGGCTGGCGGGTGACGGAAATAAATAAGGTTTTACATTATGTAAAGCATAAAGACCGCATCGTCAGGCTCGGTTACGTGCAAGACAGTCAGGTGGCAGTTTTGCTCAGGAATGCTTCCGTCGTCTGTTATCCTTCCTTTGAAGAAGGATTTGGGCTACCCGCCCTGGAAGCTGTGGCTTGCGGAGCCCCTCTTGTGACCACCCGGGACAGTGCAATGGCAGAGATGGTGGGGAAAGCCGCTGTTTTGGTCAACCCGGGCTCACTGGAGGACCTCACCGATGCCCTGAGACAGGAACTGGAAGGCGGAGGGGATCAGGAGCTGCGCCGGAAGAGCGGATTGGAAATTGCCGGGCAATTTACTTGGGAAAAATCATTAAAAAATCATCTTTATGCTTACAGACTGGCTTTGGGTGGCTAGGTTAAATATGTGCGAGCATTTATAACCGGATCAAGTGGTTTTGTAGGCAAATGGCTGGGAGAACATTTACTCAGTTGCGGAGACGAAACTACCTCGCTGGATGATTCGATAGATATCAGGGACCAGGACAAGCTCCGGGAAGCTTTGGCAGATCAAGCGCCGGAAGTCATTTTCCATTTGGCGGCTTTGACACACGTAGGGCGCTCTTTTGAGGACCCCATCACCTATCTTGAAGTAAACGCCCTGGGAACTTATAAGCTCCTGGAGGCGGCCAGGACACTTACAAAACCGCCGAGGGTGCTTTTGATCAGTTCGGCCGAAGTTTACGGCGTTACCGGTCAAAATAAGAACGGCGAACCTTTGGAAGAAAAAGACCCTTTGCTCCCGGCGACGCCTTATGCCATGTCGAAAGTGGCGGCCGAATACGCCGGTTTGCAGGAGATGCATGCTCACGGGCTGGAGGTTGTCATTGCCCGCCCCTTTAATCATATAGGCCCCGGGCAGGGGGAAGCTTTTGTGGTCTCGGCACTGGCAAAACGCATCGCCATGGCCGAAGCCGCAGGAACGGATGTCATTCCGATCGGAAATCTCTCTGCCAAAAGAGACTTTACCGATGTAAGGGACGTAGTGGCAGCCTATAGGCTGCTGGCTTTGGGAGGAAAACCCGGGCAGTGCTACAACGTATGTTCCGGCGTTCCAACGGCCATCGCGGAGATAGCAGAGCGCCTCATTGGCCTCTCGGGGCATAAAATAGAGTTGAGAACAGATGAAAACCTGCTTAGGCCGGTTGATCTTCCCATATTATACGGCTCATCGGTCAAACTGCGTGAGGAATTGGGCTGGGAGCCTAGTGTTCCCGGGGATCGGACTCTTGCTGATGTTTTGCAATATTGGAGACAACAGATTGGGCAAAGTGCTTAAATAACTTGCAGGCGTTATCGGTAGCTTCCGATACTGGCTTTGCGATATTGAAAAAATTCCGCTGTCCCTGTGATGCGGATCCGTCGGCCTTTCCGGAGTCTTTTGTAATGTCTTTCAGCGTCGTATAGATCCGCTTTCCCGACAATACGGAGAACCCTACGGCGGTATAGAACAAGTCTTCAAAATCTTTTTGAATTCTTTTTGCGGCTTCTCTTTGGTCCATGAGATCCATTCTATCTCACAGTGCTCCACATAGCTACACCTTGTAGATCATTCTTTCTTGTCTTTGAGTCCGGCCCGCAGAGGTTGTCGATGCTCAAGGACTATGTTCGCCGAGGCTTTTTCACAGGCACCCGGTAGGCCCACCGAGGCAGGACAGAGCTCCAGTGCTCGCCCCCGTCTGTGGTATGCCACAGTAGCTGGGCAGGGCTTTTAATGGTATCTCCGAGTATAACCGCATCTTTTGTTCCTAACACGATCGCCAATGGCGCCGCTGACTCTGCGCCGCTAAAAAGCTGGTCTTTATATTGCCAGTCGGCACCGGCATTGCTGCTCACGAGGAGCGAGCTGATGTTGGCGACGAGGAGCAACGTTTTCGCTGACATCGCATCGATGCTTACGAGGTAGCCTGAGCCGAGAGCACTGGAAAATGACCGGTAAGAGGAGCGGAGGTGCCACCGCAGTCCTTCGTCATTTGAGGAGAGGACGGACTTCCCCTGCCTCCCTGCACTTGGCTGACCGGCACATGCGGCGAACAGCTCGCCGTTTGGAGCGACCGACAGCGTGACATACCAATTCCATTTGCCGCACGGGATCGACCTCTTCGTCCAAGAGGCCCCCGAGTTGGTCGTACGCCAGAGCAACGCAGGCTCTGCTGGAGATCCCTTATTGTTCATCGTCGGGTCTGAGACCAGGTAGGCAAAAGACCGATTCACGCGGTCAAGCATCGCAACGTTCTCAAAGGTTGCTACGGCCGCCGGATTGATTTGCCCGGACAGGGCCAGTTTCGACGGCGACCAGTTGCGCCCGCCATCATCGGACACGAAGAGTCGGATGGGGCAGTGCCGGGTCGTTGGGCTAGCACAGGCCGTTTGGAGCATCCAGATCGAAGATCCGATCGGATCGATCTCAAGGACATCGCCCGCCGTGCGGATACGTGACCAAGTCCGCCCGCTATTGTGGGTGACGAAGAGATCGGGGCCGAATAAGAAGCCGTCGCCGCGGTGATCAAAAACAAGCGAGGATGTAGGTATTGAGTTGTCCACACACGGCCACGTTGTGACCGTGACGAGCGGGGCGAACAACGCTCCGCCATTGCTTGTCGGGCCGACCTTGTCCGCACAGACGTCCGTGCCCGAAAAGTAGAAGAGCCCGTAGCCGCGAGTCAAGGTTTCAAAGGAGACCGCCTCGATCTGCCCGGTAGCGGCCGGGATAACCCGGTGATGCGGCGCTGAGACATGCGGGATGCGGGGAGATGCAGACGAACCCGGGGAGCCAAACCCCAGGGCTAAACCTATGATTACGAGAAGCCCTGCAAGCATTCGAAGATTGCGGCCTGCATTGACCCTTACCGTCAACCTCGCCATGGTATCGATACGACCCATCCTCATTTCGTCGTGACAGCGCTACCTACGACCGGAGGCAGTATGGCCTTTGTCTTTGCCGTAGTAGCATCGGGTTCGATAAGTCCCATGTCCGTTGTCATGGCGGCTATTTTAGGATGCTTTACTCCCGAGGTCAAGGGAGTGTAAACAATTAAACAAATTATCTGTCAATTCCCCGGCTGATTCAACCCGGCATGAAAAGATGCCGGTGAGAGATGGCAAGTAGGACAACCGGTTGTGCTATATGGATGTTTTCCTGTTTTCAGGTCAAAACAGTAAGCGGGCAAACCTATCCGGATAAGCTTTATAGATATTGCACTAAGCAAGTATTTTACTTCCGCAATCATCTTGGGACTCAATCTGTAAGAGGTTTTAGACACGCGGCTGTCAGGACTGTATCTGGGACGGGAGATCTTCTGGTCAAACTATTTGACCTTGAGACAAAGCAAAATTTTTTTCACATGAAAGCCTCCCGGGTTGAACGGCTGCTCGGGCAAGCTATGCACAAAGCTGCTCGCCGAGGTGATATCTGCATATTTTGGTTTTATGTCTCCGAACAAGGACGAAAAGATGAAAGCAGGTCAAAGAGAAAAGAGATGCCCACAAAGGCGTAGGTATTTTAGAAGGGGAGCCCACTATGGATAAACAGAGGCGCTATTCACGGTAGGATAAGAATCAGTGAGCCTTTATAAAATGGACATCGACCTGATAGCAAGCAGAAAAGACCTAGATTTTGCCCTGAGTGAATTTCTGAGCTGGAACGAGAAAAGGGGTATCACCCTCTACCGGGCTCAGGAAGAGGCCTTGACGGAAATATTTGCCGACAACCATGTGATCGTGACCACTCCCACCGGATCGGGAAAGAGCCTGATCGCTCTGGGGGGACATGTGGCGGCGATCGCCTCCGGGATCCGTTCTGCCTATACTGCCCCCATCAAAGCTTTGGTGTCCGAGAAGTTTTTTGAGCTTTGTGATGTCTTGGGACCGGAAAACGTGGGCATGATGACATCTGATGCCTCCATCAATATCAAAGCCCCCGTTATCTGCGCCACCGCTGAAATCGTGGCCAACATGGCACTCAGGGAAGGGATAGACGCCCCTTTCGGACAGGTGGTCATGGACGAATTCCACTTTTACGGAGATATCGACAGAGGATGGGCCTGGCAGGTGCCTCTGCTTGAGATGAAAAATGCACAATTTATCCTGATGTCGGCGACTTTGGGCGATACCACACAGGTGGAGAAAGGGTTGCGCAGTAGGACGAAAAGGGATGTTGCGGTCATCAGGTCAGCCATACGTCCCATCCCGTTGGTATTTGACTACAGCCGCCTGCTACTCCATGACACGATAGGGGAGCTACTGGCCGGTGATAAGGCCCCGATATACATCGTCCATTTTACCCAAGCCTCAGCAGCCAGGCAGGCCCAGTCCCTGACTTCCCTGCAGGTCGTCAACAAACATGAAAGGGAAGAGATAGTAAAAGAAATTGGCGACTTCCGTTTTTCCAAAGGATACGGAGCGACCTTATCCAGGTTGCTGCACCACGGCATAGGTGTCCACCACGGAGGCATGCTGCCAAAATACAGGCGCCTTGTGGAGCGTTTGTCCCAAAAAGGCCTGTTGAAGCTGATCATGGGGACCGATACCTTGGGCGTAGGTATCAATATGCCGATCAGAACGGTACTTCTTACCAGCTTGAACAAGTATGACGGGATACAGACGAGACTGCTGACAGCAAGAGAGTTCCACCAGATAGCGGGGCGCGCCGGGAGGGCAGGATTTGACCAAGTCGGCTATGTCGTATTACAGGCCCCAGAGCATATTGTGGATAACGAAGCCAACCTGAAGAAAGCCGAAAAGAGATCGGCAGCCCGCGGTGGGAAGAAAGTCAAGGTTGTCTTGGCAAAACCGCCGAAGGGGTTCGTCCATTTTGACGAATCAACTTTTTCCGGTCTCATCGATTCATCTCCTGAGGCTTTGGTCTCCAGACTGAAAGTGGACCATTCTGTGGTCCTCAACGTCCTTGACAGACCCGGCGATAACTGTAAGGCCTTGCGTACTCTACTGACGGTAAATGACGAGCCGAGAGTCAACCAGCGGAAATTGATCAGAAAAGCGATCGGGGTCTACAGATCCCTCCTGCAAGTCGGAGCTTTGGAAAAACTGGAGCATAAAGATGAATCGGGCCGGATGATCAGGGTCTCTCTTGATCTGCAAATAGATTTTGCCTTGAACAACCCGCTCAGCCCGTTTGTTCTGGAGGCAATTCCCCGTCTTGACCATTCAGCTACCACTTATGACTTGGATGTGATATCGGTGATAGAGTCCACACTGGAAAACCCCGGTGCGATTTTGACGGCTCAACTTGATAAATTGCGCTCGTCTCTGATGCAGGAGTTGAAATCAACCGGTGTGGAGTACGAAGAACGGATAGAGGCTCTGGAAAAGCTGGAATATCCGAAACCTCTGCGCGATTTTCTCTATGATTTATTTGACGACTACAGGATGATCCACCCTTGGGCAAAAGATAATAATATATCTCCCAAGTCGATCGTAAGGGATATGTATGAGATGTCCATGGGCTTTAACGAATACGTGGCTCATTATGGTTTGACAAGGTCAGAAGGGTTGCTACTGCGCTATCTCTCTGATACCTATAAAGCATTGCAGCAAAATATCCCCGAGGATTGGAAAGAGGAATCCTTGCAGGACATCATCTTATGGCTGGGAGAACTGGTGCGCCAAGTTGACTCAAGTCTCTTGGATGAGTGGGAAATGTTGCAGCGGATCAACGATGCCATTGCCTCAGGTGCCGATCCGGAGCAGGTTATTTCCGGTGTAAGCCCTGTCTTCGGCGGGGATAGCAAAGAGCTGTCCGCTAATCAGGGCGAGAAAAAATTCCTTCTCAGCCAACAAAAGCGTGCTTTTATGATTATGGTCAGGAATGCCGCTTTCAGAAGAGTCGAATTGTTTGCCAGAAAAGATTTGGAAGCCCTTGCAGAAGGAGAAGAGGTCGGTGGATTCACCAAAGGCAAATGGCAAAATGCCGTCGAATCCTATTTTGCTATCTACGAAAACGCAGAGATATCACAAGATGCCAGAAATGTTTCCCTATGCAAGATAACGGAGCATCAAAAGAAATGGAAGGTTCAGCAAAATATTTTGGATCCGCAGGGTAATTGCGATTTTATCATAGAAGCTGAAATCGATTTGGATGAATCCGACCAACTCGGTTATCCCGCATGGCGGACGTTATATGCTTCTTCGGAAATAAATGGCAATTGAGAGCCCAACTTCGGACACTTCTGTGCATAATTGCCACTTATTTCCGAAGAGCCCTTTTTCTTTGGCTGCCCCTGGAGTGAATATACGAGAGACGTGATAACGTGTCCTACGGTATCATCGGTGATCTTGAACCCCTGGCGTATGAGTTCGTCGGCGAATTTAACCAATATCCAGTTTTGCACTCCGTGATGTCGAACTGAAAGGAAATGATAGTAGATGGACCGAACTTGCGCTGTATACATGTCTATTTCTAGTCAATCTTTGTCTCCAAGCGAGATAAGTAATATGCTTGGTATGACACCTACTAAACTGAACTTACCCCACTCAAGCCCCCGTTATGTTGCCCCTACTAGGGATTATGGTCGATTGTGGCATAAAAGTGTAGCCAGTAATATACTTGACATGGTGATACAGATGTGTTAGTATATACTTATGGATAGAGCTAATGCATCAATGCATGTATCACATATCGTAAGCAGACGAGGTGAGAAGGAGTATCACTCCTGGTTGGTGCGACGTAGCTACCGCCAAGACGGAAAGGTCAAGCATGAGACGATCGCTAATGTCTCCAAGTTACCCAAGGATGCCATCGAAGCACTGAGTCTTGTTCTTGCGAACAAGCCGGTTATTGAGGCCGGAGCTGACTTTGAGATCCTTGGGTCAAAGAGGCTTGGAGCGGTAGGTCTCTTGCACGCTCTCGCAAAGTCCGAAGGAATCGTTCGTGCACTTGACGTGGATAGCCGTGACAGAGTCCACCCACGTTTGGCACTTGCCATGATCATTGCCCAGACTATCAAGCGATCCTCGAAGCTTGCTATGTGTAAGTACCTTCCCACTACGACGCTCCCAGAGGATCTTGCCATCAGTGTCACTGGTGTCGATGACTACTATGAGACCCTCGACTGGCTGAGACGCCACCAAAATGCAATCGAGTCCCGTCTCATTCGAGACCATACCAAGGTTGGGTCCATGCTCTTATATGACCTCTCCTCGAGCTATATGGAAGGTAGCAAGTGTCCACTTAGTCATTATGGCTACTCGAGGGATAAGAAACGAGGCAAGCTCCAGATCGAATACGGAGTTGTAGCAACTCCTGAGGGACTCCCACTTGCGGTCAGGGTCTTTCCTGGTAATACCAGCGATCTTGCGTCGTTTCGTAGTGTCACTGAGGAACTCAAGAAGACCTACAACCTCACAAAGATCGTAATTGTCGGTGACCGTGGAATGTTCTCGGCCACCAACATCAAGCATCTGAACGAGCTCGACCCAAGCTACCTATATGTCTCGGCTCTGCGCTCTGTCCAGATTCGCCAACTCGTTGAAAATGACTACATTCAACTCGGCCTCTTTGACGAGAACAACCTCTTTGAGCTTACCCACCCTGATTATCCCGGTGAGCGCCTGATAGTATGTCGTAACACAGCACTTGGCCACAAGCGCTACATCGAGCGTAATCAACTCTTAGATCTTGCCACGAAACGCCTCGAGAAGGTAAAGACCTCAGTTGAGGTAGGTAGGTTGCGAGATCCTGGAGCCATTGGGAGACGGGTGGAGAAGGCACTGGCCTCGACCAAGATGGGTAAACACATCATCACCGAGATCGCTGAGGGGGTCTTTGACTTTCATCTTGACGATGACTCGATCAAGGACGAGGCCGCATTAGATGGGATCTATGTGATTCGAACCACCATTCCAAAGAAAGAGGCATCTGCCAGTGACGTGGTTGGTTATTACAAGAACCTCGCCAATTTAGAGAGGGCCTTTCGCTCCATGAAGAGCATCGACATCAACGTCAGGCCTATTCGCCACTACCTTGAAAATCGGGTCAGGGCTCATGTCTTTGCCTGTATGTTGAGTGCTCACCTGCTCCATATCGCAAAGGAACGTCTGAGCGAGTTGACCTTCCGTGACGAGGAGCCACCGCAGCCGATCTCACCGGTTGCCAAGAAAGTAGTCTCTGCCTCAGCCAAGGCTAAAACAGCGAGCAAGGTCAATAGAAACGGTCAAGAGGTGATGAGCTTTCGTACGCTCCTTGGTGAACTCGATACCCTTGAACGCACCACCTGCCGAGTGAAAGGATGCGAGGTGACATTTACCAAGATGACAAACCCCACCCCTCTCCAGCAACGAGCTTTTGAACTCATAGGAGCCAAATTGAGCGTGTGACAGTAAAACTACACCCAGAATGAACCAAAATCCCAGTTAGGGGTAGAGAGAAGTCGGGGTGGCGGGGGTAAGTTCAGTTTAAAAACTGTCGACGCCACTTACATACCGACTGATCAGAGAGGCCAACCTTTGGAGCTATCTTTAGGCCGGGAACTCCCTCTGGCCAAGTAATATTACTTCTGCCCTTTGACGATCACGATGCGGAGTTGTCCTTGCACGAACTCTTCGTTCGAGTTCACTACGTTCTTCTTGAGTAAGCACCAGCGGTTCCACAGTCCACATCATTGACCTCCCAGAGTTGGTTATGTGTACTATCTTATAATATGCAATGAACTTATGCGTGGATGCACTAGTTATACGTCGCTGACGAACCCATGTAGACAAACGTGCACTCGTAGTGGTTCAGTGTGGTTAGCTTCGCTGAAGCCCCTCCGGCGGGGTTGAGCCAGTGGAGATAATGTTGGCATCCATCGAGGGTGATTGTTCGGTTAGTGACTGGAGCCTGGATAGTGGTCCCCTGTTTAACTGCTGCCTCGGGGAAATTGTACCTCATTTGAGGTGGCCCTGTGACTGTTAGTGTGGCAGAGTTGTTACCTGTGGATAGAACTCCGTCAAAGGGGAACACCTTGTCGTTTCGACCGTCTTCGTAGATGTAATAGACTTCTCCCGAAAAGTGTTGACCACTAGAGGATGCAACCTGCAACACATAGTGAGGGCCGGACCAGGGCGGTCCATTGGTTAGGCTAGAGTCGCCAGGCTCGCGCTCAACGTAGTTACCTGCCGGGAAGGCTTGGTTGCCACTACCTACGTTGGAGACAGATGGGAATGTCATCGGTAGAGTCCCTGGGAGCGGCGCTCGGCTGCTAGTAGGCTTTGACGGGAGTACCTTATTAATGACAGTAGCCGTGTCTTTATATTGACCCTTGAACGCTGGGTGATTTCCACTGAGCGTGATGACACCAACAGCTGCTACTCCTAGCACTGTGACACCAAGTGCTCCCTTGAGTAAATTGATTCTAAATCCTAACTTCATAGTTATCTCCCTCAGTAACAGACAGCCGAAAAGTTCCCGGTTTCCCATTGACTATTCCCCACGGCCGAAGCGGTAAGTGTCAGGCTTGTTATCGCTTTAATCATCTTAGGATGCTTTGGCGAATTTGTCAAATGTTTTCTTTGTCTTACACGAGACTCTAGCTTCTGAAGTTGGTTCAAATGATTTGATTTTCTAACCATTATTTAGTGGTCCTCCCTGTTATTAGTATCGCATAGTTTACACATACTTTCTGATAGTCCCACGTGAGGTCTTTTTAACAGGATCCCAATACGAGGTCACCTCGTATACATACTCTTTGTTTCCAAGCTTCTTATAACGTAAGTAACTCATAGCTTTTATTACCCACTATGGCAAATGATCAGAAATTGATAGTGCCCTTTACAGAAAAATCCTATTAAAGCAACAAATTGAGAACGAATAGGCCTTTGAAGACTAATGCCTAGTGCCTAATAATTTTGGGAATAATATAGGGTCATGCCAAGATGTTGGTGGAAAAGATATCAAAATAGCAATAACGAGATGTAAGTTTACTCATATGTCCAAAACTGAGGCTAAACACCGTGTCATTGGCTAGAGGAAGAAGGATACAGTAGGTTGCAGTGAGTTTTCAATTGCCGAAATTTACTGTCAAAGGATCCACGGGAAGAACTAAATCTTGCTATAACCATACACTAAAAGAGTCCTTTTGATCAATCTTCAAACATGCATACTCCTACTGCCACCTTTTTAGAAGATATCGATAAACTATGCGATTACCTTAGAAGAAGTTGCTCAGGTGGCTCCAAATCAATGTTTACATAATTGGGAAACCTCACAATTCTGACATAATCTGAGCTGCTTTCCTCGTAGAAATATATAGAAAGAGTGTTTTTGTGTGACCATGAGCTATTCTGGGAGTCCATACACTCCTCCGGAAGATTTGTAAATAAATCTACAGCTTATTTACTTTTACAGCCGTACCATATGCACAAATTTCTGTCCAATTATTTCCCATCTCTGATGTGTCAAAACGCATTGCCACTATAGCATCCGCCCCTTTGGCGCTCGCCTCTTCTTTCATTCGCTCCATGGCCAAGTTACGGCTTTCAACCAGGTTTTTAGTCATACCGCGAAGTTCACCGCCTACAATCGATTTAAGCCCAGCACCAATTTGTGAACCGATATTTCTGCTACGAATTGTCAGCCCGAATACTTCTCCTAAAGTTTCTGTGATCTCATGACCAGGAAAATCATTTGCTGTCGTGATTAGCAATCTAAGCCCCTCTCTGTTAGCTATGGATGATAGCATACTTGGCTTTTTGCAGCAATAGCTATGCGCAAGAATTTATTCTTGCACATAACTATTATATACTAATTTGCTTTAAGATCAATTTAAGTATCTATTTTTGAAAATACAAGCATCGGATTTAAAGCAAAATTCCGATAAGATAATCACCTCCTTTTATCTTCTTGCATGAACCAAAAAGTCTTACGACTATAATTACAAATAGTTTAGGAAGCTTATGAGAGTAAAGATTTTAGGTGGATATTGGCGTTATCGGATCAGAATATAAGTCAAATTGTCCTTATTAGACATGGAGAAGCGGTTGTCAACGTCAAGGAAATCGTAGGCGGGCATAAATCTTGCAGCGGCCTTACTGAATCAGGACTAAAGCAGGCCAAATTGCTTGCGTCTCGTTTAAGACGGACGGGAGAGTTTAGCGGGGCAAGTGTTATCTATACAAGCATCCTGCCGAGAGCCATTGAGACAGCTGAAGTTATACGTTCTGCTTTGGGGGATTTGGATCTTATCCAAACCTGCTCTCTTTGCGAGCGACATCCTGGTGAAGCCGACGGTCTTTCTTGGGAAGAGTACAGGAAGCGCTATAAAGGCAATTTCCTGGCCGGTAAAAATATGGAGCAGCCGCTTTCACCCGGTGGGGAGACACACACGGCTTTTCTGGCAAGAGTCGAAAAGATTCTATTTGATATTGAAGAGAATAACCGCAACAAAAAAGTTATTGTCGTGACGCACGGAGGTGTCATAGAATCGTCGCTAATGAACATTCTGGGTATCGATAAACCCGATAATCGAGTTATTTTCCATCCCAGACATACTTCGATAACTGAATGGGCAATAACCGATTCAAAATGGGAGTTGCAGCGTTACAACGACGCTGTGCATTTGCTTGGAATACTTTTTAGCGCGACATAGTTTGCGTTTACAGTTTATAACCTTCAGCAGGTAAAATCAGGATCAAGGCCGAACGGTGAAGTTTCATTTCCCGGTGTTTCCTGCAGCAGCACAGGTTTGCCTTCGGCAAAGAGCTCTGTCGCGTGCGGGCTGTTGTAATATGCAAGGCCGCCACACCATTTTGCCAGTGTTGTAGGTTTCGGTAAGTCTGATTCTGTATACGGAGGCGAAGTCCAAGGGACACCCGCAACCCATAGTGGAGTCCGGGGTCCGCTTGGGGCATAGCCGCCAGTGATATGGTTATATTGTATACTGGTTGAATATATACCCACAGTAACGTGTTGTTGACGCAAAGCATCCAATGCCCCTTGTATAACTTGAGCATTTATTGCAGTAGAATGTGACCAATAGTTTCCTTGGCTGAAATCTGAATAGAGAGAGTCTGAGAGAAAATCGTTTTCGATATCCAGCCACCATAATTTGGATAATACATGGCGTCTTTTCGTAAGTATAAAAATACGTTTGGTGCCGTTGTATCCATAGTTGTATGCACGGCAGGATAGTTGGCTTGCGGGAGATTTCAAAGCGGTACATATGCCGGCAGGTCCGTTTCTTTCCAGATATGCCGCTTTTTTGGAATGGCCTGGTGCATTGAGAAAAATATACAGACTGTAAGGTTCTAAATGGAATTTAGCTGTTTTTCTCGCCCATGCTACTTCTGATTGTATGCATGAATTGTAAGCTGAATCAAGCCATCCCGCTGCTTCTATAACAGCGATTCCCGTAGAGGGTGGCAAATATGGTTTTCTTATATGACTCCCGTGGAATTTGCATTGAAAATTGCTAATGTCATATCCAAATATTCCTTTAGGTATATTCACATTTATAGGTGAAGTGACGCTATCTTTTATGATTACTACTACTTTTGTGGAAGAAGTCATTTTTACGTGCGTTAATGACCCCCAAAATCTAGCGTCACCATAGTTGAGAACCTTTCCGTTATCGGTGGTTACCCAATAACCGCGTCCGTCAGGTGTCTCTGTTATCCCGACAAATTGTTGTTGAATATGCGAATGAACCGGGGATCCGTAAAAGCGCGCATCTCCAAAATTTAAGATATTGCCGTTTCTGGCGAGCAAAAGATAGCCTTTGCCATCGGGGGTTGATGTCATGGATACGATCGGGTCTCTTTTTGTCATGATGGCATTGCCGTAAGGGCGAGCTGTGCCAAAAGCAAATACGTGTCCTGTGGATGTCGCTATCCAATAACCCGTACTCATAGGATCACTCGTTATGGCGATTGCTTCGCCAATTCCTCTATCATGAACCGCTGAGCCGCAAAAACTGGCGTCGCCAAAGTTCATTACACCTCCGTCCCTCTCTAAGAGCCAATAACCTTTGTCGGTTCTCGTTGAGGTAAAAGACGTTACCGTACTTGCCGCACTCCTGGCTTTACGGAGCGGTCTTTTATGTTCAAAGAGCTCAGCTTTGCCGAAAGCAAATACCTGACCCTCTTTATTGACCAGCCAATAGCCCTTACCTGAACTAATGGCTTGTCCTCCCACTATATCTGGGGGCAAGTGCTTATCCACGAGAGATCCAAAATAGCTTGTCCCACCAAAAGCCACAAAACCACCGTCTGCTTCAATAAGGGCATAAGCTCCATTTTCTCCGGATGTTGGTGGCGGTATTACAAGAGTCGTAGTTGTCGTCGAGGTGGTTGTCGCAGGAGCAGTTGTCGTCGAGGTGGTTGTCACGGGAGTCGTAGTGGTTGTCGCAGGAGCAGTTGTCGTCGAGGTGGTTGTCACGGGAGTCGTAGTGGTTGTCGCAGGAGCAGTTGTCGTCGAGGTGGTTGTCACGGGAGTCGTAGTGGTTGTCGCAGGAGCAGTTGTCGTTGAAGAGGTAGTTGTCACAGGAGTCGTCGTAGTTGTCGTTGAAGAGGTAGTTGTCACAGGAGTCGTCGTAGTTGTCGTTGAAGAGGTAGTTGTCACAGGAGTCGTCGTAGTTGTCGTTGAAGAGGTAGTTGTTACGGGAGTCGAACAGCCTAGTAGAATAGTTCTTTTTGCGAGCAAGACAGAAGAGAGGATGATGCTTTTCTTAGAAATATGTACAAAAGTACTGTTTGTTAAAATCAGCGATCCAGACAAAGCAATGATGCACAGCAGAAGTGCAAATAAAGTTTTTGAGGTGTTGCGTTGATAATTTTCCGATAGTCTATATTTGCCGACAGCTATTTTTAAACGTGTCCGAGGCATCAGCTACGAAGCAACTCAGCTACCCTAAAGGCCAGGTCTATGGATTGTTTGGCGTTCAGACGCGGATCACACGTCGTAGTATACCTAAGGGGAAGCTGTTCTTCCAGAATGTCTTCGGCGCCACCCAAGCATTCCGTTACATCGTCACCCGTGAGTTCTACATGAACTCCGCCGGGCCAGGTTCCCAAATTATGGTGAACGGCAAAAAATCCTCTGATTTCACCTAAGACATCATCGAAATGCCTGGTTTTCCTGCCTCCTTCAGCGGTAAATGTATTACCGTGCATAGGATCACATTCCCAGATAACTTTGTGTCCTGATTCTTGGACAGCTTGAATAAGTTTTGGCAAGACGGAAGTCACTTTACTGACGCCCATACGAGCTATCAGGGTAAGTCGTCCCGGCTCGAAATTGGCATCAAGCAGGTTACACATGTGTACGAGTTCTTCCGGGTCTGCAGTAGGCCCAAGTTTCAGACCAATTGGGTTCTGGATGCCTGATAAGAATTCCACATGGGCTCCGTCTATCTGACGCGTCCGTTCACCGATCCACAGCATGTGTGCGGAGCAGTCAAAGTAAAGCCCAGATATGGAATCTATTCTGGTCATAGCTTCTTCATAGTCCAACAAAAGAGCTTCATGACTGGTAAAGAAGTCAACTTGATGGATAGGAGCCCCTTCTGACATGTCTACACCGCAAGCTTGCATGAATCGCAAAGCTCTGTCAATCTCTTCCGCTATGGCATCGTAGCGTCTTCCCTCTGCGCTTGCGGCAACGAATTCGTGATTCCACATATGGACCTTCGAAAGGTCAGCAAAACCGCCTTTGGTAAAGGCGCGCAGCAGGTTCAAAGTAGATGCGGAGTGGTGGTAGGCAGTTATCATCCTTTTTGGATCGGGAATTCTCTGAGAAGGAACGGGTATATCATCATTGACCATATGGCCTCTGAATGACGGCATTTCCACGCCACCGACTTTTTCTAAAGATGAAGATCTTGGTTTGGCGAATTGTCCCGCTATACGACCTATTTTTACAACAGGAACTCCTGCTCCATAAGTCAGAATGACTGCCATCTGCAGAATAACTTTTAATTTATCCCTGATCATGTCTGCTGATAATTCCGCAAAAGATTCAGAACAGTCTCCGGCTTGTAAAATAAAAGCTTTACCGTCGGCCACTTGAGCCAGCAGATTTTTTAATCTTAAAGCCTCACCGGCAAACACAAGAGGAGGCAATTGTTTGAGTTGACTTACAACTTCATGGAGGGTCGCTTCTTCAGGCCAACCCGGGTCTTGGTGGACAGGATGTGTCTTCCAGCTGGCTGGATTCCATTTTGTAGTCATTGACATGGCTGCTTTCTCCGTCATCTCAGCAATCCCCATATAAGGTTTAATAGATTAACATGTTCCATATTAGCCAAATTTACTAAGAATCTGTTATTTATATTCATGTTATAGGAGTAGCAACACTTTCCGCAAGACAACGGTTATAAATAATATATGTTTTATGTATTTTGGAGCATCCAAGCCTGATATTTATTAGTCTTGTAAAAGACATATATCCCATCCGTATGCTTTCAATAAAATATTAAAAGCAAGACCGACATGAGACTGAGGGCTGTATTGCGTATAGGAATTTTAGGCGGCACGTTTGATCCGGTACATACGGGCCATTTGATAGCGGCTGTTAATGCCAGAGACGAACTCAAATTGGATAAGCTGCTTTTGGTCGTAGCCAATAGACCCTGGCAGAAGTTAGGTATGCGCGAAATTACACCCGCTGAAGTTCGCTTGGAAATGGTACAAGCAGCGGTAAAAGATCTTCCCAATATAGATGCTTGTGATATTGAGATCAAGAGAGGAGGTCTTTCCTATACGGCAGATACCATATCAGAAATAAAATCTTCCCATGGGTCCGACAAAATATATTTACTGGTTGGAACAGATGTAGCGGTGGAATTGGACACATGGCAAAGAGTAGAGGAGTTTAGGGAAGATGTACATCTGGTAGTTATCAGCAGGCCAAAGGAGCAATCCGATTACATGAGGCTTTTTGACAGCCATATCATGGAAGAAAAGCTCGCTGCAAATCTACTTGACTGGAAGGTAACTTTTTTGATGATACCCGCCCTCGACGTCTCCTCTTCAGTTTTGAGAGCCAGAATCAGGAATAAAAAATCATTGGATTTTTTAGTTCCCAAAAGCGTAATTGACATTATTTCTTCCAAGAAGCTGTATTGTTAATAATTAGAAGAGTAAGTCATACCAACAGGGGGATCTTTGCAGCAAAGTTTATATGGTCAAATGGATCAGGATTCTGGTTACACCGGTTTTACCTGTAAATCGCTCTTTCAAAGATTATCCTTAATATACAAGGCCTTATCTTGAGTCTTACTCTGGCCATGGTTGCAGCTCAAGCCGCTCTCCAAAAAACAGACGAAAAAACAGTGTTGCTTGATGTTCAACCGCTTTTGAGTTTAACAGACTATTTTGTCGTCTCGAGCGGGGCTAACCCAAGGCAGATAAAAGCTATAGTGGATGAAGTAAACAGGCAGGTAAAATTAGCCGGCGGTCACTCTCCCAGGCAAATTGAAGGCTTAGCGCAATCCGAATGGGTGCTTGTTGATTACGGCAGTTTTATCGTACATGTTTTCAGTAACGAAGCAAGATCAGTTTACGGGTTGGAACGTTTATGGGCCGATGCCAAATCAATGGATTTGGTTAGTAAAAGTACATCCGAGGTATCCGATACCTATATCTCGGCAGCAAAATAAGTCAATTGATATATTTTGGCTAATGTGATTCGGCACAACTGACCTCTCGGCAATGATTTAGCCCATGTCGGAATATAGAGAAGCGAAGAAATTCTAAGTTCTTATTTATTTACAATCTTATGTGAATTTATTTTAGGGATTTGCGGAGAGATACATGTAAAATGCCGTATGCTGCTTGCAAGTTGATTAGGAGCAATTTCAAGATAATCAATCCTGTTTACGGGATCAGTGGGAGCAGTTCCGTTTGGAAGGTAAGCTGGAAAAGGGGACCCGGCATAGGTAAATTTTACTGCTGTAATATTGCAAAATTGTGTTAATGTCCATACAATTTGTCCTAATTCTTCGTATAGGTAAATTGGGGAAGAACTGGCTGTCGTAGTATCCAAGCCTACTATGGCTATAGGGTTTTGGCCTTTGGTAATTTTTAATGATAAACTCGGCTGCGGATCTAGTTGCAGGGCAGTTGTTATATCATTGACTTGTTCGCTGAGCGTAGGCCCTAAAAGTAAATCTTTGAGGGCTAAGGACGGACTGAGGTGAAGAGCGGTTCTGGTTACCGGCGTCAAAAGATTGTTGTCGATGAAATATACGTAGAAAACTAAGCCGGTAGCCCCTTTTTTCCCGATAGGCGTTTTTGGGGTAGGGACATTTGTTTTGGGCCCTTCCTCCAAGCCAAAAGGAATTCTGCTCACGGGAAGAGGGGTTGGTTGCGAGCTCAATGGAATTCCGCATGAACTGAGTAGTGATGACAAAAGAACGAAAAGAAAAGCAAGACCTACTTTGGTCAGGTGCGATTTGTTCAATACCGTAAAGGATAATCTGACCCTAGAGATCATGCTTTTCCTTTCCCTGGGATCGATCTTTTTTGTGGCTATTAGACGAGTGTATATCTATTGGTATCTCAAATACAAAACATGCACCCCCGCTTTTTGCCTCGGTGACAAAAACTCGGCCTTTGTGAAGTTTGATATGTTCCTGAACCAATGCCAGCCCAAGGCCGGTACCGCTGGTTGCTCCGCGATTTCCCGCGATTTGTGAACCCCTGCTAAAGCGCTCGAAAATGTGTTCTCTATCCTGTGGGGCAATCCCCGGGCCGTTATCTTCAACGCTGACCCTGACAAATCCAGCATTCACGTCAACCAGTACCCCGGTTGCCCCGCCCGCATAGCGGTCGGCATTTTCCAAAAGGTTGGCAATGACCCTTTCGATACGTCTTTTCTCAGCCAATATTCGTAAGCTGCATGCTTTTTCTCCGATAACGACCGGAACCTTGTTTTGAGAAAACAAGTCAACCGCTTTTGTGATTAGTTCATCGATAGCCACTTCATCAGGCACTAATTCGGCAGCACCGGCATCCATCTTGGATATTTCGAGCAGATCACTTACCATCCTTTGAAACCTCTTCACCTCACCGCTCAAAAGATCAAGTGCTTTTTGTGAACGTTCTGACATTTCATTGCGGCGTGTCTCGAGAACCGAAAGTGACGTTGCCAATGTGGTAAGAGGAGATCTAAGTTCATGACTGACATCGGAAGTAAATCTGGCGTCGCGTTCGATACGCTCCTGCAGTTTATCAACCATAGTGTTGAAAGAGGCAGCCAATACAGTTAGGTCGCTTACGTCGGTGGTCGCAAGCCTGGTTTTTGGTTTGCCGGATGCTATATCTTGAGCGGCACGTGATACGGCTGCCAGCGGTCTGAGAGCACGTCCCGCAGCCCAACGTCCCAGAAACGCTCCAGCCAGGGTCGTGGCTATGCCCGCCAGGAGCAAAGTGACAAAAAGAATATGGAGTGTGGCTGCAGTATCGCTAAGATTAAAAACTCCGACGTAGAGAGCTCCGGATAGGGGGATCGGTATGCCTATTGCCAAATGAGGCTCACCTTGATAGGTAAAATATTGTTCTGCCGGCACGCCATTTTTTACCATGGTCAGCAGCCCATGCGGGAGGTCATGAGAGGTAAATGTGGTTGGGTAGTGATACCAAATGCTTGAAACGTAGACCAATGAATCGGCACCGGTCAAAGGATCGGCCGTAATCTCATCCAACAGGTTGGGAATGACGGTAGCTATATGCCTGTTTAATTTTTTAGATGAGTATTGGAAATTTATATATGGATGCGGTCCCTGAAGATCACGTTTAGCGGTAAAGGCATTATCATATGCCACTGACAACAGCGAAGAGGTCTCCTGATTCATAATTGAATGGCTGGTGGTTATATATGTCAGTGCAGCCAAAGCAAGTGAAAGAACAAGCGCACCTGCAGAGAAGACCAAAGTTACTCTATTTTTCAGCCCCAAAGGTATATGAAATCTGCTTTGCTTGAATTTTCCTCTTCTTGATGTTGGCCTATTGCCGACAGAGCCACCCCTCCTGCGTCTCGATACCATAGGAGGTTGTTTATCATCCGTTGTTGAAGTTTTATAAATAACGTGAGATGCTCGGCGGGCAAGATTTGCGATATCTACGGTAATCTTTGCCAATGCGTGGAATTTAGATAATATAAAAGATTTTGACGCCCAACCTGGATTTTGATCCGGGCCAATGTCAATTATTATTTTTGACGGTGGTAGCTCAGCTATTTTCCTTCTGCGGAAAAGACGGGTTATCCGTATTCTTTTCCTTCTCGGATCCTGCTTCAAGCTTCTCGTATCCATAATTTACCGTAATCAAACTACAAGCTTATACCCAAGTCCTCGCACTGTCAGCACATGGTCAGGGTTGGCCGGGTCACGCTCAATTTTTGTGCGCAGTCGCCTGACGTGTACGTCAACCAACCTGCCGTCCCCAAAATAATCATAACTCCAGACTTTTTCCAGGAGGTGTTCTCTTGAGAGAACTTTCCCCGGGTTAGATGCAAGTTCGCATAGTAAAAGGAATTCAGTTCGTGTCAAATGAATTTCTTCATTACCCCTTTTAACTTCTCCGGCATCTGGCAAAATTTCTATGTCGCCTATCAGGAGCGTCGATGACGTCCCTTCACTTGTCCGGGAACGTCTTAAAAGAGCCCTGATCCTTGCTGAGAGTTCTTTGGGCTCAAATGGCTTCGTAATGTAATCATCTGCGCCGGCCTCCAAACCTGTCACCACGTCATTGGTATCGGCCCTGGCGGTGACGATGATAATGGGTACGCTACTGTGTTTTCGGATTTCTTTGCAACAATCGAAACCGTTCATTCCCGGCAGCATAATGTCGATTATTACGAGGTCAAAACTTATATTGGCATTATTGAAAATATCAACGGCTTTCTCCCCGCTGTCGGCTTCGGATATTTCATTACCTTCGTCTTCAAGAGAAAGACGCATCGAGGTACGGATACTTTCGTCATCTTCGACAATCAATAAATTAGTGACCATAACATATATTGTCTCATATAAACCTGAAATGCACGTGTTTATACTAAAGTTAAACGGGTAAATGGGCGATTGGAAGCTGGACAGCTATAAAAAGTATTTGGCCGGTGAATCAGAAAATACTGTTCGTGCTTATATGAAAGATATAGAGAGTTTTATAACCTTTGTCAAAAGGGGAGGGGTAGACTCACCAAAAGATGTCACCAGGATTTTGGTAAGGCGCTATCTGGCTAATTTGAATACGCGGCACTATGCTGCTTCAAGCATATCGAGAAAATCTTCCGTATTGCGCAATTATTTTCATTGGGCAAGGAGAAACGATCTCATCCAAGAAAATCCCACAACTACAATTAATGTTACAGCGAAAAGAGGGCGCCTGCCCGAAGTATTGGATGTAGTGGAAGTCTCCGAGATTCTAAAAGGATCTTATCTCCCGCAAGCTTGCGGAACAAGGATAATATCATCCGGCCCTCAAGGGGCTGCAACGCAATACCCTACTACAGATAAGCAGATTACAAAAAACCGGGCTAAGCCCCAGACAAGAGGATTATCGCTGCAAGAACACAAAGATGTCATGTGCAGATTAAGAGATGATGCGGTGCTTGAAATCATTTACGGATCAGGATTGAGAGTCAGCGAGTGCTGCATGTTAGACGCAGAAAGTATAAATTTTTCCGATGAGTCTCTCCTTGCATTCGGCAAAGGTTCCAAAGAACGCATCGTACCAATGTCCAGAGCAGCCATAGAGGCGGTGACGCTTTACCTAAAAGACTCGAACGGGAGGCAGGCATGGTTATTAGACGCCAAGAAGAAAACTGGATACAGACGCCGGACAGACCAGCAAGAAATCGACCAAAGCAGTTCGTTCACAAGAGACCGCATCAATCCCGGACAAGGTGCAAAGAGATCAACTTCTGCCGGTAATGCTTTGTTTTTTAATTTTTCAGGCAACAGGTTGCAACCTCGAGATGTATATAGACTATTGAATAAGAGAATAGACAAACCGGTGCATCCCCATATGCTTAGGCATAGTTTCGCCACTCATCTGCTTGACAACGGTGCCGACTTGAGGGTAGTCCAAGAGCTACTGGGCCATGCCAATCTTGGAACAACGCAAATCTATACCCATGTTTCCAAAGAACGCTTATTAACTGCCTATAAAGATTTCCATCCCAGAGCTAAATAAAAGAGGACATCATTAGGTATTTCCACCCTCGTGGCGGGAAGTTTAATCCTGATGGTATTTGGGTTATTGCCAAGAAGAGGGTAGGCTCAAATTGACTGATTTTTTTCAAAGATCATACATCTGTTCGGTAAAAGCTGACACAGATTGCTCTTTGATAAATTCAAATTGAGAATTTCCCGTTAGCTCCCCGTCGTAGAACAATCTTTGCTATCATACTATGGCTTATAGATTCTTGTTTATAATGAGATAAGAGTCATAGCATGATAAATAAGACTAACCCGATCAAGCCCACGGTCGCCTATTGGCGTACTGGTCGGATGATTGAAACCGCTGGGAGAGGAATATTATGGCAGTTGTAAGTATGAAGCAGCTTTTAGAAGCAGGCGTACATTTCGGGCATCAGACAAGACGCTGGAATCCCAAAATGAAGCGCTTTTTGTATGGTGAAAGCAACGGGGTTTATATAATCGACTTATACAAGACCCTGGAACATCTGGATGTGGCTTATAGCGTTGTACGCGATACGGTTGCAAAAGGTGGAACCATACTATTCGTCGGAACCAAAAAACAAGCTCAAGACCCTATTGCTGAGTATGCAGCGTATTGCGGCATGCCATATATAAATCAGCGTTGGCTGGGCGGCATGCTCACCAATTTTGAAACTATTCTCGGTCGGGTCAAAAAGATGGGAGAGTTGGAAGCGGCTAAAAGGTCAGGCGATTTTGATGCCATGCCTAAAAAAGAAGCCCTTCTTCTTTCCCGTGAATTGGAAAAATTGGAACGCAACTTGGGCGGTATTCGCCGTTTGACCAAGTTGCCTGATATCGTTTTTATTATTGATACCAAAAAAGAACATATAGCCGTTGTCGAGGCCAAGAAACTAAAGTTGCCTGTCATAGCTGTCGTTGACACCAATTGTGACCCAGACGTTATTGATTATGTCATACCGGGTAACGATGATGCGATAAGATCCGCAAGGCTCATGTGCCGTGTGATGGCAGACGCCGTTCAGGAAGGCAGATACATCTCTCAGAGGGCACCCCAATACCAAAGCCAGGCTGCTGCCAAATCAACGGTAAATTTTGCAGATGCGGATACAACTCTGACAACAGGCAGCGAGGCTGTTGCGGTGCAAGAAAAACCAGCCGAGACTCCGGCTGAAGCAATTTCGGAAATATCTGAAACAAACTCGGGAGATGAAAATGCCTGAAGTAACAGCAAAAGACGTACAAGCCTTAAGAAAAGTTACCGGAGCCGGTATCTTAGATGCTCGTAAAGCTCTGGTAGAGTGCGAAGGCGATTTCGAAAAAGCAAGTAACTGGCTTCGGGAAAAAGGACTTGCCGGAGCGGCCAAGAGATCTGACAGAGAACGGACTCAGGGTGCCGTCGCTGTGTATGTTTCCTCCGACCATAAGTTGGGAGCCGTATGTGCTCTGGAATGCGAAACGGACTTTGTGGCTAAATCTGAAGACTTTGTTCAACTCAGCAACAAGATAGCAGAATCTTTGGCAAAAGACGGTGAAGATGCTGTAGCCTCTTTTTCCGGCGAAATAGACAATCTAAAAGTTGTCCTCAAGGAAAATATTGCCATAGGCAAAACATTACGTTTTGTTGCCGGCGATGAAGCTATTTTGGGGAGTTATTTGCACATCCAAAATGGCCACGGGGTAAATGCCGTATTGGTGGAAGTCACAGGTGGCAAAGAAGAGCTGGCCCATGACCTGGCTGTCCACATTGCTTTTGGCAAACCTACATATCTGAAAAGAGAAGAGGTTCCGGAAGAAATGGTTGCAAAAGAGCGCGAGACGATAGAAAAGATCTCCAAAAATGAAGGTAAACCTGAAGCAGCCGTGCCCAAAATAGTGGAAGGACGTCTGAATACTTGGTATAAAGATCTGGTTCTTCTGGATCAGCCTTATGTCAAAGATGACAAAAAGCAGGTTTCCGATATCCTGCAGGGAGCCGTTATCGAGAGATTTGCTCAAGTTACGGTAGGCGCAGAATAGTCTATGACGACTTCAGCGGCTCTTTCCGGCGACAAAGCTGTTTCGCAAAAATCAAAGTGGCAAAGAGCTGTATTGAAACTTTCCGGAGAGGCTTTAGCCAGTTCTGCATCCGATGAAACAATAGACGCGAGAACGGTCAAAAGAATAGCGGAAGAAGTGGCTATATCAGTCGCCGAACTGAATGTTGAGTTAGCGATTATGGTCGGCGGCGGTAATATTTGGCGTGGTACAACCGGCGCCGGTGAAGGTATGGATAGAGCTACTTCCGATACAATGGGAATGTTGGGAACAGTAATCAATGCTTTGGCTCTGCAAGATGCCATAGAAAGATTTGGGCAACCGACCAGAGTCCTTTCTGCTATCGCTATGTCGCAGGTCTGTGAACCTTATATCAGACGCAGGGCTATCAGACATTTGGAAAAAGGCCGCGTTGTAATTTTTGCAGCTGGTATGGGAAACCCATTCTTTACGACAGACACTCCGGCTGCTTTGCGAGCGGCGGAGATAGAAGCAGAAGTAATTTTGAAAGGTACCCATTCGGGTGTGGACGGTGTCTATACGGCAGATCCCCGCCAAGATAAAAATGCCAAAAAATTTGAGCAGGTAACTTTTTCCGAAGTAATAGCCAACGATCTCAGAGTGATGGATCTGACTGCTATTACGTTTTGTAAAGATAATGACATACCTATTTTAGTGTTTGACATTATGAAACCGGGCAATATTGGTGATGCACTCAGAGGCGAAAAGATAGGTACTCTAATTCAATGAATAATGAATCTTTGGTAGATGATGCCCTGAAAGAAGGGCGTGTCAAAATGGAAAAAGCGGTGGCACACACCGCTTCCGAATTGGCGACTTTCCGTACAGGACGCGCTACTCCGGTATTGGTGGAAAAGCTTAAGGTTGACTATTACGGAACCGAAACGCCGCTCCAGCAGCTTGCGGGTTTTACCGTACCGGAAGCCAGGCAACTAGTTATCCATCCCTATGACAAAAACACCATAGGAGCCATTGAGAAAGCCATCCAAAGTTCCGAACTGGGTATTAATCCATCCAATGACGGACAGGTAATACGTCTGACTTTCCCTCAATTAAATGAGGAAAGGCGTAAAGAATTGGTGAAACTTGTCCATCACAAAGCCGAAGAAGGAAAAGTGGCCGTCAGGGCCATCAGGAGGCTCATACGCCAAGAGCTGGAAGCCTTTGAGAAGAAAGGCGAACTTTCGGCCGATGACTTGGAAAGAGCGGAAAAAGTTCTTGAAACTATTACGCATGAGTTTACGGCTCAAATAGATACTTTGCTGTCACACAAAGAACAAGAGTTGTTAGAGGTCTGACTTTTTGAAAGTTAGACTACTGGAAATTACAAATAAGCATAGAGCTTATAAGTCATAAACATTACATGATCTTTTATGGGGGCGGGAATGGAATCCGACCAACCTAATACTGAAAACGAAGAATCTCAGCCTCAGCTGCACTATACAGGACCTCCTACTGAAGGGGTAAAAATCTCAGCGGTTGAAGCTGCTGTGGCAGCGGGGATGACTCCATCCACCTCTCGTGCGGCATCGGAAGAAACCATAAATACCCAATCTGAAGCTACTCTGCTCGATTGGACGGATCCGCCCACCGGAGCCGTACCAAGAATTTTATTGACCGATGACGAAATCGCTGAAATAGGCGAGGATAAAATGAAAGCCCCCATTTGGAGAGAGAGCGGTCAAGATTGGAATCACAGAGATGATCTCAATCTGGGTTTTATGCAAGAGACCGAAGAAGATCCGTTTGTCGCCGACGGTACGCGTTCGATGGCTTCTATGCCTACCGATATTAATTTTGATGAGATTGACCTCCTATCTTTGTCAGAGGACGATTTCGACTCTTCATTGAAATCACTTGGGATTACCGATTTCCAAGATCCGGCTACCGATCTTTCAGCCGGTGGCAGTCAGGAGTTGCAAAACGAAAACCCGTCTCCCTATTATCCTCCTGTCCATTTTGACTATGTAGAAGATGATACTGATTTGCCGGAATTTACTGCAGACGAGATGGATGGTTATGAAAATGGAGATAACGTCGACACCAACCGGTCTCAAGAACCACACATGGGCAGAGACGGGGTCCTTTTGCAAGACGGAGAAGAAAATACCTTAGATCCCATGGAATCAGCGGAAGACGATCCGTTTGCAAAACTTGAAGAAGACGCCTCGCCCCTGGCCAGATTGAGAAAAAGGAAGAAAGAACATCGGGGGCAACCCGCCGCCGGATTCTCCGGCATCTCGAGCGGTGATGAAAGACAGGCAAAAGGAATTGCCCATGTTGAACCCAAGCACTTTTCTGAGACTCCCGCTAAAAATAAGAATGCTCCGACCAGATCGGAGCCGAAGAAGGCCAAACAAGCCTCGTCTTCTGTCAAGACGGGACATACTGTCGGCGGCAATAGGCCATCGGTTGCAGCCGGAAGTGACCCCAGAGAACAATCCGAGGCGGTTGCTGCAAAAAGGAACCCCGTTACCGCCACCGTGACCGGACTTGTTATGGGAGCCATCGCAATAGGGTCTTTTTTGCTAGGCCCTCAGATCTGCTTGGCTTTGATCGTTCTTCTTGTCATACTTGCTTCCGGGGAATTGCTGCGCAGCATCAAGCAAGCCGGCTATCGTCCGGCATCTGTTTTGGCATTGGTTGCCGTGGCGGGCTTGACATTGGGTGCTTACTTTCGTCAACTGGATGCCCTGGTACTGGTCATCGCTGCTTCTGTAATTTGCGGTTTGCTCTGGTATATGTTTTCTTCAGCAGGGGAACGGCCTGCTGTTGATCTCGGCCTGACGCTTCTTGTTATTGCTTGGGTGGGAGGGCTGGCCTCTTTCGGTGCGCTTTTATTGGCCCCCGGGAGTTTCCCCCACAGGACTGGCGTGGCATTTTTTGCATCGGCAATTATACTCGCAGCGGCAAATGATGTAGGTGCCTACGTGGTGGGAGCCCTATTTGGCAAACACCTCTTATCTCCCAAAATAAGTCCAAAGAAATCTGTTGAAGGATTTTTGGGAGGTACCGCATTGACTGTAGTTTTCGCAGTTCTGGTCATTGCCAGAATCCATCCCCTTGACACGGGTAAAGCCTTGGTTTTTGCTTTGGCTGTCGTCATCTTGGCCCCACTTGGTGATCTAGCCGAATCCTTGGTCAAAAGAGATTTAAAAATAAAAGACATGGGATCCATACTGCCTGCTCATGGAGGTATTTTGGACAGAGTAGATGGGATTTTATTTGTGTTGCCAGCAATTTATTATTTGGTAGAGGCATTCCACCTTGTCTGATAATCACTCCAGCCAAAAGACCAAAAAACTGGCCGTCATCGGCTCAACCGGATCCATAGGGAAACAGACTTTGGACGTAGTTGACAATTCCAAAGGTAGATTCGAAGTAACAGCGCTGGTGGCCAAAAGCAATGCCGAGTTACTCCTCGAACAGGCGAGGCGCTATCTGCCGGATGCCGTGGGGATTGTCGATACGACTGCGGCGTCAATATTGCAGAATAAATTGCCTAAAGGTGTGGAATTACTGGTTGGAGAAGAAGCGTTGTCCGCCGGACTCATGGCGGCCGATACGGTGTTGAATGCAGTGGTCGGTTTTGCCGGGTTACGGGTAACGGTGGGGACTCTCAATGCCGGCAAACGGTTGGCATTGGCCAACAAAGAATCTCTTATCGCAGGTGCCCCGGTCGTACAAAAAGCCAGGGCTACTTTAGGCGCAGAAATAGTACCGGTTGATTCCGAGCACTGCGCCATCCATCAGTGTCTATCGGCTATGGCAAAAAGATCTGACCACCAAGACGACGAGGGAGTTGTCGCCAAAGATCTTTTCAACCTCCAGGCAAAGTATGCTTCAGACAGCGTTTCGAGGCTTCTCATCACGGCAAGCGGCGGGCCATTCTATGGGAAAACAAAGTCAGAGTTGGCAAATGTCAACCTGGATGAAGCCCTTGCCCATCCTACGTGGAGTATGGGCCCGAAGATAACCATAGATTCATCGACACTGATGAATAAAGGTCTTGAAGTAATCGAGGCTCATGAATTATTCGGTGTTCCGTACGACCAAATTGAAGTGGTGGTACATCGGCAATCCATCATCCATTCCATGGTGGAATTCTGTGACGGAGCCGTTATAGCCCAGCTTTCATATCCGGATATGAGGTTGCCGATAGGCTATGCCTTGTGTTACCCGGATCGCTTCGGCCATCCATACGGAAAATTAGATTTTACCGAGCTCAAGAGCTTGGATTTTGCCGTTCCCGATCCAGATACATTCAGGTGTTTGGCGCTCGCTTACGAGGCAGGGCGGGTAGGTGACAGCGCTCCCGCATGTTTGAATGCAGCCAACGAAATAGCTGTTCAAGCTTTTTTGGAAGGTAGAATTTCTTGGTTGCAAATAGAAGAAGTGGTTGAAGAAACCCTTATCCAACACAGTGTTATTGAACTGAATGATATAGAAGCTGTGCTGAATGTCGACAAAGAGACAAGAATAACAGCCAAGCAAATTCTGGATAAAATCGCTTAGCAATAAAATAAACATCATAACCATCAGAGAATTCTGTTTATGAACAGATTTTCTTTGAAAAAAGTGTCGATATGATGGGACTCCGGCTTATATCCGGCTGAGATAAAAGTCAGAATTTGCAACAAGTTATCAAGCACCTATATATACCGCCGTAGAGATCTTTGAAGCTCTGGACTCGGAAATATTCAGCGATACCGATTTTAATTTGGGCAATCCGGCCGTAATCATTCGATAGGAGCCGCAATGGCTACATCAATGTTGTCTGACAGTATATTGACAGGATTTAGGAGTATACTTTTATGAAAACCGGCTGAAGAGCACAGCTTAGATTGCTGAGCCTCAGCGTCGGGAGTAAGGCATTGTGACCAGGCTGCTGCAGATATTGAGAGCGGCGTTGTCATGTATAAACATAAGGTTACCAAAGAATGGTTTTCAGGGTAAGAGATGAGTTTTCAATCGGAAAATATTGATGTGGAATCGGCTGACGAAAAGCTCGATCGATCGGGAGAGGCCAGTACAAACCTCAATAGCAATAGAGCGGCTCTTATACGCCTGATAGGCTTCATGATAGTCGCCGTGTTGGTGGCTTGGTACTTTCAGGCTTTGGCCGTTTTGCTCGTTGTTCTGTTATTGGTCGTAATGGTGATGGTTCATGAGTTCGGCCATTTTATTACGGCCAAACTTTCCAAGATGAAAGTTACCGAATACTTCGTCGGTTTTGGCCCGGCGCTGTGGCAAATCCGCAAAGGAGAGACTTCTTATGGGGTAAAAGCCATTCCTGCCGGGGGCTATGTCAAGATTATCGGCATGTCCAATATGGAGGAAGTAGATCCAGCCGATGAACCCCGTACATATCGTCAAGCCAGCTTCCCAAGACGTTTTTTGGTGGGGATAGCAGGTTCATTCATGCATTTTGTAATGGCTTTCATCCTGATTTGGATCATGCTTGCTTTTACCGGGATAGCGATAGCCAGTCCGGCTAATAATGTATCTTCTTTGGTGCAGATAGCCGGGCATCAAAATCCGGCACAAGCTGCCGGGATCAAGCCCGGTGATTTGTTGCTAGGTGTTGATGGAAAGAAAAAGCCTTTAAATGAAGTCATCAATGCCATAGAGACTCATCCGTTTTCTTCCGTCGATTTGATGGTGCAAAGAGGAAAGAAAATTTTTAATGTAAAAGTTGCCCCTCTTGACGGGGAACGTATCAAAATACGTAATGGCAATCTGATTCAATATGCCAAAACCGGGAACAAGCCTCAGGGTTTTATCGGGGTTGAACTGGGAGGCGGGTACTACAAAACCGAGAATCCCATATCAGCCATCGGTCGTTCCGTCATCATGCTGGGAAGTTATACCAAGTTGGCAGCCGACGGCTTTACTACGGTGTTTTCGGCCAGCGGACTCGACCGCTTTTATCACCAAGTCGTTTCCTCCGGATCGCAAAGTTCAACAATACCGGTTGCCGGCTCGTCGTCGGCGAACAGTCCGGAAGTCATCTCCATAGTAGGTGCCGTACAGATCGGTGCTCAGGCGGCCGGTCACAACGTCAGTCTTTTGCTGTACATCCTTGTGATGATCAATCTTTTTGTGGGGATGGCAAATATGCTACCCATGCTCCCGTTGGATGGCGGTCATGTCGTAATAGCCGTTTATGAAAGGATCAGAAGCCGCAAAGGACTGCCGTATCATGCAGATGTCAAGAAATTGATGCCTGTGGCTTACGTCTTCTTAATCGTTTTGCTGGTTATTGGACTGGGCGCCCTGTATTCGAATATAGTCCATCCCGTACAACTTCCGTAATTAAGCAGATCCGGAGAAGATTTGTATTGCTATTCAAACCATGGGAAACACGGTTTATATCCGTCTCAAGCTTTTATACGATGTTTTGACCAAAATAGCCGATAAAATATCTGTATAGGCCAAGAGGCATGGGCTAATTGACATATAAGCTAAATATATGATATCGACGATAAAGACCGCGAGGAAGTGACATGGCACGATCCGGAGAAGTTGCAGCGAAAAGGCGATTGACCAGACAAATCCAAATTGGAAAAGTTTTAGTCGGAGGCGATGCACCGGTCAGTGTACAGTCTATGACTACCACAAAGACCGCCGATGTAAACGGCACTCTTGCCCAAATATATGCTTTAGCCGCCGCCGGTGCGGATATAGTCAGATGTACATGCAATGATCAAGGGGCGGCTGAAGGTTTGGCAAGAATAATACCGCGCTCCCCGGTCCCCATAGTGGCAGATATCCATTTTCACGTTGAAATGGCATTGGCAGCCCTTGAAGCAGGTGTCAACGGCCTTAGGCTCAACCCAGGCAATTTAAGAAAACCAGATGAAATAAAGTTAGTTGCCAAAGAAGCCAAAGATCGCGGAGTTCCTATCAGGATCGGTGTCAATGCGGGGTCTTTGGACAAAGAGCTATATGATCGTTTCGGAGGAGCCACTCCGGAAGCTTTGGTGGAGTCGGCAAAGCGCGAGCTGGCCTATTTTAGAGAAGTCGATTTTGAGGATGTCAAGATCTCAGTCAAGGCTTCCTCGGTTCCTCTGATGATCGAATCCTACAGGCTGGCTTCAGAGACTTTTGACTATCCTCTGCACTTGGGCGTGACTGAAGCCGGGCCGCCTCCGCAAGGACTTATTAAAGCTACGGCCGGGATAGCAACCCTCCTTGCTGAAGGAATAGGAGATACCATACGCTACTCCCTGACGGCAGATCCTGTGGAAGAAGCCAGAGCGGGCAGACAATTGCTGGAAGCTCTCGGGCTCAGAGAAAGAAAAGGTCTTGATCTGATAGCCTGTCCGTCCTGTGGAAGAGCGGAAATAGACGTTATCAAAGTTGCCAAAGAAGTGCAGGAGGCCTTGGAGAAAAAAAACATACCTTTGCAAGTGGCAGTTATGGGGTGTGTTGTCAACGGTCCGGGGGAAGCTCGTGAAGCAGATTTAGGCATTGCCGCCGGAAAGCACAAAGGGCATTTGTTCATTAAAGGTAAAATCGTCCGTGTGGTGAAAGAAGATGATATGGTTCAGGAGCTGATTAAAGAAGCTGACAGTATCATCAAAGAAGGTATAGAAGCCAGGTTGAGCGCTGCCGATGCAAATGCCGAAAAGGAAGCAGAAGAAGACAGGAAGGCACTGTTCAGCGAAAAAGGTGATGACGTAAACCATTCTGAACAGGTCATAGCGAAAATCAGAAAAAAACTGGAGAGCAGCGAATGATTTATTCTCCGACATGGTTTTTATGTAAAATCTTTACAGCTTGACTAATCCGTGTTATGGGTAAAATATAGGTGTGACCAATTACCTATATAAAATAGGATTTAGTCACATCTACCTATAAGTACTTTCATCTGCATCTGCTAGAGGTCATGATGATAGATAGAGCTCTCGTGCATCTCTATTTGAAAGTATCGTATGATGAAGCAAAATGCAGATCTAAATCTTGTCAAACGACAAAGACCCAAGAAGAACTCTATCAATACCGGGAAGAAGAAGGTTGCAGATAGATCTCTTTCAAAGAACAAAAAGAGCAATTCCAAATATTACGGTTGGGCAGCTGTTGCAGTAGTGATACTGGTAGTTGCTGTATTTATCGCCGTAGACCTGACGAAGTCCTCGACGCCTACGAAAACCTCCGCTACTAACGGTGTTACATCAGGCAACCAACCTTTGCTTGCCCCACAAGATGTAGTAAATGCCATAACGACGATTCCGCTGTCTGTCTACAACCAAGTAGGAGTAGGCGCCAATCCCCCGAAAGCAACGGGGGGTAAATGGACAGGAACAGTAACTGAACCTTTTGCGGTTTTGAAAAACCAACCCAAGATACCTATTGCTTCCAAGAAACCGACGTTTGTTTACTATGGAGCAGAAGATTGTCCCTTTTGCGCTTTGCTGCGCTGGCCTTTGGTAATGGCACTTTCCAGATTCGGAACGTTTAGCAATTTACACGAAACGATGTCTTCATCCACGGATGTAAACCCCAATACCCCAACCTTTACTTTCTATCATTCAAGCTATAAAAGCCCCTATGTCAATTTCATATCCTATGAGTACTTGAACCGTCTCTCTCAACAGCTGCAAATACCTTCGCAATTGGTATTGAAACTGTATCTGAAATACGATGGGACGGCAGTTGGTAATCCGGCTCCAACGTATAACATTTGGGGCAGCGCGGGCATACCTTTCCTAGATATCAACAATCACTATACCTCAGCCGGAGACCCCCCAAGTTTTGCTCCTGCCGAACAAGATCTGACAGACGGAGGGCCGGGAAGACTGGCTATTGCTCAAGCGATAAGGAACCCGGATGGTCAAGAAGGGCTTAGTTTTGATGCCGGTTCTTTTGTGGCTGAAGCCAACTATATCTCCGCTGGGATCTGTAACGCGGACGGCAATAAACCGGCAACGGTTTGCAACAGCCAAGGAGTTACAGCAGCCAAAAACGCCATGTCCAGGCAAAAAGCCATAGGCTAAGATAAGCATTTCCTATTCATGGTCGTCCTTCGAAAGCATCTCAGTCCAGGAAACTGTCTGTCTATATGTCTACCACAGGAAAGACTTTGTAATAAGTCTTATTCAAATGGAGAGAGAACTTTTGAGGGAGCTGTACCAGGAGCATTGATTGCATCGTATTTTCAGATCCTCCACGTCGTCACCTGGTCATTGATATGGGTTGGTCCTTTGCCCGATCAGGTACAGTTTGTGTAGAAAGTCAAAACTATTCTATGGTGATCTGAGATCAAAAAGTAATCTTTCATGGAAAGTAGACTATAGCGGTTGATCAGTTTTTGGGCGATCAGGAGGTAATTAGTGTTTCACAAGTATTGTTTCAGTCAGAATAAGTCAGATTATATTTAATAGTATTTTCTTACCTAATTCTCATGTTATCTGGCTATGCTAGCATGTTACAGATATCGAGTTAAGAGTTTTGTCTGACTTGCAAGAAAGGTGTTTTACCGTGGTCGATAAGAAACAACCCGCCACAGGTGCGGCAGGAAATAATCCCAAGAGATTAGGTAACCAACCTGCCTCTGCTAAATCCGGTGCAGCAAGACGTTATGACAGAAAGAACAAAAAGAGTAATTCCAAATATTACGGTTGGGCAGCTGTTGCAGTAGTGATACTGGTAGTTGCTGTATTTATCGCCGTAGACCTGACGAAGTCCTCGACGCCTACGAAAACTTCCGCTACTAACGGTGTTACATCAGGCAACCAACCTTTGCTTGCCCCACAAGATGTAGTAAATGCCATAACGACGATTCCGCTGTCTGTCTACAACCAAGTAGGAGTAGGCGCCAATCCCCCGAAAGCAACGGGGGGTAAATGGACAGGAACAGTAACTGAACCTTTTGCGGTTTTGAAAAACCAACCCAAGATACCTATTGCTTCCAAGAAACCGACGTTTGTTTACTATGGAGCAGAAGATTGTCCCTTTTGCGCTTTGCTGCGCTGGCCTTTGGTAATGGCACTTTCCAGATTCGGAACGTTTAGCAATTTACACGAAACGATGTCTTCATCCACGGATGTAAACCCCAATACCCCAACCTTTACTTTCTATCATTCAAGCTATAAAAGCCCCTATGTCAATTTCATATCCTATGAGTACTTGAACCGTCTCTCTCAACAGCTGCAAATACCTTCGCAATTGGTATTGAAACTGTATCTGAAATACGATGGGACGGCAGTTGGTAATCCGGCTCCAACGTATAACATTTGGGGCAGCGCGGGCATACCTTTCCTAGATATCAACAATCACTATACCTCAGCCGGAGACCCCCCAAGTTTTGCTCCTGCCGAACAAGATCTGACAGACGGAGGGCCGGGAAGACTGGCTATTGCTCAAGCGATAAGGAACCCGGATGGTCAAGAAGGGCTTAGTTTTGATGCCGGTTCTTTTGTGGCTGAAGCCAACTATATCTCCGCTGGGATCTGTAACGCGGACGGCAATAAACCGGCAACGGTTTGCAACAGCCAAGGAGTTACAGCAGCCAAAAACGCCATGTCCAGGCAAAAAGCCATAGGCTGACCTCTGATAAGTCGGACATAGGGGGAAATGATGCAGACAGATGCAAGTGAACATATTCTAAATTCTTTATCATGGAGATCGTATGCATCTATTGTGATATCCGTTTTGGGACTGGCTGATGCAACATATTTGACGCTCACGCATTATACTAATGTAGTTCCGTTGGTCTGTTCCGATACGGGCATCATTAATTGCGCTACAGTGACCAGTAGTCCTCAGTCCTATGTATTCGGTGTTCCGGTAGCGTTATTGGGTTTGGTGTATTTTGTGCCGATGCTCGTTCTGTCACTGCCTTTTACTTGGAGAAGTAAAAATCATATTTTTGCTTGGGTGAGATTAGTAGGGGTTATAACAGGTATCGGGTTTGTGGCTTATTTACTCTACAGCGAGCTTTTTGTTATACATAAAATTTGCTTGTACTGCACAGGTGTGCATATACTTACATTCTTATTATTTATTGTTGTGATAACTGGCTGGGATGACGCTACGGTCAATTGGGAGTAGCTACCATTTCTGTAGATACAATAAATATGATTAGGATGGGATCATATCCTTATTTTTTCCGGTCCCGAAACACCTCTCCGTTTTTGAGCGGATATGCGTTGATTCCTGCGGCTAAATATTTTCAATACGCTTAATCAATATAAAACCTATATAGTAATGTGGCAAGTGTTGTTGACCCGGAAATTTTGCTATTTCCGAAGAATAGCGTCGCATATAAGAGAGCGTATTGATGAGATTTCGTTTCGACAAAAATATTATGGCTAGTGATAAAAATATCCATTCACAAGACAATGCTGAGCGGCTTTCCTCCACAGTATCTTCATCGGGGAAAGCTAACCGCAGATCCGTTGCCCGCATTGCAGTAATAATAGTTTCCCTCTTGGTTGTATGCTTGGCTGTAGCGCTTCGGGTCCTGGCCATAGGCAGAGAGCCTGTTAACTCCGATGAAGCAGTAGTAGCTCTGATGGCCCATGAAATACTTCACGGACATTTTTTTACTTTCTACTGGGGTCAAAATTACGGCGGGGTCGAGCCGTATATCGTGGCCTTGGCATTTCTAATTTTTGGGCAATCGACTATGGTTTTGGGCTTGGTGCCGGTTTTCCTTGATCTTGTTGCTGCGTTTTTTCTGTACAGGATAGGGAAAAGACTTTTCACGCCCGAAGTCAGTCTTGGAGCGGCCCTACTTTTTTTGATTTGGCCGGAAGTTTACATTTGGCAATCTACTTTGGAGTATGGATTTCGCTATATCGCTTTAGATATAGGACTGGCGATGGTACTTCTTGTCCTCAATATGATTGATAATGACAAAGTACATCTTCACCAAGATGCCAAATCTTCTCAGTTTCAGGAACAAAAAAATGAGGTAAATAAAGATGACGCGATAGAACCAATTGATAAGCCTGTAAATTCCGGGAAAAAACTCATCAATAAGAAAGTACTGCAATCTTTATTACTTGGTTTACTGGCTGGACTCGGGTGGTGGGCAACTCCGGAAATAGCATATTTCATATTTCCCATAGCTATAGTTATCATCTATAACCTATTTCGGAGGCAATTCAAAGTATCTGTTTGGCAATTGTCAGTCTTCGTTCTGGGCATTATCATCGGGGCATTACCATGGTTGTATGACAATGTAGGTAAAGGGTTCCCTTCCCTTCATGCCGGCCCTCAGCAAAACCCGTCGTTCACCGAGCATTTCAGATTATTCATCACACACGTCTTGCCGATGATGCTGGGTCTTAGGCTCATCGCTTCAGGGAATTGGCTATGGGGGGAGCATATAGGTTTGGCACTGTATGCTCTCTTCCTGCTGTTTGCTGCAGCTTATTTTGTTTTCAACGTCAAGAAGAAAACCAATTTGCTTCTTGTCCTATTCCTGTTGCTCTTTCCCTTTATTTACGCCTACTCGCCTTTTACTTGGTATTGGCAGGATGGCAGGTATGCGATATATTTGGCCCCTTTCTTGTCCCTGTATGTTGTAGCCGGCGCTATAGATATAATCGGATCTCTTCGGGGATTTATCGCCGGGAATAAAAAAGCCCTATGGGCTAAAGCAGATAATTCCAGCGAAGCTATAAATTCGCAATCTGCAGATGAAAGTCACATTTCGGTAGATAAAAAGCGTTCGCCAACGGTCTTGCCTTCTGCGTCTATAGCTGTAATTTTAATTATAGGACTTGTTCTGACGATGTCAGCTATTGTCAAAGTAATACCGTTTATCCCCTCAAAATATGTGGAGAACAGGACGACCTGGTTGTCTTTCAGTACGAATTCTGAGAATTGGCTTTCTCCTGCGGTCGACATTTTAGAAAGAGATCATATAACTGATGTCTACGCCGGCTATTGGATTGCTTATGCACTGGCGTTTGCTTCCGGAGAAACCATTACGGCGACAAGCCCGCTTTTCTATCGTTATTACCCGTATGCTGATGACGTATACGGAGCAAGCAAGGTGGCTTGGATTTTTCCGAATCCCAGACGTTTGGCGTATGCAGAACAAGAGACGAGCACTTCTCTCTTGGAAATAGGCTGCGTAGGAGGAGCCCGGACGAAAGCTGCACCGGGTTTGGGGTTGTCGGGATGTCTAACTCTGGGAGAAATGAAATCTTACCTGTATCACACCCACGATAAATTCCAAATATTATCTATGGGAGATCTGCTTGCAGTCGTGCCGAGTCAAAGAGTCGAGGTATATTCTGCGCTGGCGGCAGAACATATTAAATAAGATCTATAAGTGAGAAACTAGCCTGGCATTAGTCTTAGATGAATAGAATTATAAGATAAAAATATTCTCGTTATTGCCGTGCGCTAAATATACATTTGGTATTAGCCTGGAGATGTGGCCAATGTAAAAAAAATGGATATTAAGATTTACCCGGAAATCAGTTCTAAAGCTTATGAACACCCGACTGACAGAGCAGCTACGGCAGCGCTTGGTGCCATACCCTTACTTGACAAAGTGTTGAAAAAGATAAGTGAACTTGGTTTTGAAAAGTCATTTGAACAGCAATTGTTAGCTGATTCAGTTAAATTGTCTGATCGTCAACTGCCTAAAGTTTTTTCTTTGTTTGAGAAGTCGCTGACAGCATTGGATATCAAGACCCAGCACGATCTTTATATAAGACAATTCCCGATGATTAATGCCATGACTGTTGGCTCGTCAAAACCTGTTGTCCTGGTCAATTCCGGGCTCATCTCCCGCTTGTCAGAGGGTGAGCTGCATGCGGTTTTCGGCCATGAAGCCGGGCATATCCTCTCTGAACACGTTCATTATGCTACCGTACTCACTATATTGCAGCGTTTAGCTTCCACCGGCCTTTCTACGGTCGGCAAATTGCCCATACAGGGCCTTTTGATGGTCTTATCCGAATGGTATAGATGTGCTGAGCTGAGTTGTGACAGGGCCGCTACGTTGGTGGTCGATGACCCTTTGACGGTTTGTCGTTTATTGATGTCTACCGCCGGCGGTGGCGTAAAAGATTTAGATCTCGATGCGTTTCTGGCACAAGCCAACGAATTTTTGGAAAACACGGATCTGTTTGTCCGCCATAATAGGTGGGTAAATGAACTGGGCCGTTCTCATCCCTATACCGTAAGGCGTGTAGGCGAATTGATGAGATGGGTACAAGAAGGAGAATTTGACCGCATACGATCCGGTAATTACGTACGCCAAGGCCAAGAGCCGCCTCCATCCGAACAATTGAAGGCTGCCACGGAGCATTACAAGCAGAGATTTTCTGAAATCTTGGACAGGGTTGCCGGTGGTATAGGCCGTTTGGCCGATCAACTGTCAGGTTGGATACGCGGCGGAAGCGATGAGAGCTAGTTTATTTTTATAAAACAGCTAATTGTCAACGTTCAAGATTGATTCTCCCGGGAATCAACAAGTTTGTCTATTCCAGTTATGTTTAATCAGATATGCTTAGGAAGCATTTCTCTGATAAATTATGCAACCGGAGAACCAGCAACCTACACTGCCCTCGTAGCTCAGGGGATAGAGCAGCGGTTTCCTAAACCGTGTGCCGCAGGTTCGAATCCTGCCGGGGGCACTTTATCATACCGCAAAACTGGTGGGTAGCAGAGTTGATGTCTGCCTGTTCTAATTCCATTGTCTTGATCGTCACTGATTTTATTTGCGGAATGTATTCTGATCTCAGACGTTTTACAAGTGTTTGACATGACTTCTGATTGGAGCTTTGAGTGTGATCGAAATAGCCGTACCGGCTTCCAGTGGATAAATATACGAGAAGGTAAAAAATGAAGAAATCAGAGATACAATTAATGTTCAAGCTATTCGGAGTAGGAAGTCTTCTATTTGCACGGGCTATTTATATACATCATCCATCCGGCAGAAGTTACCCGGAAGTAGCGCTGTCCGCTCTGAATATAATTTAGCTTCATGTCAAACATGGCTAAATTCGTGAGAAACGAATCCCTCTTACCGTTTGCCAAGCGTAATGATAAAAGTGTACTCCAAGCGCAAAGTAGATTGTTTCAGATCCTTTCCATAGAATTAACAATTATAGAGACGTAAATATTGTTAGAAAGCTGCTGCTATGACGATAGAATATTATTTTACACAGGAAAGTCTCGAGCAAAAGTTTGTGACAGCGATACCGGCTAGTTCTTCGGCGTCTTTGGCATTGTCGCTCCCGTGAACGGTACTCAAAGTGGCGATACTTATCAATGCCGATCCCGTATCAACCTCCACCTCGTTATTTAAAAATCCTATGGCAGCGGGTATATTGTCTACCAAAGTTTTACGGAATTCATATGGCTTGTTGGCTGCATCAAATAGGATTTGATAGTACATAGTAGGTGTTTGCCCGGGTGACGGCCTGCTTATTTCCAGCACGGCGTTACTTCCCAGACCTGTGACCAATTTGCTTGACTTGTAGGACCAGGTGCATTGAGGGGTATTACCTGAGGGATCAGAGGTAATAGAATTGATCGGAACAGACATGATAGAGGAGACCTGAGCTTTAGTTATAAGCGAACATGGCGACGGGAAAGCCGAAGACGATACTTTAGTACTGCTCGACGTAGCTGTAGTACTCGACGTCACAGCTCCTTGACCGGTTGTCGTACCAGAAGCCGCTTTGCTGGCAGGAGACCCACAGGCTGCCAGTAAAAAGCCAATAATTAGCAAGAAAAATATTTTACGCATCGAACCTTCTCAGTCTCTATATGTATTTATAAATATAATAGATGACATTTGCTTTCATAGTGTATCTCAGCTGATTTTATTAAAAAGCAATTACAGATATAAAGACTTTTGGCTCTCTTTCACAAAGAGCTTTTTAGCGATTCAGAAAGTTCAAGAAACGCCGGCCATTGGAGGTCGGATGTACGGGATTTGGGCGTTTGATGTCGGGAAAGATCGTTCACTCTGGATATATCGAAAGATTTGTCAAGATCAAAAAAATTTGTATGACAGGACTAAAGTCACATTATCATAGCAGGTCGTAGTAAGTTCTTGTTATTATACCATACCCGGGTATAGTATAATAGTAAGGAGATGATTATGGAAACCACAAAAATTTTTTCAGTACCTGATATAAGTTGTGCCCATTGCGAACACGCAATTAAGTCAGAAGTAGAGAATATCACAGGGGTAACGGCTGTCGAAGTGGATCTTGATTCAAAGAAGGTAACCATAGTAGGTGAGGAATTGGATACAGTAAAACTTCTGGAGGCCATTTCAGAAGCTGGCTATGAAGCAAGTTTGTTATGAGCGAAACCCTAGAAAAGAAGTGGCGGCGGCCCGACACTGATGTTATCGAGCTTAAAATTAACGGAATGACCTGTACATCATGTGCCGGACGGGTCGAAAAGCAATTAAACAAGCTCGAAAATGTTGAAAGCGCCAATGTCAATTTTGCGACTGAAGTAGCAACCGTCAAACTAAAAGAACTTGATCCCCAACAAGATATCATCCTTGAGGAATTGATCCGAGCTGTTCAATCCGCCGGATACGAAGCCGACCCGTATCAAGAAAACCCCCAAAAGTCGACAAACATATACACTATAAGACTTCTTACAGCAGTTGTCGTATTCATACCCGTAGCCATTTTTTCTTTTGCACCGTCTCTCCGCCCGCCCGCATGGAAAGACATAGCTCTTGCCATGGCTGCATTTATTGTTATATATTGCGGATGGCCGTTTCACAAGGCGACTGTTGCCAACCTCAAGCACGCAGCGCTTACAATGGACAGCTTGGTATCTCTCGGGACGGGAGCAGCTTTTATTTGGTCAGCGGTCGTAACGTTTGCCAATTTGAATGCACCTGTTTATTTCGATGAAGCAGTAGGCATCACAGCGGTAATCCTGGTGGGCCGCTTTCTCGAAGACAAGGCAAAACACCAAGCCTCGGATCTGCTCGGCAGTTTATTCGAGCTCGGGGTAAAAGAAGTAACAGTCCTAAGAAACAACAGAGAAGAACTGGTAGATATCAAACAACTGAAAATAGGCGATACTTTTATTGTTAAGCCGGGGGGTAAGATTGCCGCCGACGGAACAGTATTGTCCGGTGTTTCCGCTGTGGATTGTTCGATCATCACGGGTGAATCCTTACCGGTGGAGGTAAAACCGGAAGATCGTGTGATCGGGGCTACCATCAATACCTACGGCGAATTGTATATCCGGGCCGATAAAGTCGGTGAAAACACCGCCCTGGCGGAAATCGCAAGATTGGTTGCTGAGGCTCAGGGGAAAAAAGCAAATATCCAAAAGCTTGCGGACAGAATCGCATCTGTTTTTATACCTGTGGTAGTCGCCATATCTCTCTTGACATTTATGGGGTGGTCTCTGCTCGGTCATGACGTAAACAGCGGCTTTATCGCCGCTATAGCCGTACTTGTGGTTGCCTGTCCCTGTGCAATGGGATTGGCGACGCCCATAGCGCTCATGGTCGGCATCAGCCGAGGTGCAAAGCTTGGAATTCTGATCAAAGACCCCAGTGTCCTGGAAAGGACAAGACAAGTAACATCCATGGTATTTGATAAGACCGGAACTATTACCGACGGAAACATAAGTGTTCGTAAAGTTATTTCGGCAGTACCTGACAACGAAAGGGAAGTACTTTCCCTGGCGGCATCGCTGGAAAAATCAAGTGAACACCCAATCGGCCAAGCTGTCTATGGGCACGGGCTGAAAGAAAAAATTCCTCTTTTGGTGAGTAAAGATTTTGTTGCGGTACCGGGCCAAGGTATCCGTGCAAGTATCGGAAGCGACCAAGTATTTGTCGGAAAGAAAAGTTTTCTTACGGAGAATAATATTTTTATCCCACAGGATATAAAAGATCAGGGAGAATATCTTGAATCACAAAGGGAAAGCGTCGTTTTTATAGCCAAAAATAGCGAAGCTATCGGTCTCATATCTCTGGTGGATACTATAAAAGACCATGCCAAAGAGAGTATAGACGCTATAAAGACCCTTGGCATACGCCCGATTATGATTACGGGTGATAACGATATAGTAGCTCGTAACGTGGGCGATGTCGTAGGGATTAAAGACGTGCTGGCAAACGCTTCTCCCAAAGAAAAGGCTTTGAGGATCACTGATTTGCAATCCCGTAATGAAATTGTGGCCATGGTCGGTGACGGAGTAAATGACGCGCCGGCACTGGTCACAGCAGATTTATCCATTGCAATCGGTGCCGGCAGCGATATAGCATCTGCTGCTTCAGACATTATTCTGATGGGAAATGACTTGACTGTTGTAGCGGAAGCCATAATGCTTTCCCGCAAGACGCTGGCAATCATCAAAAGTAATCTTGTGTGGGCATTTTCATATAATATAGTTGCGATACCACTGGCGATGCTGGCAATTATTAACCCTATGACATCAGCGGCTTTTATGTCATTCTCAAGTATTTTTGTTGTTTTGAATGCGCTAAGGCTAAAAAGCTTTCGCTTAAGTAAGGGAAATATGAATGAACGGAACAAATAAAGAAAAAATATCAAGCAAACATGAGCTCGACCGTCAGCAGGTAGCGCTATGAGCCCTGGTTATATCGATAGTAAAACGCCATTGTTGAAGAGAATGCGGCGGATAGAAGGTCAGACTCGGGGTATCGAAAAGATGATTGCGGAGAATAAATATTGTATAGATATCCTCAATCAAATAGCGGCTGCCAGAATGGCGCTTGATAAAGTAGCTATTCATATTGTCAATGAACATATTACCCATTGCGTTCAAGAGGCATTTAATGCCGGCGATAAAGAAGAAATCAATGCTAAGACGACAGAGCTCATGGAAGTGATAGATCGTTTTATAAAAAATCGTTGATCAAAGAACAGTTTATATTGTTAGAAAGTAGATATCTCAAAAGTAGGGTCTAATATATGCATCTCTTTTGCGAGAGAGCGTCTTGCTCTGTATAATTTAATTCCAACAGCGTTGCTGCTACAAGACAATATTTTAGCAATATCTTTATGACTTTTACCTTCAAAAACAGCCAGTTTGATAATCTCTTTTTCACTGGGAGGAATTTTAGCCAATGCAACTTCTAAATTATCTTTAAAATATCCATAAAATAAACCATCTTCATCGGTTGGGGGAGAAAATGCTTTGTATGAATGCTGCGATGATATTTTATCTAAAAGGCTTTTTTGCCGCTGTCGTGATCTAAACCAATTGGCCGTTATTTTATTGCCGACAGAGATAAGCCACATCTTTGCCAACAGACAATCAGGTACTCTGTCTAAACGCCGCCAGGTAACCATAAAAGTTTCTGATGTCAGATCCTCAGCGATTTTTTTATCACTTACTTTTGCCGATATATATCTTAGAACATCGTCGTGATGCTTTTGGAAAAGAGTTTCAAATCTTTGCGTGGGTGAAGTTATTTTCTTCATTATCACAACCATAACGTATTTTCTGCACGATGTCAAACAGTGACATTTTGTTGTGCGTACAGCTAAATATAATAACTAATAACAAAAAATACTATAAAAATTGTTGAAAGGTTTTATAGCGATCGGACAATATAACTAATAGAGATAGATGCAGAAAAGAAAAAGGAATGTATAGAGATACTAGCCCATGCTTACCGACAGTCTTTTAGAGAACAGCACTTGTTTAGAAAGTATAAATATATTGAGTATAAATTGCCATGACTTTTCTTTCTGAAATTGGGCATGAGCGAGTAGTCATATCAGGGATAGGGGCTCTAACACCACTTGGTTCCTCCATGTCTGATACTTGGGAGGCCCTGCTTGAAGGTAAATCCGGGATAGATCAAATAACACAATTCGATCCAAAATTAACTAAGGTATCCATCGCCGGGGAAGTAAAAAATTTTAATGCGGAAGACTTCTTAGACAGTCGCGAAATACGTCGTTTGGACAGGGTAGCTATTTTTGCATTGGCAGCTGCCACCCAAGCAATAGCAGACAGTCAAATGCCGGATTATTCTCCTGAAGAAGTCGGAACAATATTGGCAACGGGTATAGGCGGAATAATCAGTAATCATAAGACTCATGCTCTTTATCTTGCCGAAGGTCCTTGGCGCATACCGCCGTATATGGTTCCCATGATATTGCCAAATATATCAGCCTCGCTTGTGGCGATACATTTTGGCTTTCAGGGACCTTGTATTTGTCCTGTGTCTGCATGCGCGGCATCTGCCGAAGCCGTGGGGATGGGATACAGGATGATACAGAGATCTGAGATCAGAGCTTGTTTGGTTGGAGGTGCTGAGGCATGTCTCACGCCCGCTGTCGTAGCCGGATTTCACAACATGGGGGTTTTATCAAATCACAACGATAATCCCAAGAAGGCCTGTAAGCCATTTGACAGGGAAAGAGATGGTTTTGTGATAGCCGAAGGATCGGTTGTACTGGTATTAGAGCGTTTGTCGGATGTTTTAGCCGACGGAAGGCCTTATTATGCAGAAATCTCAGGTTTTGGTCAGACATGTGACGCTCATCACATAGCAGCGCCTCACCCCTCGGGAAGAGGAGCCATAAGAGCAATGAGATCAGCTTTGGCAGAATCATCATTTACCCAAGACCAAGTCGGCTATATCAATGCACACGGCACAGCTACTATTGCAAGTGATTCTATAGAAACTTTGTCAATTAAAGAAGTTTTAGGTCAATCTGCATATAAGACCATTGTTACTTCTACTAAATCAATGACAGGGCATATGCTTGGCGCAACCGGAGCTTTAGAAGTTGCTGTCTGTGCTTTAGCGGTCAAGACGGGGAAAATTCCTCCTACAATTAACTATTTCCAACAAGATCCTGCTTGTGACTTAAATTATAGTCCCAATATAGCAACTGAAGCTCTTGTAGATGTTGCCATATCTAATTCAATGGGATTTGGCGGACATAATATAGCAATATTATGTAACAATACTGAGATTAAAGGCGGATAGATATGGCGAACGATATATTTGAAAAAGTTTTTAGTTTTCCTAGGTGGGATGATATCAGAAGTGCTCAAGCAGACGGATCCATGCCGTATTACAGGTTAGTGGAATCTCCCGCCTCGCCTATCACTAGGATGGAATCAAAAGATAAACTGATGTTTGGCTCCAATAACTATTTAGGATTAACTACTGATAAAAGAGTCATGGATGCCTCCGCCGAAGCTTTAAAACAGTACGGCCCTGCTCTTACCGGTGCCAGACTGCAAAATGGGACGATTCCATTGCATCTTGAACTTGAATATGAAATTGCATCATGGCTTGGAAAAGAGTCGGCATTAGTGTATACAACCGGATATCAAGCTAATTTAGGTTGTATATCAGCAATTTGCGGGCAAGGCGATACGATAATTGTAGATTCGGCAAACCATGCATCGATTATGGATGGTGCGCATTTATCTCAAGCACGCGTGCTGCCATTCAGGCATGGACGCATGGATAAGTTAGAGCAGCTCATTGAGAATCTTTTGCCTTCCTCGACCCCTATCATGATCGTAGTCGACGGGACTTTTTCTATGGAAGGAACCATATCAGATATAGCGGCTGTATCAGAGCTGTCAGCTTCGTATGGTTGCAGGCTCTTAGTCGATGATGCCCATGGCATAGGTGTTTTAGGAGAAAACGGAGCTGGGGTGGTGGAAGTTTTCGATGCCACAAAACATACGGATCTTATTATGGGAACTTTTTCAAAATCTCTGGCAAGTTGCGGCGGATTTATTGCTGGATCAGAAGAAGTTATCGAGTTTTTACGCTATAGCTCAAGACCGTTCTTGTTTACGGTTTCATCAGTTCCCGTCGCAACGGGTGCTGCATTGGCAGCTGTAAAGATTTGTAAATCAAAAGAAGGCAAAAAACTTTTTAGAAAGGTAAAAGAAAATGCCTCCTATTTACATTGTGCATTAAAAAATGCAGGACTTCCTGTCATAGATCATAGTAAATACATGATCAAGGAGAGAGAGGAAACAATTACTACACCAATCATCTCTATAGAGATAGGTTCGGAAGCAGATACAGTCGAGTTCTGGAAAAATTTATACGAGATGGGGTTATATGTAAATGCTGCTGTTTATCCAGCCGTCCCGCCAAAACGTTCACTTCTCAGAGCTTCTGTTATGGCTAGTCACGAAAAGGAACACCTTGATAGGGCTATAGATATATTCAACAGCGCATGGTCGAAATTATCAAAGAATATCCAAAACCATAAGGAAATAGATGATAGTAAAAGTTAATAATCTGACAGAGCAAATATTATTAGATGAAATCATAAAATTTTGTGTTGAAGAGAGAGAAATTAGCCGTGAATGTATTCAGCCTAAGGCTAAATTTATCGATGACTTAGGAATAGATTCATTGGATATTTTAGAGATGGTAGTAATATTGGAGCATAAATATAATATAAGAATAAATGAAAATTTAGCGCGTGAGGTATCAACTGTCCAAGAAGCAATTGATCTTATTATGAAAAGTATTGCTAAGTAATGTCATTATCAATCATTATAAAAATAAAGTAACAAGGAAAATACCATATGACAATCTTTAACTTTGCGCCTATTTATAATATTGCTACCGGAGAAACATATCATTTTTATCCAGTTGACCAAAATGACACTAACGAAACACTCTCTTTCAAAAGAATACATGAATCAAATAGGGTGGTACCGCTTCATATACATCCGTATCAGGAAGAGAGATTTGTTATTCTAAAAGGTCAAGTAAATTTTCAATTGGGTAACGGAGATTTGATAGTCGCCAAGGCCGGGCAAGTTGTCTCCATACCTGCCGGTATTGCACATGCTCCCATAAATTCTACTTCGATGGACAATTCGGCTATTGTCAGCTTTACACCGGAGCTCAAAAGCAGGTATTTTTTTGAATCTATCGTAGGTTTCAGCAGAGAAGGGAAAACTATACTCAATGGGATTCCCTTAAATCCATTCAAAGCCGTAATTATAGGAAGCACCTACCGTGATGAATTTGAATTAGCATCTGTTCCTCCTATGATTAGAAAACTTACATATTTTATGTTTGGAAATATAAGTAAAAAACTTGGCTATAAGCCATGGTATAAACATTATACATCTAAGATCAATTAAATATACTAATAACATCTACCTTTAAATTTACTAGGCAGAAAGATAGAATGGAAGATAAAAAAAGAACCTTTCTAAAAAATTTTGGCAAATGTACATATAACTCAAGGCATAAAATAGAGTTTATATTCGCTATTGTAGTCATTATATCGATTATTTTTGCCGCTAATGTAACTTCGAAATTAAATCAAGGTGCTACCGGATCTACCTTTGAAGTACCTGGTTCAAATGTAGTAGCCGCTCATCAACTAATTATAGATGCTCGAGGATTCTCGGCTCAACCGTCGATATTGGGACTTATTAATTTACATAATCTCTCTGCAACTAAGCAAAAAAATACAGTTAATTATGTCATAAAAGTATTTTCAAATGAACATTATATTAAAAAAGTTATCAACCCATTCTCTTTTAGACGTGGAGAATTTATAAGTTTAAATAACAGGTATGCACTGGTCAGTGCATACCTGGGCAAAGCCAGTGGTAATCAATCTTATAACACGGGCCTTAGTGTTATGAGATCTTTATCTAAGCTGAAAGACGTGACATTAGGGGGATCTCTTATTGCAAACGTAGAGCTTAGCCAGCAAATACAGCATGACTTAGAGCTGGCAGAAATAATTGCATTACCGATTCTCTTACTGCTGGGGATTATCTTGTTTCAAGGATTTTATGCCGCTATCTTACCCATTATAACCGGCATGGTTACTATTTTGATCACTCTTTTAGTGTTGCGTTTGATGTTGCTCGTGACTCCTATATCGGTATATGCCGTCAATATGGTCATAGGTCTTGGTCTTGGTCTTTCGATAGACTATTCATTGCTTACTACTTGGCGATACAGGGCGGAAGCACGTTTAGGAGGAAGTATAGATGAAGTCTTAAACCGTACTTTTCAAAAGGCCGGGAAAACAGCTATATACAGTGCCATTACTGTGGCGATTGCAATGGCGTCTCTCATGGCATTCCCAATGCCGTTTATGTTTTCTATGGGCTTGGGTGGTATCGTCTCTCCTCTTGTGGCTGCTTTGGTGGCTGTAACTCTTTTGCCCGCATTGATAGGGCGAATGGCAAAAAAAATTACGGTCAGAAGATCGTTTGGCAATAAAAGATCCTCTCCTATTGTCAAAAGCTATTTTTGGGAAAAAATAGCTTTTTTAGTGACCCGAAAAGCCTTTCTTAGCCTCTCTATGGCCATAGTACTGCTTGCGGCTCTCGCCTGGTCGGTAGGATTTCTCCGCTTTACAGGCACTACATATAAATCACTGCCAAACGGGACAGAAGCAAAGAAAGCAGGATTGATTTTAAATAGCAATTTCCCCAATTCCTCAAATGACTCATTTTATTTAGCTGTCAAGGCACCCCGTAATGCGGCTTTGAAGGTGGTTGCCTATGAAAAAGATCTTTTGAAAATAAAGGGTGTGACAGATGCCGTAGGGCCGGAGTATTTATCAAAGAAGATATGGCTTATATCTGTAACTACAAAAAGCGGTCCGTATTCTAAAGAAAGCGAGAATGCACTGTCTGCTGTTATGCAACTGCCTACAACCTATAAGGTCATAGCGGGTGGCTCTACGGCAGAGCAAATAAGCCAACAAAAGCATATAGCACAAAGATTGCCTTTGGCATTAGCCATACTTATCATAGGGACGATTCTGGTCATGATCGCAATGACACGTTCATTAATACTAGCGCTCCTTACGGTATTGACAAATACATTAACTATTATCGCTACGTTGGGTGTCATGGTATTAATTTTTCAAGATGGCTTTTTATCCTCGCTCTTGTCATTTACAAAACAAAATGGACTTGTTACCACCCAACCATTTTTGGTTTGTGCACTTGCATTTGCGTTGTCGACTGATTATGGAGTATTCTTGTTATCAAGGATCAAAGAAAGCAGGGATGCTGCTAACACGACCAGGGTTGCTGTTATAGATGGGTTAAGCAGTTCCGGTAGAATTATAACTTCAGCCGCTGTTTTGTTCTGTATCGCAATAGGCATATTTACTTTTTCTCCTGTGGTTATTATCAAAGAAATAGGTATAGGTGCCGCACTGGCAGTAATTTTGGATGCACTGGTGGTGCGTACGTTAGTCGTACCTTCTCTCATGATACTAGTAGGTAAAGTTCTCTGGTGGCCTGACAAGCTTGCCACGGTATCCGGAGGCAGCAGAGATATTTCTTTAACCGTTGATTACGCGCAAAGATCATTGTCTGATGAAGACATAAAAGAATCAATAGGAAAGGAGTTGTATGACTCTCGCTAAAGCCGCTAAAGTCATTACTGGGGATAATCCAGCAGAGGACTATACAGATGACGGCATCTGGGGGTGGAATGAAATTATAGATTTGGCTAAACAAGCACCCTCATCGCATAACAGTCAGCCGTGGAGCATAACTATTCAAAATGATAGAGTTGATGTATATTGTGACATGTCCAGACGGTTACAAGTAGCAGATCACGATATGCGTGAAGTCTATATCAGTTGCGGGGCATTTGCCAGATTCATTCAGATCACTGCTAATGCCGGTGGGCGCATGATGGATTTATCATGGATAGCCGACGGGGATCAGGAACAACCTGTTGCGATACTTCGCCAATCAGATAATTGTATTTGCAAACATGAAGATGTAGCCAAGGTCTATGCCATGCGTTATAGGTCTACATATAGGGGAGAGTTCACCAAAAGAGATATAGAGCAAAATATATTAATGGAAATTGCAGAGAAAAATATGAGAGAAGCAATCAAAGCAGTAACCATAGAAGGTCAAGACAGAGAAAATCTCCTCAATCAGATTTTTGCGGCAAACAGGATAGAATATAATGACCCCGCTTTTCGCGGAGAACTTATGCGCTGGATCAGATCCTCTAAATCAGAAATGCTCAGATCAAAAGACGGCATTCCATGGTATGCGCTTGGATTAGGTAAAACACAAGCTTACTTTTTCAGAAAAATATTGAGTCGTTTTAATATCGCGGAAACGGTCAATAAAAAAGATTTAAAAAAATTACGAAGTTCAAAAAGTTTATTGGTTATTGCCAGCCGGGACGATTCACGGGCCTCGCTGCTTGATGTCGGTGCTTTTTTGGCGGATCTTATATTGGATTTATGTCTTGTAGGTATATATGTTGCATTTTATAACCAACCTATACAAGTATCTGAACAAAGAATTAGCCTAAAAGAAAATCTTAATTTAGATTTTTATCCGCATTTAATTATTGCACTAGGGTATCCTAAGCACTTGCCTCTTCAAAGGACACCGAGGCGGGCAACAGAAGATATTATAAAATACATAACATTTGAATAAATATATTGAGGAAATGCAGATTTAAGAAGTGTTGGGACTGTTTGATTGAACTTTTACTATATTTCTAAGACGATGTTAGGTAGGTGTGAATGACCATAGCAGTTGCCGGGGCAACCGGCAAGGCAGGCCGGGAGATAGCACTGCATTTCGCTAGCCTGGGAGAAGATGTGCTAGCGCTTTGCAGGGACTCTGCAAAAGTACAATTATTACCATCTACTATCAAAAAAATTATAGTTGATTATAAAGATCATGATAGTCTTTATGATGTTCTGCAAGGTTGCGAAGGCGTTATCAATGCCATAGGTATTCCAGAACAATACTTATACAATAAGAATGCTTTTTATGAAATCAATGTATCGTTGGCAACTCAATTATTTAAGATTGCAGAGAGTTGCCGTGTAAAAAATTTTTTACATATAAGTACTGCTGATGTCTTTGAGCCCGGAAGACATTTTTTGATAAATGAAGAGCAGCCAATGGCACAAACGGGCCGGTCTCCGTATGTAGACTCTAAAATCATAGCTGAAACTCACCTAAAAAAGCTGGCTCTTAGCTGTGACATGAAATTGGTGATTGTAAACCCATCGGGGATTTTCGGGCCGGGACCTATTAAGGGATCGATAGATGCTGGTTTTCTACAACCTATTTTGAAGAGGAAGTTAGCATTCATCCCTCCGGGATCGATGTCTCTGGTCTATGGGAAATCTTTTGCCTCCGGAGCCCTTCAAGCTTATTTGCTGGGTAAAGAAAACAATAATTATTTATTCTGCGACGCTACGCTTTCTACGGCTGAGCTATCTTCTCTGCTCACAGAGCTGGGAGGGTTAAAACATCCTCCGAAACAAGTCGCTCCAACGGTAGCACTACTGGTGGCCAATCTATCTGAATGGCTGGCACGTTATTTTAAAATCAAGCCGATCCTTAGCAAAGGTGAAATAAATTATTTACTGGCCGATAAACAATTGGATATTTCAAAGGCACATAGAGAGCTTCACTGGTCACCCATGCCGCTTCCAGATTCTCTTGCGGCCTATATAGACTGCGTGGCAAAAGATTGATCAGATGACATTAAACATCTGAAACCAGGCTTAAGGCATGGCTCTTTGCATTTCTGGATCTTCTACAATCGTAAAAGAAGGTTTGCGCTTTATTTCATCTACCCTAAGTCCGCTATCTGAGATATTTTGGATATTTGGCATGCCAATGTTGTGGGCAGAAGTCCGATAGCTATTGTCACGGCCTGTTATAAGATATTGATCAGACAAATTGTTTATGTAGTACAAGAGAGACATATATGATGCCGTGAGAATCGTCAGGGCTATACATAGATACCACAAGAAATTAAAAACAGGGATTATCCCAAAGACAAGAGTAAACAATATAGAAGAAAAAAGAATTTTTATATTCCTCCTTCTCCTGGATATGACCAGGCGCTTTTTATATTTTACATCAATGCTCTTTTGGCGATCGGCTGAATAACGCGGCTGCTGTTTTTCTGTTTGATCTTGTGCAAATGGCTGAGCAGCGTCTTCTGTATAATTATCTGTTTGCAGATAAAATACATTGCTGTCCGGATGTATTTTGTTATACGTATTTTGTCTATAAGTTGGGAACCGATTGCCGTTCATATGACGGCTATTTTTTGTTATGGAACCGATTGCCGATCCATATTTGCCGATCTGCGAGTCGATGCGGAACTCGTTAACCCTTCGCCAGATATATGGTGTCAGCATAAATATCCAGATAAACAGAAGAAGGATTATAGTTTGCATCTGTAGGCAGTCCTCCTGCAATGTTATTACGACATCCGGTCATAACAACACTACCCCAAGAAGTCCCTTTAGTGTTGGATAGCTAACCAAAAAGTTATTTTTTATTTTCTTTGACGGCGCAGTAATTAGCAACACCGGATTAACTGTCTAAAAAGGCTATGGATCGGACAGCATGCAAAGTCAACTCAATCACCGGGAAATTCGTGTATCTCCACATCGTTTTTTCGCCAATTTCCGATGCTTCCTCCGGTCTTTTCCCAGAGGCACAGCTCGCCTATCGTCATCGTTCTATCTATTGATTTACACATATCATAAATCGTAAGTGCGGCGATGGAGCAGGCCGTCATGGCCTCCATTTCCACACCGGTGCGATCAAAAGTTTCAACCTGCGCTTCAACCTCGACAAAGTCATCACCGATGGTAAAGTTGATATAGACGTTGCCCACCAGAAGAGGGTGGCAAAGCGGAATAAGGTCAGCGGTTTTTTTAGCGGACTGAATGCCGGCTATACGGGCGGTAGTCAGCACGTCACCTTTTGTAATCGAATTACTGATAACCCCTACGGTCGTCTCCGGAAGCATGGAGATTTTGCATTTCGCGCGGGCCCTTCTGTGGCTTGGTTCCCGTATGCTGGACTCAAACATACGTATTCTGCCAAGAGGATCAAGTTTGGTAAGGCTGGTTTCGGACATTTCCTAATTCTACGCTCTAATCGCTCTCTTTAGATTTACTAATGGAGAAATTTGATCAGAAATTCGATATTTTATGGATAAAGACTGTTTTCTTGGCTTGATCTAAATTTTTCCTTTGTCCGAAGAGAAGTAATCCCAAAAGTAATTATTATACTGGCACTCATATTGCTTGAGTGCCAGTATAATAATTGAGTATCCTGACAAATAAATTTCTGTTTGTAAGTTCATAAATGATTTCAAGATATGAGGAGGCAAAAGTGCCAACCTATGAATATGTCTGCCGCGAATGCGGACGCCACCTGGAAAAGGTGCAGTCTTTTTCCGATAAAGCTTTGGATACCTGTGAAGTATGCGGAGGACAGTTGCGTAAAGTATTTGGCAGTGTGGGTATTGTCTTCAAAGGAAGCGGATTTTATAAGACGGATTCGCGTTCTGGATCGTCTGCTGTGAAACCAGCGGAGACAACGGATAAATCCGGTTCGGGGACAACCCCTGAAGCGGCGAAAAAAGAAGGATCATCTTCCGGTACCGATACGCCCAAAGGAGATACAAAGCAAGGAGATAAAGTTTCAACCAGTCCGGCCGCGAGTTCTTCTGCTCCAACACCTACGGCTAAAGTTCCGGCTACGACCTAGTTTCATATCGCAGAAATACGCTCCGGATCTAAAGAATTGCCTTCTGGAGTCGAGGTCAGGGCGATCGTTTATCGTTGTCAGGATAATTCCAAGGCATGTTTCTGCGTTAATTGCCGCTTAATGACATATCGCTTACGGCTAATGTAACTCCTGAGGCAGAAGAGGGCAGCCATTCGACATCGTTTCCTATGTACATAATTTGCTGCAGCATTTTTTGAATTGTGGAAGCGATAGTCACTTCTTTGACGGCATCGGTAAGTTGTCCGTTTCTGATCATCAAACCTTCAGCCCCGACGGAAAAGTCCCCGCTGATAGGATTTACGCCGGAATGAACTCCGCTTATTTCCTGTACATAAAATCCGTTGCCGACCTTTTCAATAATTTGCTTTTCGTCAAAGTCTCCGGGAGACAGGAAAAGCGCTTTTGCCCCTACCGAAGGAGTGGATTTATAACCTGACCTTACCGCCGACGCCGTGGATGCAGCGCCGGCTAACCTGGCTGAATAACTGTCATAAAGGAAATTTTTAAGTTGTCCGTTTTCAATAAGCATAACCTTCCTGCTGGCGAGTCCTTCGGCATCAAAGGACGACGCGCCAAAAGCAAAAGGATTTGTCGGGTCTTCGATCAATGTAAAGGAAGAAGCCGCCAGTTGCTCTCCCATGCGCTCAGCGAACAAAGATCTTCCTTTGACCACTTCTTCTCCGGATAAAGTACCAGCCAAAATAGACAATAAAGTAGCGGTAACCCTTTTGTCGAATACGACATTTAGCTGGGAAGATTTTTGCTTTTTAGCACCGAGCAAACGTGTAGAACGCGATACGGCGTCGTTGACGGCTTTTGCCAGAACAAGGTCAGCCAACTCTCGCCCCACGCTGTAACCGGATCCGCTCATCGTATCTTCATGGTCACCCACCAAGACATCAGTGGCAATGTAGCATACGCTTTCTCTGGTCTGAGCCTTGATTCCTAGGGAGGTGCAGATAGCCGCTTCTGCCGCGGAATCACCGTAGTCGCTGCTTGTGACTTGTCTGATGCGCGGGTCTGCGTTCCTGCAAGCCTTATCAAGTTCAATGGCCAGGTTGACTTTGGCCTCCGTAGTACTACGAGACAATTCGTCACGCCACAGATCGAGTTCTCCGTGTCTGATGCCATCCGGTTCAGCCAGTCCGACGGCTTCATCCTCTCCGGCAAATAAAGAGTTGTCTCTGGCTTCCTGCAAAGCTTCCTTGGCGGCTTTCTCCGACAAACTCCCTACATAGGCGAAACCTTGGCGGTGAGAAGAAATTACTCTGACGCCTATACCTGCTGATTCAGCCACGGATAAAGACTCCACTTCACCTCGATAAGCCCTTGCCTCTGTTGAGATACCCCAAGAAACAAAAGCTTCAATTTGCTCGCCGGATTGCGTTTCCGATACTATTTTTTCCGCCAGATCCATCAATTCAGGCACCGGCCGTTCCTCCTATTGTCACTTGCGAAATTCTGAGCGTCGGCTGTCCGCAGCCAACCGGGACATTCTGACCATCTTTGCCGCATGTCCCCGGGCATATATCGAAATCATTGGCAACGGCATCTATATTTTGCAGCACCTCCGGACCGTTTCCGATCAGGTTTGCATCGCGAAGCGGGGTTGTTATCTCACCGTTTTCGATCAAGTAGGCTTCCGTCATGCCGAAGACGAAATCACCCGTGGCGGTGTTGACCTGTCCTCCGCCGAGTTTGGAGACATAAACGCCGTATTTGGTATCGGCTACAATCTGATCTTTGTCATCTTCACCGTCAATGAGATAGGTGTTGGTCATTCTGACCATGGGAAGGTGCTGGTAGCTTTGTCTCCGCCCGTTTCCTGAAGACCCACGCCTGTCTTTTCTTCCTCTCAGATAATCCCACATATAATCCGTAAGGACTCCGTCTTTAATCAAAACATTGCTTTGCACAGGGTGTCCTTCATCATCTATCCGGGAAGTTCCCCATCCTCTGTAGACGGTACCGTCATCGATCAGTGTAACTTTGGGACTCGCCACAATCTCTCCGATGCGTCCGGTATAGACCGAACTGTCTTTGAGGATATGATCTGCTTCCAGACCGTGCCCGCATGCTTCGTGAAAAAGTATCCCACCGGTTCCGCTTTTGATAACCACGGGTAAAATCCCGGAAGGGGCGGGCTTGGCGTTGAGTTTTGATATGGCTATCCGAGCGGCTTCAGATGCCACCTGGTCGATAGAGTATTCATCAAAAATTTCAAATCCGGCAGTCAAAGCAAGGGTCTCGTATCCTGTCTGCAAGCCCCCGTCACCCACGGCAACGCATAATACGGAGAGCCTCGTTCGCACTTGATCGTCGGCGGCAAAAAGGCCGTCTGAGTTGGCAACGAGTATCCGCCGTCTGGAATCACCGTAACCGGCCTGGACTTGGGCAATTTTATCAGAACCTGATCTTGCGATTTCGTCAGCCTCGTTCAGCAATTCTACTTTCCGTTTTTTACTTATTGTTTCCGGCAGGATTTTTACGAGGTTTTTTTCTGATTGATGGGTGGGGGAGCCCATTTTGATGACCCCGCCGCTGTTTTGTTGACGCCTGGCTACAGCAGCAGCAGCTTCAGCCGCTGCCAAAAGGCCTTTTTCCGATAGGTCTTGTGTATGGGCATAACCGGTGAGTTCCCCCACGATTACCCTTATCCCGGCACCTCGGTCATGACCTGATGATAATTCTTCAACTCTTTTATTATCCAATGAGATGGCAGAACCATGGCGGTCTTCTATGAACACCTCGGCGAATTCCCCGCCCATCGCCATGGCTTTCGACAAAGTTTTTTCTATGACGTCGGCCGGAACTAAAATATCTTCATCCGTCAGTATGCTCACAACTTAACCTCTATCTCTCTTGGCGAACGCGAAACTTTCGATTTATGCGGAACGGCTTTTGTAAACAAGTCTATACAAAAAGTTCCTTTTTGTGGCGGCATAGCAAAATATAAGTCAGCAGACGCTGGTCTTTCCATAGATATTCGTATCTAAAAATTATATGAGCCAATACCAATAGAAGGTGAGGTGTTCTCTGATGAATGGGTGTATTTATACATTATTGCCGAGAATGCCGCCCAAGATCCCTCCGATACCGCCGCTCGTCACGGAAGACACCGGGGCAGAGTTTTCACTCTGTCCGAGATAAGGCGCTACGGATGCCGCCAAATTGCAGATAGGCATGCTTTGTAGGAAGACTCTTCCCGGTCCGGTGAGCGATACCAAATGATAACCGTCTTGCCCGAATAATTTGTTGGCTACACCGGGGATGGTCGTAATTTGGAAATTGATGCTTTGCGACATTGCTCCTATATGGCCCGGATGCACCAAAAGACTTTGCCCGGCTTCCAAGTCATAGGTGATAATTTCACCGGACAATTCCAAATAGAAAGTGCCGTCACCTTCCAGACGTTCCAAAATAAAGCCTTCGCCGCCCCAAAGTCCTCCTCGAAAGCTGTGCTGGAAACCGACACTGCAGATTATTCCCGGTGTCCCGCAGAGCCATCCTTTGCGGTGGACCAAGTATCCCTGACCGGGAGCAACGGACAATTCGGAAATTCTTCCGGGTACTTTGGCGGCAAAGACGATTGTGGCCTGACCGGATTGGGCTTCATACCTGGTTACAAAAAGGCCTCCGCCTCCCACGGCCCGTTTAAGAGTCGCCATTAGACCCTTTGCATTTGCCGTAGAGATTGCTTGTGTCATGGATATGTTTGGTGTCATCCAAGAAAGTTCACCGTGTGTGGAGATGATTGATTCTCCCGGATCGAGCTGTACCTCCAGGATCGGAAGAGTTGTTCCTTTGACTTCTGCATTCATATCGCACCTCTTTGTTCTGAGCGAAAAATTAAAATTGTTTGCAACTAGCAATCTATAATTTTAGACTATATAAAACATTTTCGCTTATAAATAATTTAATTATTCTTTTCTGCTGTATTTTAGCTTTTTCAATCAAGCCAAGTCTTTTTTGACAGGTCCCGGATATCATCTGTCTCTAGAGTTTGTTGATACTTTTGATAACCATTTTTTCTGATTATGGCAATCTTGTACCCTATTTACCATCAGGAGCTCATTTGCTTTTGACCATTTTTAGTGGAAAAGGTATTATTTAAGCCAGATTTTAGTAAAAAATTATAGAAAAGTACCGCTAGTATCCGCGACTTTTAGCTAATTCTTAGCTACTATTTGAAAAGATGAATTTAATCAATAAAAAAACGGCAAAATTTTTATTGGTACGGATTGTACCGGATTGGAAAGAGTAAATATGGATCAGGAGCAGGCAGCGCATCACGAGCCCCAGGCAACACCGATCTTTAACGCTTACCGCAGAGGATACGACCCCGAACAGGTAGATCGTTATGTCGCCGATCAGCAACGTAGGTTGGATGAGGCCTTGAAGCGGGCCTCCGTGGCCGAACGGCGTTTAGGGGCTGCCGTCGGGCAGTTGAGGGAGCTGAATAAGCGGGTAGCTACCCTGGAAAGCCAAGAAAAACCTTTGCAGGCACCTGCTCTGGATACGCTGGGGGACAGAATTCAAAGGATACTGACCGAGGCTTGGGAAGGCGCGTATGCCATCAGGCAATCGGCTGAACAGGAAGTACAGGAATTGCGTGCCGAGGCGGAAGAAGCAGCACAAGAGATAATTGCCCTTGCCGATGAACGTGCCAAAAATGTCGAAGAGGATTTGAGAAGGCGGGTGGAGCAGCAAAAACAGGAATTGGAACAAGAACGATCCAAAGCCGTAGGGCAAATAAGTTATTTGCATGAGCAGAAAAAATTGGCGATGGCTGATTTATTGAAACTTCGTGACGTAATAACCTCTACTCTTGCCGAAAACCTGCCTCCTAATTTGGCAGAAAAATACCGCCAACATATGAATAAGAATACGGGTGAAAAAGTTGCATCCGAAGATAATTTCATTTCCCAACGGGATGATGAGGTAAAGACGGGAAGTAGCAGCGGACAACTTGATCTACAGCGCTATCGCGATAATTCACCTTTGCAGAACAATGATAATTCACAAAACATAGCTCCTAAAGAAAACAAAGAAATCGCTTCAGAGGTACAAAATGATTTTGCAGGCCAGATTCGTCCAAAACCTTACATTCCGGCCGCAGATGGGCAACTAAGCGGAAAATCTGTCAATGAGGCAACAGAATATCAGGATCTAGAACTTGCTTTGACAATGCCCATTGAGGCAATTGAACATAAAAATATCACTCCGCATATAGACCGCCGCGACATTTCTGAGTTGGTCAGGCGTCGGCGTGAAGCAAATAAGCGTTTGGCTGAAAGTACCGACTTGCAAGACAGTCTGTTCTCTTCCGACGATGACAGCCAACTATATTTGAACAGCGAGAATGTTTCAGATCATTCAGACGAACAAGCCCACTTATATGATTTTAGCTCTGAAGAGGCTGGAGATGATGAGAGCTGAGATATGCCCATAACGGGCATATCGTGATAACCTTGTCTTTCATCCGGTAAATATTTTTTACTCACAGCCTCGGCAGCTCCGATAAGAAGTTCCGGAAAAGAATTATTTCCGGGAAAAATTCTGCAAAATGACAAAAGGAAGTTTTTTGCGATATAATATAATACGATACCGTATCGTATTATATATGTTATCTGTGGTTAACCTAAGGTAAGGCAATTATGGATTTAGTAAAAATGCTTTTAGGAACTTCAACCGGCGGCGGACGTCCCAGGGATGAGCGTTGCAACAGTGCAATACTAAAAGCTTTTTTGGAACTGTTGGTGAAAGTCGGTTACGACAATATCAGCATAGATAAAATTGCGGCTTTGGCAAAAGTGGGCAAGGCCACTATCTATAGGCGTTGGGCAAACAAAGACGCAATTGTTGCGGAATTCATCCGATCGATCTCAGCAGATGCAGACAGGGAAGACGATCTATTGGTCTTAGGCGATGACCTGCATGACAATATTCTCCATGCGGTTACGCATCTTTGTGAGGTTATTTCTCAAACCGACGGTGCAATAGTTTCCGGTCTCATCAGAGCGATGCAAACCGATGATAATTTGGCCGAACTGATTAGGAAGAATTTAATCGAAATCCATATGAAGCCCATCGAACAAGCAGTGGCAAAAGCCAAAGACGCCGGTCAAATAACACCGGAAACAGATTTGACATGCGTATACAAAACGATACTGTCGGCTATCCTTGCCAGACTGCTTGTCACCAAAGGGGAGTTGGATAAAGCCTTTGTAAGTGATTTAGTGGAAGACGTGGTTATGCCTCTCATTGCGTATCACAGTTTAAAAGCACAACAAAATTAAATAATTGTATCTCATAAGCTTGTAAAGGAATCTAAGAACTATGACTCACCATAATAGATCAAACGAGGCTCTGAATCCGGAATTGGATCCCAAGCGCTGGCTCATTTTGACAGTAATTGCAATTGCTCAGCTGATGGTTGTTTTGGATGCCTCGGTAGTCAATATCGCTCTTCCTACTGCCCAGAAAGCCCTTCATATCTCCAATGTCGACAGACAATGGGTTGTGACGGCATATTCTCTGACATTCGGCGGTTTTCTTTTGCTCGGAGGCCGCCTTTCGGACTTTATCGGCAGGAAGAGGATATTTATCATAGGCTTAATAGGTTTTGCGATGTCTTCGGCCTTGGGGGGATCTTCCGTTGACGGAGGAATGCTTTTCGGAGCCAGGGCACTTCAGGGTATTTTCGGTGCCCTGATGACTCCGGCTGCTTTATCTATGCTTTCACTTACTTTTACAGAGGAAAAGGAAAGGGCAACGGCTTTTGGGATATACGGTGCCATTGCCGGAGGCGGTGCGGCGGTAGGGTTGTTGCTGGGCGGTATCTTGACGGAGTATCTGGGTTGGAATTGGTGTTTGTATATAAATGCCCCGATAGGCATTATAACGGTATTAGTGGCAATACCATTGTTGAAAGAAAGCGTAGCAGACGGAGACAGGAGGTACGACCTCTTCGGCGCCGTCACCGCTACAGCCGGTCTTGCCCTGTTGGTTTACGCTTTCACGGAAGCGGCACAAGACGGCTGGACAGCTTCCGTGACGATAGGCTTGCTGATTACGGCCACTGTTTTACTGACAGCTTTTGTCATAAGAGAGCTGAGGACAAGCCATCCTCTGCTTCCCATGAGGGTATTGCTGGAAAGGAACCGCGGAGGCTCATTTCTGGCTTCATTTTTGGCCGGAGCCGGTTTATTCTCCATGTTTTTATTTCTGACGTATTATTTTCAAGAAAGTTTAGGCTATTCATCGCTAAAAACAGGAGTAGCATTCTTACCTTTTTCAGTAGGTATCATACTTTCAGCCGGGTTGGCAAGCCAACTTCTGCCCCGATTTGGACCCAGACCTCTGATGGTTATAGGGTTTATCATGACCGGGATAGGCTCTTTGTATCTAACGACAATAGGGGTCGGTGCAAATTTCTTTACAACAGTGTTTCCTTCTGAATGTCTAATGAGTATAGGTCTTGGACTCGTCTTTGTACCTTTGACTGCTACCTCACTTTTGAATGTCTCAGGGCATGATTCAGGAGTTGCCAGCGCGCTTGTAAATACCACACAGCAAGTCGGCGGGGCACTCGGTACTGCACTGCTTAATACCGTTTTTACCTCAGCCGTTGCCGCATTTCTCGTGCTCCACGGCAAAGGCAAGTCGGCACTCATCAACGCCCCGATTCACGGATACAAGGTTGTATTCGTCTACAGTACAGTCACCTTCTTTATAGCAATGGTTGTGGTGGCAATATTGGTGACAGCTAAAAAAATAGAAAGCAAGAAAGAGCCGCAAGCCGAATTGGCTCTCAGCGGAGTTTAGAGGATATCTTGACATATCTTGACAGAAAGTAAAGCAGCTAGAAAATCAAGAACCGAGGCTTTCTGACTTCTCAACAAATTTAGAAAGGAAGAGTTTGATCAGCTTCACTAATCAGGCTGATCAAACTCTTAGGAGAGATCTTGGATACTGCCTAGGAAATTGGTGGGCCGCCCGGGTCTCGATCCCGGCACCTTGGGATTAAAAGTCCCCTACTCTACCCGATGAGCTAGCGGCCCGTGTAAGTCAGTATAGCAAAGTAATATCAGTTGATTGATATTGCAATTGAGACACTAGTGCTCAAGCATATCAATTGTATTAATGACGAATTAGAAAAATATGAATTAGACTTAATTTTTGTAGTTCGACTACTCTAAATTGCAGGTAAAGCTAGAAATTTCCTTTAGCTGCCAGACTTGGTAGAGATGAGATAACCAAAAGAGGGACCAAATAACCAAAGGTGGTATTAGAAAAGTTATTTTGGTAAATAATGTTGCCTTTCTCTGTCTCTTTTCTCAAAAAAAGATTTTAGTCAGTGCTTTGATATTAAAGATCAGCTCTGTAGCTAAGCAGCGACTTTGGCTGTCTGCACGGAAAGCATTTTTATAATCGACTCAGATGCTTTCTGGATTCGTTCACAGGATGTCTTGATCATTTGAACAGCGTTTTCATCACCGGAAGCCCAAGACAGTATATAGCCGAAGCTGTAGAGGCCTGAATCTATACCCAGGTAACTGCACACAACGTACGCCACAGATTCTGCTTCCAGCTCGGCAACAGGCCTGTTGTCAAAGTTATCGTGCAGAATAGCATGACCCAATTCGTGTGAGAGGGTTTTTACTTTTTGGGGAGAGGAATTAGCGCAATTGATAGTAATAAGTTTTTCCTGATGCGAACAATTGCCGTTGATGCCCTCCGGCAATTTATCTTCGCGAACCATAAACCCAATCAAATCGGCTGTTTCAATCAAATTGCTGTAGGTGGAGTCATAGTTGCCTTCGGTAAGATTCTGGCAAGGGCTTGGTATAGGTCTACCTTCTGTTTGCGATATGTCAAAAACTTTTACGGTTTTAAAACCACACAACCTCTTCTCATTTTCTGAAGCAATCTTTTCATTGGCTTCCGGTACTTGCCTGTAAAATATGGGAGCCAGAATGGAAATGGCTTTCTCCCCTTTTCTTACGTGGCGGTCCAACTTTTTCCAGGCATTGTAACCGGCGACATGGGTGGCATCCGGGCATTGTTTGAGGATGAGGAGGACGTTTGAAAAGGAGTAATTATGAAACACCGTTTGGAATTTTAGATATTCCTGCCATTTCTTGGATGATGACAATTCTTTTATGCCTTCGGAAAGTTGAGCCAAAATTTCTTTTTGCTGATTTGATGTTTGCATAACTGCTCCCTTTCATGTCAAAAAATATATTTTTGTACCGCAGATATATTTAGACTTTTATCAAGAAAAAGCAGAGACAGCTTTTTCTTGGCAAAATAAGATGAGGAACACAAAGATTCAATAGTGAACTTTTATTGATAAAAAGTTGCTGAATGTCAATATAGTATGCGGCTGTATCGAAGATATTTTTAACTGGCCTGACCCATCATCCAGATCGACCTAAAAGTTTTCAAATGACAGATTCGCTGGAGTTTTTATTTCAATTATCAGTAGGTGCACCCGTTGTCCATCGCAGTGTATACTGCTTTTTGAGGAAGAATGCCGTCACAATGACACGCTAACGATACTTTCGGAGGTAAATAAGCGATGAAAATGCAACTTGGTAATCTGAAAATAAGCAGTCCGGCTTTTGTCCATTCCGGTCGTATTCCGACAACGTACAGCGCTGACGGAGAGGGCTATTCACCGGAATTGCGCTTTAGCAGCGTTCCTGCAGAGGCCAAAGAATTGGTACTAATTTGTCACGACCCAGACGCCCCTATGACATACGGGTTTACCCATTGGGTACTTTACGGCATTGCTCCCGATGTAAAAGGTTTAGCGGAGAATTGCGGAGATCTCTATACGGCCGGTGTCAATGAGCTGGGCAACCCCGGGTGGGTACCTCCATCTCCGCCTCCAGGTCACGGCGAACATTTCTACTATTTTCAATTATTCGCCTTGGATAAAAAAATGCAATTGGACTCTGGTCTCAGCCGGGCAGCGCTTTTAGACAAAATTGATGAGCATATTTTGGAACAAGCCAGACTCGTGGGCATATACTCACGCCAGTAAGTACTGCAAAGAACGCTCGCATGCCGAAAAGGGCGGAATTTTAGGAGAAGACTCACGCATGATTGCAGATTATATTGGTGAGACAAAAGCTCAAGACCGATGGAATCTGCTGATATAACCGCTTAAAAGCGGGGCGATGCAAAATCTGTATTCATGCGTATTTGCCGCTGGCCCTAAGATCTAAGGAAAGCCTCTTTGAGGGTAAGCTTGGAGAGAGAATATGAAAAACCTTATTATCGATAAAGCCATGACGTCTGGCTCCGGAGAGTTATTTGAAAAACAAAAACAGCCGGAGTAAGTCTGAACAATTGGTTGAACATAAACCACTGTCGTAGCTGGAAAGCCCCTAGTATCTGGGGATAAATTACTTCGGTTTATTACGAAGGAGCGATTACTCTGCTCTTGCAGAGAATGGAGAGACTACAATCGTACGGCTGTTCCGATACCTGAATAATAAGTTCTCGAGATGATTGCCGAGGCAATTCGTCTGGTCGGAGCAAGAAGCCATCGGTAAGTGTAAAAAGCGAAGATGGCGGTTCAGCTCCGACTTATCCCATTGCATCATACGGTGCCCCCGGCAGGATTCGAACCTGCGCCCCCGGCTCCGGAGGCCGGTGCTCTATCCCCTGAGCTACGAGGGCTGTTTTGGGATATGGCAATTATGTATTGTAGCCGATATAACCGACTCGCCTCAGATGTTTTGTCAGGTTGGCAACTTATAAGGTTCCATTGTTCTTTTATGGGGGAGCTGCTAAGTTTATACTCTAATAAAGTTCTAACTAATTTTGAAATTGTATAACTTCGACATGGGAAGTGCGATGATACCTATTGCAGAGAGAATCAGAGGCGAGATCGTTTCAGCCTTGCGCAGTTTAGATATAGACGAGGATCCAGATCTTATCCAGATTGAAAGACCGGCAAGGCCCGAACACGGAGATTTTTCCACAAACATCTGTTTGGTATTGTCAAAGAGGCTGGAGATGAATCCACGACAATTGGCCTCGGAACTGTCCGCTGAAATTAATAAAATAAAATTCAGAGACCTTGATAAAGCGGAAGTAGCCGGGCCAGGGTTCGTCAATTTTTATTTACACAACAGCTATCTCCATGAGGTGATGGCAGATGTATTGATTCTGGGCGAGGACCGCTATGCCAGGCACTCATTCGGCAATGGGCAAAAGGTACAGTTAGAGTTCGTGTCGGCAAATCCCACCGGCCCTTTGCACGTGGGTAACGGATGGCTCGGCTCTTACGGGGATGCTCTTGCCAGATTGTTGGAGAGAACCGGGCACAATGTTACGCGTGAATATTATGTCAACGATACCGGCAATCAAATTAGGATGCTCGGCGAGTCATTGCTGGCGCGTAAAATGTCGCGAGCCCTTCCCGAAGAGGGCTATCAAGGCGAATATGTGACTGAAATAGCCGCGAGGTATCAAGGACCCGATGATATCACCGAGGCAGGGAAATTTGCCGCCGCCGAAATTTTGGCTAATATCAAAACGACATTGGATAGGATAGGCATCCGTTATGACAGCTGGTACAGCCAGGCCTCTATCGAGGAGTCAGGGAGAGTCAATGAGACGATCGCGGAGCTTGAAAACAAAGATCTCATCTACAGAGAAGGCGGGGCTCTTTGGCTCGCCGCGACAAAATTGGGTGACACACGCGACAGGGTTTTGGTCAAAGCAAACGGAGACGCCACCTATTTGGCCGGGGATTTGGCTTATCATCGGAATAAGTTTTTAGAGCGCGGATTTGATAAAGTAATAGATATATTCGGAGCAGACCACCACGGGCAGGTAGCCAGCTTGAAGGCCGGTGTGCAGGCACTCGGCATAGAACCGGAACGCCTAGAGGTACTTCTTGGCCAACTGGTTTCCCTGTCCGGTAAGAAAATGTCGAAAAGATCCGGAATCTATGTAAAGCTGGACGAATTGGTGGACGAAGTGGGGCCAGATGCCACGAGAATCCTCTCTCTCCTCTCATCGATAGACCAAGCTACAACTTTGGATATGGATCTTGTAACCAGTCAGTCTGCTGAGAACCCAGTTTTTTATATTCAATATGCTCATGCGAGAATATCTTCAATTAAAAAATTAGCCCGCGAACAGAGCTTGTCCATAGCGCTCGAGCTGGACCGGGCATATCAAGCTTTGGAAGGCAAAGGGTTCGAAGATACAGCGCATGGTTCTCCGTCCGGTAATCAATTGGATGATTTGCTGGGAAAGATTAATTTTTCTTTACTGGACAACCCCAGGGAAATCCAGCTTATGAAAACAATTTCATTGTTGCCGGAAGTAGTGGAGCAGGCAGCCAAAGACAGGGCGCCGCATAAAGTAACAACTTGGGTAAGAGGATTGGCTGCTGATTTTCACGGCTTTTATCATGACTGTCGGGTCTTGGGCAATGATTTGCCCAAAGAGGTTACCGAAGCCAGATATTGTTTGGTCGAGGCCGCAAGGGTGGCTTTGTACATAGGGCTGATCCTTCTCGGGGTAAGTGCCCCGGAAAGAATGTAAGCAAGGTTTTTACTTGCATTATCAATAAATATATGTATGGACATATATAGAATTATAGGAAAGATAACTGGATGTCTCCAAATCTGAATTGCGAACCAAACGGAAAAACAGCAAAGCCCATATCTCCCGACTTACTCCCAAAGACGGCGGAGATCAACTCTTCCGGCGAGTTGTCCATAGGAGGGGTATTAGTCAGTGACATGGCAAAAGAGTTCTCCACACCGCTGTTTATTTATGACGAAGAGCATTTAAGACAAAATATCTCAGAAGCCAAAACGAGCTTTCCGGCCGGTGTTGCATATGCCAGTAAAGCTTTCCTCTGTCGGGCAATGGCCGAGTTGATCGATGAATACTCGATCAATATAGATGTTGCCAGTATGGGGGAGATGCATATAGCCCTGAATGCCGGAATTGGCAAAGACCGTATAGTGTTGCACGGAAATAATAAATCATTTGATGAAATTAATTTTGCCGTGCAAAACGGTATTAAAATAGTGGTGGATTCATTCGATGAAATAAAGATTCTTGCATCTTTATCTTCAGGTTTGAAATCACGTTGTCAAGTATTGATACGTATTACACCCGGTGTGGAAGCGCATACCCATGAATTTATTAAAACCGGACATGAAGATTCTAAATTCGGATTTCCTTTGACCGATGCTATAGCCGACAAAGCGATCCAACAGCTTGCCGGTATTTCCCATCTGGATTTGGTGGGTATTCATAACCATATTGGATCACAGATTTTCGAATTGGACTCTTTTGCAGAAGCGATGTCTATTACGGCTCCGATCGTCCAAAAATACGATTTCTCCGAATTGTGTATAGGCGGAGGTCTGGGAGTTGCCTATCTGTCGGATGAACAAGCCCCCAGTATTTCCAAGTGGGCGGAGATGGTGATGGCGGCTTCTCGCCAAGCAGGTATTGCGAACAAGGTATCGATTACCGCAGAACCGGGAAGATCCATAGTGGCCCAGACGGCAATTACTTGCTATACGGTAGGGACGATCAAGAAGATTCCCCAGGTGAGAACCTATCTAGCCGTTGACGGAGGGATGAGCGACAACCCGAGACCCGTTCTTTACGGCAGCGGTTACGAAGTATTTTTAGTTTCCCGGGCAAATGCAGACCGGCCAGAAGTCGTTAGGGTCGTAGGAAAACATTGCGAGTCCGGTGATGTATTGGTGGCAAACGCCAACATCCCCGCAGGGGTAAAAGTCGGAGATGTTATTGCGACGCCTGTCACCGGAGCTTACGGTTACTCCATGGCCTCGCACTACAACAGGCTGTTGAGGCCGGCTGTGGTATTTGTGCGCAACGGTGATGCAAGGCTGGTTTGCAGAAGGGAATCTTTGGATGACCTGCTTAGATTCGATGTATAAAATAGTTCCGAAATTGTCCCCGACAGTTTTACCTTGTAGTTTATTGATGCAAAAGGTAAATTGGGATATAGAATCTGCAATGAGTCTCGGTTGTTTCGGGAGATAATATAAATCTTATGACAGCGGCGGTCGATAAACATGTCTGATAATAGAGTTGTCTCCATAGGCCTCTTGGGGTTCGGTAACGTAGGGGCTGCCTTTTCTCAGCTTTTGGAAACCTCCGCCGATAAGATCCGAGAAATGCTCGGCGTAGAGCTAAAAATTTCCAGAATTGCCGTCAGAAATCCGGGAAAATACAGTGATCTTCCCGGTGCTAAAGAGAAACTTTGCGATGACCCCCTGTCCGTTGTCAACGACCCTTCCATAGATATAGTTATCGAATGCATCGGAGGAATCCATCCGGCAGAAGACTTGATCATAAAATCTCTTGTCAACGGCAAATCGGTGGTAACGGCCAACAAAGAATTGATGGCCAGGAATTGGAATAAATTACATGATATAGCGAGGCTAAATGGCGTCAGGCTGTTTTGTGAAGCGGCTGTGGGCGGCGCCATTCCTATAGTAAGAGCTTTGGAGGTTTCTCTCCTCGGGGAGCAGATAAAACGGGTAACTGCCATATTGAACGGCACTACCAACTATATTTTGACGAAAATGTCGGAAGAGGGCTTTGACTATCAAGACGCTTTGAGTGAAGCGCAGGTTTTGGGTTTTGCAGAGAGCGATCCGACGGCGGACGTGAAAGGTTATGACGCCGCCTCCAAATTGGCGATACTTGCCAGCATTGCTTTCCATGCGGAAGTGAATGCAAATGACGTATTCTGCGAAGGCATCGAAGCGGTAACGGCTGCGGACATAGCTTTTGCCGGCCGTTCCGGTTATGTGATCAAGTTGCTGGCTGTGGCTGAGACAGTTGATGACTTACAAAAACACTCTGATGCTACCCATCCCATCAGTCAGTCGGCGGGAGATAATAGACGATCAGGAGAACTTAAAACAAAGGATGTCACAGGGGCAAACCCTGTCGATGATAACACGGCTCATTTTGCCGGAACAGCAAAAAAAATTGCAGTCAGGGTCTATCCGGCCATGGTCGTCTCCTCACACCCTTTAGCCAGCGTAAGGCTTTCATTTAATGCCTGCTTTCTGGAAGGAAATGCCAGCGGAGAGCTTATGCTCTATGGCCGGGGAGCCGGGGGGCTTCCCACCGCCAGTGCCGTTCTGGGAGACGTGATGACCGTGATGTCGACTATGGAGCCGACCGTTCATCAGGAGAGTCTAAAGCGGGCGGAGATTTATCCTGTCGACGAACTTAGCAATAAGTATTATGTGAGTCTCGATGTGAGCGATCAGCCGGGAGTACTGGCTGAAGTCGCCGAAGTATTCGCCGGAAACCGCGTGTCGATACGTTCCATGGAACAGATAGGTTTTAGTGACGAAGCGCGCTTGGTATTCATCACCCACCAAGCCAAAGAAGCAGATATGCAACGCACCTTGACCGGCCTGAAGGCCTTGGAGTGCGTAGATAAGGTAGGCAGTTTTATGAGAGTATACGGTGAAGCATAGAGATATTTTTTACTTTCGCGGCTGTTGAGCAGATATGTGATTGTAAATATTTTGGTTAAATCGGCAATATTTTAACTCGTAGCTTATATAGGATATATCCAGAGGCAGGTACTACAGGTTTTGGACGTCTATTTATTCGTTCGGACAGCCGGCAGGCATGCGAAATCAGGTATTTAGGAAGCAGTTATACATAGGTCGACCGTTTGATGTGTTGTTATGAGATCGTTATGGGGGAAAATTGCCTGAAGAGATAAAATCGGAATCGGGAGACGTTGTAAAAGACGTCATTACGCATGCCGGAAGAGGAAAGCTCCAGGCTTGGCCGGGTATTATAGAAACTTACAGAGATTTTCTGCCGGTTTCTTCCGCTACTCCTGTGGTGAGTTTGCAAGAGGGCGGCACGCCATTGCTTTTTGCCCCGAGACTTTCAGAGCGCGTCGGTGCCAAAGTCTACCTAAAAGTGGAGGGTGCTAATCCTACGGGGTCTTTTAAAGATCGGGGTATGACAGTAGCGATCTCAAAGGCACTTGAAGAAGGGGCAAGGGCCGTGGTATGTGCTTCAACGGGCAATACCTCTGCTTCTGCTGCAGCTTATGCCGCTCGAGCCGGTCTCAGCTGTGCTGTTTTGATACCGGAGGGTCATATCGCGTTAGGAAAATTGGCCCAGGCTCTGGTTCACGGTGCCAAAGTGATCCAAGTCCGGGGTAATTTTGACGTTGCCTTGGAAATCGTCAGAGAATTGCCCAACAGAGCAAAAGTCGTGGTGGTTAATTCCGTGAATCCGTACAGGATCGAAGGGCAAAAGTCCGGAGCGTTTGAAATCGTTGACGTCCTGGGAGATGCCCCTGACGTACATTGCATACCTGTCGGTAATGCGGGTAACATAACTGCATATTGGAAAGGATACTTACAGTATCTGGAGGCCAACAAATCCACCAAATTGCCGCAAATGCTCGGTTTTCAAGCGGCGGGGGCCGCTCCGATAGTTGCCGGACACCCCATAACTTCCCCCGAGACCATTGCCACGGCGATCAGAATAGGCAACCCCGCATCTTGGTTCGGGGCGGTGGCTGCAGCTGAAGAATCACACGGCAAAATTTCCGCTGTCACCGATGAGGAAATTTTAAATGCCTATCAATTCCTGGCCTCCAAAGAATCTGTTTTTTGTGAACCGGCCTCTGCCGCTTCTGTAGCCGGGCTCATGAAGTCAAAAATTGACGCAGGCGCCGTGGTCGTATGTGTATTGACAGGACATGGTTTGAAAGACCCCGATATTGCCATCAGCCAGGTAAAAGTACCTGTTACTGTCGATCCTGATATAGACAGAGTGATGGAAGTCATAGGGGTGGATCAATCGGGCGTTTAGTAGGTGGTAAAAGTTTTACCTAGGTAAAGGCACCTCCTTACTCAGAGACAAGAAGATTTTGATTTACCAACGTGGAGGAAGTCAAAAACAGATCCTTATACCCCCACGACATCGACGCTTCCCGGCGTTGAGCGTAAACAACCCACAGCTCACAGCGTGGGATGCACCCACGTGCGGTGGAGCGCCAAAAAGCCCGATACAACAGGTGGCGACAGAGTGGCCCGGGGGAAACCTGTACAACCTGTGCCTACGGGCCACAACAGCACGGCGGAAGTCTCGCTAACGTAACAGGTAGCGCAGTGGAGGACGCAGTCCCCGTCCGTAAGAGTGGGAGGATGTCAATTTATAACTAATTTCATTAAAATACGACTGCATCCGGCACGGATAGACTATAATAAGATACATAGAGTAGTGATACTTAAAATATCTTGCGCTGCTTCCGTTCTTTTGAAATAAAAATTAGATTACTTTCGTTTCAAGTTGGCAACCGGATTTAATTGTTTCTTGTATATGCGGTCATTATTAATCGGGTGCAGCGGCATAAAAGTTATTAGCTGGGTATCTTTCTCCGTGATAAACAAACCAATACTGAAATATAGATTGCAAGACATAATATATTTAGGCAGCCGAGTAAGCATAAAATGAAATTTGACTTTCAAAATTAAAAATAATGGAAATTGTTTTTGGTGCCGTCGAAGTCATGAAAAGTTCATTGTGAGTTATTCGCATCATCGAAATTTATCTCAATAGATAGACGTCATTTATGACCCAAACCAGGTTTAGGAGTAGAATCATATGGTAACAGAGCAGCTTGAGCGCTCATTATTGGAACGGAAAGAGCGTGATGAGCTTCATGCCATCGCCTCTGCGCTGTCTCTCAAGGCATCAACGCGATTAAAAAAAGCTGATATTATTGATCTGATATTACAAGCTACCACCGGTTCATCCAACGGAACGCCCAACAAAGAAACCGGTGCCGTTACCACAGGTGTACAAAGCGATACTGCTTCGCGACAAAGCTCTTTCAATGCCCAACTTAGTTTGGGAGAAGAACTCCCGATTTCGTCCTCTCCTGAGAATAACGGTTCACAGAACGGTCGACAAATCTCTGATGCTTCACTTGAATCAGCCGCTCCTGCTCCGAAAAAAAGAACCAAAAAAGCCAAATCACCCGCGACCGATGTTGCAAATAATGATCGGGAAACTGCAGGTAAAACAGATGAAGCAGATTCTACTACCGAAACTCAATCCGCCGGAGACGTGCAATCGCAAGATACGGTTGTCGGAAATAATTCCGGAGGCGATAAGGGAAATGCAGTAAGCCCAACTATAGCCAGGGCTCCCGCCAGAACTTCACCCGGAAGAAATACCGGCGGTGAAAACCAAGAGGTGTCACCAACTGCCGGAGAACTTGTCAAAAAAGAAGACACATCTCCGCCTGCCACATCGGCCGATGCCAACGGCAGAAAGTCGCGCAGACGCCGCGGGAGGGACAGGGAGCGCTCCGATACAGCGCCTTCCAACAGTGAAGCTCCGTGGCAAGGCGAACTCGTGATGGTGAGAGGTCTGCTTGACCTGAAAGAAGACGGTTACGGTTTCCTCAGGACAACCAGTTATCTGGCCAGTTCCAAGGATGTATACGTTTCAGTCAGTCAAGTCAGGCGTTTTGGGCTTAGAAAAGGAGATGCCATCGAGGGAGCATGCCGTCCTGCCGCCTCAAATGAAAAATACCCGGCATTAATCAGGATAGATACCATCGGAACCATCCCGGCTGAAGAAATTCGCAACAGACCTAAATTTGAGGATCTGACGCCTCTATTCCCGGATGAACCGTTACATTTGGAATTGCCCAATGAGCACTCTGATATGACATCAAGGATTATCGATCTTATTTCACCGATAGGGAAAGGCCAGCGAGGGATGATAGTTTCTCCTCCCAAGGCCGGTAAGACGACGATTATGAAGCAAATAGCACGCTCTATTGAAGCCAACAATCCTGACGTACACCTAATCGTCTTATTGGTCGATGAGCGTCCGGAAGAGGTAACCGACATGCGTCGTTCCGTTCGGGGAGAAGTAGTAGCCTCGACATTTGACAGGCCTTCCGACGAGCATGCCCAGGTGGCCGAACTGACCATTGAAAGAGCAAAACGCTTGGTTGAGCTGGGCAAAGACGTAGTTATTATTTTGGACGGGATAACGAGGCTTGCCAGGGCATACAATCTCTCCATGCCTGCCACCGGTCGTATCATGTCAGGTGGGGTGGACTCGGGAGCGCTCTATCCTCCCAAAAGATTTTTCGGTGCCGCCAGGAACGTTGAGGAAGGCGGTTCTCTGACAATTCTAGCTACGGCTCTTGTGGAGACCGGTTCGAAAATGGATGAAGTTATTTTCGAAGAATTCAAAGGAACCGGCAACATGGAACTTAGATTGGACCGCCGTCTGGCAGAAAGAAGACTTTATCCGGCCATAGATGTCAATGCCAGTTCAACCCGCCATGAGGAACTTCTTTTTGACAGAAACCAGTTGCAGCAGGTTTGGAAACTGAGAAGGGTTCTAAATGCCATAGGCGGAGAGTCAAATTCAGCAGCCGGGCTCGAATTGCTGCTCGACAAGTTAAAGTCTACGCGTTCCAATGATGAATTTTTGGCCGAGATAGCCAAATCGCCGACTCCGAGCTAGGTCATCTTCCCAAACAGGTAGGTCAACGGGCAAATGACTCCAGAGAGCCTGATACAATAGTGACGAGAAGCCTCCTGATCTACCGGGTTCCAATTTGTCAGATTATCGGAGATAGGCAGTTTTTATAAATAATAAATGACTATAATGAGGGCATAATGAAAGCAGATATACATCCTCGCTACGAAGCAGCCACTGTCAAGTGTTCCTGCGGCAATACTTTTACGACCAGATCCACCAAAGCGGAGTTGCACAGCGAACTCTGCAACGAATGCCACCCCTTCTTTACAGGAAAGCAGAAATTGGTTGATACAGGTGGTCGTGTAGAGCGTTTCGAACGCAGATACGGTACCCGTACCAAGCACACGAAAGCTTGAAAAGCTATATTTTAGGGTGGCTTTGCCATGTCGGGTGATTTATCCGAACAGGATCTAAGCAGACTAAAAGAACTTCAAAACGAATACCATGAAGTCATCAATAGGCTTGCTAACCCTGACATTTTCTCTGACCAGCGAGCCTATCTTGAATTGTCGCGCCGCCGCAAATCTTTGGAATCGATAGTAAATGTAACGGGTGAACTCGACAATATCCAAGGCGATATCGCAGCTGCCAGAGAACTGCTCGAATCGGCTGATAACGCAGAGAAGGAAGCGTTAAAGGCAGAACTTTTTGTCGGCGAAGAACGCGCTCTTGAGCTGATAGAAGCTCTCAAAGGTCTTTTGGTACCCGATGATCCTAATGCCGGACGTAATGTGATTATGACCGTCAGAGGTGCTGAAGGAGGCGAAGAAGCCAACCTATTTGCCAAAGATCTTTTTGAGATGTATCAGCGTTATATCGACCGACGCGGTTACAAGATGCAAATTATGGATCTCCAGCAGTCGGACCTGGGTGGATTGTCCGATATTACTTTTCAAATACAAGGCGGCGATGCCTGGGTGCGTCTCAAGCATGAGGCAGGGGTGCATAGGGTGCAACGAGTTCCGGTCACGGAATCTCAAGGCAGACTGCATACTTCATCTGCCGCTGTGACGGTATTGCCCGAAGCCGATGAGGTGGAGGTGGACATCGACCCAAATGACTTACAGATAGATGTTTATCGCTCTACCGGGCCGGGAGGACAATCTGTTAACACCACAGACTCGGCTGTTCGTATTACCCACATCCCAAGCGGTCTTGTGGTGGCCATGCAAGATGAAAAATCACAAATTCAAAACCGAGCCAAAGCTTTGGTTGTGCTACGTTCCAGATTATTGAAATTGGAACAAGATCGTCTCCAAGAGGAACTTTCAAGCAAGAGACGTTCCCAGGTAGGGACGGGCGGACGTTCCGAAAAAATACGCACCTATAATTTCAAAGAAAATAGAGTTACCGATCATCGTATAGGCATCACCCTGTACAAGTTGGATAAATTCCTGGCTGGCGAGATGGATGAAATGATAGATGCTCTCTTGGCAGACGAAAGAGCGCATCAGCTCGGCGCAGACTGATATTAGCAGGAGCATTCTATTATGGCTGCTGGTGGAGATGATAATTCAGCTAATAATAAAAGCCCTCTTTTGCCTACCTATAAAGACCTCTTGCTGGATGCATCAAGACGGCTGAATAATTACCATGAAGCAAAAATCATCGTCGGGGAAGTTCTTTTTGGATCAAGTGTTTCCCGGAAAGATGATTGCTTGCAAAGCGCCGATCCAACCGGTGGAGAGAATATAAATAATCTCAGCGCACGACTATTTTTAAGACAAGATCTTCCGGTTGACCCTAAAGACAGCCATGATATAGAGGCGATGCTCCAAAGGCGGCTTAGCGGAGAACCATTGCAGCACATCCTTGGCCATTACAGTTTTCGCAGTTTGGAAATAAAGACAGACAAGCGGGCTTTGATACCCAGGGTGGAAACGGAAATGCTTGTGGAAGTGGCATTGAGGGAACTCGATCATCTTTTATCTGCCGGGCTGGCGACGAAAAATTCTTTGACAGACAATTTAGATATTCTCGATATTGGGACGGGTAGCGGGGCTATAGCCTGTTCTTTGGTTACAGAATGTAAATACATCAACGTGACATGCATAGACATCTCCATGGATGCGTTGTCCTTGGCCGAGGAGAACCGGATGCTACTACCGGAGAAAGACAGAGAAAGGGTGGCTTTGCTCGGTGCGGATTTGACACAACCTGTCAAGAATGCGGCTGTAAATTTAATATGCAGCAATCCGCCGTATTTAGCGAAATCAGAATTAGCAGGTTTAGACAGAGAAGTTCGCGATTATGATCCGGCTGGGGCATTAATCGCCGGACCTACCGGTTTTGAAATTATTGAGCGAATCATTTATTCTGCGCCGGCGATATTAAAAGAAAATGGTGTATTGGTGATGGAAATGGCTCCTTTGCAGACGAATAAAGCAGTTGCTCTGGCCGAAAACCTGGGGGCAAAAAGAGTTTCTGTAATCAATGATTTAGCAGGCAGAGAAAGAATATTACTCTCCTGCTGGTAAAGAGGCAGGTATTTATATTGATCGCATATCAAAAATAGGGAAGGTATTTATATTGGGAGAAAATACTTACGATAAAGATATAGACACTGCCCTCACCGCTTTAAAAAATGAAGAGGTAATATTGGTTCCCACGGAAACCGTTTACGGTCTGGCGGGCGATGCCAAAAGCGTCGCTGCGGTCAAGAAAATATTTGAGATAAAGATGCGACCAAGGGATGTGTCGCTCCCCGTTATGTTACACACTGTCGATGAAGCAATCAATCTTACGGATGACGATAGATGTCGGGAGCAATTGTCAAAATTGGGATCAAGGTTTTGGCCCGGTCCGTTGACAGTGGTGGTCCCCCTGAAGGATAATTCCCCTCTCGCTCCTTTCCAAGAGCAAAAAAGTGTGGGTATCAGATGTCCGGATCACGATTTACTTTTGTCGTTATTGGATATTTTTGGCCCCCTGGCCGTTACAAGCGCAAATTTACACGGGGGAAAACCGATCGAAACGGCAGATGAGGCCAAAGCAATTTTTGGCGATCAAATATCGTATATTGACGGGGGGCTTTGCCAAGGAAAGCCTTCTACCGTCGTGTCATTGCTCGGAACGAAACCCACCATACTAAGGCAAGGCTCCATATCGGCAAAGGAGATTTTAGCTGCGCTTAAAACACACTAAGTTATAAAAAGCATATTTTTGTAGCTTTTTGACAGAAATAACATAGCCTATAACGATATCGGCAATTTGAGGACCAGTTACGTTGGCAAAGATGAGGCGGAAATATCCACCTATCCATATGACTCATCCGGCAATCAGGCATCTATTTCCTAACAACGGGAAAGGGTTTAGAACCTCTGCTAGATTTTCTACATCATCTGGTACAACTACAACAAATCACTACCTCGATAATCAATCTATGACTTTGCCGGAAATGCTTACAGATTCTGTAAATGTCTATATTTACTCTTGTACAAATACTCCTTTTGAACAACTAAACCTTACTACGGAGATAACCACTTACCTAACCACAGATGCAACTAGATCCAGGTCTAGTTTTTGCAACTCTGATTTATCTTACCCAATACAGCAAGTCCCATTACAATCTTCTGCCTTGGAGCATTTCCGCTTTGATACGATTCAACTAATTAATGCTTTTTATATGCAACTCTATTAGAAAGATTCCTGGCATAAATCTCTCTAATGAAGACACCAACTGCTCTAGGAGCTTGAGTCAAGACCATTTTCTAATGTATACTTATACAAGATGCTATTATTTTTGATAAGTAATACTTGGTAAATTGAATGAGAATCCAGAATAGCGCATAGTGATACAAAATTACCGAATACTAACCCATGCTCCTAGTATCCGAACTGCCAGAATGCAAATAAAACCCATCGAAATCGGGCAAAATAACCTCCGATAGACACTAATTCGGCAAGATTCTCTGAAAGTTGGGCAAGGACAGTTTAAATGCTCTTATACATACTTTCTAATAGGCTGTAAATTCGATTCACTGATCCGGATAAATCAGGAGTTATTTTAAAACATACGTTCGGTATGATTCACCGGATTTAGTCCAGTGCCTCACATACAACACCAGATAGTGATCTGCATTGTCGTATTGCATTTGTAGCGCGTAGTTACTTTGATTCAAAAGTGGTGATGCGAAGTTTGGAGCCAGCAACTTCCATGCTTTACCATCCCAGAGCCACTCCTGCATCTTGCTTTTATTCATATTCAACAGAACTAGGCCTTTCATGTTTGGGTCATACGTCATTGGCTCTGGAAGCTGGTCTGGCATTAGGTTGTGTGATCTTGATACGATATGCCATGATTTGCCTGCCCAGATCCAAGTATCACTATAGTGATTCATCGGATAAGAAAATAATCCGCCAAAAAGGATGAGCTGGTGTGTATAAGCGTCCCAGGTCATTGATGCGATGAACCGAGCAGATGGGTGATGAACGGTATGAATTTGTTTCCAAGTGCTTCCGTTCCATATCCAAGTTTCTGCAGATAAGCGTATTGGGTGCATACTTTTCGCATCACTTGACACTCTTTCTATGCCACCAAATAATACACACTGACCTGTATTTGGATCACACCCCAACGATGAACCGAATAACGGAGGTGGGCTTATAGCAGTTCTTATCCGTTGCCAACCGTTAGCGGATAATATCCATGTCTGACTCTCTTGAATAACACGGCCTTTGACAGCCTGGTCTTTGACTCCAAATAACACTAAATATTTGTATATTGGATCATAGGCCATAATGGGATCAGCAAACCAGATTCCAGAATTTACCTTGGAATACACGAGATGCCATTGGCCGCGGGAAAGAAGAAATATTTCTTTGGTGGACGCATCGTAATAGACCAATCCCTTCAGCTGAGGATCAGAAACCATCGAGGAGAAGGCCGAGGTTGTTTGTGGTTGGATCTTTGAGTGAAGGTATGTCCAATGCATACGTATAGTTACATGGTCGCTATTGCTAGTTAGAAATAAAGAAACAGCTCCCACCCCGATAATAAATAGGATAGCTCCTAAGCGCCTCATCTTTTAGACCTGCCCTGGTAGTCCGGGCCAGAACCGATCGCAAACCACTGACCTAACAACGGCACGCAATCTGGGGCCCAATCCACCGATACCCTCCCCGAAACGGTGTGCATCGGTGGATCCAGGGTAAAACTTCATAGCCACCTCTGAAATAAAGCGTGACGTGTGATCGTTTAAAAGCCAATTATAAGATAGGTAGAAGCAGGAACATCTGGTCCTTGCTATAGAAACAGAAAATCTTTGTGGCATGAACTTTGAATCTTTAATATAGGTGACAATTTTTTCTTTATTCTTTAATCTCTTTATATAGTAGATCATAACCACTTGTTTAGTGTAAAATTACTTATTTGGCAAGTTTAGATGCAATAGTTTAAAAACTATTTTTATTTCCTAACCCGCTGAAAGATGAGTTGTGACCCATGTCCCGGGGCAGCGACAACCCCGGTGCTCCAAAACTATTGCATCTTCTTCATCTTCCCGGATGTTATTTTTGAAAAAGGTTAGTTACAAGATCATTTTTCAGGATTAGAAAATCATTTATAAAAACTTACCGCAAGAGGCAAAGCTATGGATTTAGGTAACAAGATTGATCACCTACAGGAAAAATAATAAAAAGTTATGCTTTGAGGTAAAAAATGTAAATACATTGATAATCTACTTTTTAGAAAGATTTGTGACATGTTATGATCTCTGAATCAAGCAAAGGAGTAAAAATGTTTTCACACAGACTTTTCGATAAGTCCCGTATGACAATTGCAGCAAGGAAACGACAGCTACAGTTTCACTTAGCCGCTGTGCTAACACTTGCCGGTGTTTCATTTTTGCCCTCTGTCATGACTCCTATGAATCTGGTAGTTATCAACCAAAGCTTATCGTCATCTTCCAATCTGTCGGGACAACAAGCTGTCCTTGATTCAGTTCACCGGAGCACCATTGTAAGCTCGGGTTGGCAAAAGGCTATCAAAATACCCAGCAGTAAGGCGATCGTCAACAGTGGTGGTGTAACCTCGCTGTCCTGTTCCTCTGTCGGTAACTGCAGTGCAGGGGGCTACTACACTGCTTCCCATGGCACCCAGGCCTTTGTCATAAACGAGGTGCACGGCATTTGGCATAAGGCTATCGAAGTACCAGATATCGTGGCACTCAACAAGAGTGGGGATGCCACGGTCAAATCGCTGTCCTGTTCCTCTGTCGGTAACTGCAGTGCAGGGGGCTACTATACGGACTTTGCCGGCACCCAGGCCTTTGTCGTAAACGAGGTGCACGGTATTTGGCAAAGGGCGATAGAAGTGCCCACCAGCAAAGCGTCAGATAACAGTGGTGGTGTAACCTCGCTGTCCTGTTCCTCTGTCGGTAACTGCAGTGCAGGTGGCTACTATAGCGACTCCCTTTCTGACGAACAACCCTTCCTTGTCAACGAGGTGCACGGCATCTGGCATAAGGCTATCGGAGTACCAGGTATCGGGGCACTCAACAGTGGGGAGGCACGGGTAACCTCGCTGTCCTGTTCTTCTGCCGGTAACTGTAGCGCAGGGGGTTACTACTATTATGGTGACTGGTCCTTTCTCGTCAACGAGGTACACGGCATTTGGCATCAGGCCATCAGAATGACTGGTAGCACTACACTCAACAGTGGGGAGGCACGGGTAACCTCGCTGTCCTGTTCTTCTGCTGGTAACTGTAGCGCAGGGGGGTATTATTGTTCCATCCTTACCAACTGCAGCTCAGGGAGCTCCTTTCTGGGTTCTTCTAGCAACGAACAACCCTTCCTTGTCAACGAGGTGCACGGCATTTGGCATAAGGCTATCGGAGTACCAGGTATCGGGGCACTCAACAACAGTGGGGATGCAGGGGTAACCTCGCTGTCCTGTTCTTCTGTCGGTAATTGCAGTGCAGGGGGCTACTACACTGCTTCCTCTGGTACCCAGGCCTTTGTCGTAAACGAGGTGCACGGCATTTGGCATAAGGCTATCGAATTACCAGGTATCGGGGCACTCAACAACGGGGATGCCACGGTCAAATCGCTGTCCTGTTCTTCTGCCGGTAACTGTAGCGCAGGGGGCTACTATACGGACTTTGCCGGCACCCAGGCCTTTGTCGTCAACGAGGTGCACGGCATTTGGCAAAGGGCGATAGAAGTGCCCACCAGCAAAGCGTCAGATAACAGTGGTGAGGTAACCTCGCTGTCCTGTTCTTCTGCCGGTAACTGCAGTGCAGGGGGCTCCTACACTTATTTCTCTGCTAACCAGTACAACCCTTCCTACGGCACTCAGGCCTTTGTCGTAAACGAGGTGCATGGCACCACGACGGCCGGGATCGAGGGCAGGGGCGGTGGTCAAGGTGGCATTGATTACTGGATCCTCATCGTAGTTTTGCTTGCCGGAGTCATCATCTCCCTCTTTGGTCTGTACCGCTACCTTGGGAAGAAAAAGACGTCCGGTAAAGAGACCCCAGTAACCGGCGAAGTCTTTGCCGACCAACCACTTACAGAGCTAATGTGAGTTTACCGAACCGTCGTAACCGCAAAGTGAGAATATCTACTTGGAAATTTCTAGGGTGTGGATCTGGATTGGTTTTGAAATTTCGGCTGATGTCTCGAATATGATTTTGAAATATTTGCCGTAAACAAAACACCGAATAAGAGATATTTTGAAACGTAGCCTAAGATTAACGATATTTGAGTGCGATGCTTTTTATGATATAGGAGAGGTTAGCCATAAGCATTACTATTGTGTAAGCAGTTAATGAGGCATTTAGAAGTGATCATTTTTTTTTGTGAATAACAAATATTTATTGGTATATGCTTGTAATATTTATTGATAAATAAAGTTACTATATCTATAATACGTGTATAGTGATGTCTCATCGATACTATGCGAATGTCACTCCTTCTGTCAGAATAAGCGCTAATATTTGTATATGAAAATAGCTTTAGGGTCAGATCACGCAGGATTTCAATTAAAGCAATTGTTGGCGGACAAACTTAGGTCAGAGGAGTACGAAGTTTTAGATCTTGGTACCGACTCCCTTGAATCCGTGGATTATCCGGATTTCGGAGAGGCGGTAGGCAAAGCTGTGGCAACCGGGAAAGCTGATTTCGGTATAGCTTGCTGTGGAACCGGCATCGGTATCTCAATAGCAGCCAACAAGGTCAAAGGTATTCGAGCCGCCGTGGTCCACGATGTCAGCTCGGCCATGCTGGCCAGGGAGCATAACAACGCGAACGTGCTGTGTTTTGGGGCCCGGTTGATTGGAGACGTCGTTGCCATGGATTCCGTTGACGCTTTTCTGTCGGCCGCCTTTGAGGGAGGACGGCATGAGAGGCGAATAGCCAAGCTGGATATCTTGGACGAAAAAAGGACCCTTGCATAGGCAAGTAATCCTAAATAGTAACTGATGATCTGATTTTACGATGCCAGGATCATAGAAAGTGACCGCCTACTTCGTCATCCGATTGCTTGCAGTGCTTTGTTACGGAGCTCTATCGCTTGGATACTTGCCTGGGAAGCAGATAAAAATAAAAAAGAAATCCAAGATAAAACTTATGTGCAAGGATTCATTAGCTGATCTAGCCTATAATTATTATTCAAGTTCATCATAACGTGGAAAGTCGGTAGGAAAAGATGTCTTCGTGGGTTACAGACCAAGTGGGTGCCGTTGATGAAGAGTTGGCGGCCATCATCAAAAGGGAATTGTCCAGACAGCGAACGACCTTGCAACTTATAGCATCAGAGAATTTTACCTCCCCGGCTGTTTTGGCCGCCACAGCTTCCGTTTTGACCAATAAGTATGCGGAAGGCTATCCCTCCAAACGCTATTACGGCGGCAATGCAATTGTCGACGAGGCTGAGGATTTGGCCAGGAGAAGGGCATGCGAGCTCTTTGGAGCCGAGCATGCCAATGTACAACCCCATTCGGGAGCTTCAGCCAACCTGGCCGTCTATATGGCCTTAATTAATCCCGGAGACACCGTATTGGCTATGTCGCTTGACCAAGGGGGACACCTAACTCACGGGTCACCTGTGAGCATTACCGGTAAAATATACAGATTTGTTCCATACGGGGTAACTCCTTATTCTCAGGATGGTTCGGGAGAACGGATAGATTTGGACCAACTGCGGGATCTGGCTAAAAAAGAGAACCCTAAACTCATAGTCGCCGGTACTACCGCTTATACACGAATTATCGACCCGATTCCTTTCAGGGAGATTGCCGATGAAGTCGGGGCAAAGCTACTGTTCGACGTGGCCCATCCGGCCGGTCTCATCGCAGGAGGCCAGCACCCCAGTCCCGTAGGTATAGCAGATGTCGTTACTTTTACCACCCACAAGACTCTCAGAGGACCGCGCGGAGGTGCCATCCTGACAGGCGACTCGCTTGCAAAAGCCGTCGATTCAGCCGTTTTCCCCGGGTTGCAGGGCGGCCCTCTGGAACATGTGATCGCCGCCAAAGCGGTGGCCTTCTTTGAAGCAATGCAGCCAAGTTTTAAAGAATATGCTGCCGGTGCTGTGGCTAATGCGAAAGCTTTGGCTACTGCTCTTTCCGGTCACGGGTTCAGACTTGTGGCAAACGGGACAGAGAATCACCAAGTATTGCTCGACCTCAGGACTTTTGACAAAGATTTGACAGGCAAAGCGGCTCAGGACTCTTTGGACAGAGCCGGGATAACCTGTAACAGAAATCAGATACCGAATGACCCGAGACCACCATTTATTACCAGTGGCCTCAGGCTTGGGACACCGGCTGAAACTACGGCGGGCATGACTCCTGCTGAGATGAATATCATAGCCGGTTTAATGGCCAAAGTACTGCGCCATTGCGGGGATGAGTCTATTGAAAAGGAAGTGTTGCATGAAGTACATGAACTTTGTAAGAGTTTCGATCCGTATGCGGCAATGTTTGCCTAAATAGGGTATTTCTAAGGTTTTCTAACCCTGTGGGATCGTATGGTGATTATTTAATTATCTTTGTGGTATCGGCTATAGGATGCTATTTGTTTACGTTTCCGGCCACCTACCTTTCTAGACGTATGGGATCGATCGCCAAACCCGGGGATACTCATATACATGACCGAGCCACCCCCGTGGTAGGGCTAGGGCTTTTACTGGGCTTTTTGCTGGCGATGGGGGTTTCCTATTTCATGCCTGGTCTCCGTCCGATATTTTCTGCTTCCCTGCAGCCCCTCGGCGTGGTTTTGGCGGGAATTGTCATTTATCTGGTCGGGCTCGTGGACGATATCAAAGATATTTCACCTCCGGCAAAAATAGCAGGTCAAGTATTGTCGGCTATGTTTTTGGTTTACCTGGGCGTCACTATGTTCTATTTTAAATTACCATTTTTGCCGAGTATCTATACCTTATCGCCTTCCATCTTGCCTTTAATCACAGCTCTGTGGGTTGTGGGTATGGCGAATGCGATCAATATCATAGACGGCCTTGACGGTCTGGCCGCCGGGATTGTGGCAATAGCGGCAGCGGCTCTGGCCGTCTATGGTTTCAGATTGATCTATATGGGCGTCTTACCCGGAGCCACGAACGACCTGGGTCCGCTGGTAGCCGTGATAGCCTGCGGTGTCGCTATCGGATTCCTACCCCATAATTTCCATCCTGCCAAAGTATTTATGGGAGATTCGGGGGCGATGTTCCTCGGTCTTTTAATGGCTGTAGCAACGATGATTATCGGTGGGAGAACCGGTGGTACGGCAGCGGTGGACGTATCGGGACTTACTTTTTTTAGATTTGCACCGTTATTTATCCCCTTCTTTATTTTGGGTGTTCCCATGGTGGATACTTTATTTGCAATTCTCAGGCGCGCTATCGGCAGAAAGGGTGTGGCTACCAGGGACTTGGGTCATTTGCATCATCGACTGGTTGGTCTGGGCCACGGACACAGGCGGGCGGTTCTGATTTTATGGGCATGGACCTTAGTATTATCGGCTTTCATACTTTATCCCGTTTTCGAACCTGAAGCCAATGCCTATGTTCCGATCGGAGTCGGAGTTTTGTGCGTCGTGTTGTACACTTTGTTCCGTCCGGGCTGGGGCAAGAATACCGTCGCCGATGCCGCTATTACAGGCATTAACGAGGGGAATGATCATCAGGACAAGAGTTCCCATGAAGACAAAATCGTCTCGGGTAAATCTTTATGGTCAGACGAGCGAACAGAAGATTTGCAACCGGGGGATATCTTGGATATCAATACCAAGAGGCTTGAGGCTGATCCTTTGTCCGGTAATCTGTCTGAAGAGACAGATTATGATCTTGGCATCGGTCTCGAGGCGGGGAATGAGTAATTCGCCGTCGGCAGATAAATCGCAAGATGGCTAAAGTTGATCAGAAGATGTCAGGAGTCTGTCTTGTTCTTGCTCATGAGGGCAGCGTACATGTAAATCAGAAAGCATGCATCCTCGGGGGCTATAATGGTTTGTCGGCCGGATGCGTGAGATATTGCTGGGATATTTTAGGTAAGGTGTTTGTACCGGATCTCCTGTTCCAAGTGTATAAAAGACCTGCAATGACAGCTGAACTGCTAGAGCACTAACGGATAGGAAGTCATGGGCCGTGTAAAGAGAAATCATAACCTGTCTGTCGGCGAAGAAGAAAAACCTACTGTTTCCGCCGCTGATTTTTTGACAATGGGGCTTTTTTCCGGTTTGACCATTGGCGGAGGGGTTATACTTGGCTATGGAATAGGCAATATCACAAAAACGGGGTTTTTATCTGTCATGGGTGGCCTTATTTTGGGTCTGCTTATTGTACTATTGTGGTTTTATAGGAAAATTAGGGGATATATTAAATAGCCAATAAGGATTGAGAGATCCTGATATTGCCGGTAGCTATCTAATAACAGATTGACTTTAATGGAAAAACTCATAACTATATTTGAACAATTGCCGATACCTGAAACCGCCCAAATATTGAGGCAAGTTGCGCTGGGCGGTCTGGTCACGGGCGTTGTAGCCCTGGGAATCGGAGTTGCCGTTGGCCATGTCTTTATAGGTTTTGGTGTAGCCCTCGGAATAGCAATAGGATTATTCAATATTAGGATGGTTGTAAAATCGATTCTCAAAGTAACAGAAACCGCTCCTGACCACCCCAAACGGATATTGGCCACGAGAACTTTATATCGGCTAGGTATCTCGACACTTATTATTATTGGACTTGTCGTTGCCCGGTTTAACCTTGGGGCCGGAGCAGCCGCCGGAATAGCCCTGTTTTATCTGATATTGATGGCTGTACTTCTCAGGTCCTTCATTAAAGCAGCAGCGAGGACTTCATGACCGCCGCAGCGTCTGTTACAACCACAACCAGTATCTCAGTCGGGGCGCATATAACCGGCAAGTTCTTATCGATGACCGTCAATATTGATGACATAATATCATGTCTTGTGGCCGGTGCGATAGTTCTCATTTTGGGCTTTTGGATGCGGGCCAAAGCCACACCCGGCGTTCCCGGACGTTTGCAAATGTTTTTTGAGGCGATAATAGGCTGGGTCCAAGACCAGGTTACGAAATCTATGGGTAAGAAAGGTAAAGCTGTCATACCCCTTGCCGTAACGATATTTTTATACATACTAATTGCCAATTGGCTGGAAATGCTGCCGACGGGACATAATCCGCAATATCTTCCTGCTCCTACGGGAGATATCAACTTTACGGCTGCGATGGCAGTTTTCGTTATAGTCTTGGTGCATATCACACACATAAGAAAGCAGGGAATAAAGGCTTACATCGGCCATTACTTTAAGCCATATGTATTCTTATTTCCGATCAACGTGATAGAAGAGATAACCAAACCAATTACGTTGGCTCTTCGACTCTTCGGTAATATTTTCGCCGGAGGGATACTTCTGCTGCTTATTTCGGATTTGATTCCGGCAAAATTAATTATAGGTATACCTATTCTGGATGTGGGGTGGAAGTTATTTGACGGCTTGTTTGTGGGGCCGATACAAGCTTTCATTTTTACCCTGCTGACTATCATGTATTTTGAGTCCGCCATTGCGGGCCCCGAGCATCAGTAAATTTTTTATCAGAGGTGGAAAAGTATCAAAACACATATACCGGATTCGTCTGGGTTTAGGCCCCGGCGGGTAAGGTGTCGGTTCTTAATGAAAAACAGGCGGCAGAAAGTATGATGAAATAAAGAAAACTTTACTTTGCAGTTGCTATTAAGCGAATTCGTAAAAAAGTGTGTTCCAAATGTATTAAAGTCGTAACGATCATTTATAAATCAAGAGGAGATAATCTGAAATGGCAGATACAACCCAGCAGGCAATTCAGCTAGCAGGGGCAATGATAGGCGGTGGCTTGGCCCTAGGTGGAGGTGCTATTGGTGCTTCCATAGGTGACTCTCTGGCCGGCTCACAGGTTATTGCCGGTGTAGTGCGTCAGCCACAAGCCCAGGGCCGTCTCATGGGAATTATGTTTATTGTGGTAGGCCTGGCAGAAGCTATGTACTTCATCAACCTTGTCTTTACCGTATTGTTCATATTTGTTCTTTATAAGCATTAAATGCCTAAGAGTGGTTAAAAGAAAATATTATAAATGCTATTTTTTTTAGCAAGTGTTGTTGAGAAAGCGTCAAAAATAAGATTTTTGTCCGCAGGGCATAAATCTTGCTTTGCTGTTTCCTGTCAACCTATATCAGGTCATTTGGGGAGCGTTGCTGTTCTGACAGGGGTGCTAAAACCATCCGATGCCGTGACTACAACCACTTCCGCCCCCATCTTTATTTTGCCCAACGGGACTTTTGTCGTCGAGTTGGTTATTTTTATCGTAGTTTTCGGCATTTTGGCCAGGTTCATCCTGCCGCCTATAACCAAAGCGATGAAAGAGCGAGAAGAGCTACTTTCTGCTTCGCTGTCCGGTGTCACAGAGGCAAAGGCTGAAGCAGCCAAGTTGCTTGCAGATGCCGACCAGCTGTTGTCAGAAGCTCGCTTTGAGGCGCGCCAAATTATAGAAGAGGCTTCCGACAAAGCCGCATCTATGGCAAATAAAGCCAGGTCCGATGCTCTCAGTGAATATGAAAAAGAATTTTCACTTGCACAGTTAAAGATTACAAACTCGCGTGAAGAGCTGAGCAAAAAGCTTGAAGCCCAAGCAGAAAAGCTTATTGCAGATATCACCAAATCTGTCATACCCATGAATAAGATATCCATTTCAAAAGCCGAAGCTGTAAAAGCATACGCTTTGGCAAAAGAGGCTGGACAAGGTAGCAAAAATGAGTAATTTTGGATCTGCCTATATCGAAGAAGTAGTAGGTTTCCTGCTATTTGTAGCTTTAATCTGGTGGAAATTGGTCCCGATCCTCAAGTCATTGACAAATAAAAAAGCCGCTTCAATTAAAGAACAGTTGGATGCCGGAGCAAACGCACAAAAAGCAGCGGAAGATGCGATAAATCAGGCCAAAGATGGTCTGGAAAAAGCGAAATTGGAAGCTGTCAAGATTGTCGGCGATGCGCGTATGACGGCCGAACGTATAGCAGAAAGCACAGCTGTGAAAGCTCAGCAAGATGCAAAGCGGATTCTTGCCAAAGTCGAACAGGATGTAGATTTTGAGATGCATAAGATGCGCGACGAAGTGACAAAAGAGTTCTCGGCATTGGTTCTTGCAGCAGCAAGGATCTTGTTGCAAGAGCATCTTGACAAAGACTTACACCATGTGCTGATAGAAGAAGCCATTGATGCGGTTTCCAAAGACGGCGGGAGCAGCATGTTCCAAGAGTCATTACAGACTAAGGCCGGGTGAGTGATGATGCAGCCCAACGGGGAGCTGAACCATGACGAACTTGGTTTCGGTGAAATATCCGGTATAAAATTACAATCGGTAGGCAGACATGCGTGAAATTGTACGCGGCTATATTACGTATTTTATGGAAGAATCTTTTGAAGACAACGAGTTTAATCAAATAACGCTCGCTGCCGAGGCATTGACACGGACGCTGGCAGAATCAGCGGAATTGCGCAATGTTCTATCTGATTTAAATGTGGGGAAAATGTTGCGTAAAAGCATAGTAAAGGATTTGATTTCCAAGAAATTCTCCGCTGACAGTGCAGCAATCCTGTCTTTTATGGCAGCTGCCGAACCAAGTGCCCAGCTTGGATCTGCTATCAACCAGATGGTTACTGAAATAGACAGTATAAGGTCACTTTATAGCCATCACAAGGCCTCTCAAAACGGCGCTGATCCTCTACCTTTGTCGAGCGATACTTTTGCCTCCGTCTATTTGACGGCGTTTCAGAAATACAGTTCTTACGGACAGGTGCATGATTTGGCGGCCGGTTATCTGGAGCCTATTTTCGAAAAGACAGAAGACATCTCGCAGCTAAAAGTGATGGAAGACAATCTGTACGCCGTCAACAGGTTATTGGAGGAAAACAGAGACCTTGTGAAAGCACTCGGTGACCCTTACGGAAACGCTCAGGCGAAATTGGCCATCGTTTCCTCTCTTTTTGCTTCCAGAGTGGATCAACTAACTTATAGGATCCTGCGCTTTATAGCTTCTATCCCAAGGGTACGTGACGTGTCCGGATTGGTGGGATTTTGCGTAGAGCTGATTACAAGAGAAAGAGGACGCCGTCTGGCAGAAGTAAGGGCTGTCGTTCCTCTTTCGTCCGAAGAGACGGCTCGTTTGCGGACTTTACTGGAGCGGTTGGTCGATCGTAAAGTGGAAATGCGTTTTGTGACAGATCAAACAATTATGGCTGGATTTGTCGTCCTCATCGGGGACTATGTCTTGGACGCATCATTATTAACAAAATTTAATAAATTATCGGAAAGTTTAGCGTTATCGGCATAGATGAGATCGACAGAGGCATGCTCCGTGCAGGCGAGAAAAGCATCGATGCGAAATCGGATTTTCGTGAGCGGATTTGCCGGGCGGTTTAGTACTTATGATAACGGGGAATATGAATGCAGGAGGAAAGAGCCACTATGGCAGATTTGAAATTTGATGCAAATGAGATAGCAGCTGTTATCGAAGCTAATATCAGTCATTTCGCCGCGGAAGTTACAGCCGAACAGGTTGGCCGTATCGTTGAGGTCGGAGACGGCATAGCGCGCATTACCGGTTTGCCAAACGCTTCGGTCAACGAATTGCTTGAATTTGAAAACGGTCTTTTCGGTTTGGCTCTTAACTTAGATGAAGACACGATAGGTGCTGTTGTCTTGGGAGATGTCGAAGGTCTTGATGAAGGCCAGATCGTTCGTTCAACAAAAAGAATATTATCCATTCCGGTGGGCGATGCATTGTTGGGAAGGGTTATAGATCCTTTGGGCAACCCGATCGACGGCAAAGGCCCCATCGAACATACACAGCTTAGGCGTCTTGAAATACAGGCTCCCGGTATAGTAAACCGTCAACCGGTTACGGAGCCTCTCCAGACGGGTGTCAAAGTAGTCGATACCATGACTCCTATCGGCAGAGGCCAAAGAGAGTTGATTATCGGTGACCGTAAAACCGGGAAAACCACTTTGGCGGTGGACACTATTATCAACCAAAAGGGTACGGGGATCAAATGTATCTATGTAGCCGTCGGGCAAAAAGGCTCAACCGTAGCCCAGGTCGTGGCTACTTTGGAGGAGCATGACGCTCTTTCGTATACTGTCGTCGTCGCCGCACCGGCGTCTGCCCCCGCCCCTTTCCAATACCTCGCTCCATATTCAGGTTGCGCGATCGGTCAGCAATGGATGGAAGACGGTGAGCACGCCCTGATCATATATGATGACTTATCAAAACAAGCAGATGCCTACAGACAGCTTTCCTTATTGTTGCGCCGTCCCCCGGGACGAGAAGCTTATCCCGGCGATGTTTTCTATTTGCACTCCAGACTGCTGGAGAGAGCCGCCAAATTGTCCGATGCGAGCGGCGGAGGGTCATTGACGGCCCTTCCCATCATCGAGACCAAAGCCGGTGACATATCGGCCTATATCCCGACAAATGTAATCTCTATTACCGACGGACAAATCTTCCTTGAGACCGATCTGTTCAATTCCGGTCTTCGACCGGCCATGAACGTTGGTAATTCAGTTAGCCGTGTGGGGGGAGCAGCTCAAATCAAAGCCATGAAACAAGTCGTTGGATCTCTAAAGATCGATCTGGCACAGTTCCGTGATCTGGAAGCTTTTGCCACTTTCGGATCCGAATTGGATCCGGCCGCCAAAGCCCAATTGGAGAGAGGTTACAGACTTACAGAATTGTTGAAACAAAATCAGCACGCGCCTTTGTCGGCAAGCGAACAGGTAATCATTATCTATTCCGGAGTAAAGGGATATCTTGACGATATCCAAGTGGAAGATATATCGAAATTTGAGCAGGCACTCAAGCTATATCTGCAATCCAGCGCGAAGGGTATTCTTGACCATATAGATTCAACCGGAACATTGCCTGACGAACAACTCATTATTGACGCTATCCGGCAAGTGAAAAACCAATTTGATACGGCCAAAACCCAAAACGGTCAAGCCGCGTCAGACCAACAAGTCGGTGTTGTATAAGACATGGCTGGCGGGCAGGAAAGAGTACTTAGGCGTAGGATTCGCAGTATCGAGTCCACTAAGAAAATAACCAGGGCCTTTGAGCTGATTGCTCAATCGCAGATAGCTCGCGCCCAGGCCAGGATAGCCGGTACGGTGGAATATGCGAGCGGCCTCAAGAGGGCTTTGGCGCTCTGCCTCAGTGAGACGGGTGGAAACCCTTTTGGCGGCGGCCCGGCTTCCGGATCAGCCGAAGCCACATCGTCTGTTCAAGCTGTACTGATAGCCATCGCCGGCGACAGGGGCTTGTGCGGCGGCTATAATACCATGTGCTTGCGAAGTGCGGAAAGACGTTTGTCTCAACTTCGGAACGAAGGCTTAGACGTTCAACTGATTACGATTGGGAAAAAGGCGGAGAGCTATTTCCGTTATCGTCATATTCCGATAGAGGCGTCATATGCCAAAATGTCCAACAGGCCTACCTTTGAAGACGCCAGGCAAATATCTGCAAAGCTTAGTAATCTCTTGAACGGAAATTTGAATGTTATCGTCGAAGTAGTGGCATGGCGTTTTCGTTCGGTGGTATCGCAGCAATTGGATACCGTCAGATTATTGCCTCTTGGTTCATTCTCACAAACCGGGACACAACAAGGCGCCGATGACGCTTCTGTCAATAATTCTGACAACGGCGATAAGGAGCAGCTTGGCATGCAAGCGTTTAGCTATTTCTTTGAGCCGGAACCGGAAGCCCTTCTCCAAATTTTGCTGCCCGTCTATTTGGAATCGGATATATTCCGTGCCCTCCTGGAATCGTCTGCGGCTGAGCATACAGCCAGACAAAGGGCCATGGCAGCCGCCACGCAAAATGCCGAAGATTTAATTACAACTTTGAGGCGTCAGATGAATAGAGTACGCCAGGAAGCCATCACAACCGAGATCATGGAAATAGTGGGTGGGGCGGAAGCTTTGCGCTCGCTTGGCGAAAGCGAAGATCACGGTCAAGCCGATTTGGAAATTATCAGAACAAGAGGATAAGTAAAATGACAACAACATTTGATGCAGGACAAAATTTAGGATCAGAAGGCAAGAGTCTTGACAACGGCAGAGTTGTCGCGATAGCCGGTCCGGTGGTGGATGTGGAATTTCCTCCGCACAGTCTTCCTGAAATTAATATAGCTCTCGAAATAGATTTTGAGCTGGACAATAAGCCGGCCGTTATTACTGCCGAAGTGGCGCAGCAATTGGGTGAAGGGCGCGTGCGCTGCATTTGCCTGAATGCCACGGACGGTCTCACCAGAGGTGCCGTTGTGAGAAATACCGGAGCGGGAATAAAAGTGCCCGTAGGGGATTGTGTTTTGGGCCACGTCTTTAACGTTACCGGCCAATCCTTGGATACCGATGACATAGGTAAAGCAGACGACTATTGGGAAATACACCGCGATCCGCCACCCTTTGATGAACTTGAGCCGAGGCGCGTCCTCTTCGAAACAGGTATAAAAGTTATCGACTTGCTGGAACCCTATGTCCAGGGTGGAAAAATCGGTCTGTTCGGTGGTGCCGGAGTCGGTAAAACCGTACTTATCCAAGAGATGATCAGAAGGGTCGCCACACAGCACGGTGGTGTTTCCGTCTTTGCCGGTGTCGGCGAACGTACCCGTGAAGGCACCGACCTCTGGCTTGAGATGAAAGAATCCGGCGTTATCGAAAAAACAGCTTTGGTCTACGGTCAGATGGACGAACCGCCGGGGGTGCGTTTTCGAGTCGCTCTCTCGGCACTGACGATGGCTGAATATTTCCGGGACGTGAAAAATCAGGACGTACTTCTGTTTATCGACAATGTCTTCCGTTTCGTGCAGGCCGGTTCTGAGGTATCCACCTTGCTTGGGAGAATGCCTTCCGCCGTGGGATATCAGCCTACTTTGGCAGAAGAGATGGGGCAATTGCAGGAACGTATCACCTCAACCAAAGGCAGGTCGATTACCTCCCTTCAGGCGGTTTACGTACCGGCTGACGATTATACCGACCCTGCTCCTTTCACAACGTTCAGCCACCTTGATGCCACGACCGAGCTTTCCAGACATATAGCTTCGCTGGGTATTTATCCGGCAGTAGACCCGCTGTCTTCGACAAGCAACATTTTGGCTCCCGAAGTGGTGGGAGAGCGCCACTATAATTGTGCACAAGCCGTCAAGCAGGTATTGCAACGCAACAACGAACTGCAAGATATCATCGCTATTTTGGGAATCGACGAATTGCCGGAAGAGGATAAGCTGATCGTTTCGCGCGCCCGTAAGATACAGCGTTTCCTGTCTCAGCCCTTCTTTGTGGCAGAGGTCTTCACCGGCAACCCCGGAGTTTTTGTTCCCATTGACGAGACAGTGAGAAGTTTTGAAGCCCTTTTGGGGGGGGATTTGGACGAAATTCCCGAGCAAGCTTTCCTGAACGTGGGCGGAGTGGACGATGTACTTGCCAAGGCTAAATCTTTGGCCCAGGACTAGGAGGAAATAACTCTTGGCTCCAACTTTTCTTGCTGAAATTATTACTCCGGAGAAGATATTATTTCGCGCGCCTGTCGAAGACGTAACGCTTGTAACAGAGGATGGTGAGATCACATTTCTTGCCAATCACGCAGATTATTTGGCTGCTGTTGATATCACTTTGACAAAACTTTATGTTGCAGATAACCGGAGCGTAAATGAATGGATGGCAAATTATAAAGTTTTACAAACAGGAAATGCCGCTAAATCTCCTTTGCTCGGTGTGGATATTGCTGATTTGCACGCCTCTGATACGCTACTTGTAATGGCAGCCGTTCACGGAGGATTTGTGCATGTGACACAGGACGGAGTGCGCATTTTTGCACCAGTAGCGGAATTGGCCTCTTCGATTGACAAAGAAAGAGCCGAAGCCGCGCTAAACAGAATAAACGGGCCAAGCAGCTCAGCTACATCAGAGTTGCAGTCTGTAGGTGCAGAAGATGATTTGGCTAACCAAGCAGCTCCTGTCCTGGCTTTATCCAGAGCCGGAAGAGCCATTTTGTTGCCTGAATCTTCAGAGAGCAAAGAACACAGGGCTATGGTCAGGCTGGAAGCCGCGAATTCATTTTCCAAGTAAGTCAGCTTGTCAAATCTAAACTATCGGACAAATGAATTTTTTGCCATAGAAATATTGGCAGATATAAAAATAACCAATTTACTCCTACCAACAACTTCGCTTTGGATTGATCCTTTGCACCTCTTTGAATCGGAACCGTATTATCTGTCAAAAAACCAAGTTGGTCTGCTACGGACTTGACAGACCGGCCCCATAATGACTTAGAATCGCCCATCAATGTGAAGCTGATGGATTTTAGTCCAATTCGTATCGGAACAAAGTATTGGCGTCGGTCCGGCCATGTGATAAAAATAAAATGTGCCGCTAACGTGTTATCCAGGTCATGGCGGGTGTGCCGTATCCTTTTGCCCGGAGTTATCCGGCCACACTTTGTATATCGCCCAATCTCACCCACAGACACTTTTTATCGCAGACTCATCATCTGGCGCAGATCAAGGTTACTATTTAGTTGATGAACAAGAAAAGTAAAAGATTTTTGGTGGCCATAATACCGGAAGATGACCTATTGGGAGAAATCAAATATGTGGCAAAACTAGCTGGGTATCACTTTTCCGAGAGGATACCTCCGCATATAACAATCATGCCGCCGATCAATATACCCGAGGACAGGCTGATATATCTAAGAAGTGCGCTGAGGGATTCCGTGGAGACATTTTTGCAAGAACCGATTAGGGTAGGACCGGTGGAAAGTTTTTTACCGAAGAATCCGGCAGTATTTCTTAGGGTTACATGCAGTTGCGGGAAAAACGAAAAGCAAGATGATCTTGCGATGCCTTGCGGCGATCCTGCCTGTCAAGACTGTTTTTTGTATCAAATTGCCGCTCAATTATCAATTGGAGGATTGGAGCCACCGCCGACACGGGACAGCTATCAATTTATTCCGCACATTACCATTGGCCATGCAAAAAATATTACAGATGCAGAAAAAGTTATAGAGATATTCAATAACTATTCTGCTTCGGGATATGTCAACTCGATCGCACTGTTGGAACAGGACCTATCCTCCAAAGATAAATCATGGTCGATCGTAGATGAACCTTATTTCGGGAAAAAGCAAAAAGTATCTTTTGACGGTGGTTTCCTGAGTATCGGGTATGAGAAAATATTTTCACCTTATGATCTGGCGGCTATAAACTTGAGCGAGCAAGATCTCCCTCAGGCATTGGCGATGAGCGATTATATAGATTTTATCTGTAGCCGTACAATGCAGGAGAGCCTACGTGAAAGCGGATCGATATTTATCAATAAATCAGTTGTTGTTGCACTGCGGAATCCGCGGTCCGGAGAATTGCTTGCCGCAGCTCTAACGCGTGTCACGGAGACAGTATTGCATGCCATGTTTCTTTTCGTACAGGAACCATCCAGGGGGCTTGGGCTAGGTCGTATTCTGATGAGGCAATTGGATAAACTTGCACATGAAATGGAATGTAAAAGTATCACCATGAGTGTTAAACCAGGCATCGATCTTATAAGATTTTTGGAAAAATTTGGGTACATACGAATTGGAGAAATATCAAGTCAGTATTTTGACAGGGTGTATAGACCGGGATTTACCGAAAGCGATAATTGCCAAGATATAAAAATAATGGCAAAAGATATATAGTTTTTTCTTTAGTTGCCTCAATGTATCAAGGCATGTTCTTAGTAGCATACCCGGAAGGCGCTTGAAGAAAATGCCGCATCACAGAGCTTAGGTTCCAGAAATAATCGTTATAAATATCATCCGACGCACTATGTTTAGCGGCAATGTATGGCAATCTTTGTATGTGGCAAAAGATAAAAGCAATTATCAACCGGTAAGTCGTATCTTTTGGCTGGCTATGACTTCCGGGGTAGTCGTAGAATTGGTGATTGGACTGGCGTCCATCTTGTTTGTATCGGTTTCGAGGCCAACCGGCTTTATCCCGAAAAAGGGAAGTGCGATCTACCTTATTCACGCGGCACTGGGTCTTCTGCTTGCTTTAGGCGGTCTGCATATCTCAACTAAAACCTTTTTTCAGAAACACAGATATCTGCGGCTGTCTTTGATAGGCCTTGCCGGCTTATTCCTTGCAGGGATCGGCGGTATCCTGACAGTTTCTAAGGCTTTGAGATTGGCAGGTATGGGCATCATGCTGATCGGGACGTCAATAGCATTTTTTGCTTATCTGACCCCTGCTCTTCCCGATGTCGTAGATCAAGACTATAACGATGCGGGCACCCCTGGGATTTTCGCCACAGAAGATCAATCGGCTACCGGATCAAAAGGTGCCCCGCTTCGTGAAGCAGCGCGGGTAATTCTTATTGACGCTACCGCTTCGGTCCTTTTATTGTCAGCTGTCGATCCAAGCGATCCAAAACAGAGTGAATTTTGGTATACGCCCGGAGGAGGAGTAAAAAAGGGAGAAGATATTAAAGAGGCAGCCAGACGTGAAGTACTGGAAGAAACCGGTTATACAATCGGGGATTTGGAAGAGCCCGTGTTAGAGCGTAGGACCAGTTTTAAATTCGACGGCAGGGATTTTAACCAATTCGAAAAATATTTCTTTGTCCGGGTGGAACGCTTCGACGTGAACCCAAAGAAATTGACAGATTTGGAAAGGCGTTCCATCACGGGTTCCAGGTGGTGGAGAATAGACGAATTACTGGCATCAAACACGCCTCTTTATCCAAGAGACCTAAGCAGGCTGGTAGCCGATTGGTTGATAACGCGACGATGATATTTTGCGACATGATTCTTCATCATTTTCAATGTAGAATATTAAAGCTAGGCATAAAAAGTCTTTCTTTGCAGCGGGGAAATTATTTAGTATATGATAAAAGTGGTAATGGAAATCTGCTATGTAGGAAGTAACCGTTTTCTGTACCATTGAATCAACAGGCAGACAGATGTATCAAGCAAGTACTGATACCTGACAGTTGTCGGCTATAAATCCACTTAGTGCTGCAAATAAAAATGTTTATTGATGTATGAAACAGAGAATTTTATAAATAAAAGAGGAGAATATGAAAAACCACATTTCCGGCCTTAAACTGGTCAAGCATAGGTATGGATTGCTAACAGGGCTGTTTGTTATTTTAGCAACCGTGCTCTTTTTACAATTGCCAGGTTCGGCTTCTACCCATTCTGTTGGGCAAAAGAGCGTAAAGGCCAAAGCCCAGCATAAAGCAGAGAAAGTATTTACTTTCCCCAATCTCCCCTCCATCAAAGGCGGTTTCGGCCAAAGCCCTACCATCAGCTTCCCGGCCGCCAATCCTCCCACCGGTCTGGTTTCAAAAATCCTTATCCAGGGAAACGGACCAAAAGTTCCTAAAGGCAGTCTCCTGATAGCCAATTACATAGGCCAAATTTGGCACGGCAAGGTGTTTGACAGCTCTTTCTCCCGCCATGTTGCTTCAAGTTTTCCGATAGGAATCGGCCAAGTAATCCCCGGTTGGGATAAAACACTGGTGGGATTGAAAGTCGGGACAAGGATTATGCTTGTCATACCGCCTAAATACGGTTATGGGCCAAAGGGTCAGCCATCTGCCGGCATTACGGGGAAAGACACTCTTGTTTTTGTAGTTGATATCATAGGATTTGATGCAAACGGTGTGCACGCGACCGGTAAAGTCAAATATCTAAAAGATGTGGTAAACGACGTAAAGGTGACCGGCCCGGTCTCAAAAGCCCCCAGCCTTACTTTCCTGAAAGGAAATAAAGCGCCTAAGTCATTGAGTATAACGTTGCTTGATCGGGGCACCGGAGCAAAAATTAAGCCGGGTCTCGTTGTGATGGAATATGTGGCCGCGCCTTGGGGAACAAAGCAGCGTCAGTCGAGTTGGATTAAAGGCCAACTTCCTCTGGGCAGCAATGTCGCCATTCCGGGACAAACTAATGAATTCGGTCCGCTCGTCGGAATACCTTTGGGGTCCAGGGTTCTTCTGCAGACACCAAAGACAAGTTCCGGCCCGTCATTTGCAGTTGTGCTTGATTTGGTTTCCGAGCCAAAAGGTGCTTATTACAGCTAACCAGACGGTATTTATAAAATCAAGATAAAACCGTGTCGGGCAGTATATCTGTCCGGCACGGTTTTTTTTCAAGGCCAGCTCATGTAAACGGCAATATGGCAGCAGCTATCCCGTTGCTATGCAACTGGGACACTGCCCGCTTTTCCGTTTCGATTTTTCATCTGATCGCAATAATCTTATAATTTTTTCAATCATTACTGCCTCCTGCTTTGCAAAGTGATGCCAAAAAGTGAGAGTATGTTAATAGATACTATTAATACAGCAAATTGAGATTATGATGCGTTTCCGTACCCCGTTTTACAAGCTCTATGAGTCAAGACTCATCCATCACATAACCCAGGAAAGCCTTCCGGTCCATATAGGCGTGATACTCGACGGACACAGGCGTTTTGCCAAGGCAGAAGGCTTGGATGACTATACAAAAAGTTACCAAGTGGGCATGTCAAAGCTGAAAGATTTTCTCTACTGGTCCCGGCAAATACATATCCGGGCCGTTACGGTTTGGGTGCTGTCAACCGATAACCTCAATCGCCCTCTTTCCGAGCTGAACCCGTATTTTAAAGTTTTGGAGGGATTCTTTGACGAATTACCGGCTCTCGGTAGAGAATTAAATTTCTCGTTGCAAATTACCGGTAGTTTAGACCAATTGCCGGCAGAACTGCTGACAAGCGCTAAGTCAGCTTTGGCAGAGTCGGAAGAGAACCAAAACGCCACATGGCGGGTTAATATAGCGCTTTGCTACGGCGGTCGCCAAGAAATAGTGGATGCCTGCAGGTCCTTGGTGGATGAATTGTCTTCCGGAGGGATCCGATCACAAGAAATCAGCCGTTATATAGACGAAGAATCCTTGCAAAGGCATCTATATCTGGCCGATTTACCGGATCTGGATTTGGTGATCAGGACAAGTGGTGAGGCCAGGTTGTCAGGATTCTTGCTCTGGCAGTCTGTCTATGCAGAATGTGTTTTTGTCGATCCGTATTGGCCGGCTTTCAGAAGGGTTGATTTTTTGCGGGCTCTGAGAGATTTCGCACAGCGGGAACGGCGCTTCGGAAGATAAAACAGCGTTTGTCGTCTATGAATACGGGCGCTCAAAACGCTATTGTTATTTATCAAAATATGTTGTATTGCTATAAATATGATAAAAGTACCTCCGATAGGTTCGAATACACAAGCTGTTGGCTGTAAGTTAGATGATATATGGGCAAATCGGCAATTACGGTTGCAACTTTCAACATCCATGCCGGCATGGACGGCTGGGGCAGGGAATTTGACTATCTGAAAGCTTTGAGCGATGTATCCGCGGATGTCACGGCAATTCAAGAAGTTTTTCTCAACAAAGCCAAATACGAGCAGTTGTGCTCTTTTGCTACAAGCAATAATATAAATTTTGTCGTTGCACCCCTGGCCAATGCCATCATCAATAACTTAGACGCCTCCCCCGTTGAACTGGGCGGTCCAAAGTCCTGGGGCCCGGGAGGAAGACCCGGAAGGCCCGGGAACATAAGATCCCTCTATCTTGTCGAGGAAAAAGGAAGTGAAACGGATACTTCGGCAAAAAAGATTGTCGGTTTCGACGAATTGCTGCCCGGAGAAGATATTGGTGAGCGTTTTGATATTCCGCACAAAAAAGGCATCAACCTGAGAGATGTGGGAATATTGTCTTTGGTTTTGCTCAGCAAATTGCCTATCAAGTCATATAAACTCTATCGCTTGGCAATGCTCAGGTCAGATCGTGCGAAACGATGTGCCCTGGTTACTGTGATCGGTGACGGGAACAAAGAAATAGAAGTTACCGCTACGCACTTAGGCCATCTTACGCACGGTTCCGTATTGCAAATGAGACAATTGGCAAGAGTCTGCGGGCAAAACAATTTACCATCCGTGATATTGGGAGATTTTAATTGTTGGGGCCCGCCTCTGGTCACTTTATTGAATCATCAAAAGCCGGTTTTACCGGATCTGATTGCTGAAGCCTACCCGAATGAAAGCCGGCTATACCAAGAGGTTGTCAACATGACAGAAAGTGATTTACCGTCCGGGATAAAAACAGAATATAAAAAAGCTCATTGGCAAAGAGCCGTTTTGAAAAAATCTTGGCCTGCATGGCGGCCTCACAGTCAGGTTGATCATATCTTGGTGAATCATCTAGTTAAAGAGAAAAAACCCATTGAATTAACCGACTATGGTTCCGATCACCTGCCTTTGGCGGGCCAATTGTCATATTGAGGATTCTTGGGGCTATGATTTTGCCAGATGCTCCAAAGCGGCAACGGCTTTTAGAATATCGGTTTTTTCCGTATTGTCGAGAGAAGACATGGCTTTTGCCAGCCAAGCGTCTTTGTTATGTCTGTCTATATCCAGGATCTGTTGCCCCTTGGTCGTGATTGCGATCAGGGATTGCCGCCCGTCACTTTCATGAGGTGTCTTCTTTGCCAAGCCGTGAGCGAGCAACGAAGCGATAATTTTTGTCATTGAAGGAGGTTTAACGCGTTCAATGTGTGACAATGACGTCGGCGATACAGGTCCGCATTGTTCGAGCGATACAAGAGCTGAAATTTGACTTACGCTTAGCGAATGGGAACCGCGTTCCGTACGGAGTCTTCGCGCCAGCCTGCCGATGGCCACCCGTAGATCTGTGGCCAGCGATTGCAGGTCCTGATAAGATGCAGAGTTCTTGGAATCGACCAGGCTATTTTTATCGGTTGCGGGTTTGGTGCCGGCGTCAATGGTCTCTGTCAGCAACTCTGTCACATACTAAGATTATCGGATTATTGGATAAGAAGTTGGCATAGCCGCTTATTATGTAAAATAATTTTCCTGCTACGAACGAATTGTTTTACCTCCAGGGCTGTTTATCGCAACGATATTTGGGTTGAAATATTTCCGGTAGTTGCCAAGCTGTGTTCGGATCCGGTGCAAAAATAACTATTTACATTAATGATAAAATATATCGCCAAGGTTATTTTTCGGCAAAATAATTGATCGACGTTTTAATGTTTTTTCGTATGGTAGTTTATTTTGGTAGACTGATTTGCAAATGAGATATCGGGTCAAAGATCAGCCCCGGGCCATTTGCCCGGATGCTGTTTTTGATATCGGTTTAGGAATCAGTAACAGGTTGATAGGTGTGTATGTGATCTTATGGGACAGACTTCCGCAATTGTTTTAGCCGCGGGGTTGGGCAAACGTATGAATTCCCTTCTCCCGAAACCATTGCATCCGATTTGCGGGCGTGCGATGATTCTTCATGTACTTGATAGTCTCGCGCCTTTGGAATTGGAAAAGGTCGTTGTTGTCGTGGGTCACGGATCGCGACAGGTTATCGAAGAGGTAACCTCCTCCTGCGATGAAAATCTAAATATAGTTTTTGTCGAGCAACATGATCCCCGGGGAACCGGAGACGCAGTCAAGGTAGCGTTGACCTGTTTCGCCGATTCCTATGACAGTTTTATCAAAGAAAGAGATATTCTGATACTTCCCGGAGATGCCCCGCTGATCAAAACGGAAACCCTCAAAGCTTTGATGGATACCCATCAAACAGAGACCTCGGTGGCCACCCTGCTTTCCGTGCAAGCAACGGAGCCAACCGGTTACGGCAGGATTATCAGGAACAAAGACGGTAATGTTTCCAGAATAGTTGAAGAAAAAGATGCCTCCGACGATGAAAAGTTGATACGTGAGGTGGGCACTTCAATCTATGTTTTCCGACAGAGTTCTCTGGTTCCGGCTCTAAGGAGACTGTCACCGAAAAATGCTCAAAAAGAATATTATCTGACGGACGTCATCGAGGTGCTGCGGGAAGCGGGCTATCAGATTAAGGCGGTAATTGCCGAAGACGAAAAAGAGGTGGGCGGTGTAAACGACCGTCTGCAATTGGCAGCGGCCAACGCCGAACTGCGCCAACGCATCAACAAAGGTCATATGCTACGGGGCGTCACCATGCTGGATCCGGCTCAGGTCTATATCGATAAGACCGTGGAGATACAACGCGATGTGACGCTTTTGCCCGGTGTAATTTTAAAAGGGAGAACTTTTATCGATTCTGATTCCGTGATAGGGCCGTATGTCTTGTTGGCAGACTGTCGTTTGGGCCGAAGAGTACACGCGAGTTTCACCTCTCTCAGCGACGCCAAATTGGAAGACGATACCCATGTGGGCCCCTACGGACAAAACCCCGGACAATAAAAAGATAGCGTCCATAAGTTGTGACAGTATGACGTCACCGTGTGTTTTCATATTTTATAGGAGCTCATCGCTCCCATATGAACTAGATTTCGTCAGGGAAGCCCGGATAATCTTTTCCGCAAGATAAGATTTTGCTCAACGAGCCGCCGGAGATGCAATAGTCTTGGTATATAGCCTAAGGGGTCGGAAATGGAAGCAACGCAAACGCGTAAACTTGAATTGTTCAGCGGAAACACGCATCGGGCATTGGCGGAAAACATAGCTGCCTGCCTTGGTATAAGTTTGGGTGAGGCGAATTTACAGGCTTTTGCCAACGGGGAGCTGCATTGTAAATACAGCTCATCCATCAGGGGGGCCGATGTCTTTATCATCCAAACGCATTGCACTCCCATCAACACGTCCATTATGGAGCAGCTCATCATGATCGACGCTGCCAAAAGAGCCTCGGCCAAACGCATTACAGCGGTGTGCCCGTATTTTGGCTATTCGCGCCAAGACAGAAAAGCTTCCGGCAGGGAGCCCATTACGGCCAAGCTGGTAGCTGATTTGCTTACTGCCGCCGGTGCCGACAGAATGGTGAGTGTCGATCTTCATTCCGGGCAGATCCAAGGGTTTTTCGATTATCCGGTAGACCATTTGACAGCCGCCCCGGTTTTGGTGGAATATCTAAAAAATGCAGGCGCGTCCAACGACGTAATAGTATCTCCGGATGCAGGCAGGTTGAAAGTGGCAGAGCGTTTCAGCCAGCAATTGGGTTCTGACGTGGCAGTTATTCATAAGAGGCGTCCGCACGGACAAATGAATACGGTGGAAGCCTTGGGCGTCATAGGAGAAGTAGCCGGAAGGCGTTGCATCATCATAGACGACATGATCGATACGGCCGGCACCGTGGCTGCCGCGGCAAAACGTTTGACCGACGAAGGGGCCATTGACGTTTGGGTCATGGCAACCCACGGATTACTTTCCGATCCTGCTTCAAAAAGGCTTGCCGAAGCCCCCATATCAAAAATTGTAGTAACCGATACTTTGCCGATTGACGCCAATCAACTTCCCAACTTGGAAGTTCTTTCCGTAGCGCAACTGTTGGCAGATGCCATCGGAGCCGTTTTTGAAGATACCTCCGTCTCCAAGATCTTTGGAGGGGATAATCTGTCTTAGGAAGCCATGTGGCGGCCAAAGCGATATTTTCGACCAAAGAAGATCAATTCGGCGCAAATAAACTTTTATCCGAAGAAAATAAGGATGAAATTTAGTCTATGCTGGAGGATGAATAGCGACTATAATGTCGATGATTTATCTGAAAAAGCGACATTTCCGAAAAATAGGACCAATATTTTTCGTAACAATCCGTGTCCGGCTTTTGATCGATAAAGCATAAATTATGCTGTATAAAAAGTTAGATATGAATGTAAGGGGTATATTCCGATGGCAGAAGTACAACTCTTAGCCGAGAGACGAAGCACGACAGGTTCGAAAGACAGCAGAAGGTTGCGCCACCAAGGCCGCATTCCGGCAATAGTCTACGGACACGGTTCCGAACCTATCGCCGTCAGCGTCGATGCTCGCGAATTGCGCCAAATGTTTGCTCAGGGTCACGGGCTCAATACGTTTGTTTTTCTTAGCATAGACGGAAAAAAGCATTCGGCTCTGGCCAAGACAGTTCAACACCACAAAGTGCGCCAAGTGGTTTCGCATGTGGACTTTCAATTGGTCCGCAGAGATGAAGTGATATCTGCAGAAGTGCCCATCGAATTTACAGGAGAAGCAATCGAGGTTGCCCGTTATCACGGGACGGTTGAACATCTTACTTCTACGATATCGGTGAAGGCAACTCCGGAAATGATCCCGAGCGCCGTCACGGTGGATATTTCCTCGATGGTAGTGGGGCAGATACTTCTTGCCAAAGATTTACAGATTCCAAAAGGCGTTACCCTCGATGCCGACGACGATTTCCAGATAGCCATTGCCCATGTGGGCCGTGGCGTTGACGTCGAGACTCCGGAAGAAGGGCAAGAGACTTCTGTTTGACACAAACCGTGTCAAATATGAGTTGACCTGATGTGCCATGGGCTTGTTTAGTCGTAAACATTTATCATCGTCTGCGACGTCACAACAAACTTCCTCGACTGAAGAGATCCAAAAGCCTGCTTATAAGCCGATCTGGGTTGTACTTGGATTGGCAAATCCCGGACAAGAATATCTGGGGACGCGCCACAACGTAGGGGCGGAAGCGGTAATACAATGTGCTTCTGACCTTGGGCTTTCGCTGAGACCGGAAAAGGGTTTAATGGCATCGGTGGCTTCTTGTGAATCGCCGGAGAAGAAAGTCATTTTGGCCGTATCAAATACCTATATGAATGAGTCCGGGTTAGCCGCCAGGGATTTAAAAAAGCGTTACGAACTTGCCGATATTTCCCATTTGGTTATAGTCCACGATGAGCTGGATATAGAACCGGGTTATATTAAAATTAAGTTGGCAGGAGGAACAGCAGGTCATAACGGTTTGAAATCGATACAGGCATGTATTGGTTCATCTGATTTTACCCGAATCAGAATAGGAATCGGGAAGCCCGCCCACAACAGATCGGGGGCAAATCATGTACTCGGACGTCCCGGCAGAAACGAGCGGGAAATTTTAGATATAGCGGTCAAAGAGGCAGCCTCGGCCATAAACTATATTACCGATTATGGAATTGCTGAGGCTATGAACAAATACAATGGCGTGAGATGACGCGGCGCACGAAAGATAAAATATTACTAAGTTGACATTACCGCCCCTTTCTTCGTTGTTGACAGCCCTTGAGGGTAACCCGCGCTGGTCCGGCTTTGTTCCGGATGAAGAGCCGTTTGTCGTAACGGCGCAAATGCAAGCCTATATTGTTGCTGCGATATCAAAATACAAAATCAAAAATCACATAACTTTGGTTGTTGTCCCCACGCAAAATGAAGCCGAGCATTTAGCCCAGAACCTGTCTGCTTTTACAGATAAAGACAAAGTTCTTTATTTTCCGGCTTGGGAGACCCTTCCTTTTGAAAGGATTTCACCCACCGTTGAGACAATGGGTGAGAGATTGAGAGTCCTTTTTGAACTCGGGTTGCGGGAGAAAGCTCCTTTGGATCAAAGTAGCGCAACTATCGGTTCTGCTGTCTCAGGTGTTTCACATGATGACACATCCGTTATCATCGTAGCTTCTGCCAGATCCTTATTGCAAAGATTATGTCCTGACATTGAAAACATAAAGCCCATTTTGGTTAAAAAGAACCAGCAATTGGCTATTGAACAATTAGCAAGGAAGTTGGTCGAGTTTGGCTACAGGCGCGAATATCAAGTGGAGCATAAAGGTGAATTTGCCGTCAGGGGAGGTATCATCGATGTCTTTCCTCCGACCAACGACACGGCAATCCGGATTGACCTGTTTGGCGATGAAGTCGACCGTCTAACCGCTTTTGACATATTCGATCAACGCAGCACCGGCGATATGGACGAAGTATACATCTATTCCGCCAGAGAATTCATTCCCTCACCTCAGATCAGGGCAAAAGCCAAAACGATGTCCGAAAGTATCAGTTTTGCCAAAAAACAATTTGAGCAAATAGCAAACGGCGAATTTTTTGACGGCCTGGAATCATTTCTGCCATGGTTCGATGAGAACCCCAGGCTTTTGCCTGACCTGTTGAGCCATGATGACCTGGTCATTCTCATAGAGCCTAGAAGGATGAGAGACAGGGCAAAAGATCTTATCGATGAAGAAAGCTCCATCGCGACAAGTCTGGCAGAGACATGGGAGATAGAACCGGGTCAAGAACTGCCCAGGCTGCATTTGGATTTTGACGAACTTCTTCGGCACTCTGAATCCAAAGCGGCGAGTTTACTTTTCACGGCCGATGATCCGGACATGCGGACTTTCCATGCCCGCGGCTGGCCGGTTGTCTATGGAGATCCCACTGCGCTTTTTGATACAATGCGCGAGCTGTGCAAAAGAAAATATACCGTGGTTGTCTGTGCCGATCTTCCGTCATCTGCCAGGAGATTCACTGAGGTTTTTTCCCAGGCCTATTTTGAGGTTAACGATTTGACGGGTGCAGCCGAGAAAATTAATTCAGAGCATCCATCAGATAAACCGCAATTTAGAGAAGGGGTTGTCAATATCGTCCTGCAGCAAGCAGACAAGGGATTTATTTTTGACGATTGTCGCTTCGCTCTGCTCTGTGAATCTGACATCACAAGAAGAAAAAGACCTCACAAATTACCTAAACAACGCAAGCGTGTGGTTGAAGGGTTCTTTGATGATCTGAAAACCGGCAGTTTTGTCGTCCACAATGTCCACGGGATAGCACGCTTTATGGGTATGGTCAAACGCTCCATGGGTGGAGCAGAACGCGATTACCTGCTCTTGGAATATAAAGGCGATGATAAGTTATACGTTCCTTCCGATCAGATAGACGTGATAACACCTTATACGAGCGGAGAAAGACCCGCTCTTAACCGCTTGGGAGGCGGCGACTTTCAGCGTCAAACATCTCGGGCCAGGCAAAAAGTACGGGAGATTGCCCAGGAATTGGTCCTTTTGTATCAGCGCCGCCTGCACACCCCCGGCTTTGCCTTTTCACCGGACAGTGTCTGGCAAGCCGAGCTGGAACAAGCTTTCCCTTATGCAGAGACCCAAGACCAATTGGCAGCTATTGAACAGGTGAAGTCCGATATGGAGGCCGGCGCTCCGATGGATCGCTTGGTTTGTGGCGATGTAGGATTCGGCAAAACAGAAGTTGCCGTCAGGGCGGTATTCAAGGCGATACAGGACGGACGCCAAGCCGCTGTCCTGGTTCCCACCACACTGCTTGCCGGGCAGCACTATCAAACATTTACGGAACGGTTTGCACCGTATCCAATCAGGGTGGAAATGCTTTCCAGATTTTTGACAGCAGCTCAGCAGAAAAAAGTTATCTCAAGCCTGGCCGCGGGAGAAGTCGATCTTGTGATAGGAACCCATGCTTTGCTGTCGGCAAACATCAAGTGGAAAAACTTGGGGCTTTTGGTTGTGGATGAGGAGCAGCGTTTTGGGGTATCTCACAAGGAAGCGATTAAGGCCATGTCAATCGGCGTGGATGTTCTGACTTTGACGGCCAGTCCGATACCAAGAACCCTTGAGATGGGACTGACAGGTATCAGGGACTTATCGGTCATAGATACCCCTCCGGCGGCGCGTCAGCCGATACTTACCTACGTGGGAGAATACGAACCCAGGGCCGTTTCTGAAGCTATCAGACGGGAACTGCTGAGAGAAGGTCAAGTATTTTATGTGCACAACAGGGTCAGCGATATTGACAAAGTAGCATCTGACATTGCTTATTTGGTCCCGGAAGCTAAAATAGCCATTGCCCACGGGCAGATGGACGAAGCGTTACTGGAAAAAGTGATTTTGGACTTTGCCGACCGCCTATACGATGTTTTGGTCTGTACAACGATAGTCGAATCAGGGATTGATATGGGAAATGTCAATACCCTGGTGGTCGATCGCGCTGATTTACTTGGACTGGGGCAAATGCATCAATTGCGTGGAAGAGTCGGCAGGTCAGGACAAAGGGCCTATGCCTATTTATTTTATCCGCGCGATAGAGCTCTTTCGGAAGAGGCTTATGAACGTCTGAGAACAATAGGCGAGCTCACCGACTTAGGTGCCGGTTTTAAGATAGCCATGCGAGATCTTGAGATAAGGGGAGCCGGCAATCTGCTGGGAACCGACCAGTCGGGACATATAGCAGCCGTCGGCTATGACCTGTATGTACGGATGATGGCAGAAGCTATCCAAGAACTCAAAGGAGAGGAAATTCTCCGGCCAGTCGATTTGAAAATGGAACTGGCGGTAAAAGCAAATTTACCGGAAACCTATATTGCCAGAGAAGATTTAAGGCTGGAAGCTTACCGTCTTTTGGCCGGTGTCAAAACCGAAGAAGAGGTGGAAGATATTTATTTGCAATGGCGGGATCGGTTCGGGCCTCCTCCCAAAGAGGCATTGGAATTGCTGGAGATTGCCTACTTGAGAGTAAAGTGCATCAGGCTGGAGATTAAAGAAGTCTCGGTGGTAGCTGTCAAGGAGTATTCAATGCGCCCCGATCACAAGAAGCGGGCGACCGCCCGTCTGACACCTGTCAAGATGCTTTCTTCAACCAAAATAAGGTTGCAAAGACTATATCCCAAAGCCATCTACAAACAGGAGATACAACAATTGATTCTGCCGATCGAGGCAGACAGCCGGACGAGTTCTTTTTCAAAAGAACTGGCCCGGGCCTTGTCGGAGTTATTCGGCGATTGATCTTTTAAATTAATTTGTTTTAAATAAATTTGCCGGGGTCCAAACTTTTCAAATGTCTGGACCCCGACAAATCTTTGGCCTAAAAATTTGCAGAAGCAGTCTTACTCCGTATGCGGTTCAACTTGTTCCAATGCATCTCCAACCGGTTCTGTCGCAGAGTTCCCATGGGACTTGTACCAACTTTTCCAGACAAGACGATGGATCGGTATCAGGCGCGGTAGATCTCGTATGCCGGGGATGAAAGGTACCAACAACAGCAACAGGGTTGCAACACCTGTCAGATAGATGGCGATCAGATCCACGTTTGACGACGATGAAAACCCAGGTACCTGATACCAAAGGGTATAGAGCCACAGCCAAGGCTGACCGGGGTAGGTGCCTGATTCATTCATAACTCCCCATTGGGAACCGGTCATGTGCTGGGACGTGGCCAGATCCGAGAAATATTGGCCGTCTTCCAGGAAGAGCAGGGGTTTGGTAAAGTTCGTTCCGTAGAAATCACTGTTTGATATCAGATCGGTATCAAGTGCCCCCGATCTTGCCAATTGCAGCTCAGCCGTAAGCATGGCAGGTACAGGGCCGTCGGAGGCTTTTGCTATGACAGGGGCTCCGTTGACAAAGCGGACTTTTTCCAGGGCTTTTGAATAATTATTTGCCCAAGTGACCTGTTGGCGTTCACTGGCGGCGTTATAGATTGCAAGTGCCTCTTTGAGCTGGGGATCCGTAACGGCTTCTTTTCTGAGGGGAGAAAGAACGAATACCTTGGCGGCATTGATCGGTTCCAAAACGCCTGCCAGGCGTTGCCAAGAGACACCTATTTGCTGTACGTACCCGCTGCCATTGTCATATGGGGGGCCGTAAACGGCGGTTTCACTGGTGCCGTCCAATTCGCTGGCGGCTGTTCCCAAGAAATCGGCCGGTGCCACTTTTGCCCAGGAAGAAATGGTTACCGGTGGGATATCCGGAGAAGATAACAGACTGGCCAAAAGCAGTACCAAGATCAGAATAATCATAAAAGCAGCACTCGCTTCTTTGATGATGTCATACCTACGCAAAGGTCCGCGCCAACTGGCGGCATCTTCCCTCTTGACCTTCATTCTGGCCAAAGCCCCTTTGGGGCCGAAAGATATGCGCTTTTGCGGCAGAGGGTGAGACACCCCTCTGACTCTGACAAGAAGCACGTGCGCGCCCACAATGGCTATCAGCACTATCGGTATCAGGACAATGTGCCACATCAGCATTTGCCCGAAGTTCATGAGATTGAAAAACGATCCAAGTCCGGTGGCATTGATGGCATCTTTACCGTTGGTGGAGATCCATTGTGAGTCGAAGTTTTGCTGTGAGAGATAACCGGTAAAGCACTCTACAACGGAAGCTACAAAGGCTATAACCCCCGTCATCCAGGTAAGAGTCCGCTTTCCTCGCCATGCCGACATCCAGAATTTTCCCCACAGATGGATGACCAGAAAGGCCATGAACAACTCGACGCTCCAGAGATGCATGGAATTGAAAAAGTGACCTACAGGGTTGGAATGCCACCAATCCGGGCCGCCCAAAGCCAGAGCAAAACCGGAGATGATTGCCATGCCGAGAGCGGCGATACTGGCGACTCCGAAGATATATATCCAAGATGATACGTACGCAGGTTGGTGATCGGGGAGCAATTTCCCTGGAGGCAAGACTTTTAGTCCAAAATTGCGGATTTTTGCCGTCCACATATCCGATGTATCGTCTTGATCGGTTATTTGCTCTACGGACGGAGACGGATTGTCCCCGTTCACCTCAGAAACAGCGTCTGCCTCCGGGTCATTTTCCTCATTTTGTTCCTGAATAATTTCCCGATGTTTTGGGAAAGGTAAAATAAGTGCAGCTCCGAATATGACGATCATCACTAAAATAAGAACCAAGTTTGAAACTGACACTTGAAAAATGGACCAATTCAAGTATTTACCCGGACTGTTTAGGTTGATGACGCTTGCGACGATAGGTGTCACAATGCCTACTCCTTCCTATGGATATTTTGTAATCTCTTATCAGGTTATACTACAGGTACAAGGCTAAAGCAAATATCTAAGCCGGTACGGTTGTATCTGAGTTTACAGATACACTTGCTGTTGCAAGCATATTTATGACATTTGGCTTTATAAAGAGACTAAAGTCCCAATAGTAAAAGATTCTATTCATAAGGCAGGCTGAGACAGTGACAATACGTTTTGTAATAATAGGTGGCGGCCCGGCGGGGGTGGAAGCAGCGGCTGTAGCCTCCAGGCTTGGGGCAGAAGTAGTATTGATTGAAAAGAAAGTCCTTGGGGGCTTGGCCAATTTGTATGACTGTGTCCCTTCAAAAGCAATGATAGCAACGGGAAGTGCCATTACTCGCAGCTGGCGCTCCAAAGACTTAGGGCTTATCGGGCAAACTTTGCAGCCGGATCTGGGCGTCATCAGGTCCAGAATCAACTCGATAGCAAGCGACCTGACCGAATCGATCCAGGAGCAATTAATTTCTCAAGGGGTAGTGATCCGTCACGGTCAGGGGCGACTGCTCAGCCCGAACAGCGTAGAAGTCACGTATTGCACCGGTATGGGGGAAGAGGAAAAGCAGGATCCGGGAAAAGAAAAAGAAATTTTTACCGCCGATGCAATTTTGTTGGCTACCGGTTCTTATCCAAGGGTTCCCGAATGGGCTGATGTTGACGGAGATCGGATCATGCTGACCAAACACGCCTATCCGCCTCAGGTGGTACCTGAGCATCTGGTAGTGGTGGGCTCCGGGGTGACGGGAGTTGAATTTGTCCACATGTTCAGGTCCCTGGGTTCAAAAGTCACGCTGATAGTTTCCAGACAGCAGGTTCTTCCGGGCAAAGACCCGGAGGTGGCAGCCGCGCTGGAAGCTGATTTTTTGGAAAGTAACGTTACCTTGGTCAAGGGAGCACGTGCAACCAGTGCGATCGCAGAAAATAATCAAGTGCAGGTATTGTGCGAAGACGGGAGAAAGATAAGCGGCAGTCATGCTCTGATAGCCGTGGGTTCGATTCCCGCTTCTGCCGATTTAGGTTTGGAAAATGCGGGAATTACTACTGACGGATCAGGTTATGTACAGGTAAATCACCATTGCCAGAGCAACCTGAGCCATATTTATGCGGCCGGCGATCTTTCCGGGCGTTTGCAACTTGCTTCGGTGGCACAGAGTCAAGGGCGCAAAATAGCGGAGCACGTTATGGGTCTGCATACGAGGGAGCACAGACATATCGATTACGACAAAGCGGCATCGGCGATCTTTACCGAACCGGAAATTGCCGATGTTGGCTTAGCCGAAGCCGAAGCTTTTGCCCAAGGACGTAAAATACGTGTGACCAAAGTACCGTTTGCCCGTAATGCAAAAGCCATGATTGACGGCGATTCCCGCGGTTTTGTCAAATTGCTCTCGGACCCAAATACCGGGGTTATCTTGGGCGGATCCATAGTGGGTGCGCATGCGGCCGAGTTGATCAGTGTCATAGCGGTGGCCGTTACCTGTCGCTTGAGGGTGGAAGATTTACAAGAAGCCCTGTTTGTTCATCCGGCGCTTGCCGAAGCGATCAGCGCCGCCGCTGAATAATTATCGGAATCGATTCCGTAATTGATTAGCAGCCGTCGGCCGATCAACATTGTCACCGCTCCGAGAACCATGGAGATGCCGCAAAAGAGCCAGGCAATCTCAAATGAGGAATCCTTGATGATCAGCCCTACGGCAAGCGGGCCGATGACGGCGCCGAGACGTCCTCCGATTTGGGTGATACCGGTTGCCCTGGCCGGCGCGTCAACGCAGCTTCTGACTACTGAATAATTGAAAAGACCGTTCCAGCCCCATCCGATACCTAGTGCGATCAGAGTCCCGATGATGATCAGGGTCTCATTGCTTTGTGAGGCTCCGAGGAATAAGAAGATGTAGCCGAAAGCTCCGATAAAAAGCATTGTGGCTATAGTGATAAAATGTCTGCGGGGTTTTTTGTCGGCGAAGATGCCGACTCCGATTCTGACGAGAACAGTGAGACCGCTGCCGATCCCGGCAATCCATCCGGAAGTTCCTTTGCCGATATGGTCATGTACCGCAAAAGTGACCAGGAAAGACGTGAGACCGCTTGCCGAGATCATGCCAAAAGCGATAGCTACTGCAAGTATAGTGAGCGCTGCCCTGGGTATTTTGATATCGGCATCAGCCAAAACACCCGATTTGGAATCAGAAAGGTTGTATCTGGGCTTTGGTATCAACAGATAAATGATTACCGCACAGACGGCGGCGATGACAAACACCTGCCTCCATCCGATTGTGAGGGCTATCAGGGGAACAGCTATGCCTCCGAGGGAAGAGGCAAGTGGGATGGCGGCCTGCTTGATGCCAAAAGCCAGCCCTTGGCTCTCCGGTGTGATGCGCTTTGACAGAAAAAGGTTTAGTGCCGGCTGCAATATTCCGCTTACCAAACCGGCAAGTGCCATGATAGATATCAGTACCGCTACGGAGTCCGCAGCCAAGTCGAGGATTACCAGGAGAACAATGAGCAGCAGTATTCCGATCTTCATAACTCTGATACCGCCGATGCGTTCAGATAAATGGCTCCCCGGTAGGGATGATACGGCTGCCCCGAGATAATATGCGGCCACCACAATCCCCAGAGTGCTGCTTCCGAAATGAAGCGACGCTCTTATTTGGATTGCCAAAGTCCCTATCAGGAATACGGGCAAAGAAGAGATGGTGCCGACAACCGCCGATATAAAAAAATCTCCCGGTCCTCCTCTGGTACGGCCGGACGAAAGAAATAATTTCATATCTTGTTTCTCAAATCCCATCTTTTTTTCAGCAGACTGCAGTATCAATTATAGAGCTAAAATTACTTTAGGCTATCTCTTGTATATACATAAGGGTCTTATGACAGAAAAAAATAAGCATATTTCTTCTCTAAAGACTGGCAATTTCACGCGATCCTGACCTATTCTTTGCTTAATACAGATAAGGTTTTGTATTTTGACCGTTAGAAGTTCATAATTTTATCCACCGAAACTCTAAGGAGAGGGTTCATGTCAGAGCAAAGCGGTTGTTGTGAGAAGTGAACCGTCTGTACTGTCCATTGTCTTGGCCGGAGGTCGAGGAAGAAGACTCGAACCTTTGACGGCGGATCGCGCCAAGCCGGCCGTCCCGTACGGCGGGCATTACAGATTGATCGATTTTGTTTTGTCAAATCTTGCCAACGGGGAATTCAGAAAGATATTGGTTCTGACGCAATATAAAAGTCATAGCCTCGACAGGCACATTTCCCAGAGTTGGCGCCTTTCTCCTCAGCTGGGCAATTACGTCACAACGGTCCCCGCTCAGATGAGGCTGGGGCCCAGGTGGTTTGCCGGATCAGCCGATGCCATATACCAAAACCTCAACCTTGTTTACGACGAACAGCCCGAGCACCTGATGGTCCTGGGCGCCGACCATATCTATCGGATGGATCCCAGGCAATTGCTTGAAGCTCATATCAAGAGCGGAGCCGACGTAACGATAGCCGGTATCAGGGTGCCGCGCTGTCTGGCCAAAGAATTCGGTATCATCGATTCGGATAAAAGTGGTTTAATACGGGAATTTATAGAAAAACCAATTAATCCTCCCACCCTGCCTGACGATCCGAATTCCTCCTATGCCTCAATGGGCATTTATGTCTTCAGGACTGCTGCCCTGATGGTGGCTTTGGCCAAAGATGCCGAAGACGGCGGAAGTTCACACGATATCGGAGGCGACATCATCCCCCGTTTCGTCGATCAAAAATCTGCTTATGTCTATGACTTTGGTTCAAATATTGTTCCCGGAGTGGATAACAGAGAACACGGTTATTGGCGGGATGTAGGAACCCTGGATGCCTATTACGAGGCCCATATGGACCTTGTCTCAGTGCATCCTATTTTCTCACTTTACAATCAAAAATGGCCTATAAATTCTTGGAGAGCTCCGCTTCCGCCTGCAAAGTTTGTTTTTGACGAAGACCACAGAAGAGGTCACGCCCTTGACTCTCTCGTCAGTCAAGGCGTAATTATTTCAGGAGGTTTGGTTAAAAAATCAGTTCTGTCGCCCATGGTAAAAGTACATGCCGGTGCCATAGTGGAAGGCTCGGTACTGCTCGATGACGTGGAAGTGGGCGAAGGTGCCTATGTTTCGAGATGCATTATCGATAAGCATGTTAAAATACCGCCGGGAGCGGTTATCACGGCGGAAGCCGTGGAAGGAAAGGTACCGTTCACGGTCACGGATTCAAAAATAGTGGTTATTCCGAAGCGGGAGACGGTGAAGTCTTAGTGAGGGTCGCTATTTTGACAAAAGAATATCCGCCTGAGGTCTACGGAGGTGCCGGCGTACATGTAAGCGAGTTATCGCGGGAATTAGCAAAATTGGCTGACGTTGATGTCCATTGTTTCGGGAAGGAGAGATCGGATTCCCTGGTTAAAAAAAGTTATCAGCTGCCGGGAGAATTCAAATCTTTGATTTCCGATACTCCGGCTGGGATAGCCTTTGACGCCATGGCGGTGGATCTGGCTATGCTGGCCAATATAGGGACAGTTGATATCTGTCACTCCCATACCTGGTATACGAACTTTGCCGGATTCGTGGCCCGTCAGGCTCTTGGTTATAAACATGTCGTCACTTCGCACAGCCTTGAGCCGCTGCGTCCGTGGAAAAGAGAACAACTGGGTGCCGGTTATGATATTTCACTATGGATAGAAAGAAGTGCGTTGACAGATGCCGACGCGATCATAGCCGTTTCCGGCGCGATGAAAAACGACATCATATCTTGTTATGAAGGTGTAGACCCGGAAAAAGTACACGTCATTTACAACGGAGTGGATACGCTGAAATGGAGACCAAGGCCTTGGAGCGGTTCTCTTGCCAGATTTGGTGTAAATCCGGACAAGCAGATTGTGGCCTTCTTGGGGCGGATAACAAGACAAAAAGGACTCAGCTATTTATTAAAAGCGGCCCCTTTGATTGACAGCTCTGCGCAAATCGTCATCTGCGCGGGACAACCAGATACAAAAGAGATCCAAGAAGAGGTGCATGCGTTATTCAATTTAGCGGGGCGTCGTGAAGGCGGTCTCGTCATAATCGAAGAAGTTTTACCGGTCGAAGAGCTGTCCGAATTATTCACCCAAGCAACCTGTCTGGTGTGTCCTTCCATCTATGAGCCTTTCGGATTAGTCAATATCGAGGCCATGGCCTGCTCGACTCCCGTCGTGGCAAGCGATGTGGGCGGAATAAAAGAAATAGTGGAGGACGGTCAAACCGGGTACTTGGTGGGGGTACAACTGAGTAGCACGCCTCCGTTCGAGCCGATTGACGGAGAGAAATTTGCCGCAGATATTGCCGATAAAGTCAACATCTTAATATCTAATCCTGTTCTTACGGGGAAAATGCGCGAAAAAGCGCGATTGGCAGTGGAAGAGAAGTTTTCTTGGAGCAAAATAGCCGAGCAGACCGTTCGCCTTTACCAAGATATTTTACAAGGCGCGAAATAGCCAGGTTCTCTTCGATATTCTACTCAATGGTTTCCCGGAGTACTCCGGGAATAAAGGTCGCAGAATATCTGAAATAACCGGCGGGCGGACTCTTCTTGGCGGTAGACAGAAAGCTCTTTTGGCCGTTCCGGTGACGGGTTTGAGAGAAAATATTCCAAGGAAGCGGCTATGGCTCGCGGCGAGGCTTTCCCCAGATAGTGATTAGGCCAAAATACGGTTTCACGCAGGCCGCCGGGACCTGTTGCCACGACGTTTGCCCCTACTGCTTGGGCCTCCAACGGAATAAGCCCCAGACCTTCCTCTTCGGTTGCGATTTGCAGAACGACGTCTGCCAAAGCATAATAATCGGCCATCTCTTTGCTGCCGAGAGCGGCAGGTTTCAGAGCGATACCGGATTCCAGGATTACTTTTTTCATTTCAAGGTATTCTTGTGTATTTTTCAAAAAAGGGGTTATGGTGTCTAAAAATACACTCCTAGGGGATGCCCCTGCCAGAGATATGGCTTCGATGGCCTCTAGGACACCTTTCTTTTTCATCAGTCTGGAGGCAAAGAGGACACCCCCGCCCCCAAGGTGGTCTTTTTGAAAGAATTCGTGGGACAAAGGCGGATACAATAAGAAGCTTTTTACATTGTCCGTGCCGATCATCTCCGATGCTTTTGTGAGCAGAGCGTTGGATACAGCGGTCATATATCTGCCTTGCATGGATTCTTTCAGGGCAGACCTGTCTATGGGGGCTTCCCCGAACCAGGCGTACGGATAATTGTGAAAAGTTACCAAAGTTGGGAGAGCGGTTCTTATGAGAGGCCTGTTGTGGAGATGCGCCACATCCGCTCCGATGGATGACAAAATTGCGGGAAGGTGAAAAGCGTTGTCACATCGAACATAACCAATTTGTGCTTCCGGGTACGATTCGGCGGCAGGGGCATCTTGCGGGCATAGGTCGATCAGGCTAACTCGGCAATATTTACTGAGCTCACCGGCCCAAAGTTGTATACATCTCTCCAAACCGCCTCTCTGGTCCAAGACTGAGCATAGTTCGGTGCCGCATAAAGCGATGTGCATGGTCATCAGTTGCCTTTTTTGAAAAATCCTGTTTCTCTGGGTCCGTTTCGCTTGCATGTACCGCCAAAGGCAAACTATTTTTAGGCCATAAACGGTTCTAGGTTTTGCCGCTGCTGCCAACGGGGTCTGACCCAAGGATATCTTAGCAAGATAACCTACTGCTGCAATTCTTGACTTGTATTAGATTGAGATAGTACGTTCTGCTGCCGCTATAATTTGTTAGATTTGTATTCTATCTGTGTATCGGCTGATATCTGTATCCTTGCAACAGCCATATTTTATTTACGGCAGATATTGGAGGCCTTGATTAGAAGTCTCGGCTTGTTGTTCGATAAAGGAGTGTAGCTTTGGAAGATACTATGACAAAGACCGCAAAGCTTGTTGAAAAACCGGACGACACATCTCGATATAATATTGCGGCAGAAAAAAATCAAGACTCGTCCTTTGTGGGGCAAAGACGCTATTTTCTGAAAACATTCGGTTGCCAGATGAACGAACACGATTCAGAAAAACTCGGAGCGGCCCTTTTGTCAGACGGAATGTTGCCGACCGACGATATTGATCAAGCCGATGTCGTAATCTTAAATACCTGTTGTATAAGAGAAAATGCCGATAATAAACTATACGGGCACTTGGGGAATCTGCGAGAAAAGGGTTTGGCTAATCCCGATTTTCAAGTGGTGGTAGCCGGGTGTCTGGCTCAAAGAGACAAAGAGGAGTTGCTGAAACGGGCTCCATATGTAGACGTTGTTTTGGGTACCAACAATACTTCGCGGATCGCAGAATTACTCAAACAAGCCAGAGAGACCGAGACTTCTGTCGTGGAAGTGCTTGATTACGACCAGGCGGACGACGACGATAAAGCATTTTTGACTACGACGCAAGAGCTCTGGATGAAGTCCAAAGAAAAAAGCGAAAAGAGGGATGAAGAAATTTCTGATCCTCTAGCGTCCAAAATGGACTTTCCGACGACAGATTATTTGAAAAAAAAGCACTCCGCATTTTTGACAATCCAAGCCGGTTGTGATAATTCATGTGCTTTTTGCATAGTTCCTTCTGTTCGGGGACCGGAAGTAAGCGTTCCCTTCGGGAAGTTGACGGAAGAAGCCAGGCGATTGGCCGACTTCGGCGTAACGGAAATTACACTTCTTGGCCAAAATGTCAATTCTTACGGAAGGGATACAACAGTAGCCCTGCGAAGAATTAATGGTGTCTCTCATTTTCCGGAAATGCTAAGGACAGCTCCGGAGATTGATCAGATGGCAAACGACCGGGACACCCGGTCTTTTAATTCTTTGGACAAAAGCACCAATTCAACCGATTATGAAATTTATATGGCTGGAATGAACTGGGTATCTGCTTCCAGGCGTCCGAGACCTCTGTTTGCCGACCTGCTTCGGGCGATAGGGGAAATCGAACAGATCAAAAGAATCAGGTTTACTTCCCCCCACCCCAAAGATTTAAGGCCCGAGACGATAGAAGCCATGGCTGAAACACCTTCCGTATGCGAGCAGCTGCATCTTCCCTTGCAATCCGGAAGCGATTCCGTCCTAAAAGCCATGAGGCGCGGCTATAGCGCCAAAACTTATTTGGAACGCCTCCAAAGAGCCCGTCTGGCTATAGACGATTTGGCTGTGACGACCGATTTGATAGTCGGCTTTCCCGGAGAAAGTGAAGAAGATTTCCTGCAAACTTTGGAATTGGTAGCAGAAGTTGGTTTTGACAGCGCCTATACGTTCATTTTTTCTCCCAGGAAAGGTACGAGGGCGGCACAAATGGAAGGACAATTCATCGACGAAGATGTCATCGCTGACAGATTTTCCAGGTTGAGTGCCGTAATCGAAAGAAGCGCTTTGGAGAAAAATTTATCCAGAGTAGGTAAAATAGAAGAAGTGTTGACGGAAGGGATATCCAAAAAAGACGACTCTTATTTTACGGGGAGGACAAGGCAAGGCAAATTGGTGCACTTTAGGCCCGGGCAAACATCGGAGAGCACCGCCAACAACAGCACGGCGGCAAAAGATCTGCAGTTGTCCGTAGGAGATTATCTGTCGGTAAAAATAACCAAAGCGGCCCCTCATCATCTGTTCGGAGAGCCGATTTAGACCTGCTCAAGACCACTGTTGTCGGGGAAATTGTTCCCCGATGGATACCTTGGGATGATTTTTGGTGTTTTAAAACATCATCTTTGCTAATTGACCGTTCAAAGGGGACAAAGAAGACCTAAACTAGTATGTCGTGAGTGTATTTGCTAAAGTTCTGAGAGCCGGCGAAGGTAAGAAAGTCAGAAATCTGTCTTCCATAGTTCCGCTGGTCAATAATATAGAAGAAGAAGTACGTCAAATGAGCGACGAAGAATTGGCTCATATGACCGTTTCTTTTAGAGAACGTCTCAGCAACGGAGAAGATCTAAATGACTTGCTGGTGGAGGCTTTTGCCGTAGTCAGAGAAGCCGCCAGGCGAATCATAGGCCAGAGGCATTTCGACGTCCAAGTTATGGGTGGCGCGGCCTTGCATTTCGGATGGATTGCGGAAATGCGTACCGGTGAAGGTAAAACCCTTGTCTCCACTCTGCCGGTGTATCTAAACGCACTAGAGGGCAAAGGTGTACACGTTGTCACCGTCAACGACTATCTGGCCAGCCGAGACTCCGTATGGATGGGGCAAATATATAACTTCTTAGGTATGAACGTCGGATTGGTGGTCCCGTCTGTATCGGATGCAGTCAGAAAAAAAGCAGCATACCAAGCAGATATCACTTATGGCACTAACTCTGAATTCGGCTTTGACTATCTGAGAGACAACATGGCTCAGGACATAGACTCACTTTTCCAAAGAGGACATCACTACGCGATCATAGATGAGGTTGACTCCATTTTGATCGATGAGGCCAGGACTCCTTTGATTATCTCCGGTCCTTCGGATCAGTCCACGAGACTTTACTATCAGTTTGCCAGTCTGGTCAGATCTCTCGATCGGGACAACGACTACGAAATAGACGAAGAGAAGAGAATTGTGGTACCGACGGAAGCCGGTATCGCCAAAGTAGAGCGACTGTTGGGAGTTAAGAATTTATATGACGAAGTCTCCATCGACTATGTGCACCAGCTGACCAAAGCTCTCGAAGCCAAAGAACTATACAGGCGCGATAAGGATTACATAGTATCCAAAGGCGAAGTTCAGATAGTCGATGAGTTTACGGGCCGTGTTTTGGAGGGCAGAAGGTGGCATGACGGTTTGCATCAAGCCGTGGAAGCCAAAGAGAGGGTTCGCATCAAGGAGGAAAACCATACTTGGGCAACGGTTACGCTGCAGAATTACTTTCGTATGTATGAAAAACTCGGAGGCATGACAGGTACCGCCGAAACAGAAGCGGCGGAATTCGCTTCGACATACGACCTACAAGTGGTGCCGATTCCGACCAACAGACCTATGGTCCGCGTGGATAAATCCGACGTTATCTATAAGAGCGAGATGGGTAAATTCAACGCGGTGATTAAAGACATCGCCAAAAGATACGAATCGGGACAGCCTGTTTTGGTCGGTACGGCATCTGTGGAGAAATCAGAAGAACTTTCCCAATTGCTGGAAAAGAGCGGTATTGCCCATCATGTATTGAACGCGAAACAGCATGCACGCGAGGCTCAGGTGGTGGCTCAGGCGGGGCGTCTTCACGCCGTTACCGTTGCAACAAATATGGCCGGACGTGGAGTCGATATTTTACTTGGCGGAAATCCTGAGGGTTTGGCGGCCAACGATCTTGGAGCGGAAGGTCTGGACATCGCGACAAGCGAAGGAGCCGCACGCTACAAAGAACTTCTGGCTAAATATGAAGAGATATGTGCCGATGAAGCCGAACAGGTAAAAGCCCTCGGAGGTCTTTATGTTCTCGGTTCCGAGCGGCATGAGTCAAGAAGAATAGATAACCAGCTGAGAGGTCGTGCCGGACGGCAGGGCGATCCGGGAGAAAGCCGTTTCTATCTTTCTTTGGAAGACGAGTTGATGAGGATTTTCTCTTCCGGCACGATGAGTTGGGTGATCGACAAAGCTCTTCCCGAAGATATACCCATAGAGGCGAAAATGGTTTCCAGGGCGATTGAGAAAGCCCAGAATACCGTGGAACAGAAAAACGCAGAAATCAGAAAAGACGTTCTCAAATATGACGAAGTGATGAACGAGCAGCGTAAAGTCATCTATGGAAAAAGAATGAAGGTTCTCGAAGGGGAAGATCTGCGGGAATACACGATCAATTTGATCGAAGCCATCTTGCCCAGGGTTATCAGGACGCATTTGACAAGCGAATACAGGGAAGAGTGGCATATAGATACCCTGTTGTCCGAGATTGCCGGATATTACCCCACAGCTTTTTCGCCGGAAGATTTTGAAGACGCTGTTTCGGTGGAACAAATTACGGAAAGCATACTGGCCGAGGCTCTGCAATATTATGAAGAGCACGAAAACAGTTTCCCCGACGGACAGGAAACTGCCAGACAGGTGGAGCGCCAATTGATGCTTCACTTTATCGACCAGAATTGGAAGCAGCACTTGGTGGAGATGGATTACCTCAGGGAAGGGATTCATCTGAGAGGTTTGGCCCAAACGGACCCCCTCGTTGCTTGGCAGCGTGAAGGTTTTGAAATGTTTGGCAAATTGATGAATCTGATAGACGATTCTTATTTGAGGTTTGTCATGCATGTGGAGGTGGAATTGGCCAACAACAGCGAAACGGACTTTTCCCGAGCAACCTTTGTTGCATCAGACGATTCACCTCAAGAACTGGGCAATTTAAATAACAGCCTGGCAGAGTCTTTCCCTGCCAGCAAAGATTTAGCCGGTTCTGCGGCCGCAGGACAAAGCTCAGGGGCCACAAAGCAAGCAGCTGCTTCTCCGCAGACCAAGACTGCTATGGCTCCTATGGTCAACCCTTCGACTGCTTCACCTAAAAATCCTGGCAGGAATGATCCGTGTTGGTGCGGAAGCGGGCGTAAATACAAGCTTTGCCACGGAGCGGCATAATAATATATCCTGTTATGTCACTATTTTCAGTTGCGAATTCAAACAATCTTCCCGAACAGTCTCAGATATCTTATAAATTGTCCGAGCTGGGTAACAGGATTGAAGCGGCCGGTAAATATCTAAAAATCGACCAATTGCGGGAAGATTTAAAGAGACTGGAATTTGAGCTTCAGGATCCGAATCTTTGGTCCGATGCCGATCGCGGTGTCAATATCACCACGGAATATGGAAAAACCAAGTCAGAGATTGAATTTATTGATTTACTGCATGATCGGTTGCAGGAAGCCATCCTCCTTTTCGAGATGGGGACAGAAGACGGAGAAGAAGGCTTTCTACAGGTCGCAGAAGAAATAGTAGATGCCTTGACGGAGATCGAACGTAAGTTGGATGAGGTAGAGTTGTTGACTCTATTTTCCGGTGAATATGACGGGAAAGATGCCATAGCCGAAATTCATGCCGGGGCAGGCGGAACCGATGCTCAAGATTGGGCCGAGATGATGCTGAGAATGTACTTGCGCTGGGCAGAAAAAAAAGGTTTTCGAGTAGAGTTGGACGAGGTAACACCGGGGCAAGAAGCCGGGATCTTATCGGCGACGTTCATTGTCAGCGGACCTTATGCCTACGGTATGCTGGCTGCCGAGCGGGGTGTGCATCGTTTGGTGCGTATGTCGCCTTTCAATTCCAAACACACCAGAGAAACCAGTTTTGCATCTATTGAGGTAACCCCTTTCCTGACCGATATCTCCACCGAAATTGATCTAGATGACAAGGATCTCCGTATCGACACCTACAGATCTCACGGTGCTGGTGGACAGCACATTAACGTGACCGATTCTGCGGTGAGGATTACGCATCTGCCGACAGGTATCGTCGTGTCATGCCAGAACGAGCGGAGCCAACATCAGAACAAAGCTAAAGCAATGCAGATACTTACCGCCAAATTGATCGAGCGGCAGAGGGAAGAGCATCTTTTGGAACTTCAGGCGCTGTCCGGACCAAGGGAAAAAGTAGAATGGGGATCTCAAATAAGGTCTTATGTGCTGGCGCCTTATCAACAGATAAAAGATGCCAGGTCACAAGTGGAGACCGGTAACGTGGAAGCCGTCTTGGATGGAGACTTGGACGCTTTTATGCTTGGCTACTTACGGTGGCAAAGGCAAAACGACAACAATGGCTAGAAGATATTTTTACATCTCCATGTTACTTTTATCCCATATATACTAATATAATAAACATACATGCTTCCATGCATTACGGTGCGTATCGGATAAGCATCAAAGCCGATTCTAAGTGCAGGCTAAGATATTATGATATATTGTTAATAAATTGTAAAGTCGTTTTGTCAGTTCCTGATGCGATTGCTTTGTTAGCCTGAATTACTGGAAGGCAAATAATATAGTGTCATATTTTTTAAAATCATATAGGTATGGCAACATAAAAGTCTAATTTTTCTAGCAACGGCGGGCTGTATATTGTGCGGCAATATACGATGTATACCGAGGAAGAGACCTATGATTCGTTTTGAGAACGTAACAAAAGCTTACAAAGGCGGAAGCCCCGCTCTGAAAGAGATATCTCTGGAAATCCAAAAGGGTGAGTTTGTTTTTCTTGTCGGTTCTTCCGGGTCGGGTAAAACCACCTTCCTGAAGCTTATTCTGCGAGAAGAACGGCCTGACCAAGGCGGCATTTATGTCGCAGGAAGGGATATAGGAGCCCTATCGGCTTGGAAGGTGCCTCATCTGAGGCGTAATTTGGGTTGCGTATTTCAAGATTTCAGATTGCTTCCCAATAAAACCGTAGCGGAAAACGTGGCTTTCGCCTTGGAAGTTATCGGGAGGCCGCGCCAAGTCATCGTCAGCCAGGTAGCCCAGGTATTGGACCTGGTCGGGCTGGGACAAAAAGCCAGCAGGATGCCGGATGAACTTTCCGGAGGAGAACAACAAAGAGTGGCAGTAGCCAGGGCTTTCGTCAACAGACCACTGGTGCTTTTGGCGGATGAGCCGACAGGGAACCTCGACCCTGCTACCAGCCAAGGTATCATGAGCCTGCTGGATAGGATCAACCGCACCGGGACAACGGTGCTCATGGCAACCCATGACGTAGGGATAGTTGATTCTATGAGGCGACGGGTAATAGAGCTGGACCGCGGTACTTTGGTGCGTGACCAAGCCAGAGGTGTCTACGGTCTGGTCGATGAAATGCACAGTTCAACCTCGGGACTGCCTGCCGTACCTCTGAGTCCCGCTTTTGCCGAATTGCTTAATAAGAAGCCGGATCAAAAGAGTACAGTTGAAGATCCGGAGCGAGGTGAGTCTTACTCATCGCAAGAACACCGTCCTTCCAAAACGGAAAACCCTCCGAGCAGCCGAACCTCATCTGTCAGGGCAAGACGAGGAAGCAGATAGACGCAATATCTTGATTATGGGCCAAACGACGGTTTTGTCCTCAGGCGCAAAAGCAGTAAAGATCGAAAAATCTGTCATTTATGAGAAAAATATTTGACACGAGACCGGGAGCAAATATTTAAAAAATGGGACTTTCCGCGGAATACGTAGCTAAAGAGACTGTTACCAATCTCTGGCGAAATAGGCTGATGGCCTTGGCAGCTATCCTAACGGTTGCCGTATCTCTCTCGCTGGTCGGAACGGCTCTTCTTCTGAGGCAGGCGGTCAATAGGCAAATAGGTGCCGTGGCCAGCAATGTCAATCTGCAAATATTTGTCAATCCCGGTGCACCCGCATCGCAGCTGGCCTATATCAGGCAGGAGATCAAGTCAACTCCGCAAATACAAAGTTGTACGTACCTGAATTCCACCCAATCTTATGACCAGGCAAAACAACTCCTAAAAGGGCAAAAGACGGTGCTTTCGGTATTATCTCCGGCTACCGTCCCCACAGACTTTCGCTGTCAACTCCATAACCCAAATCAGGCAGCGACAGTCGGTGCACTGTTTTCAGCCGGTATTCCCGGAGTCTACAAAGTAACTTGGCCCGGACAGAGCATCCACGTCATGGAGCAAGTGACGAGTGTGTTGCAGCTGATTTTATTGGTAGTGGCCATAGCTTTGCTTATATCTTCTTTGGTGTTGATCCTAAATGCCATCAGAATGGCGATTTTTGCCCGAAGACGCGAAGTTTCCGTGATGAAATTGGTGGGGGCTACCAATTGGTTTATCAGGGTACCCTTTATGGCAGAAGGACTTGTACAGGGATTCATCGGATCACTGGTTGCCGTAGGGATAGTCCTGCTTTCCAATTGGGGATTGAGTTATCTTTCGGACAGGGTTCAAGCTTTGGCCCAGGCCACGGTGCCTTCAGGTGATTTGATCGTAACGGAAATCCTGGTTGTCTTGGTGGGTTTGATCGTGGGAGTTGTCGGTTCGTCTGTCGCCGTACGTAAATTCTTAGATGTGTGATACAACGCTTTATGTCAGATGAAATCAATAAATTTCTCGCCGATAACGAACCCATGGATGTTGCTGTCGGGGTGGCCAGCGAAAGCAAAGTTTTATTTACCTACGGAGATCTTGAAACAGTCTATGAAATGGCGTCTTTGACCAAGCTCTTTACGGCCCTCACCATCTTGACGGCTCTGCACGATGGTATCGCCGCTTTGGAGGATCCTGTGGGGCCAAACGGTGCTCTTCTTTCTCATCTGCTCAGTCATTCTTCCGGGATCTCTTTTGACAATCCCGACCTTATCTTGGCTCGTCCTGGTCAAAAACGTATTTATTCAAATGCCGGCATGGATCTCGCAGCTTCTTATTTGGAAAGTAAGCTCGGTTATAAATTGAGCGATTTTATGGCGGAGAAACTTTTCTTACCTCTTTCTATGACGTCGGTTACGCTAAAAGGCTCGTACGCAAAAGGCGGCTTTTCCAATCTCTACGACATTCTGAGATTGGGGATTGAATTATTGGGAAAAAAGATACTGCCAATCTCGGTTCATAACCGGATTTCTCAAGTTGCCTATCCTAATTTAGACGGAGTTTTACCGGGTTTTGGTCGTCAGACCCCGTGTGATTTTTCCTTCGGTGCTGAAGTAAAAGACAGCAAACATCCTCACTGGACCGGATCCGGTAATTCTCCGGCAACCTTTGGCCATTTCGGAAAATCAGGTTCTTTCATCTGGGTTGATGCAGAGCACAAGCTGACGTGCGTCTATTTGGGTAAGAGACCCTTTGAAAACTTTCACAAGCTGATATGGCCGCAATTATCTGATATGGTTTTATCGGTATACAGTAAGCAGGCATAAGTAATTGGCCGGTGATTTACGGATAATTTTCTTTGTTGAGGATTAGGATGACCAAGATATTTAGAGAGAAAGAGGTCTTATGATGAAAGGAGTACTTCTGGCAGGGGGAACAGGCTCCAGATTATATCCGCTCACACGAATTACCAATAAGCATCTGTTGCCGATTTACGATAAACCGATGGTGGCTTATGCCATCGAGGCCTTGGTGAAATCCGGTATCACCGATGTGATGGTAGTTACCGGCGGTACGCATGCCGGTGAATTCTTAAGACTATTGTCAAACGGTCACGAATACGGGGTGGACAGACTCTCTTATGCTTATCAGGAAAAAGCCGGTGGAATAGCTGATGCTCTTTCTCTGGCCGAGCGTTTCGTGGGAGACGATCAAGTTATCGTCCTTTTGGCAGACAATATTTTTGAACATTCCATTTCCGCCACGGTCGAGAAATTCAAAGAGCAAAATACAGGCTCCCGTATCATTCTGGCAAAAATCGAAGAAGAGGAACACCTCCATCACTTGGGAGTACCTCACCTTTCAGACGACGGTAAAGTAACGGCCATTATCGAAAAACCAAGCGATCCTCCCAGTAATTACTGTGTAACCGGCGCTTACTGCTACGATCCATCTGTTTTTCAGGTAATAAAGACGTTAGTGCCTTCCGGTCGTAACGAATTGGAGATTACCGACGTAAATAATTACTACATCAGTCACGGCCTGATGAGCTATGACATAACCGATGGATTTTGGGGCGATGCCGGTGAATCAATAGATGCTTATTATGTCGTCAATGATTACGTAAGACGCTTTGGCGTAAACAAATCATATTGATGTCAATGTTGACATTCGCAGCGTTATCCTCATCATCGATAAACTTATTGATTCCATTTGAAAGAAAATCTTTTACACACCTAGTTGGCAAAGACAATACTCATCGGGGCCACGGCCTTTATACGAAGCGTCAGCCAGCGATAATAAGCCAAGTTTTCCTTTGTGCCTACGGTCGGCATTTCGTCCGGCAAAATTTCGGTTGCTCCGTATCTGAAAAGGTATTCCCGGGCCTCGCTCGGCGCTTTTTTTAAAGGCAGACGGGGGTTGTTCGTCGGTGTGCAACCTAATACTTTGCTGTGGTGTTTTTCCAAATATCCAATGATGCCTAGGTAAGCGGCATATACATGTTATCCCGGACCGTTGACCGAATTGATGATCACATTCAAAGAGATGCCTGTTTCCTCTGCCATTCAATGCTTTTCCAATCACCACAACTGACCTTAACTCTCGAGACCTGCTGAAAATCTTATCTATGTCATAGGAGCTGGTCCCTAAGTTAACGGTATTGGTTCAACTCAGCATTTTCTTTTCGAAGGCGTTTGTTCTCATCTTCGATAGAAAGTGGACCATCCACCTCTTTTTTAGACATAGTTGCACTAACCCAACTTCTTAAGGCTGATTCAGATACCCCGATCTCCCTTGCAATCTCAGTCAACGGTCTTGAACTGCTTAGAACAAGTTGGACCGCATCATCTTTGAGCTCACGGGTGTAGAAGGGCTTGGTTTTTCTTCTTTTCTTCCATATACATATTCTCCTTTGTTGTAGGTTCGCATGTACAGAATTTGGAGTAGGTTCACAGAGCGATTTGTTAACAAAGTCCCCACACCGTCGGCATTACGACCGTCGCGTGGATCAACCAACCGGATAAGGAGATTACTGACTCACTAAATAATTGAAAGAATTGTCTTAAAAAACTTGACACGCGCCGCTTTGAGAGAAGCAGCATATATACATGACATGTCAAACAAAATACTTCTATAAAGTGTAAATTTATTTTAACTCAACATACCAATTGCTGGACAAGTCACTTAAAGTAACTATAATGATGCTAAAAGTAACTAAAAAATATTATTATTATTATTAATCATTATAAGAATATAGCTCATAATATTAAGTGAAAATACCTACTAATTATGTCACTAAAGGGCAAAGCCCTTTAGTGACATAATTAGATTCAAAGAATGGAGTCATAGAAAGTTATGGATTACAAAGAATTATCTTTAAACGGAGATAAAGTAAATAGAGTAAAGTATTTCCTCTTAGTCATATTAATGATGATGTCATCTATTGCACCGATACTATATTTAGGTGCGGAGTCATCACAAAGTGCTTTTGCAGCTGCCCCTACAACCAATTCGGGCGTAACTGTTTCCGGAAGCGTCGTATCAAATAGCGGTAAAGCACTGTCTAATATTTGCATAGGCATGTCCTCTGTTCCAAATCGAGGAAATAGCCCAGGAAATAATTCAGGACCACCTCCGTACTACACAGATATAACAGGAGCATCTGGTGCATTTAGTATTACTACCAATTCCGGTTCATCTCAACTATGGCGCCTAGCTATAAATGCGAGTGGCTGTAATTCCGGAAGTAACACTTATCCAAATAATAGTTATGAATCATATTTTATGTATTCAACAAACACACCTTCGGGAGAAATATATGGAACAACTGCCACTGGACCGATTACTTTATATGCGCTTAGTTCCTTGCCATCGATATCTGGAACGGTAAGCGGAGCATCTGGTCCTCTTTCTGGTATATGTGTAGAAGCTAATGATTTAAATAACGGATTGAGCTTTAAAGCCGTTACTAATTCAAGTGGTAATTATAGTGTTCCTGCAGATCCACGATACCTAGCTGTATTGTCATACAACACTTCATGTAGTGGACCACCTAACAGTAACTACCGTGCAGGGCTTTATTATGCCGGTAGCGGACTTACAACTAACGTTAACGGGGCTCAAGAAGTAATGTCCCCAAGCAAGGTTAATGTAACGCTACCTTCTTCAGGTAGCGTTACCAATTCAAAAATAACTGTTTCCGGAAGCGTCGTATCAAATAGCGGTGAAGCACTGCCCAATATTTGTGTATCTGTGACATCTGGTCCATACCGATACATAGGTATAACAGGAGGATCTGGTACGTTTAGTATTGCTACCGATTCGTCTTACCCATCGATCCTAGAGGTAAATGCGGGTACCTGTAATGCCCCTGGAACTAACACTTATCCAAATAACAGTTATGAAACAGATCTTACTTACCCAGCAAACACACCTTCGGGAGAAATATATGTAACAACTGATACTGGGCCAATTACTTTATATGCGCTTAGTTCCTTGCCATCGATATCTGGAACGGTAAGCGGAGTATCTGGTCCTCTTTCTGGTATATGTGTAGAAGCTAGTACTATTATAAATGGCGAATCACACGACAGTTATGCCGTTAGTAATTCAAGTGGTAATTACAGCGTTCCTGCAGATCCACGATACCCAGTTGCATTGGAATACAACACTACTGGGTGTGGTGGATCAGTCAACAGTAGCTACGGTGAAAATCTTTATTATGCCAGTAGCGGACTTACAAATAACTTTGACGGGGCTCAGGAAGTAATGTCTCCAAGCACAGTTAACGTAACGCTACCAACTACAACAACAGCTGCACCAACTACGACAACAGCTGCACCAACTACGACAACTTCTGCACCAACTACAACAACTTCTGCACCAACTACAACGACTTCTGCACCAACTACGACAACAGCTGCACCAACTACGACAACTTCTGCACCAACTACAACAACTTCTGCACCAACTACAACGACTTCTGCACCAACTACGACAACTTCTGCACCAACTACGACGACTTCTGCACCAACTACGACAACAGCTGCACCAACTACGACAACAGCTGCACCAACTACGACAACAGCTGCACCAACTACAACGACTTCTGCACCAACTACGACAACTTCTGCACCAACTACGACAACTTCTGCACCAACTACGACAACTTCTGCACCAACTACAACAACAGCTGCACCAACTACAACAACAGTCGCACCAAGCCCTGTTGTAACAACAGCTGCACCAACTACGACAACAGCTGCACCAACTACGACAACAGCTA
>Ga0078972_1000489_pt1 | contig 165123 bp, 144 predicted proteins | sample YelNatPaOPGAMG01_FD_67568 | JGI IMG/M metagenome (GOLD analysis project Ga0078972, IMG submission 67568) | Hot spring thermophilic microbial communities from Obsidian Pool, Yellowstone National Park, USA - OP-RAMG-01 (SPADES assembly) (version 2) | ecosystem: Environmental > Aquatic > Thermal...
AAAGTCGGAAGGTGAGTTGGTAGTCGCCGTTGGGAACTGGATTCCCCTGGTCATCAGTCAATTTCCCCTGATAGGAGAGCATCCGCGGGATAGTGATGGCATCAGTCGCAGTAGTCGGATTGTCCGTTTTGGATGTGGCGGTCACATCCTTCGCCGGAAAAACTACCGCCCCTTCTCTCCTGCCCAGAGAGATGAAAATAGAGCAGGGACCAAAAGAAATAATAAAAAGAGAGGCTGAGGTTTCATACTACCCCCTCACAACCCAAGCGATAACTAAGTATTATACCCGATAAAATGATTCTGTCAAGTGAGAAACCTTTAATTCACTTCTAAAAGCGGAAGAGAACCCAAAAGTTTAATTCAACGCTCTGGGAATGAATCCGAGTTAAAATGTTATGATAAGAAGTATATCCGATGTTTCCTCCCGCATCCAGAGCATTTGACACCCGATAGGAAGTAGAGAGACGAGAGGAGATATTCTCATCCGAACCAGTCGGTGTTCTTACTCCTCGCTCAATTCTTGTCCGTTCTCCTCGGGAATACCTGATATTCCAGGAGAGGGTGATCTCCTGGGTCAACCTTATTCTCGGAAGAAATGGAATTTTAATTCCTTGGGGAGCAGAGAAGGAGTAGGAGGCAGAGAAATCAAACCCTCTCTCTCTGGTTTCCTGTAAACCGATATTCTTCGTCTCTTCCTGAGAGATTGAGTAGTTGAGATTGAAATTCGTTTGAATCCTTTTTTGCCAGGTGGCCTGAAAGCCGATTAAAGGGGAAAAATTATTTTGCTTCTCTTCCCTTAAACCCCAATCGGAGAGTTGGCCAGATGGTAATAGTTGCCCGCTTTTCCTTCTCGTCCTTTGATAACCGATTGAGAGGTTAGCACTCCGGACGTATTTCTTTAAGAATCTTTCCAGATTACTGAGAGTGATATTGAGGGATGGCCAGGTGACCGAATAACTCCCCTGGCGGACGCCACCGGTGAAATTTTTCTCAATCTCGTTTTCGTAGGAATAACCAATTCCTAAGTCTTTTAGATTGAAGCGGGAGGAAAGGGAAAACCGATTCTCCTGGTCTCGGGATAAGGGGGTTTTCAGGGTTTCCCTTTCCTTAAACTGGTCAATAAATCCTAACTGGTAGAGGATTGGGGGTGAAGAGTAAGAGAGGGGGAATTCGCTGTTCCGGGAGAGAGTGTAGGAGATGTCAAGTGGCTCGGTCTTTTCCAGAAAGGAGAGGAGTTTTGAAAAGAAACGGGTATCTTTTTCCCGGACGAGTTTTTTGCCGAGTTCTTCAAAGTTTAAGTCGGTTTCAATCCGGAATTCGCCTTCATTGTCAAATCTTCTTCTTCCGAGAACCGTATCGCGCTGGCGCAGGCGGGATTCGCTATAGCCGCCGTTGTAATCAAAGTTGGGGTTGAGTATATCCCATAACTCCAAAGAGTAGGAGATGCCGAAATTCTTCTCCCGGTCGGTCTCAACTCCGAAACGGGAGGTCTTTCCTTCGGGTGTGATGCCGAAGAGGTCTCGACTATAATTGCTCCCGTAATCAATGGTTAGGTTTTCAATTGGCGAGTAACTGGAATTGAAAGAAAGGAAGGCGGTTTTTGTTCGGGTTGAGTCGCGGATTGTATCGGTTCGGGCATCAATTCGGGGGATGAGACTTTGTCGTTTGGTTCGCGAAGAGGAATAGGAGAGACTAAAGGAGATATTTTGGGGAAAATAGGAGATTTCGGTCTTTCCTAATTCAAAGGAGAGATTGGGATTGATTCCATAGGAAATTCCCGAACTGGTGCGGAGCGAAGTGTCCGTAGAGAGCATCTCTTGCTTATAACTTCTCCCCCGGGTGAAGAGAAAGGAGAGGGCTTCAAGGGTATAGTTTAAGAGTTTGTTGTTTGATTTCCCTTTCCGGATGCTTGTGCCAAAGGATTCGGAAAAACTCTTCCCTTTTGCGCTTTCACTGGCGGGTGAGTTGCGAGGGATTCTTTTATCCGGATAGAGCGGGTGAAACTTGGGCATCAGGGTTGAGTAAGTAGCACTGTAATTGAAAGGTAAGGATAGTTGCCAGGAAGAGGGGAGAAATCGGTCAAGGTTTAAACTCAGACTATAAGCCCGATTGGTGGCATAATTACCAGTCTTCACCCCCCCTCCTTCGGAAAGGCGGATGAAATTTGGCTCAAGGTAAGAGAGGGAGAGAGAAAAATTGGCGAGGTCAGAAAGAGAGAACCGGACCGATGACTGATAGCCCAGCCCCTTTTCGGAATAAGGGGAGATTAAGCGGATATCATCGAACCAAACCGAACCAGAGATTCGGTAGGGGTAGGGATTTTCAATCCCTAAGGCAATGAATCGGACCTCAGCAAAATTGGGATTCCCCTGAAAGGAATATTCGGAATTGGAAAGGGTTAAGGTTTTAAGGGCAATAAAGGTATCAAGAGAGATTTCAAACTCATACCATAAGCCATCCCCGGCTGTGAGTTTTCTTCCCCGGTCAATAAAAGACCGAAACTGGTAGTAGTTGTTTGAATCCGGTCCAATCCGAATGAAGAAGAGAGGGTTTACATTTCGGTCTTGATGGAGATAGATGCGGAGTTTTTTATAATTGCGCCAGTCTTCTTTTGTTGAGAAGAGTTGAGGAACAATAATCTTTCCGAAGGCGCGGAGGTTCTGGAAAGAGATGGCAAGGGAAGCCTCCTTCTCTTTCCTTCCGAAGGCATCCCTTTTCAGTTCAAAAGGCGAAGTATAAGAGGTATCATTCTCAATCGAAACCTGATAAATCTTAACTATTTCCGAAGTATCAGGTATAATGCTTGGTCCAGTGGTATCGCCTCCTGGTCCTTCATTATAAGGCTCGCGGGTTCTTTCGCTTCCTTCCACTTTTCCGCCCCGCCACTTATTCCCCGCTAATTCTAACTGGTAGAAATCAATCGTCTCGGGATTTGGAAAACCAACAAACCAGACCCGGATGACTCTTATCTCCTGGTCAGATGGGGTGCCGATTTTTCTTGTCCATTCCTTGAGTGGGATGCGGAAAATCCGCCAGTTCCCAAAGAGGGTGGTGAAATAGGTAGTGTCCGAAAGCGGGATTTCGTATTGGTAGTAGTGGTTGTCACCACGGGGTGAGAAGCCGTTACCATCGATATCTTCGGAATCAAGACGGCGGTTCCCTTCGGTTCCCTGGGGATTGGTATTTGGGTCGTAGTCGTCGTTGCCATCGTCTCCCGGAATTTCCTCGCCATCTTTGCCGGGGACAGTATCAAGACCGGAGTCTTCGCCGGAGAGGACATCAAGGATTCCGTTGCGGTTTCGGTCTTCGGTATCAAAGGAATTGTTGTAACCAACAATCCTTCCATCTTGGGTGCGTCGGGGAATATCTTCTTCTAATGCGGTGGCGACATCAATGACGATTTTCCCCATCCGGTTTCGGGTGCGGAAGATTCCCTGGATGTAATCGAGGTTTCGGATGTCAACCCCACCCCGAATTGGTGTGCTGAAACCAGACCAGGAGTTTTCATTCGTTGGGGAGAAGATGACCCTCAATATATCAACCATCTCCTCCTTATCTTCTTTTACCCTCGGACCGAAGATTGAGTCTTTTCGGATTCTCCGGGGCGGATTAAACCAGAGGAGCGGAGAACGCGCAAAATTGGCGGTATCACAACCAACCGGAACCGAAGAGAAGAACCAGTTTACAGCATTAAGGTCAATTCTTTCGGAAAGGTCAATCCCTTCAAAATCGTCAATGTAAGAGACACCGAAGAGATTGGGATTGGGGAAAGAAAGAGCAATCTCCCCGGAGAAATTGACTTCGGTTGGCTCCCTTGCCCGAATCAGAGGTAATTGGTCAAGGAAGGAAGTGAAATCTTGATTTCTATACTGGTAAGAGAAATCACCTTCCCAGATGACTCGGTTGTAGGGCTCAGAACCTAAATTTGGTCTTTCATCAGGGGTCATTTCGGAACGGAGGTAAAAACTTGTGCCAATCTTCCCGTTAGCGAGGATTTTGCTTTCGGAACGAAGCCCTAAAATTGAGCGAGAGACAGCAGAAAAGAGCGGAAGATATTCATAAGTTATTTTGATATCCGCATCCGGGGGGAGAGGTTTTAAGAAGGTCACTTCGCCTTTGGTGTAGTCAATCCGATAATCTTCGCCTCTCTTTTGCTCAACACCCGAGACATAAACCCTTTCGCTTCCTTCTTCCACATCCGGACCTAAAGAGATCACCTGAGTTAGGGTTGTGTATTTTATTAAGATATAATATCTACCACCTTCACCCGGCCTCAGGAGGTCCGAGGTATAGATCACAGTATCCCGAACCGAAAGTGAGGGGAGGGCAAATGGTTGAGAATAAGGGAAGATTAAGAGTCCGAGAGTGGGGAGGAATTGCGGATAGGTAACAATTCCGTCCCCATCCGGGTCTAAACCCGTAATTTCAAGAAAGGTCTTCCCCGTAGTTGGTTCCGCTTCCAGGTCAATATCCGGCTCATCCCGAAAGATTTTTACCTCCTGGAGTTTCACTTTGGTCTCTTTTAACTGATAGATATTTCGGAGAGTAAGTCCCCAGGTTCGACTATCTGGCGTATAGCGATAGGCTTTCACAAGTTTTAAGACGAGAAGGGAGTCTTGAAATTTATTGCCGCCAATCGTCTCATCATTAGCGGTGATATAGGATACCGCAAGCCAGCCGTTAGTGACATCCTGGAGGAGTTCTACGAATACCTTGCCCTCCTGGGTGGTGTGGAGGCGGTAATCTTTATTTCCTTCCAGAAGAACAAACCTTCCTTTTCGGTAGTCATTCTTGAATTGGGGATTGGGAAGGGTATCCTCGGGACTTGCGGGGTTGATTGTGGCAATGGCGGGAATCTTACCGGTCCCGTAGGGCTGGTTGTCATCATAGTAGAGGTAGAGTTCTTTCACAGATATTAACGATTCCGCGAGAAGGAAGAAGCGTCCCTTGACAAACTCGTAGTCGTAGAGGGTATCGGAATAGAGAGAGGCGCGACCTTTGAATTCTTTAGTTTGGGGTTGGGACTGTTCGCGAGAGGCAATCAAATACAGGTTTGCCCCGCCGATGGCACCATTTGCGGAGATGCCGAAGAGTCCTTTACGGGTTGGAATATCACCAGTGAAAGCGGTTTGGGGTATTGAAAGCTGGGTTTCGCCTATCTCAACCTTTTGCACAATATCATCCTCGCCCCCGGTATATTCTAACTTCACCCTATTCTTTGCCTCCAATTCCCTTTGCGAACTGTGGTCAATCAGGACCTTGGTTCTTTCGCCGATTGTGCCGGAGAGGTTTAAGTTTAGAACCTGCTCCATCTTCAACTCCGGGAAGAGCGAACCTTTCCGTCCGGTCTGAACTCCGCCCGAGAGGACAGTCGAGCGACCACCAAGAGTAATCCGGTTGTCACCCGAGATATTAATTCGGGATTCGCCGATTAAAGGAACTCGCGGAATTTCAATTTCCGGAATCAAACCGGAGATTCCAGTTTGACCCCTGGACACAAGTCTTTCTCTTTCTCTTTCCTCCCTTAAACCAGTGTAAACCCCTTCGCTTATTTTATCAGAAAGATATCTGGAAAAAGAGAGGACCTTCTCGGTTCCGAGATAAACAGAATCCCGATAACGTTCAAAGAATACCAAGCCAAGGTCGTAATTAACCTTTTCTTTTATCCCTTCTTCCTTCCATAATTTCCAGGGGATACGGGATAAGGACTTCGTCCCTGCTTCGCAGATCGTTTCGGAAACCGGTGGTTTTTCCGGCCCCTCTAACTTACCTCGAGGGATGGATTCTAAAACTGGCGCTCTCTCTTCTGGAATTTGAATGCGGACAACGGATTCTGATTTAGCCGGAGAAGGAAGACGAGGAAAAGATTCTTCCGTTAGAGATGGGGGACGAGATATTGATTCCGGAACCGGTCTTTCTCTCTTTTCAACCAAACCTGAGGGTCGGCGGAAGAGAAGGTAGAAGAATACCGCGATGATGATAAAGAGAAAAAGAAAAAGAAGATGGCGCAATCTCATTTTTGCCTCCTCTCCGTCAACGGACAACGGTCACGGACAACGGATTTAACAATCTCTTTTATCCTTTTTGCCAGTGCCTTTGCCTCTAAGCCAAATCTCCTCAGGATTATCTTCCTATCTCCATGCGGAAGGAATGTGGACGGCAAGCCAAAGCGAATCACCCTTACGGGCAATCCCTTATCCTCATAAAATTCGAGAAGAGCCGAACCAAAACCACCCTCAAAAGTGTTCTCTTCAATGGTAAAAAGAAGGGAGAAGCGTCTTGCTAAGTCCGAAAAGAGTTCACCATCCAGAGGTTTAACAAAACGGGCGTTCACCACCGCAGATGAATATCCCTCTTCTTCCAATTCCTTAGCCACTTCGTGTGCCAGGTTTACCCCATAACCAATTCCGATGAGACAAAAATCTTTCCCTTCTTTTTCAATCACCCCTTTTCCATAAGCGAAATCCTTAATTTCCCTTTCGGAATCACCACTTAGCGACAATCCTTTGGGATAGCGAATGGCAATTGGCGAAGAGAGATTCTCTATCGCCCAGGTCATTGCGGTTTCCAACTCCCTTCCATCTTTCGGAGCAATAATTGTGATATTGGGAAGAAACCGGAGAAAAGAGAGGTCAAATATCCCCTGGTGGGTCTCCCCATCTTCGCCAGATACTCCCGCGCGGTCAATTGCGAAAAGAACCGGTAGATTTTGCAGGCAGATATTATAAATCAACTGGTCATAAGCACGGGGTAAAAAGGGAGAGTAAATAGCAACAACTGGTTTTAAGCCACTCAGGGCAAGACCCGAAGCAAAATTCAGGGCAAACTGCTCACAAATCCCACAATCAAAAAAGCGCCCCGGAAAACGTTCGCGAAACATCCGAAGACCACTTCCCAAACACATCCCCGGTGTGATTACTACTACCTTTGGGTCCCGTTCCGCAATCCGAAGAAGAACTGAACCAAAAACTTCCGAAAAAGTAACACTCCGCTCCTTTGAGGTCAACGGGCAACGGTTATGAACAACGGACCCCCCGATACCGTGGAAGAATTCCGGGTCCTCTTCCGCTGGTGGATAGCCTTTGCCTTTCTTCGTCACAACATGAACAAGAATCGGACCGGTGAGAATCTTAATCTGATGGAAGGTATTGATTAGGGTTTTAAGGTTATGGCCGTCAAGTGGTCCAAAATACCGGAAACCTAACTCTTCAAATATAAGGGAAGGGACAAAGAGATTTTTCAAACCTTCTTTTAATCTCTTCGCCATCTCTCGGGCGCGGGAGGTGAGATTATCGGGTAAGAGTCCAAGAAGGTTCCAGACATCATTCTTCAATCGGTTATAAACCTGACCGGTAATCAGCTGGTTGAGATAAGTGGCAAGGGCGCCATCACTCCGAGCGATTGACATCTCATTATCGTTTAAGATAATAATTATATTCAATTTCTTCTGCCCACAATAGTTTAAACCTTCAAAGGCAACTCCGGAGGCAAGAGACCCATCACCAATCACCACAATCACCCGGGGAGATTGCTTTCCCGCTAATCTCAGAGCGGTTGCCATTCCGACGCCAACGCCGATGGCATCACCGGAGTGGCCACTGTCAAAGACATCAAATTCACTCTCTTCCCTTTTCGGAAAACCAGAAAGTCCCTGATATTGGCGGAGGGTTGAGAAGAGATGCCTCCGTCCGGTGATTATCTTGTGGGTATAACACTGATGGCCAACATCCCAGATTAACTTGTCCTCGGGTGTATTGAAGACATAGTGTAAGGCGAGAGTTAATTCCACAACCCCTAAGTTCGGGCTTAAATGGCCACCCTGTCTTGTGACAACCCGAATAATCTCTTCCCTTATCTCTCCCGCCAAATCATTAAGCTCTCTTAAACTCAATTTCCGGAGGTCGGCGGATGAATTAATCCGGGATAGGTAACTCATAGACTCCGGAGGAATTCTCCCAGGGGGGAAAAACTCTTCCCCAATCTGGCGAGGTAAAGGAAAGCCTTCTTCTGGTATCGCTTCCTCATATCTTCTGTCTTTTTGCGTCCGCAAAGGGAAACCGCCCCATTATTATCACAGATGTCGTCCGAGAGTTGAAAGGCGATACCAAAGGCGTGAGCGGCTTTTTTTAAGAGAAGGAGTTTCTTTTCCTCCAGGCTCGCAAGGATTGCCCCAACTGATAGGGAAGATGTAAATAGAGATCCGGTCTTTTTCTCAATAATTTTTAAGTAGTCGGCGAGTGTCCTCTGCCGGGAGGCTAACTCCTCAATCTGACCCCTGACCATCTCTTCGGATGCAAAAAGAATCTCTTCATAAGCCCGCATGAAGCATTCCCTTCTTTTTTTTCGGATTACCTCAAAGAGGGTCTCGAAAGCGAGGGTTAAAAGCGCGTCACCAATCAAAATTGCCATCCCTTCGCCAAAGACCCGGTGGAGGGTTGGTTTTCCGCGGCGCATGGCATCATTATCAATCGCGGGCAGGTCATCGTGGATAAGAGAAAAGGAGTGAATCATTTCGAGTGCGCAAGCAAATGGCAAAACTTCCTCTTCTCTTCTGCCTCCCGAGGCAAAATAGGAAGAAAGGCAGAGGATTGGCCTCAGCCTTTTCCCTCCGGGAAAGAGGGCATATCTTATCCCTTCCTTTAAGACCTCAGGAGAAGGTTGTATCTTCTTAAGGATGAGCCGGAGATAGGAATCAACCATCTTTGAAATTTCCTCGGTTCTCTTCATTACTTCCCTCTCATCCCTTCCGAGATTTGTCTTTTTGCTGCCTGGATTGTATTCCACAAAAGCATCGTTACGGTCATTGGTCCAACCCCACCCGGAACCGGCGAGATAAAACTCGCCTTCTTTTCGCAACTGAAAAAGTCACAATCGCCAACAATCTTTGTCTTTCCTTTCTCTTTTACCTTTGAGATTCCACAATCAACAATTACCGCTCCCTCTTTAATCATCTCCCCTTTTAAGAAGAGAGCCTTTCCCATCCCGAGGATCAGAATATCCGCTCGGGAGGTAAAGGAGGTAATATCCCGGGTTAGGGTATGGCAGACGGTTACGGTGGCGTCAATCCCTTTTCGGAGGAGGAGGCAAGACATCGGCTTGCCTACTAATTCTCCCCTTCCCACAATCACCACATACTTCCCCTTAGTCTCAATGCCATAAAACCGGAGAAGTTCCAGAACACCGAGTGGGGTGCAAGGGAAGAAATATGGTTCGCCGGTAAGTAAAAGACCCAAGTTAGTTGGTGTGAGTCCGTCAACATCCTTTTTTGGGTCAAGGAGGGAAAAGACCTTATTTTTGTCAATGGTTTTCGGAAGGGGAAGTTGAACTAAAATCCCCGAACAGGGGTCTGTATTCCACTCCCTGATTATCTCCAGTATCTTTTCCTCGGGTGTCTCCTGTGGTAATCGGAGGGTTTCGGTTTTAATCCCAATCCGACGACAGGCATCTTCTTTATTTTTCACATAGATAAGGGAAGGTGGGTAATCCCCAACTAAAAGAACTCGCAAGAAAGGAGAGATTCCTTTCTCTTTAAGGTCAATTACTTCTTTAACTAAACCTTCTCTTATCTTCTCGGAAACGATTCTGCCGTCTAATAGTTTTGCTCCCATCAAACATTATCAAGCCATATCCCTCCCATTTTGCGTCTTCTCGATTCTCTCCACTTTCAGGACCATATCTGAGATTGAAACCACTCTTACCTTCTCACCCTTCTTTAAGGAACCGGAAAGGGAGATTGCTTTCCAGTATTCCCCCCGAACGAACACCTGGCCGGTTTCGGAAAAATCTTCCACCACTTCGCCGATTAAGTTAATCATCCCTTCCGGTCCGGTTTGAACCCGACGTCCCTGCGCCCTAATTCCCAACAATAAAATGAGGAGGAAAAATATAACGGTGGCAATCCCAGCAATGAGAACGGTTTTCGGAGACAGGGGAAAATCAATTCGGGGGAAAAGAAGAGTAGAGCCGAGGAAAAAAAGGATAATTCCACCAACGGTCAGGAGTCCATAAGAGGTGATTTTTAATTCTAAGAAAAACAGGAGGAAAGAAAGGAAGATTAAAATCAGTCCGACGTAATTTACCGGCAGGATTTGGAAGGAGTAAAGAGCAAGGGTTAGGGAGAGAGTGCCGAAAATTCCGGGGAGAATTGTCCCGGGGGATTGCAGTTCTAAGATGATGCCATACATACCCAATGTGAGAAGGATATAAGCCAAATTCGGTTCTGTCAAGTGATGGAGAAGTTTCTCTCTTGGGGACATCGGGAGGTTTCTTATCCGGCCGATTTTTATTCCGCGCTCTTTCACTTTTTTTAGGAGTTCCTCTTCGGAGTTAGCCAGAAAATCAATCACCCTTCTTTGAAAAGCGCCTTCCGCGTCAAGGGTGGCGCTCTTTTTTACCGCTTCCCGAGCAAAGATGGTATCACGATTTCTTGCTCTGGCTAAGGAGAGGAGATAGGCGCTCGCATCATTTTCCATCTTCATCTTCATCTCCTCGGAGATCTCTTTTCCGCCGATTGTGACCGGATGGCAGGCACCACAAGATGTGCCTTGCGCCATTGCCGCCAGATGGCTCGCCATTAAAATAAATGTTCCGGCGGAAACCGCTCTGGCTCCCGGGGGATAGACAAAAGTGAGAAAAGGAATATTAGAATTTAAGATCTCCTGACAGATCTCCCGCATCGCTAAATCCAGACCACCCGGCGTATCTAACTTTAAGAGAATGAGGGAGGCTTGTGCCTGGTGAGCCTCTCTTACTCCTCTTCTGATATAATCCCGAGCCGCAGGACCGATTGGTCCCGAAAGAGATAAGGTATAGACCTCATCTCGGGCAAAGATGAGGAGGGGAAGGAGAAGAAGGATTGAGGATTTCATTTTCATTCAAATCCGAAGATGAAACGTAAATCCTCGCTTTTTATTCTCTTCCGTAATTTCTTTAATGCCTGTTTTTTTATCTGACGGACCAGTTCCCTTGAAACCCCCATCGCCTTGCCAATCTTTTGTAAGGTTTGAGGTTTAAAGTCCTGAAGACCAAAATATCTCTCCACCACTTCCCGTTCCCGGGGTTGGAGGGTAGAAAGTGCGGACTTGATCTCCTCCTGGATTTCCTTCCGTTTGAGGATTTCCTCCGGAGAAGGGAAGGAAGGATTCAAAAGGACTTCGGACAACTCTCGCCCGGTTCGGGAAGATTTCCCTGCCTCCTGGCGCTGGTCTAATGAGATGAAGGGATTTTCCGAAAGGACTAAAAGTTCCTCCACCTCTAAGGGCGAAAGCCGCAAAGATTCTGCCAATTCCTCCCTCGTTGGTGCCCGGCCCAAACTAACCGTCAGTTTCGGGATTAAATCGAGGAGTTTTTTAATCTGAAGTTTCTTCATCGGGGGGATCCGAACAATTCCTCGGTCCTCTAAGGCACGTAGAAGACGGTAATTAATCCGAAAACGGGCAAAGAGGGAAAAACTCATCCGCTTCTTGGGATTAAAGTCCCGAATCGCTTCCATTAGACCGATATTCCCTTCATTAACCAGATCCGCCAGCGGGATTCCGGAGCGGACATACCTCTTCGCCAGACTCACCACCAACTTCTGATAGGAAAGGATTAACCTTTCCCGGGCGGAATTGTCTCCTTCCTTACACCGCGACAGGTAATTCTTCTCCTCCTCCGGAGTGAGAAGGTCATACTTTGCTACCTCCTTCAAGTAGGGGAGAAACGATTTCTCAATTTTTGGCTCCATAATCATTAAATTTCAATCGTAATGAAAAGCGTTCTCCCCTCTCTTTTCACACGGAAGAGAATCCTTTTCTTCTTCTTCATCTCTTCTTTCAGGAGGGAACTAAAACTTGAAACATCCTCAACATCTGAACTTCCAATTCCAACAATAATATCTCCTTCCTGGATACCACCGATTTCTGCTGGACTCCCTTCTCTTACCGAGAGAACGTAAACACCCGCTCTTACCTTGTTCTCCCTCTTCTCCTCTCCGGTCAGGTTTCTTACCCGGATACCGATCTTCTCCTCTCCCTTCTCTTCTTTTGGTGCTTCGGAGATCTCTTCGGGGAACTCAGCGAGAACCGCATAGGTTGTTTCTACCTTCTTATTGCGAATATATTTGATTGCCACTTTCTTTCCCGGAGGCGTTTGGGCAACAATCTCGCGGAACTCCTCCACATCCTTAAATCTTTTACCGTCAAACTCAATAATTACGTCGCCTTCTTTTAATCCCGCCTTTTCCGCCGGGGTATTTTCTAAGACCTCAGCACAAAGCACCCCCTCCTTTGTTTCTAAGTCAAGGGCTTCGCGCAATTCTTCGGTAATCTCCTGGGGCCTAATTCCGAGATAACCCCGCACCACCTTTCCTTTCGTAATTAACTGCTCCTTCACATCTTTCACCATATTGGAAGGGATGGCAAATCCGATGCCGATGTTTCCGCCGGCTGTGGTTTTGATTGCGGTATTTATGCCAATCACCTCTCCCTTGAGATTAACCAGAGGACCGCCCGAATTTCCCGGATTGATTGCAGCATCGGTTTGAAGGAAATTCTGGAAGGTTGGTCCGCCCGGAATATCAACCCCGTGCCTTCCCTTAGCGGAAATAACCCCAACCGTTACTGTCCCTTCCAAACCGAATGGGTTACCAATCGCCATCACCCATTCTCCAACCCGCACGGAATCGGAGTTCCCCAGAACCGCATAAGGAAAGTTTCCTTTCTTTTCAATCTTTAAAATCGCCACATCGGTCTTTGGATCCTTCCCAACGATTTTCACATCTTTCCCCTTATATTCGGTCCCATCCGACATTTTAATGACGATGTCATCGTAACCACTAATCACGTGATTATTCGTAACTACATAACCATCCGGTGAGATAATAACTCCGGAGCCTAATGATTGAAGGGTCTGCTTCTGAGGTAAACGGGGAAAATCGCGAAAGAAATCCTTAAAGAAATCCTCAAATGGCCAGAAGAATTCAAACTCCGGTCCGCGGATTTTTATCACCTTTTTTGCGGAAATGTTGACCACCGCCGGGGAGACCGCCTCCACCACTCGGACGAATGGGCTTTCCCCCTCCGGCGTGACGGGCAGGATCACCCTTTGCGCCACTAAGGTGCCACTCTCCTCTTTACTTTCTAATTTGCTTATCCTTTGCCGATGCGATAGATTACCGCCGAGAAAGATGCCAAAAGAAAAGGCAAGGATTATCGCGATACTTGCGATTATAAGCCAGGTTCTCTTTTTCTCCATAATCCCTCCAAAAAACACTTCTTTTCTTTAAACTATAATGATTATATCATCATTTCCCTTCGCGTCAAGATTAATCTTTTAATGCAAGGTTGAAATCAAGTCGAGGTAATAGGTCTTTCCCTTCCTCTCTTCCAGCAATCTTTTCAAAAAAAGGACCTCTTCCTTCAAGAGGAAGATTAAGGTATTTAGGTCGTAGGATTTCTCTTTGGCTTCGAGGCAGGAGGTAAGGAATTCACCAATCACATCCGAGAGAATCTGCACCTTCGGATTGACTGATTTATATTCGTAGATTATCCCTTTCTTTTGCAGGTCAAGATTAGAGAGGTTTTGTTCCAGCGCCTCTTTCACATCGCTATCCACCAGATCCCTAAACCGAGTTTTCCTTAGCTCAATTATTCTCTTCTCTAAGTTCTGGAAAAAATGGGGGAAGGCGGTGCGAACTCTAATCTCCGATTGGGTTAATTTTCTATCTTTGAGGTAACCTTTGCTCTTTTTAAGAAAGGGACAGGTCTCAGGACATTCAATCACTTTTATCCTCTTTGTTCCGCAACACTCATTACAGATTAGATTACCAGTACCCGGACAGGCTCTCTTTCCTTTCCTCTTTCCACAAAGTTGACAAATCATTCTTGAAGTGTTATCTCTCTTTTCTCCGCGGAGCAAATCTTAAGAGTAATTCTTAATGTTCCTTTTGGTAGAAACCCTTCAATCTTTTCGGCCCATTCAATAATCTTCACCCCGGGGGCGGCGAGGTAGTCAAAGAGTCCAATCCCTTCCGCTTCCTCTTCTCCTTTTATTCGGTAGAGGTCAATGTGATAGACCTTCTTTTTGCCTTCGGTGTATTCAGTAATCATAACGAAACTTGGACTTTTGACCCTCTTCTTTATCCCCAGCCCGGAAACGATACCTTTAACCAGGGTGGTCTTTCCGGCTCCCAGTTCGCCGAAGAGGGCGATGGTTTCATTTCCCGCCAGTCTTTTCCCAATCTCCACGCCAAATTGAATCGTCTCTTCGGGACTCGTTGAAACGAAGGTTTTCAATCGATTAAGGAGATACTCATTGCCACCGCTTCTCCGCCTCCGAGGCAGATTGCCGCTAAGCCTTTTCTCTTCTTCTGGTCCTTTAAGGCATAGATGAGGGTCGTAAGGATTCGGGCACCGGAGGCACCGATGGGATGTCCTAAGGCAACCGCACCGCCCCAAACATTTACCCTTTCCCAATCCCAGTTTAACTCTTTCCCATCAGCCAAAACCTGGGCGGAGAAGGCTTCGTTTATCTCAATCAGGTCAAAGTAAGAGATATCGACATTGAGGGCGGAAAGCAATTTTTTGATTGCCTTCACCGGAGCATAAAACAGGTATTTCGGTTCCACACTGCCGATGGCATAACCGGTAATCTCGGCTAATGGTTTCAATCCCCTCTTTTCTGCTTCCTTTCTTTCCATCACCACCAGAGCGGCGGCGCCATCGTTAATGGAAGAGGCATTGCCGGCGGTGATTGTCCCTCCTTTCTTAAAGACCGGGGGGAGGCTGGCTAATTTCTCGTAGGTGGTGTCCGCTCTTGGTCCTTCATCGGTATCAACAATGAGTGGCTCTCCTTTCTTTTGGGGAATGGTCACCGGCACAATCTCCTCTTTAAACTTTCCTTCCCTTATGGCTTTCACTGCTTTCTGATGACTATTCAAAGCAAATTGGTCCTGTTCTTCCCTTGTAATCTTTGAGTTTTCCGCGGTGAATTCTCCTAAAACGCCCATATGGACATTTTCAAAGGCGCACCAGATTCCGTCATAAATCATTCCGTCAACCAGTTCCACATTCCCCATCTTCGCTCCCTGCCGAAGTTTATGGAGATAATAAGGGACGTTGGACATAGATTCCTGTCCGCCGGCGACCATTATCTTTCCATCACCTGCCTTTATTGTTTGGCAGGCTAAAACGACCGCCACCAGTCCCGAACCACAGACCTTATTAACCGTCAGGGATGGAACCTCTGGTGGGATTCCCGCTTTGATTTGGGCTTGCCGGGCTGGGGCTTGACCCAAACCAGCAGGGCAGACATGCCCCATAATTACTCCGGAGATCTCCTTCGGGTCAATCCTGGCTTGCTCAACTGCCCCTTTAATTGCCACTCCACCCAGATCTGTTGCCTGTAAGGAAGATAAGGTTCCGAGGTAGCGGCCGATTGGGGTTCGCTTTGCCCCAACAATAACGCATTCTTTAACTAATCCAACCATTTTATCCTCCCTTTGACCTACTTAAAAATGCCTTCATTTTCTCCTTTGGTTCGGAGAGGGAAAAAAGAAGCGAGAAGGATTGAATCTCAATCTCCTTGGCTGTTTCCAGATCGGTTTCTAAACCCGTCTTTATCGTTCTCTTTCCTAAGGCAATCGTCTCCGGAACTTTACTCGTAATCTTTCGGGCAATTTCTAAGGAGATGTCAAGAAGTTTATCTTTTGGTGTGACCTTATTTACCAGGCCAATTCTTAAAGCCTCGGTGGCATCAATCATCTCACCGGTAAAGATTAACTCGGAAGCGATTCCCTTTCCTACGACTCGGGGTAAACGCAAACAACCGCCAAAACCGGGGATAAGGCCGATATTAGTTTCTGGTTGCCCAATTTTCGCTCCTTCCGCCATAATTCGGATATCGCAGGCTAAGGCTAACTCACAACCACCACCCAGAGCAAATCCATTAATGGCGGCAATCACCACTTTTGGTAGATTCTCAATCATTCCCAAAATCCTATGCCCCCTTTCGGCAAACTCCTTTGCTTGAAAGGGATTGAAATTAACCATTTCGGAAATATCTGCGCCGGCAATAAATGCCCGCCCGCTACCGGTAATGATTAAAGCCTTAATCTCTTCCTTCTCTTTGACAAAAAGAAGCGCCTCTTCCATCTCCTTTAAGGTCTCGGTATTCAGGGCGTTTAAGACCTGAGGGCGGTTGATTTGTAAAATCCCAATTCCTTCTTTCACTTCCAGGACAAGATTTTTAAACCCCATGATTCCTCCTCAGGGATTGCCAAAGATAATAAATCTCGGCTCATTACTTCTGAGAGAAGAATAGCCAAAAAAAAACTTTTGTCAAACATTAGCCCAATTGCGAAATACTTGACTGAGAATGATTTGTAATTAAAATTGCCAGTAATTATTTTATTTGAGGAGGAGATTATGAAGGTAAGTATCGATAAAGAGCTCTGCACCGGCTGCGGGCTTTGTGTCACATCCTGCCCCGATATCTTTGAGATGGAGGGCGATGTCGCCAGTGTGAAGGTTGAGGTTGTGCCGGAAGGAGCGGAGGCCGATGTCCGCCAGGCAGCGGAGGATTGTCCGGTTGGTGCGATAAAGATTGAAGAGTAGGCAAAGATGCCCTTAATTCCCGTAGCGGAGATTGCTGAGAGATTAGGAATCGAGCGGGACCTCTTTATCCCTTATGGGATTTATAAAGGGAAGGTTTCCTTAAAATTCCACGAGAAGATAAAGGGGAATAAAGATGGGCGATTAATCTTAGTGACGGCGATGACGCCGACACCATCCGGCGAAGGGAAGACGACCGTGGCAATCGGTCTGGCGATGGCTCTGGAAAAAATCGGGAAAAGGGCGATTGTCTGCCTGCGGGAGCCTTCTTTGGGTCCAATCTTCGGAAAGAAGGGTGGAGGCACTGGTGGCGGTGAATGCTCGGTTTTGCCCGAGGAGGATATAAACCTCCACTTTACCGGGGACCGACACGCGGTCGCCAGTGCCCACAACCTCTTAGCCGCAATCCTGGATAACCACATCCATTTCGGAAATGACCGGGAAATTGACGAAAGGGAGATACTTTTTAAGCGAACGATTGATTTATCGGACCGGAGTTTAAGGAATATTGTGGTTGGTTTAGGAGGGAAAAGTAATGGACCAGCTCGAGAGGACGGGTTTATTATTACCCCCGCCTCCGAAGTGATGGCAATCCTTTCGCTTGCCACCTCCCTTTCCGATTTGAAGGCTCGTCTCTGTCGGATTCTTGTTGCCTACGATAAGAATTTGAATCCAATCTATGCCGGCGAACTGGGTGCCTGCGGAAGTATGGCTGTCCTTTTAAGGGATGCCCTCAAACCAAACCTGGTTCAGACATCCGAGAATACTCCGGCTTTTGTCCATACCGGCTGTTTCGCTAATATCGCTCACGGCACAGCCAGTCTTATCTCAATTAAGATGGCACTGAAATTAGCGGAGTATGTGGTGGTGGAAGCCGGATTCGGTTCGGACCTCGGGGCGGAGAAATTCGTTGATCTCTTTGCCCGTTTGGGTAATTTGCCAATCGATGGTGCCTGTCTGGTTGCCACGATTAAGGCGCTGAAATATCACGGCGGCGCCAAAGAGAAGGAACCAGAAAAAGGGACGGTCGGTCAATTAAGAAAGGGGCTGGAAAATTTGGGAAAGCACATTGAGAACCTTCGGAAGATGAATCTTCCAACCGTTGTGGCTTTGAATCTCTTTCCCGAAGATAAAGAGAAGGAGATAAGGATTGTGAAAGGTTTCTGTGATTTCCAGGAGGTTCCTTTTGTAACCTTTGATGGTTACCGGAAAGGAAGTGAAGGTGGACTCGAACTGGCAGAGGCTTTAGTAAAGATAACTGTCAAGAGGGAATCTTCTTTCGCCCCAATCTATCAAATGTCGGAGGGGGTGAAAGAGAAGATTTTTAAGGTCGCAAGAGAGATTTACGGAGCGGCGGATGTGATTTACTCCCCTCAGGCAGAAAGGGATCTGGAGCGAATCGAAAAGTTAAAACTAACTGACCTGCCAATCTGTATCGCCAAAACCAACCTCTCCCTTTCCGACAACCCCTCACTTTTTGGTCTGCCCAAAGAATTTAAGATTACGATTTCCCGGATAATGCCCTTTTCCGGTGCCGGTTATCTTGTGCCGATTGCCGGTGAGATAAATCTAATGCCCGGGCTCCCGAGATTGCCCAATGCCTTAAAAATTGATTTGAACGAAAAGGGGATGATTGTTGGCTTGAAATGATGGAGAAAGAAGAAATTTATGATGTTTTGATTGTTGGCGGTGGTCCAGCCGGTATGACCGCCGGGCTTTATGCCGGGCGGAAGAATTTAAAGACAATCCTCATCTCTCAAGACCTTGGTGGCCAGGCACTCTGGACCTTAACCGTAGAAAATTTTATGGGATATCTTTCGATTTCCGGTCCGGATTTGATGGCTAAGTTTCAAAGGCAGATCTCTTCCTCAGGAATTAGAATCCGGGTTCCGGATGAGGCAGTAGAATTAAAAAAGGAGAGCGCCCTCTTCGTTATCAAGACGAAATTCGGTGGCGAATACCGGGGGAAGACGGTAATTGTCGCCACCGGTAAAAGACCAAAGAGATTGGATGTGCCCGGAGAGAAGGAACTGACCGGAAGGGGGGTTTCTTATTGTGTAACCTGCGATGCCCCTCTCTTTGCTAATAAGTCGGTCGCAGTGATTGGTGGTGGAAATTCAGCGGTTAGTGCCGCCCTGGATTTAAGCAAACTGGCGAGCAAGGTCTATCTCGTAGCGCGGAGTGCCTTGAAAGCAGACCCGATTCTGATTGAGAAGTTAGGAAAAGAGGAGAAAGTGACAGTTCTTCTCGGTTTCCTTCCGAAAGAAATCCTCGGAAAGGAGCGGGTGGTTGGAATTGTCGTTATAGACCAAAAAAAGGGCGAGGAGAAAGAGATTTCTCTCGATGGGGTCTTTGTGGAAGTGGGACTTGTCCCCAATACCGATTTCTTAAAGGGTTTATTGGCGGTGAATGAACTGGGAGAAATCATCGTCAATTGTAATTGCGAGACTTCCGAGGAAGGGGTCTTTGCCTGTGGTGATGTGACCAATGTGAGCGGGAAACAGATAATCATCGCTTGCGGGGAAGGGGCAAAAGCAGCACTGGCCGCCTACCGGTATCTTTTGAAAAGATAGGAGGGGTTATGGGATTAATTTTAAGCCAGGAAGTAGAAGATGAGGTGAGAGAGATTTTTAAAGGGTTGAAAGAGCCGGTGGAGTTGATTGTTTTCACCCAGGAGTTGGAATGTCAGTTCTGCCGGGAAAACCGCCAGTTAGCCGAAGAGTTAACCGCCCTCTCACCCCAATTGAAACTTTCGGTCTATAACTTTCTTACCGAGAGAGAAGTCGCCCTGGAATACTGGGTGGATATGGTGCCGGCAATCGTCGTGAAGGGAGAGAAAGATTACGGGATAAAATTCTACGGGATTCCGGGTGGTTATGAGTTTAACTCTTTGATTGAAACAATCAAAATGGTCTCTTTAAGGGATTCGGGATTGAGTGAGAGGACCAGGGATGCTTTGCGCTCAATAAAAAAGCCGGTTGATATTAAAGTCTTTGTCACACTTACTTGTCCCTATTGCCCGGGGGCGGTAAAATTAGCTCATCAATTTGCTTTTGAGAGTCCCTTTATTCAGTCGGCAATGGTCGAAGTGGCGGAATTTCCCCACCTGGCAAATAAGTATAATGTGTATGCCGTGCCGAAAACCGTTCTGAATGAGAGTATCTCTTTTGAAGGGGCATTGCCCGAGGATTTATTTCTGGCTGAGGTTTTAAAAACCCAGGCGTCCGGAATATAAAAGGGTTATCGGATAATATAAGTCAGGGTTATTTTTAAGATTTCACCGTTTTCTTGAGGGATAATCTCTTCCTTCATTCCGACAATCCCTCCTAAACTAATCCCCAACTCCTTAGCCTCTCTTTCCGCTTTCGCTCGGACCTTTCCGATGAGGAGGGAGCGGGTCTCATCTCGTAATTTTTCTATGTCCTCTGGTAAAAAGGAGACATCCGAAGTGATAATTCCTCCCTTCTCCCCAATCCTTTTTATCATCTCGGGGATTTTCCCTAACTCCTTGGTCTTTATTTCGTATTCCTTACTGATCTGGACCTTTTGGACCCGCATCCCCTGAGCGGTATCGGGAACCATCGCAATGTTATATTTTACCTCTTTGATCTCCTCCGGCGAGATGTTAAAAAGGGAGAGGGCATTGAAGATGCTGTCCCTTTTCTCATCGTTAATCTTCTGGGCTTCATCCGCTTTCATTCCCCGAGCGAGGACCGCAAAACGGAGGGAAGCAAACTCCGACTTGGGGATGAGTTTTTCTTCCCCGGTAAAAGAAATCTCCTTCGGCTCCGGTTTCCTCTCTAAGGTTTTGAATTGATAGATGAGGGAAAGGAAGAGATAAAGTAAAAGTCCAGAGAGGAATATCGTTAAAAGATAAAAGAGGCGGTCTTCAAGGTCAAATCTCTTTTCGTTTCCAAACATCTCTCCTCCTAAGGTAAAAATTCTCTCAGGATATTTTCCCGGATTCTTTTCAATTCACTTTTGGGGAAGATTTTTAATAATTCCCAGCCAATTGCCAGACTCTCTTCAATTGACCGGTTTTCGTTCTCCCCCTGGGCGATAAATTTCTCCTCAAATTGATTAGCGAATCTCAGATATATCTTATCCATCTCGGAAAGTGCCTCTTCTCCTAAGATGGTCTTTATCTCTTCTACTTCCTTTCCCCGGGCATAAGAGGCGAAGAGTTGGTTCGCTAAATCCGGGTGGTCTTTTCTCGTCTTCCCTTCACCAATTCCCCGGTCGCGGAGACGAGAGAGGGAAGGGAGGACATCAATCGGTGGATAAAGTTTTTTCTTTAAGAGGGCACGGGAAAGGATTATCTGACCTTCGGTGATGTAGCCGGTTAAATCGGGAACCGGATGGGTTTTATCATCCTCCGGCATCGTTAAAATTGGCATCAGGGTGATTGAGCCCTTTCTTCCCTTTATTCGACCGCATCTTTCGTAAATACTTGCCAGGTCCGAGTAGAGATAACCGGGATAACCCCTTCGGCCAGGAATCTCTTTTCGGGCAGCAGAGATTTCCCGGAGGGCTTCGCAATAGTTTGTCATATCCGTTAGAATGACTAAGACGTGCATTCCGCAATCAAAGGCTAAATATTCCGCTGCGGTTAAGGCACAGCGGGGAGTGGCTAATCGCTCAATCGCTGGCTCATCCGCTAAGTTCAAATAAACAACCGTCCTTTCCAGGGCACCTTCCTCCCGAAAGGCCGAAAGGAAGAACTCCGCTTCTTCAAATGTTATCCCCATCGCGCCAAAAACGACGGCAAATTCTTCCTCCTTTCCTAAGACCCGGGCCTGTTTCACAATCTGGGCAGCCAGGCGATTGTGGGGGAGACCGGAGCCAGAGAAGATGGGTAATTTTTGTCCCCGCACCAGAGTATTTAAGAGATCAATCGCCGAGATGCCGGTTTGGATGAATTCAACCGGATATTCTCGGGAGTAGGGATTAATTGGCGAACCATTTATATCCCTTACCTCCTTTGGGATGATTTCTTCTCCGCCGTCCCGGGGTCTGCCTAAACCGGTGAAGACCCGTCCGAGAATTGAACGGGAAAGGGGGAGGGTTATCCCCCGACCTAAAAATCTAATCTTTGACTGGCGGATTTCTAAGCCCGAACTCCCTTCAAATACCTGAACCAGGGCTTTGTCCCGGTCAACCTCCAGAACCTGCCCCTGTCTCTTCTCTCCGTTCGGAAGGATGATTTCCACCAGTTCTAAGTATTTCACCCCCTCAACCCCTTCTGAGAGGAGGAGTGGACCCTGAATCTGGCTAATTTTACGATGCGTAACGAGCGCCATCTCTCTTTCCCCGGGCAAAACTCTGGGTGATTGCCTCTTTTAAGGTTTGAAACTCCTTCTCTTCCTGGAAGTAGCGCATCCGGGCAATTCGCTCCCGCAAGGGATGAGTTTCAATCTCTTCGGCTGTAATTCTGCCCCGGGCAATCTCTTCCGCCGAAAGGTGATAAAAATGGAGAATGGTCGAAAGCATAAGGAACTGTTTGGAAAAGGATGAGAAACTATCAATTGGGTCAAAGGCAGACTGGTGAAGGAAGTCTTCGCGAATCATTCTTGCCACTTCTAAGATGAGCCGGTCTTCGGGTGAGAGGACATCCTTCCCAATAAGGCGGACAATCTCCTCTAACTCCGCCTCTTTCTCCAGGAGTGCCATCGCCTCCTTCTGACATTCAAAGAATTCGGGCGAGACCCGGTCAAATGTATTCCGCACATCATCTAAATAGAGGGAATAAGAGGAGAGCCAGTTGATTGCCGGGAAATGCCTTTTGAAGGCTAATTTGTCTTCCAAACTCCAGAAGACTTTCACCACTCTTAATGTTGCCTGAACTACCGGGTCGGATAGGTCACCGCCGGGTGGTGAGACCGAGCCGATGATTGAAAGATAGCCGAGCCGATTATCGCTTCCGAGACAGATAACCTTTCCCGCCCTTTCGTAAAATTCGGCAATCCGTGCGGAAAGATAAGCGGGATAACCCTCCTCACCCGGCATTTCCTCTAATCTTCCGGAGATCTCCCGCATCGCCTCCGCCCATCTTGATGTGGAATCCGCTTGTAAGGCGACGGAGTAGCCCATATCCCGAAAATATTCGCCAATCGTCACACCGGTATAAACCGATGCCTCCCGAGCGGCGACGGGCATATTGGAGGTATTGGCAATGAGACAGGTCCGCTTCATCAACGGTTCGCCCGTTTTCGGGTCTTTTAATTCCGGAAATTCTAAGAGGACCGAAGCCATCTCATTTCCTCTCTCACCGCAGCCGACGAAGATAATGATTTCCGCATCCGCCCATTTGGAAAACTGGTGTTGCATCACGGTCTTTCCGGAACCGAAAGGTCCGGGGATACAGGCGTTGCCCCCTTTGGCGATGGGGAAGAAGGTGTCGCAGACCCTCTGACCGGTGAGGAGACTCTCTTTCGGTGGGAGTTTTTTCTTAAACGGACGAGGAATCCGCACCGGCCATTTCTGCATCAGGGTCAGTTCAATCTCTTTTCCCGCCTTGGTCTTTAAGAGAGCAACCCTTTCGGTCACAGTAAATTCCCCCTCCTCAATCTTCACCAATCTCCCGCTAATCCCTGGTGGCACCATTATCTTATGGCGGACAAGAGTTGTCTCCTGAACCTCACCGAGCAGGTCCCCTTCTTCAACTATTTCCCCAACCTTTGCGACCGGCTTGAAGTGCCACCTCTTTTCTCGGTTTAGCGCCGGAAGAGAAATTCCCCGCTCAATGAAATCTCCCTTCACTTCTTTTAAGAGGGAGAGCGGTCTCTGGATGCCATCAAAGATTTGCTCAATTAGCCCCGGTCCTAATTCAACCATTAGTGGCTGGTAGGTGGGAAAGACCGGGTCATCAGGTCCTAAGCCAGCAGTCTCTTCATAGACCTGAATGAAAATTAAATCTTCCCGCAAGCCAATAATCTCACCAACGAGTTTCCATTCCCCAACCAGACAGATGTCATACATCCGGGCATCCGGAATTCCGGTGGCGACTACTAAGGGACCTGAGACCTTAACAATCCTTCCTACTTCCATAACTGAGCGAGTAAATCTTTCTCCCGCCCTGGATAGAGGGAGAAAAGTAAGGGGAAGCCTTTTTGCTTCTCAATCATCTCTTCTATTTCCGGTATCTCCTCATCAAGAATAAAAAGTTTGTCTTCGGGTTCAAGCGGAGGAATTTCTCCTTTTACCCAATGGTGGCATTGGAAGCCAAAAAGGGAAAAGAAAATGATTTTATTCCTTTCCCCAATAACCTTAATCATCGGACCACCAACTCTTGAAGAATTGCCGGGTGAGTGATTTTATAGAAAAAACGGGCGAGATAAATCCGACGGAGATTTTCAATCTCCTGCCTTTTTAAGAGGTAATAGGTCGCTAACACCTCATAACCAAAAATTTGGGATTGGGTTTGCCGAAGAAAAGAGAGGATGAGCCGACCGAGCCTTTTTTCTAAACGTAAAAAGCCAAAGTTCCCTTCCGCAATGAAAGGAAGAGCCTCCCGAATAATTCCCGAGTAAGGAAAAGGAAATCTTTCGGGTATCTCAGAAAGAGGGAGAGAAAGAAGGGAGAGAAAGAAATCTTCGGGATAATTGCCAAAAGGGAAAAAGGGGAAAGGGGGGAGAGAAAATCTAACTATCCGGAGTAAGGCGAGGATATTTTTCTCGTCGGCAAGAAGAGAAAGGTATTGGGCTAAGAAGGGAAACTCCTTTTCCGCCAGGGAATAGATATAACCAAAGAAGGCAATCTCTATCTCGTCGTCGGAAAGGTTCTCCTTCTTTAATCGTTGAAGAAGAAACGGGGGAAAGTCGGGATAAGAGAAATAACCGAAGGGAGAAGAATAGAGGGAGAGGTCCTTTTTTAATTTTAATCCTTTGGCATAAAGTTTGAGATTATGGAGGTCAAAAGGGAAAAGGAGGATTTTCAATAACTCAGGAGAGTTTGCATATTCCCTGAGGAAGAGATGGTTCTCCCATTCCGCTCTCTGGAGTAGTGCCAGGGGATCCCTTTCCTTAAATTGCTCGTAGGGGGTGGCGGAAAGGAGAGAGCGAAATTCATCCTCTGACTCCGCTTTTAAGAGTCGCTCATAATCCGATTCCGTCAGAAAAAATCTTTCCCGAAAACGGATTCGGCCGGAAACAAAGCCATAAGAGGGGTCTTCACGATAAAGAATAACAGTTCCTTTCCGGTTCATATTTAAGAGTTCAATTATAGGGAAAAATAATCCTTCGTCAAGGGCAACCATTAATGACTACCGGATAAACAGAAAACTCATCCTCCGACAATAAAATATAATTAACGGGTTAATTTCTAACTAAAAACTAACTAAAAAAGGGAGAATCTTTTTTACTATTAGTCAGGAATTTTTATGACCACCCACTCCTTTGGTTAGCGGAAAATGTTAGTGACACTAACATTTTTTCTCACCTTTCTTTTCTTCTAAGTCCTTATTTTTCAATAACTTAGAGCCTTTTTCTTAATTTTATCCCCCTTTGCTCCCTGAGCCATATACTAAGCCTCTTATTAAGCCCTTCTTGAAGCCTCCTTCTAAGTCCAATTCCCTTTCTCTTTCCTTATCTCTTTCTTTTTCCTTTGCCTTCTCCTTTTCCCTTCTTCTGTCTCTTCCTCCTTCCTTCTTTTTGCCTTCGTCTCCTTCTCAGTATCTCTCTCAATCTCCCCTTCTATCTTTTTCCCAATCACCTTTCCGACCTTTTATTCTATAAAGAAAAACCTTTCAATCAATCCCCTTGACAACTTCAAAAATCCCGGTAAAATAAAAGATATGACTAAACCTTTCACTAAAAGGAAGATTTCTCGAATCAAGTCCAAAGCATGGATAGAAGGCATTTTCCTCTATCATACCCAAATTTGGTATAAAAAGCGAAATCCTTCGTCTATGAACGAGTTATACGAAATGGTAAATTCTGTTAAGGAGGCAATAAAATGAGCAAAATAAATAAAGATATTCTGGGGTTGGCTGCAGAGTTTGCGGTTGCAAGTGAACTTTGTAGAAGGAACATATATGCTCAATTAACTCTCGGTTTGAGAAAACGTACAGACATCTTAATTGAAACTGAAGTGGCTATGTTAAGAATCCAACGCCCCGATTTCTATATTCTCACGGTAAAAGATTGGAAAAAGTTATTAAAAAAAGAACTGATACAAACTGGCAAAGTTGCGCGGGGTGAAGTAACAATAGACGAAAAAAATGTGCCTATCTGGGAAGACGGATATCACCAGGGATGGAAAATAACTCCAGAGATGATAAAAGAACATCAAGAAAAATGGGATAAAATAGTAGCGAAAATGGTAAGAAATGAAGGCACTAAAATTGAGTGTGAAACGGCGTCTAACAGCGGATAAAAGGTTTGTCCGCCAGAGGCGGATTCACCCAAATTTTTGCTTTGCAAAAACTTCTTTTATGCTGGAGTCGTTATACGCAATTTGTCGCGTGAAGGGGAATGTGAAATATGAAAAAACATCTATCTAATAGTGAAATTAAGAAAATTTATACTATGATTAGTGATTATCACAAGAAATTTTTAGAAAAATATGGAGTAAAACTTCCTAAATTAACTAATCCAAAGGGCAATTATACCAAAGAGGCTCTTGTTTTAGTTTATTTGGCACAGGATTATCCTGATACTAAAAAAGTTTCAAAAGAAGAACTTACGCAGTTCATTCGTCAATACTACCCGAATGTGCCTGATGTCCAACAAGCAAGGCACCTTGGAGCACAAAAGGGATGGTTTATCACTGCAGGTGGTCGTGATAATAGAGAGGTATTTCTTGCCCGAGGAGAATACCAACTTATTTCTCTTGAAAAACCTTACCCGGCTTTCCATGGGCATAGAATAGAAGAGACAGAGGAATGGGAAGAATTGAAAAGACAATATGGATATAGATGTGCTACCTGTGGTTCAAAGGAAGGTGAGCCTAATATTCATTGGCCAAATACTATTACCCGATTACAGAAAGCCCATATGGACCCTAACAAACCATTAGTTCCCGGCAATATTATTCCACAATGTCAAAAGTGTAATAGAGCGGATAGAAATAACTGGGTTTATGATGAAAGGGGGCGAGTGATAAAATTGGCTAATCCTATTGTTATAAAGAGGTCAGAAAAAGAAATTAGATGGAAGGTTTACAAAATCTTGTACAAAGAATTTAAGGGGGTGAATCCCAATGAATGATAAATTTATAAACAAAATCATACTTGGAGATGCTGAAAAAATATTGCGTGAAATTGAGGATAATTCAATAGACCTTGTTTTAACCGACCCGCCTTATTTTCTGGATAAAATGGATAATAATTGGAATCCCAAAACAGTATCAAAAATAACAGATTATTGCCATGTTGTAAAATCTCTCCCTCCCGGAATGAAATTTGACAAAGAACAAGGGAAAAGGTTTTATGATTGGTATTTTAAAATATCAAAAGAAATTTATAGAGTATTAAAACCAGGTGGTTTCTTCTTTTCATTTTCAAGTCCAAGACTTTACCATAGAGCAGTTTCTGCAATTGATGATGCAGGGTTTCTCATTAGAGATTGTTTTATATGGCTCTATACACAAAATCAGCCAAAAGCTATGTCTCTTGACCATTTTATTGAGAAAGGAAACTTTGATAAGAAGATAAAAAATGGGATTAAAGAGAAATTAAAAGGATGGAAAACACCCCAGGTAAAATCGTGTTTTGAGCCTATTGTAATGGCTCAAAAGAAAGTAGAAAAAACATTTTTACATAATATGATGAAATATAATGTAGGACTTATCAACACTAATGTAAAAATTGGTAAAGGTATGTTTCCCTCTAATGTTATAACTACTCAAGAAATTAATGAAGTCGTAGATAGATGTTTTCTTTTACCGAAACCTGATAAAGAAGAAAAAGGCGAATTCAATACACATAAAACCGTAAAACCTTTAGCGCTGTGTGAATACATAATTGCACTTACAACTTTTTCAAAAGATGCCGTTGTCCTAGATCCATTTATTGGAAGTGGAACAACCGCTGTCGCTGCTAAAAAGTTGGGAAGGAAATTTATTGGGATTGAGATTAATCCTGAGTATGTAGAAATTGCTCAAAAGAGATTAGAAGATGTTGGCATGGGAGAAAGTAGATTATATGCAACTTACAATGTGCGGAAGCAACTTACACTATTAGAGCCAATGGGAAAATATACAATAACAAAGAGGAAAATAAAGAAGGTAAAATGATAAAAGGCGACCAACGGCGTATAACACAGCATAAAAGGTTGATGTCGCTTTGCTCCATCTATCCTTCGGATTTCGTGCCTTTCCGCACTCACCCAAATTTTTGCTTCGCAAAGACTTCTTTTACACCGGGAACGTTAGGCGAAACGGCGGGCTACGAATACTTAAATACGGAGAAGATGTTATGAGTGGTAAGATGGATAAGATAAAAAATACATGCCCTGTATGTGGAAAACTATTTGATGAAACTTTAGGAGAGCATATCCGAACTCAACATGGTGAACAGGAGTTTAAACAAGCAGTATTAAAAGCAAAAGAAAGAGGAATTCCCGACCGAGAAATTGGCGTATTATTTGGCATTAGTTTCAGGCAACTGGAAGAGATTATAACCCAAACCTATGGGATAAACATTTCAAATCTTAAAAAACCGAAAAAATTAAAATATTGGGAGCCAAAAAATTTTAGAGAAGAAACCACCAGTGTCTGGAGTTTTAAGCAAAGGGGGAATTGGGCAACTCATGATGGAAGATACAGGGGAAATTGGTCTCCTTACATTCCGAGGAATGTAATATTGAAATACTCTAAGCCTGGCGATGTAGTTTTAGATTATTTTGTTGGAGGTGGAACCACCGCGATAGAGGCAAAATTATTGGGTAGAAGATGTATAGCCCGAGACATCAATCCAGCATGCGTTAACTTGACATTAGAAAATTTAAAATTCAAAGCGCCTCAAAGATTATTTCCATTTTCTATATACGAGCCTGATGTGACAGTAGGAGATGCGAGAGATTTATCAAATATATCAGATAACAGTATAGACCTGATTTGTGCACATCCGCCTTATGCCGGAATCATTAATTACAGTTCAGATATTGAGGGAGACTTATCAAAACTCAGCATTGAGGATTTCTTAAAGGAAATGAGGAAAGTAGCAGCCGAAAGTTATCGGGTTCTTAAGCCCGGGAAAAAATGTGCAATACTTATAGGAGATACCCGAAAGCATAAGCATATCATTCCAGTTGGATTTCAAATAATTAACATCTTTTTAGAAGCGGGTTTTAAATTAAAAGAATTAGTAATTAAACGCCAGCACAACTGCAAAACTACAGGGTTCTGGTATGAAAAAAGTATAAAATATAATTTTCTTCTGTTAGCCCATGAATATCTGCCAATCTTCGAGAAAACCGAATCTTCTCACCCTTATTTAATAAGAGAAAATATCCCAGGTTATAGTAGTGTCGTTCCGGCGTTGGAAAAACCTCGCTTGAAAAAAATAAATGAACTTGAGACTACAACAGTATGGATATTCCCTGAAAAAGAGTTTGAAGAACAACTAAATAAGAATGTAATTGATAGATATTCTGACGGAAATGAATATTCAACCATTGTTTTCACCACCCATTCCAAAAATGAAACAATTTCTCACAAGGACAATGGAGAAAAACGTCTGAGTTTGCTTTTTATTAAGTCACCATTCTTGAAAGGCGAACCTTCTCTCATGGACATTGAATATTATTTAAAGGAGACTAAAGAGATTGTAAAACGAAATTTACCGAATATAAACAAAGGTGGATTTTTGGTTATTCAAACTCAGGATAAAAGAACCGATGGTTATGTGCAACCTCTCGCTAAAAAAATTGTAGATACATTATCATTTGATAATTTGTGGCTTAAGGAGATCGTAGTGGCTACACCTGAAGGAACAAATTCAAGCACCCAGAACTCTCAAGAATCTCTAAAAATAGTCCATCAGTATCTTCTCGTATATGAGGTAAAAACATGAAAAACCCGTTTTACTTTTTAAAAGCGATTTATTATTATTTGCAATCCTCTTATAAGATATGGCAAGTCCGACGGTTACAAGAGGACGATATCGTTTACACGACTAAAGCAAATGTTCAAATTGGAGTTTATCCTGGCAGAAAACCAGAATCACCATACGATTTCATCGTAAAATTCAAAGAACCAAATAAGCGAGAACGCACACCCGCTCATGTTCACTTAATTGTAGAAATGTATGTCAAACACGCTCATAATCCTTCCTTGACATTGCAACTGAAAGAACACATCTTAAAAATGCTTACCCAGATTAAGCCTGTAAATTCATTCCCACCCAGTCTTCAGTTTTTCAAACCAGAGCATGTAGAGCCGTTCAAAGAATTAGATAAAGTGGGGGAATTTACGGTAGAATTTTTGCTTGTTGTGACAGAACTTATGGCAATACAGGAGAAAACAAATTATCCAGAAGGCTCTTTAACAGAAAGCCTTTACAGAGATTTTGGGGTTAAAGACCGATTTTCTGTAATTCAAAAAGCAGTATTGAAGAGGTTGAGATGAAGAAAAGATTTACTTTAAATACAAACCCGCCGCACCGCCTAACCCAGAATGAAAGACTCACCCAAATTTTTGCTTCGCAAAGACTTCTTTTGTGCTGAGTCTGTTAAATAAATTTTACTTGACTTTTAATTTTTTTTCTTTATAATTAATTCTAAAACCCCATTGGGGGTGTTAAATGAAGAGACCCAATAATAAAATTAAACTTTTCATTATATTTTTTTTCTTTTTTAATCTTTCTCTTTTCGCCCAGGATTTCTCACTTACCCTCTCCTGTCAGACTTATCCCAGCCCTTTTATCGCTGATTGGGAGAATAATTCCGGGATTGTCAATATCTCCATCAATTATACCGGGACGAGTGTGGAGACTGTGCGCCTGGAATCAAGGGCGGTCTCTGTGGAACGGGGGGAGATTGCCCGGGGGCAATCGGATAGTATCATCTTTACTGCCCCCCAGACAATCTATCGGGATAACCGGGATTTTCTTAACTACCGAAATATCACCTACAATTCCGAGTATCGGGAGCAAATTGTCCGCACCGGAAGGTTATTAGAAGGAAGTTATACCCTCTATGTCCAATTGGTTCGGGTGAGAAGTGGTGCGGTCCTGGATGAGAAGCAAGCGACATTTTATATCTTAAGTTTTAATCCCCCTTCGCTTGTTGCCCCGACAAATCTTGATACGGTTCGGATCCAATTCCCGACATTTCAGTGGACACCGGCAACATCCCATCCCGGTTTTGTCGTTCGTTATCACTTAAAGATTTGTGAGATTAGAGCCGGTCAGACACCCCAAGTAGCGATTAATAATATCCCGCATCACAGCGAGGTGATTGTTGACCAGGTAAGTTTCACTTATCCCAATTCCGCTCCTGCCTTAGAAGAGAATAAAAATTATTGCTGGCAGGTTCAGGCAAAAGACCGAAACGATGTGCCGATTGGTGATAATGAAGGGAAGAGTGAGGTCTGGCAATTTACTTATAAGACGACTACGGGACCAGAATTTTCCCTTGATTCGATCCGATTATTCCTTGCCCGACAGATTCCAGTAAATGCGGGAGTCCAGGCAAAGGTAAAGTTTTGGGGAAGGGGGAGTGGTGATGTCCGGGGAAGGTTTCTGATTGATAACAATCCCTGGCGGGTTTTTAGTCAACACACCTATACCCTGCCCGACTCCTTCTTCTCAACCTCTCTGCCCACTGGTGAGGGAAATATCGGTTCCCATAAGTTGAAGATTGAGATTACCGAACCGAACGAATTGAAGGATAGTATAAATTACGAGGTGGTTCGGGATACCGGATTGAGGCTTGACTCATTGCTTTTGGTTGACGGCGTTGCTTTAATCAAAGAGATTAGCAATCCCTTAACTCCGGATGGTCCACCGGGAAGTAATCGTTATCGTTTTCCGGACGGCACAACCGCAACGATTAAGTTGCTCTCTCTGGATAATAATTCGGTCGCATCCTGCACCTTGTCCAATTTTAAGATTATCTTAAATCCTTCGGACCGATTCCGCTCCCAGATTGATACCGGTCTTGTCCAGAGGACAGCAGGAGAGGATACCAGTTTCTTTGGCTATAAGAATGACTTCTTAAAAATCAGCAAGGTGAGATTTGAGAAGCGGGGAAGCCCAGTTGATTTTATCTCGGTGAATGCTAAGTTGAATATCCCGAAAATCAATATCACTTTATACGAGATAAACGACTTAATCGTTAAAAGGAACGGGATTGAAGGGAAGGGGTTTTCCACCACCCAGGAGTTTTCGCGCTGGGGGGTTACCTTTTCCTTGCACGATATCAGTGGTAATCGGGCGATTACGGTTGGTAAGACCGGTGATACCTTGTGGGCATCGTTTTCTGGGGATATAAAACTTTCCCGGCAGGGGACGCAAACCATCTTGACACAATTTACCAATTTCAAGGTTACCCATCGGGGAAAGATTACCGGTCGTTTTGCCTTTGCCGACCCATTTCGGTTTATCCCCAATAACCCTTATTTGAAGTTGGATACGATAAATTTCTATGACAGTTTGGACCAATACTATCTGAGATTTACCGGGAAGATTGAGAGTCTGCCGAAACCGATTGATACGATTTTACCCCGAACCCGCTTCAGTTTTTTAATTGATATGGATGGCAGAACGGTTGGTAAGATTGTCCCTTTGAATGAACTATCTCCGGACCGGAGAGGGACAAATAATGACCTTTCGGAGTTCCGAATTCCGGTGGTTGATTGCACCCTGGATTTGACCTATTTAGGCATAACCCTGACGATTGTGAATAACGATTTGAAATTGAACCAATCAAAGATTGAGTTAGCGATGGATATCTATTTCCCATTCAAAGACGAGAGGGATCAACTTCTGCCGGTTGAAGAGAGGCGACTGGCGATTGGCGAGTTAAATCGCTTAGGGGAGTTGGAAGGGGCGATTACGATTGATTTCAATGGCAATCTCAACTGGAACCTACCACCATCAATACCGGTAATCCGGAATAAAAGACTCAATTTAGGTGATGTCATTCGCTTTAAGTTAGAGGAGATGGCGATTGAGCCACTGCCTTTTGGCTTTGTCTTCAACTGCTCATTAGGGATTAATGTCTCCGGGGTTAGTGGGGGAGCAAGGATTGAAGGGCTAAAAATCAGGACCAATGGCGATATTGAATATCCTATAGTTCGGGGTGGCGGTTTTAAGATTCTTGAGGTCTTCAATGTTAGTATCGGTTTAATCCGATGGAGTTCCAAGGATACAACCCTTTCTTTCAATTCCGACCAGACAACCGGTGAAGGAGAAGGTAGGAACTTTCAGAGTGGGACGCAGAGCATTAGTTGTCGGGGTTATTTCTTAATGGAGGATGCGGAGATAAATATCGGTAGTGGTGGTAGTGTTGCCTCTGGTGGCTTTGACCGACTCTTAGTCTATAAACCAACGAGTGGTGGTTCAAAAAAGGTTACTTTAACCGGTGCGGACCTTTCCATTGCCGGAATGCAACTCCTGGCGGATTATGATTACTCTAATCCCACCGGAAACCTGAGGTTTGCTGGCACATTGAATATCCCTTCGGGGATTGGGGTTACCTGTGTTGGTAAGATTGGGAATCGGAACGGACACCCATCTTTTGGTCTATTCGTGGCGGCGCGGGGCTTAAATATTCCAGTTGGTCCAGGGATTACATTGACTGGTTTGGGTGGTGGTTTCTTCTGGTATCCGGAGGAGATTGATATATCTACGGTTCGGGCGCATTGCGGTTTTACCCGACCGGAGATGACGAATAAGTTTCAGGAGAAGAGGCCGCGTGCCGATGACCCGGGTGCTTTCGCCTTGCTTCTTTATGGGGCGGTTGAATTTCTGGGTAGTGATGCCTTAGTGACCGGGCAGGCACTTCTCACTTTAACGACCCGAAGGTTTGACCTGGATGCGGAGGCAAGGGTCTTAAAGATGGCGGAGCCGGGGATTGATGCCAAAGGGATGCTTTATCTCTCGGTTGGCTGGAATCCGGCTTATGCGGAAGGCAGGGTTCAGGTTGATGTTAATGTGGTTGAGTTGATCTCCGGTGATGGTTATTTTGAGTTTTATGTCTATTCTTCTGATGCCTGGGGGATTATGGGTGGGGCAGAACTTTCGGTCATCAGGATAGTTGATGCGGAGACCGATTTCTTTATCGGCAATCCAGGATTTTTGCTTGAGGTCTCGTTTGATTTCGGGATTGATATTTATGTCCTGAGCGGAAGCATTGATTTTGATGGTATGGTCTGGTATAAGAAGATTGACCCGAGGTCCTGGGGTGGTTATGCCGGTCTCTGGGCTTCCGCAGATATCCTGGGAGGACTGGTTGGTGCCAGTTTCGGTCTGGAAGGGGCTTTGATTGGTGAGCCGGAGTATCTGGTCTATTGTGTCGGCACCTTGCGGGTTGAGGCATTATGGGTTGAGGTATTTTCTGGTAGCATCTGGGTCTCAATCGGTAGGAATGGTTTTGACGGTGGAACCGGAAGGAATTCAAGATATGACCAGTTGATTGAGGATGCGAGAGATATGGCAGACCAGATGGAGGAGGAGAAGGAGCGGGTGAAGGAGGCGATGGCGGAGGCGAAGGAGAAGATGTTTGCTTTGAGTGAGGAGCAGAGGCAAAAGGCTGGGATGGCGTTAGTGGAGGCGAGTGGCTGGAAATATGACCTATATCGGACTTGGTATGATACTGAAATGGAGCACTGGTGGTGGTATTATAGATATGTTTATGGATTGATTCCGCCGATTATTTTTGCGCAAAGGGATTCAGGAATTTTTGACCCGGTCTCCGCCGAGTTAAAGAGGATGAGAGACACTTTGAGGGAAAGAGAGAGATTGACCGGTTATTTCCTTCAGACTCAGATTGAGAGCACCCAGGCAAGGGTTAATAGAAGAATTGACAGTTACCGGGCAATCCTTGAGGAGAGGTTACCAACGGTGAGGGAGGTCGGATTGTTAGGCTCACCTTTGAGAGGCAAGAGTTCTCAGACGATTACGGTTCAAGGCAGAGATACATCATTTACCGTTACCGCCCAGGTTGGCTATGATATTGACTACGTTCAAGCGGATAGACAGAAGTCGGCAATAGATAATGCCAAAAGCGATAATGAGCAATACCGCCAGGAACTTTTGAGGATTGCCGGGTTGATTGATGAGAAACTATTAAAATTAGATAGCCTCTTATATATTAGCACCCGGTATCGGAGAGATGATATGTCCGGTCTTTGCAGTCTTTACTATGAGGGTTACAAGAAGGTGATTGACTACTACTGGCTCTTTGGTGATTATCTGGATAAGAATCAGCATAATGCGGCGCAAAAAATTAGTTTCTTTAACCGGAAGAATATGTTCGGTGCCCCATGTAGCATGATAATTTTGAATAATTTGAGAGATGCAGTTAACCGAATTGATTTTTCGAGGCTGAGGATTTGGACCAGCACCAGGCGAGAGATAATTTATAGTGTCTTGCTTCAGGAACCATCTGAGAACTGGCCCGAGATTCCCGGAGACCTTGAAGGTCTACGGAATATGTGGGTGAGTTTCGGAATGGAAATCTGGTATAATATCCCCAAGGCTGGTTATCAGGAGATTTTAAGATTAGCGCCGGAAAGAAGGGATACGGTTCTTGCGGTTTATCGGAGAGGTGTATCTAACTTTTCTCGTTCCTGGGAGAACTGGACGCTCTCCTTAGACCGAGTCTATACCCGGAAGAGCGAATTTTATGAATTGCTCTATGACCTTTATGACCAGATTGAACTTTTGGGTGATGTGCCAACCCCGGTTCCGAGAAGGACTGTAACGATTAGGGGGAGGACCTATCCGATGATTGTCCGAAGATTAAACTTTAGTCCGGCGTCAAGGAGAAAATCGGATTTAGCCCAACTTTTGAGACCGCCAAGAATTACATCTTTTAATGGTGAATACATCTCCGATGCGACAACACCCACTGGTTTTGGTCGGCTTAACCTCTCCTGGTCGGCAACCCATCCGGTAAAGGTGGTTGACTATAGTTTCTGGTTAAGAAAAGAGGGGGAAAGGTTTGGTTTACTCCCTTCTCCTAAGACCTTAGGATTAGCCCAAACTCTCTGGCTACCATTTATTAAAACGTTCAGTGATACAGGTAACTACGGTATCTTTTTACGCGCCAGAGGTGCGGGTGGCTATCCAATAATTAGAAAGGGGGTAGTTCGGGTTAATTATTACGATGCGGATGTTGGTTCCCAGAGAAACCGGATGAGTTCGGTTGACACTACGCCACCAACCCGACCGGTAATAACTACGGATACGGTTATTGCCAGTTCCGGTCAGATTTATGCTCAATGGTCTGCCTTTGATGGTGAGTCCGGGATTGAGGAGTATCAATACCGATTGGGTAGTTATTTCTATAGTCCAACTTTAAGGCGATATGTCTATAATCCGGTCTTAGACTGGACATCTTCGGGTGGGAGAACTGAGGTCAATATCCGAAATCTTAATCTCCATCATGGTGAAACCTATAAACTATCGGTGAAGGCAAAGAATGGGGTTGGTTTGTGGAGTCAGGAGGGAGAAAGAACAATAAGGATTGATACCTCGCCCCCAACCAAACCGGAAATCCTTGAATTCTTGCAAACCCTTTATCGCGGACCCCAGACCTTATTTGCCCGCTGGCAGAGGTCAGAGGACCGAGAATCAGGTGTTTTGCGCTATCTCTATTCCATTGGCAAAAGACCGCTTGGGACGGATGTCGTTGATAACACTACGGTTTCTCCGACCTTTGCCTATTTCTATGCGCTCCCTTCCTCTCCTTTGAAGAATGGCGATACCCTGTTTCTGACGGTTCGGGCTTTTAATAATTCAAGGTTGCCAACGGTTGAGCCGATGACCTTAGAGAGTATGGATACCGCCTCCTTAATCATTCAATTTTCCGACCGGACACCACCCCCTTCTTTTAATACCCGTTTCACAAAGAATATCTCTTATACCGGTTCGGTGCGGATTTTGACTTCTATCACCTTTGCCTGGGATAGCACCTATGACCGAGAGTCGGGCATCTATGCTTATCGTTTCCGTTTTGAAGCGGAAAATGGCGAGCCAATTACGAACTGGACCGATGCGACCTCAGGGATGAGAAGTATCGATTTCACCCCCAGTCAGTTCCGCAATATGGGGATAGGAACCGGGAGATTTTATATCTTTAAGGTTGAGGCGATAAATGGGGCGGGATTAACTACTGCCTCTTCGGTGCGATTTAGTTATTAAGGAGGAGATTATGAAGAGGTTGGAAAAAGATATCTTGACGCTTTTTGTCTTCACTGGATTACTCTTCTTAACCTGGGCGCAAACCAAAGCCCCGCCATTTTTCCTGATTCCCGATGAAGGGAAGGTCTATTTAATCCTCGCCTCCCCACCAAAGGAGATGGCTGGATTTAATCTCTATCGCCAGAAGAGAGGCGAAAAGGATTTTACGCTTTTAACCCCGGAGCCGATCACACCAATAAGTGAGCCATTTCTTGCCCGGGATATTCTGGGTGAGGAGGAGTATCAATGGCTTAGTAATGCCCTGAAAGCGGAGGACGAGTTCTCCCTTCTGCGAAGATTGAAAGACCCCGGTGTCGGTGGCGCATTATCCTTAGTCAGCCGAAAGGTAGCATTGGTCTTAGGAAAGATTTATATTGATTCAATGGTAAATACCGGTGAAGAATATACCTACCGCATTGCCTTCTTAAATTACAAGGGAGAGGAGTTCTTTAAGGGTGAAGAAAAGGTCTTGGTGCAAAAACACCTACCACCGGATAAAAGGGTAGAGAAGATTACCTTTACGGTTGGTAAAGACCATCTGAAACTTAACTGGGAATATCCAAGATGGCAGGGTGATAAAAAAGACCTGGTGGTTGGCTTTAATATCTATAAGAAGAGTGAGACGGAAGAAGATTTTAAGAAGGTTCTGCCCTTTCCCTATCTGAGAACCGGTGAGAAACTCTTTTATATTGATAAGAATGTCTCAGAAGGTAAGACTTACCAGTATTACTTAGTCCCGGTTGACATCGTTGGTGCGGAAGGACTGAAATCAGAGATTATAACCGTTGAGTTAAAAGATATAACCCCACCCGCTCCACCACCAGTCGTTAATGCCACACCCGAAGAAGGGGCAATTCTTTTAGAATGGGAGCCTTCCCCGGATGAAGATGTTATCGGGTATAATGTCTATCGGAGTTGGTCAATCCATGGTGAGTTCAAGAAGATTAATCCAAAACCAATCCCGAAGGAGGAACGAAGGTTTGTTGACCGGGATGTGAGTGCGACCGGAATGTTATATGTCTATCGGGTAGCATCAATTGATGAAGCGGGTTTAGAGGGAAGGCAATCAACCGCTGCCTTTGGCATGCCCAAAGACACAACCCCGCCGCCCCCAGTAAGTAATCTGCAAGCCAGGGTAGAGAAGCACTTCGTGGAATTGAAATGGAAACCCCAGCTGACACCGGATCTGGATGGTTATTATGTCTACCGGGCAGAAGAGAAGGATAAGCCATTTCGTCTGGTTGGACCACCGATAAAGAAGGAGATAACCAGTTTTATTGATTCCGGTTTTGTCAAAAAGGGCTTATATCCCGGTCACACCTATTACTATTATGTCTCCCAGGTTGATATCGCTCTTAATGAGGGTGAGCGCACATTAATTGAGGTGAAGATTCCGGATGATGAGCCACCAAGTCCGCCCCCCTCAATCTATTGTTCAAATAATGATGATGGCACTGTGGAAGTGACCTGGCAGGTGAGTCTAACACCGGATCTGGCAAAATATCGGGTTTATCGTCAGGAAGAAGGGAAGGACGCTTTGATGGTGAAAGAACTTCCGCCGGATGTTAATAACTACTCGGATAAAGAGGTGGCAAAAGGAAAGAGATACCTTTATTTGGTCTCGGCGGTTGATAGTGCTGGTAATGAGAGCGAGAAGAAGGTTTTTGAGATAATACCGAGGGATATATCTCCGCCCCCACCGGTAAAGGGATTGAAGGTTAGTTATAAAGAGGGAAGGGTTCTTTTGACCTGGGAGGAGGTGGTAGTTGATGACCTTTTGGGCTATAATGTCTACCGGGCTAATCTACCAACCGGGATTCCGGAGAGATTGAATAAGGATATTTTAAGGGAGAATAAATTCTCTGACCCAACCGGTAATGAGAATTACTACTACTGGGTTACGGTCTTTGATACCTCGGGGAATGAGAGTGAGCGGTCTCAGGTTTTGCGACCGGAAAGATGAGCCGGAGTGTCTTTCTTTTCCTTTTTCCCTTATCTTTACTTTGGGCGTTAAGGATGCCGAAACCAAATCTTGCGGGTGAATTCTCCTCGGGTTTTGAGTTTTATCACAATTCGGACACGAGCCGGAAACGAAAGCCCTCATCATCCTACCATCTCTCCCTTAATTCTTCGCTCTCTTTTCCTTTATTCAGTATCGGACTCGGTCTATTTTATAACTCGGAGGATAGATTCACGGCGCAAAGGGTGCATCAGTTTAATCTCAACCCATCCTGGCGATGGGGGAGGGTATATCTTGGTGATTTCTCCCCTTCCTTTTCCGAATATACCCTGTCTAATATCTCCCTCTACGGGGCGGGGATTGAATTCTTTCCCAAAAGGTTTCGCTTCTCTCTGGTTGGGGGGCGGTCAAGAAGGGCGGATACAATTGAATGGTCTTACAATCGCTATCTCTACGGTTTGAAATTGGGCGGGGATTTCCTTTTTCTGACCATCCTGAAGGCGAAGGATGATACGAGTTTAATAGAGATGAAAGATACCATTCCCCTATCCCCCCAGGAGAATTTGGTCCTCGGTTTTGGTTCCAATTTCTCCCTCTTCCGTTATCTTGCCTTTGACTGGGAGGTCGCTGGTAGTGTCCATACCCGGGATTTAAGGAGTGATACCATCTACTTGAAAGAGATTCCCGATTTTCTCTATTCTTTCTATCAGCCTCGTTATTCCTCACGGGTTGATTATGCCCTTAGGGGTGGATTGAAGTTCAATCATAAACTCTTCACGATTGATTTCGGGGTCTCACAAATTGGTCCTGGTTTTACCTCCTTCGGTCTCTCTTATCTGAAGAACGATTCCCGAAGATTTAAGGTCGGGATTGCCACTAAGGTCATCCCAAAGACCGAGATGGGATTAACCTGGGAGAAGGAGAATGATAACCTGGTGAATGATAAACTGGCGACCACCAGGAATCAGGGCTTAGGTTTTTCTCTCCGCACCACACCGATAAAATTGGTAAATGTTAGCCTCAATTATAATGGAAAAGCGACCGTAAGGGAAGGCGAGGGGCTAAGTGATAGTTTCAAGATTAATACCTTAACCCAAACCTTAAATCTCACGCCCAACTTTCGCTATTCCGCTTTTGGCTTTAATCAGAATCTCAGTTTGATTTTAACCTATCAAGATTATAAGAATAGAATCCCAACCTCTCCCTCGCCCTCCAGCCGGATTTTAACCACGGGATTAAATTATTCTCTGACCTTAAAAATACCGATTACCTTCTCTACCTCTTTCAGTCGGGTATTCAACCTTTCACCCTCTGATAGCCAACCGAAACCGAACTATCAGAGTTACAGTCTGACGGGAAGTCCACCGGCTCTATTGAATGGTCGGTTAAAAAGTTCTCTCACCCTTTCTTATCAGCCTTCCGCTCTGGGTAGAAACATCTCTTTCCGTTCGGGTTTTAATTATTCTTTCACCAAACAGGAGATCTTCAACCTCAGTGGCGATTTAAGTATCTTCTCTCCCGGAAAAGGGAAGAAGGGCTTCTCTTCGGAGAAGATAAGTCTCTCTTACAGCCGAAAGTTATTCTGAGTAATCCGAAATCGCTTTAAGGCTCATTTTTCGCCAAAAAGACTTTCGGTAATGTTAGTATTACTAACATTTTTTCTCACCTTTTTTTCTTCTAAGTCTTTATCTTTCAATAACTTAGAGCCTTTTTCTTAATTTTATCCCCCTTTGCTCCCTGAGCCTTATACCTTATCCCTTTTTAACCTATCTCCTTCTCTTTGAGAGAGATGAAGAGATTGACAGATGAGGTTTATTCCCTTAAAATTAGAGATGAAAGAATGGATTGACGAGGGCTTTAAGAAGATTCGGGAGATTACGGATTTTAAGCCAAAGGTTGGAATAATCTTGGGAACAGGTTTGGGACGTTTGGCAAAGGAGATAGAAGCGGTCAAAATTATTCCTTATTCCGAAATTCCCCATCTCCCGCGCCCAACCGTTGAGAGCCATACCGGAAGGTTAATCTTCGGTCATCTGGAGAAGAGGTCGGTCTGCGCCTTTGAGGGAAGGTTTCATTATTATGAAGGATACTCAATGTTTGAGATTACTCTCCCGGTCCGGCTGATGAGGAGATTGGGAGTGGAGCGGATGATTGTCTCTAATGCCGCGGGAGGTTTGAATCCACTTTTTCAACCGGGTGATATTATGGTGATTACAGACCATATCAATTTCCAGCCGGATAATCCGTTGCGCGGACTTTCGGACCCAGATTTTGGTCCGCGTTTTCCGGATATGTTCCAGTGTTATGACCCGAAGATGATTGAACTGGCAGAAAGTGTCGCTCTGGAATTGAAGATTCCCTTAAAGAAAGGTGTCTACATTGCGGTTTCCGGTCCGAATCTGGAAACCGCAGCGGAATATCGCCTCTTTCGTTTATTCGGTGCGGATGCGGTTGGGATGTCAACCGTTCCCGAAGTGATTGTTGCCCGCCAGGTTGGGATAAAGGTTTTAGGATTTTCGGTAATTACGGATATGGGACTGCCGGATGCAATGAAACCGGTAGACCTGGCGGAAATTCTGGCGAACGCCAATAAGGCGGAACCAAAACTAACCAGTTTGATTAAAGGAATTGTCGCTCGGTTGTGAGAAATCTCCCCTTTCTTCTTCTCTTCTCTCTTCTCTCTTGCGCCCGAAGAGAAATATTAGAAATCTCCGCATCCCCCGAGAGTCTCTTCCAAAAAGGGATTGAGTATCTGAATCAGGGGAGATATAAAGAGGCAGAGAAGAGTTTCAGCGAAATAATTTATCACTATTCGGGTAGTGGTTATTGGGAAGATGCCCAGTTCTTTCTCGCGGAAACCTATTTTAAGAAGGGAGATTACTACCGGGCAAAGGATGAGTTCTTCTTCTTTATTAAGAACTTTCCAGCCAGTAAATATTATGAAGAGGCAAGTTATAAATATGCCATCTCCTTTCTTTCTTCCCTGCCGAAGATTAATAGGGAGCAAGGGGAGATTTCGGAACTGGAAGATTTCGTCTTAAACTTTAACGAACGATACGAAAATTCTCCTTACCGTTCCCAAATGGATAGTATCCTTTTAGCGATTGCGGACCGAAAGGCGAAGAAGGAGTTGCAAAATGGTCTATTGTATTATAAAGCGGGCGAGTGGCAATCCGCCCGGGTGTATTTTGAATATATCACAAAGGAGTTTCCGAATACCCAGACTGCCCTGGAGGCAAAATTCTTCCTGGCGGAGATTTTCTGGCACAACGGGGAAAGGGAGAAGGCAAGGGAGATCTTTGAGGAATTACTCCAAAAACCGATAAGAAAAGGGGTGAGGGAGAAGATTAGTAAATATCTCTCCGAAAGGTAAGATGCGGGTCGGTATCTTCGGCGGAACATTTAACCCAATTCACCTCGGTCATCTAATTGTGGCAGAAGAGATGCGCGAGAAGTTAAAGCTGGATAAAATCCTCTTCCTTTTAGCCTTTAACCCACCCCACAAAAGGAAGTTCGCCCCTTATTCCGACCGAAAGGAGATGGTGAAGATGGCAATCGCCGGAAATCCTCACTTTGAACTCTCGGAGATCGAAAAAGAACGGGGTGGGAAATCCTGGACCGTTGAAACATTGAAGGATTTAAGAAAGTTATATCATCAGGAAGAACTCTTTTTAATTATCGGGAGTGACCAGTTTCAAGAATTGGCGAAGTGGCGGAATCCAGAAGAGTTATTCAATCGGGCAAAGGTCTGTGTCATGCGCCGAGCCGGAATGCCAATCAGGAAAGAGATAAAAAGAAAGTTTCCCAAAGCCCGAATCTTAGATGTCTCCCAGATTGAGATCAGCGGGAAGAAGATTCGGGAGAAGATAAGAAAGGGAAGTTCGGTCCGGTATCTCCTACCGGATAAGGTTTATGAGTATATCTTAAAGAAAGGGCTTTATCAAAAGGAGAAGATATGATAGTGATTTCAACCTTTTTAATCCTTTTCTCTCTTCTCTATGCTCAGGGAGGAGAGCGCAATCCCCTTGGTTCCCTCTTCCCTTTAATTCTCATCATCATCGTTTTTTACTTCCTCTTAATCCTACCGCAACAGAGGCGGCAGAAGAAACACGAAGAGATGATTAGAGGGATTAAGAAAGGAGACCGGGTAATAACCATGGGTGGGATTCATGGTGTCGTTTCGGAAGTAAAGGAGACGACCTTTATCATCAAGGTTGACGAGAATACCCGAATTGAAGTGGAGAAGAGTGCCATCTCTTATAAGAAGACGGGCGGGTAGATGGTAAGGAAGATAAGGATTTTTGACGACCCAATCCTGCGGCGCGAAGCGAAAGAGGTAGCGGCGATTGATGAGAAGATTCTCAGTTTGATCTCGGATATGAAGGAGACGATGAAGGAATGTGAGGCACTCGGATTAGCCGCCAATCAGGTCGGAGAAGAAGTCTCCCTCTTTTTGCTCCGGAATCTCCTCTCCCAAAATGAGGATTTTATCGTGGTGATTAATCCCCGAATCCGAAGGGAAGAAGGGGAGGCGGAAAGGGAAGAAGGCTGTCTCTCCCTTCCCGGAATTGAGGAGGTGATTAAAAGACCAAAACTGGTTGTTGTTGAGGGGATGGATGAAAAAGGGAAAGAGAATCTCTACGAGTTTTCCGGGATTTTAGCCCGAGCCGCCAAACACGAGATTGACCACCTCCAGGGGAAACTTTTTATTGACTACCTCTCTCCTTTAAGACTTCGTTTTATTGAAAAGAGGCTGGAGGAACTGAAAAATAGAGAGAAAGAGAATCGGGAATGAAGATTGTCTTCTTTTCGGGCGACGATGATGCTTTGCCCATCTTAGAATCTCTTATTACTGGCTTAGAGGTTCTGGCTTTAGTTACAAACCCGCCCAAACCGAAAGGAAGGGGGTTAAAGATAAGACCTTCCCTTTTGGGCGAATTCGCTCAGAAGAAAGGGATTAATCTCTTTTATCCAAAAGACCCGAACGAAAAGGAATTCGTCGCTTCTCTCGAGAGGCTGGAAGCGGATTGTGGAGTATTGGTCGCCTTCCGTTCCATTCTCGGACCAAATCTCCTCAATCTCTTTCCCAGGGGATTTTTGAATCTTCACCCATCGCTTCTCCCTAAATACCGAGGACCGGCACCAATCCAGAGGGCAATCTTAAACGGCGAAAAGAGAACAGGGGTGACAATCTTCTTTATGAACGAAAGGGTTGATTCTGGACCAATTATCCAACAAAGGGAAGTGATGATTGGGGAGAATGAGACCTACGGCGAATTAAAGAGAAGGCTCTTCTCGCTCGGCGCGGAGATGCTGAAAGAGAGTCTTTCTTTGATTGAACGGAACGAAGTTAAACCAATTCCCCAGAATGATGCCCTCGCCAGTTATGCCCCAAAGATAAAAAAGGAGGAGTGTCGCATCTCTTGGAAAGAGGAGAAGGAATTCATCCATAATCAGATTCGTGCCTTCTCTCCGGAACCCGGGGCTTACACCTTCTTTCGGGGGAAGCGGGTTATCATTTTGCGTTCCGAAATTCCCCGGGAGGAAGTAGGAGAAGAAGGAGAGGGAATAATCGTTTCCTTTAACGGGAACCTTTTTGTCTCAACCAGAAATGGCACGATAAAGATAAAAGAATTGAAGGTAGAAGGGAAAGGGGTAATTTCCGGTCAAGATTTCATTAACGGCTACAAACCTAAGGCAAAAGAAAGGTTTGGATGAAGAGAGTCTTCACCTTCTTATTCGGAGTTTTCCTCGGTTTACTTTTTTCCCTCCTTCTGGCTAATTTCCTCCTTCTGCCAATCCTCACGAAGAGCCAGAAGATAATTACGATGCCCGACCTAACCGGGATGACCGAAAAGGAAGCGGAAAGCGAGATAAAAAGGTGGGGTCTCGTGATTGGCGAGAAGAAATGGGCATACAGCTGGCAATATCCCGAAGGAAAAGTAATCGCTACCCATCCGAAGGCCAGGACCCGAGTGAAAAAAGGTCGGGTGGTTGAGATAACTTTAAGTAAAGGTCGGGGGAAAACGGTTGTTCCCGATTTCCAGGGGAAGAAGATTTCCGAATTCCTCTCCTCCTTAGCGATGGCGGGACTTCTCTCCCAGGTGGAAACGATTTACGGGGAAGAAGATGGAGTGATAAAGACCTGTATCCCTCAACCGGGAACCACATTAGAGAAGGGAAGTGTCGTCCGGGTTCTGGTCAGCCAGAAGGAAGGATTTGTCGTTATGCCCCGAGTAATTGGCTTAAAATTAGAGACGGCAAAAAGACTTTTGGATAGTTTAAATCTTAAGATTGATGAGATTAGAGAGAAGGAGAGTGAAGAAGAGCCGGGGGTTGTCATCTTCCAATATCCAGAAGAAGAGATGCGCGTTCGGAGTGGGGGGAAGGTGGTTCTGGTTTTAGCCAAGAGGAAGGAATGAAAATCTCCGCCTCAATCCTTAACTGTAATTTCCTCCAACTGGGTAACGAGATAAAAAAAGCCGAGGAGGCAGGAATTGATTCCTTCCATCTGGATGTGATGGATGGCCATTTCGTTCCGAACCTCAGTTTCGGAACACCAATCCTGAAAGTCGTGAGGCAAGTGACCCAAAAACCAATCTTCAGTCACTTGATGGTCTGGGAACCAGAGAAGATGATTGAGAGGTTTTTACCCGATTCCGATGGAGTAATATTTCATATTGAGGCGACAAAAAAGGTAAAGGAGTGCATCACTCTCATCCATCAGGCAAATCGCCTTTGCGGTATCGCCTGTAATCCCGAAACCCCCTACAGCCACCTCCTCCCTCATCTGGAAGAGGTGGAGGATATCTTAGTGATGAGTGTTCATCCCGGCTTTGGGGGGCAGAGGTTCATTCCTGATGTTCTTGACAAGATAAAAAGATTAAAGGAGATTGGGAAAGAGAAAAGACTTTCTTTTATCGTTTCGGTTGATGGCGGGGTGAATAAGGATAATGTTTCCCTCTTAAAGGAGGCGGGAGTGGATATGATAATCGTTGGCACATACCTTTTCCATTCTTCTGATTATAAGAAGGCATTGGCGGAGTTGCGATGTTCGACCTGATTGCGGATAAATTTCTTAAACTCCAGAGAAAGATTTTAGGTTATGGGAAATTAACCCCAAAGGAGATTGATTCCTTTCTCCGTGAGGTTCGGCTCCTTCTTCTGGATGCGGATGTCAATTATAAGGTGGTGGGCGAGTTGATTAAAAACCTCTCCGAGAGTATGGCGAAAGAGAAGATTACGGAGGCGATAAGACCAGGGGAGTTATTGCGGGTGATTCTCTATAAGGAGATTGTTCACCTCTTAGGTGAGAAGCCCCAGAGGCTGGAGTTTAAGGCGAAGCCTTTAATTGTTGCCCTGGTTGGTTTGCAAGGAACCGGGAAGACGACGAGCGCCGCCAAATTAGCCTTCCGTTTTAAGAGTCAAAAGCCGTTACTTGTTGCCTGTGACCCGAAAAGACCGGCCGCTTCCGAGCAACTGGAACTTTTAGCCCAAAGGGTGGGCGTTGATTTCCTGCCGGTGAAAGAAACCGCTCTCGCTTCCTGTTGGACTGGTATTCAGGTGGCCAAGCAAAAAGGAAATAACCTCATAATCTTTGATACCGCCGGCCGACTCCATATTGATGAGGAATTGATGGGAGAGTTGAAAGAGATTAAGGAGAAGATAAAACCCCATTATATCCTCCTGGTGGTTGATGCGATGGTGGGTCAGGACGCTGTTGCCCAGGCGGAAGAGTTCCAGAGAAGATTGGGGATTGATGGGTGTATAATGACCAAACTGGATGGTGATGCCCGAGGTGGAGCCTGCCTTTCCGTGCGGATGGTAGCAAATGTCCCGATTTATTTTGCCGGCGTTGGGGAGAAGGTGGAAGACCTGGAGGAATTCTATCCCGAGCGCATGGCAACCCGAATCTTAGGAATGGGTGATATAAAATCTCTGGTCGAAAAGGTTGAAGCGGAAGTGAAGGCGGAAGAGCAGAAGAAGATGGCGGAGAAATTCATCAAAGGAGAACTGGATTTTGAGGATTTACTCGCCCAACTGAAGATGTTCCAAAAGATGGGCTCCCTCTCAAAGTTGATGAGTATGCTCCCGGGAATGAAAGGGATTGATATTTCGGAAAAGGAGATAAAAAGAATTGAGGCAATTATCCTCTCGATGACAAAAGAGGAGAGGAAAGATCCGAGCATCATTGATGGCTCAAGACGTCGAAGGATTGCTCTCGGAAGTGGCACAACCGTCGAAGAGGTGAATCAGGTCTTGAAACAGATGAAGATGATTAAGGAGATGGGTAAGAATCTCAAACGGTATAAAGGACTGCCATTCGGCAAACTCTTTTGAAATGAAGGTGATTGTTACCGGAGCGAAAGGGATGCTCGGTCGGGAACTGGTTCCCTACTTAAAAGCAAGAGGGGTTCGGGTAGTCGAATGGGATTTGCCCGAATGGGATATAACGAAACCGGAGATAAGCGGTTTGATTGTTAAAGAAAAACCAGAAGGGATTATTCACCTCGCCGCTTTTACCGATGTTGACGGTGCCGAAGAAAAGAGGGAAGAGGCATACGCGGTAAATTTTTTGGGCACCGAGAATTTAGTAGAAAAAGCCAGAATAATTAATTGCAAGTTTCTCTATCTCTCAACCGACTATGTCTTTGATGGAGAGAAGGGGACCCCTTATCGAGAAGAAGACCCTCCCAATCCGATAAATTATTACGGGGAGACAAAATATCTGGGGGAGAAGGCGGTTGCGAGATTAGAAAGGTTCTTTATCATTCGCACCGCCTGGCTTTACAGTCGGAAGGGGAAGAATTTCGTTAATGCCATCAGAGAGAAGATGGAGCGGGATGAAGAGATTAAGGTTGTCTCCGACCAGATTGGGTCACCAACTTACACGAAAGATTTATTAGAGCCACTCTTTGATTTACTGAAAAGCGAGGCCTTTGGTATTTACCATCTCACTAACTCGGGCTTTTGCTCCTGGTTCCAATTCGCCTGCGAGATCGGACGAATCTTAGGGATAGAGAAAGAGATAAAACCAATCACCACCGAAGAATCCGGCCGACGAGCCCGAAGACCAAAATTCTCAGTTCTGGCGAATACCCGATACCAGAAGGTATTCGGTAAGGAATTAAGGAGCTGGCAGTTGGCATTACGGGAGTGCCTGAAAGAGAATGAGGGATAAAGAAGGCAGGGTCTCTCAAAAACGGAAAACCGCAAATAAAAGAATCTCCTTAGCGGTTGACGCCATCATTAACTACCGGGGAAAAATTGTTTTGATTAAGCGGAAAAATTACCCCTCTGGCTGGGCATTGCCCGGGGGATTTGTGGAATACGGGGAGACGGTAGAGGAAGCGGTCAAGCGGGAGGCAAAGGAGGAGACCGGACTTACCCTTTCTTATCTGAAACAATTCCGGGTGTATTCCGACCCAAAACGTGACCCACGTTTCCATTGTGTTTCGGTTGTCTTTACCGCTAAGGGAAGAGGAAGGATTCGGGCGCAAAGCGATGCGAAGGAGATCGCCCTTTTTACTCAAAAGACCTTACCCCAAGAGATGGCTTTTGACCATCGAGCAATCCTTTCCGATTATTTCAAGAGTCGGCGAAGATTTTAACGGGGAGTTCTTCGTTTCACTACAACCTCTTTGTAGAAATTCTCCAGAATCTTTTCGCCGATTAAACCCGAACGTTCAATATGAAACTGGACGCCATAAAGGGGTTTCGTAATATGACGGATTGCTTCCACCGAACAACGGGAAGAGGTAGCAATGGTTAAAAAACCAAAACCTTCAAGGTTTTCGGGGTCAACATATTCCTGGTGGGACTCATAAACCCTAATCTGGGGAAGAAGCCCCTTAAATATGTCTTTAAAATCTAAGAGGGTAACAATCTCTTCGCCCCTTATCTCCTCCCCTCCTCTTACCTTTGCCCCATGAGCAAAGGCTAAGATTTGATGACCATAACAGATACCCAAAGTCGGAAGGGAAAGGGTTTGTAAGACCGCAAGATAGGAATGGGAATAGCACCCCTTAGAAATCATTGCCGGTGAACCGGAAAGGATGAGGCAGTCGTAATCGTAGATATCCTCTCCTTTGGTTAAGAGTTTAACATCCGGGATAACTTCGTATTCACTGAATTTCTTCACCAGTTCAACATAAGGCAAAATCTTTGTTTCCGCATCCGCATGATAAGAATTGACAATCAGGGTTTTCATTTAGCCCTTCACAATCCCTTTATCTCTTCTTTTGGCAATTCCTTCACCTTCCTTTCAATCGCCGCATAGGCATTATGATTATGGATTGATTCCTGACTCTCTACTTCCAGAGAATACCAGGTGATTAAGGGATGGGAATCTAAACGGCAGGCGACATTTCGGGCAACATCTTCCACGAAGGTCGGATTTTGGTAGGCACTCTCGGTCACATATTTCTCGTCCTCCCGCTTCAAGAGGGAGTAGACCGGAGAGGAGGCACAGTCTTCAATCAGGGCAATCAGGTCTTCCAGCCAGAGAAACCCCTTAAATTTTACCAGAACCCGAATCTCACCCCTTTGATTGTGAGCCCCCATTTCCGAAATCTCTTTGGAGCAGGGGCAGAGAAGATTCACCGGCACATTTGCTCCCATATAAATCGTGATCCGGTCAAATAGTTGAGCATCGGTCTCCAAAACGCCAATGAATCGGCACTGGTATTCCATCAGTCCTCTCGCCTGGGAAACCGGGGCTCTCTTTTCCACAAAATAAGGGAAGTTCAATTCAATATGGGCAGAACTGGAACCAAGGGCTTCCTTGATTGCCTTTAAGATCTTCCCGATATTCGTGATGGCAATTTCCCGATGGAAACGGTTAAGAATCTCCACAAATCTTGACATATGGGTGCCACGGAAGTTATGGGGGAGATTGGCATAGATATTGATGGTGGCAACAGTATGTTGGGTCTTATGGGCTTTATCCCTTAAACGAATTGGGTATTTCAACCCCTTAATCCCAACCTTATCAATCCCTTGCCGGCGCGTATCAATCTCATTCTGAATATCTCTCATCTCAATAAATCGGAAAATACCTTTCTATCTCCCAGGGGGAAACCTGGAGGGAATATTCCTGCCATTCCCGCATCTTAATCTCCAAGTATTTTTGAAAGAGGTAATCCCCCAGAGTCTTTCGGGCGATTTCGCTTCGGGCAAAATGCTCTAAGGCCTCAAAGAGGGAACGGGGCAGGGTTGGAATCTTTTCCCTCTCTTCCGAGGTATAAACGTTCTCTTCGGTTGGTGGGGGTGGACTTAACCCCTCTTTTATTCCCGCTAATCCGGCATTCAGGATTACCGCAAAGGCTAAATAGGGATTACAGGCAGGGTCAGGGGAACGTAATTCCAGACGGGTGCTGGTCAGTTTCTTCGGACTCGTCTTCGGAATCCGAACGAGAGCGGAGCGGTTCATCTGTCCCCAGCAGATATAAACCGGGGCTTCAAAACCCGAGACGAGCCTTTTGTAGGAATTGACCGTGGGAGAAAGGATGGCGGATAACTCCTTTATATACTTCAACTCTCCGGCTAAAAACTGATAGGCGAATAACGAAAGACCATAAGGGTCATCGGGCGAAGCGAAGAGATTCTCTCCTTTCCGAAAGAGGCTGTGGTGGATGTGAAGACCGGAACCCGGAATCCCGAAGATTGGTTTGGGCATAAAGGTGGCATAGAGCCCTTTCTCTTCCGCAACTTTTTTGATGACCACCTTTGCGGTAATTAGATTGTCTGCCATTTTTAAAGCGTCGGAGTATTTCAGGTCAATCTCTTGCTGACCACTTCCCACCTCATGGTGTCCGGCTTCCGTCTGAATTCCCAAAGAGGCGAGATAGGTAGAAATCTCTTTTCGCAATTCCACACCCGAATCTCCGAGAAGGTCAAAATAACTCACCCGGTCGTGAGGGATTGGTCTCTCCCCTTCCCTCTTGAAGAGGTAAAATTCCAATTCCACGCCGACCTTATATGAGACATCCGAGCCGAGTTCTTTGCCGAGGGAAAGAAGGGCATTTCTCAGAATGAAACGTGGGTCACCGACAAACGGCTGATAATTGGGAGCGAAAACATTACAGATGAGACGGGCACTCACCGGGCGCTCACCAGTTTTCGGCATAAGGGCAAAGGTCTCAGGGTCAGGGATGAGATACATATCACTCTCCGCAATTCGTCCAAACCCTTCAATTGATGAGCCATCAAACCAGACCCCTTCCTCACAAACCCTCTCAATCTCTTTTGCCGGAATGGTGAGGCTCTTCACCGAACCAAGGATATCAGAAAACCAGAGGTCAATGAAGGAGACCTTTTCTTCTTTTATTCGGGAGAGAATCTCATTCATTCGGTTCTTTAATCCTTTTAATTCCGGTGGCTTTTCCGGTATCTTCATCAATCGTTAAAAAGACTCCGCAGATTTTCAGATTGTTTGTCGCCGGCTCCAAACGATAGGAGATACCCGTGAGAATCCTTTTTATTGAGGTCTCAACCTTCATTCCTAAGACTGAGTCCAATGCCCCACACATTCCGGCATCAGTGATGTAAGCGGTTCCTTTAGGTAGGATTCGCTCATCGGCGGTTTGGATATGGGTATGGGTGCCAATGACCGCGGAGACCTCACCATCGAGAAACCAGCCCATTGCCACCTTTTCCGCGGTGGCTTCGGCGTGGAAATCAACAATAATAATCTTTGTCTTCTCGCGCAAAGGGAGGAGGATTTCCCGAATCCTCTGGAATGGACAGTCAATCGGTTTTAAGAAGACCCGACCCAAAAGGTTGACAACCGCAATCCGCATTTTCCCATTCCCCGTCTCAAAGATTTGAAATCCCCGACCGGGAACGCCAATCGGATAATTCAGGGGGCGAATGATTCTCGGCTCGCTCTCTAAGAACGGTCCCACCTCCTTTCGGTCTAAGGAATGATCCCCGAGGGTTAGGCAATCAATCTTCATCAGAAGTTCCGTAGCAATGGCCGGAGTGATACCAAAGCCACCAGCCGCATTCTCGCCATTTGCAATCACGAAATCCGCCTCGTATTTCTCTTTCACCCGGTCAATCTCTTCGAGAATGATTGAACGTCCCGGTTTTGCGCAGATATCACCGAGGAAGAGGAGATTCATAAATTTGAGGGCTAAATGCCATCAAACCCTAATGGGCGAAACCGATTGCCTTCTTCTCCCGAATTACCGCCACTTTGATTTGACCCGGGAATTTTATCTCCTTTTCGTATTCCTCAATAATCTTCTCCAAAATTGCGGCGATTTCATTATCCGAAACCTTTTCCGGGTCAACCAAAACCCGAACCTCCCGTCCGGCCTGAATGGCATAAGCCTTCTCCACGCCGGGAATGGAGGAGGCAATCTCTTCTAATTTCATAACCCGCTTGATATAGGTCTCATAACTTTCCCGCCGAACCCCGGGTCGGGAACCGGAGATGGAATCCGCCGCGGCGACCAAAAAGGAGTAGGGGTTAGTAAAAGGGACCTCTTCGTGATGGCTGGCGATGGCGTTAACAATAATCTCATCCTCATTGAACTCCCGGGCGATTGCCGCTCCAATCTGGGCATGACTTCCTTCTTGCCTCCCTTCTGCCACCTTGCCGATATCGTGAAGGATTCCCGCCCGACGGGCGGTCTGGGGGTCAAGGTGTAACTCACTCGCCATAATACCCGCTAAATTTGCCACCTCCTTAGAATGGAGGAGAAGATTTTGACCGTAACTCGTGCGAAAGCGCATCTTGCCAATATAAGAGAGGAGTTTCGGATGAATGCCAACTAACCCCATCTCTAAGGCACAGGCTTCCCCTTCCTTTTCCACCGTGAGGGTGATCTCCTTCTTTGCCGCTTCAATCACCTCTTCAATCCGACCGGGATGGATCCGACCGTCCGCAATCAGTTTTTCCATCGCCAACTGGGCAATACTCCGGCGCATCGGGTCAAAAGAGGAGAGGGTGATTACTCCCGGGGTATCATCAATGATTACCTCCACTCCGGTTAGATTTTCAAAGGTTCGGATGTTCCGTCCTTCCCGACCGATAATCCGACCTTTGAGTTCTTCGGAAGGGAGCGAGATGACGACAACGGTTGAATCCTGAGTTTGCTCCGCGGCACAACGTTGAATTGCCTGGAGGATAATCTCCCGGGCTTCTGCCTCCGCTGACCTTATTGCGGAATCGCGAATCTCCTTAAACATCTGAGCGGATTCAATCTTCACCTTCTCTTCTAAGTGTTTCATAATTTCTTTCTTCGCCTCTTTCTCATCAATTCCGGCAATCCGGATGAGCCGTTCGTTAGCCTCTCTAATCAACTGGTCCAATCGCTCGGCTTTTATCTTTAAGGTTCTTTCCTTTGTCTCATAATCCCTTTCCCGACGGGCAAGGTTGTGTTCCCGAGCCTCCAGTTCCCTTTTCAATTCCCGAAGGGAGAATTCTTTCTCTCTTAACTCCCGCTCTTCCCTTTTTAACTCCTCCTCCTTTTTCTGGTAGAGAGCGGCAATCTCCTCTCTCTCCTTTTTTAATGCCTCTTTTGTTTCCTTTTCGATTCGCTCCTTGTATTCTTTTACCTCCCTCTTCGTTTCCTCCAGGATACTATCTCTTTTCCTTTCAATCTCTTCTAATTTTGCCTTCAATATCCTCTGGCTGAAAAAGTAGCCAGCCGCAAGTCCGAGTAAAGAAGCCAGGATAAACATAGAAAAAGGGGTTAACATTTTCTCCTCCAAAATAAACTCCCCGCCGGTGTCGTGTTGGTATCGGTCTCTGAACCTAATAAAACAGGTGGGTGCCTTAAAGATGCGTCCTGCCTTTCTACCGAAGTAGAAGGCATTCGGCATCAGAATCCGGCTCCCTTTTCTTAGGTGTTGGCTCAAGACCTTTTAACCAATCACGAGCACCGCAGGGAGTAAAACTTACCAAATTTTCAAAGAGCCAAACAACCATCTCACAGTATTTTAGAAAAGATTTTCTATTTTGTCAATAAGTTTGTTTAATCTTTCCCTTAGGATTTTCTCCCGTTCCTGGTAAGAGCGAATAATCTGCCGGAGCCGACGATTCTCTTCTCTTAACCTTCTTAATCGGGTGATGAGGGATTTAATGTTTTCCTTCTCTTCGCCGTTGGGATTTAAGACCTCTTCGCTCATTCACTCCGGGAGCGCAATTTTGCCGAAAATTGAGCCTCAACTTCGGAAACGATGGCGGCGAAGACCTCTTCGGTCCTCTCCTTCGGAAAGAGGGTGATTCTTAAACCTAAGTTCTTCTCCTCGGGCGCTAATGGTGGACCAGTGAAACAGTCAAAGATTTCGCAACTGACGATTTCTTTCCGAAATCTCTCCTGGACAAAATTTCGGACCGCCTGAGCCGGAATCCTTTTCTCCAGAAGGAAGGAGAAATCCCGGACAATTGGGAATTGGGCTGGGATTGCCCGGTATAACCTCTTCTTCGGAAGGAGGAGGCTTTCAAGCGAGATTTCCCCAAACCAGACCGGAGTATCAATGTCCCATCGCTTTAAGACCGCCTCTTTTAATCTTCCGCAATAACCAATCCTTTCCCCTTTCTTTATCTCCGCTCCTTCCCCCGGAGCAAAGAAGGGGAAATTGGCGGGAGATGTTTCCAGTTCGGAAGCGGAGAGGAATTCTCCCAGAGAGGTGAAGATACCTTTTAAGTCAAAGAAATCATAAGTGGTCTTCTCTTTTTGCCAGAAGAGCGGAGTTGGCGCACCGGATAGGACAAGGGCTAAATTATACTCTTCGCCGATTGTCTCTTTTTCCTTTATCTTAAAGACCTTGCCAATTTCAAAAAGGCGCAGGTTTTTATTATTATTCCGGAAGTTATGACTGATTACCGGCAGAATTGTCGTCAGGAGGGAGGGGCGAAGGATGGAAAGGTTTTCGCGCAGGGGGTTTTTGATTTTGACGAAATCCGGAAAACCGAGGGAATGGGCAACACTCTCATCAGTAAAACTTGGGGTCTTCACCTCATAGAAGCCATTATGGGCAAGGTAAAGGGAAATCTCCTGGATTCTTTTCTCCACTCTATCCCTTTCTCCCACCCCTTTCCCGCTTAAAGAGAAATCCGCCGGGATATTTTCGTAACCATAAAAACGGGCTAATTCTTCAATTAGATCAATCTCTTCTTTGATATCTTTGCGGTAGGAAGGAATCTGGACCTTAATCTTCCTTTTTCCCTGGGGGGAAAATTTTGCCTTCTTTAAGGCTCGGAGGATGGTCGCGGGGGAGAGGCTTACGCCCAGAATTCTTTTCACCTCCTCTGGGGTGAACGAGATGGTTCTTTTTTCAATCTTTTCCTGAAAACCGATAATCCCCTTATTCACCTTTCCGCCGCTGAGCGAGGCGATGAGATGGGCGCCGGCATCGCAAGCCCTTTTTAAGTTTGCCTCATCAATTCCTAATTCAAACCGCCGGCTGGCTTCGGTTATTAACCGGAGAGAAAGAGAACCCTTCCGGATTACCGAAGCGGAGAAATGGGCGCATTCGAGAAAGACCCTTTTCGTTGACCCGACGATTTCGGTATTTGCCCCTCCCATTATTCCGGCAATGGCAATCGGTCGGAGGGAGTCGGCAATGACCAGGAGGTCAGGTGTCAGTTCCCGTTCAATCCCATCAATCGTCTTTATTTTCTCCTGCGGTTTTGCCCGCCGAACAATTATCTTCTCGCCAAAGATTCGGTTTAGGTCAAAGGGATGGAGCGGTTGACCATATTTTAGAAGGATGTAATTGGTCGCATCAACCACATTCGAATGGGGACGAATACCCGAGATAAAGAGACGCCACTGAAGAGAGAATGGGGAGGGGCGAATCTCAACATCGGAGATTATCCGACCAAGATAAGAGGGACAATCATTACGGTCTTCAACCGTCAGTTTGATCTGGGATTCCGTTCGGGGCTCAGATTCAATAATTCCCTCTTCTTTCTCTTCTTCCATCTCGCAGTCCAAAAACCAGGATAGTTCCCGAGCGATACCCAGGACCGATAGTAAATCGCCCCGGTTGCTGGTGATTTCCAATTCCAGGACATAATCGTCAAGAAGTTCGGAGAGCCGAGCCCCAACCGGAAAGTCCGGGTCTAAAATGATTACCTCATTACCGATGCCCAAGAGGTCTTTGGTGAAAAGCCTTTTATCTTCCTTAGAAAAGCCAACCTTATCTTTAACCTTTAACCCCGGCCACTTCTCAACCTTATATTCCTCCTTTCCCAGAGATAAGACGATATTACCATCATCTATCTCCTGAACCTCGGCAACCCGGAAAGGAGCAATCTTCTCACCGTAATCAATTATATTCTCAACCGAAATCCCCTTTCGGGTGAGAAGGTCAGCAATTGAAGATGGTTCTTCTTTTATTCGGAGGAATTCCTTCAGCCAGCGAAAAGAGAGAAGCATAAACTATACTAATTCCCTTTCGGCAAAAGTCAAGGTTATCTCTTTTATTTTACCAGCGGTTATGATGGACTCTTTCCGGTTTATAGCGATTCTCCGCTTCCTTTTTCTCGGCGGGATAACCAATCGCCACCAGGGAGACCGGCAGGATATCTTCGGGAAGGGAGAGGAGATTTTTTATCCCCTTGATTCTCTCTTCTCTCGGATAGATGCCAATCCAGACCGCCCCCAACCCCTGAGCGTGGCAGGCTAAGAGAAGGTTTTGAGTGGCGGCGGAACAGTCTTGAATTAGATAGCCTTCATAACTGGTTAACTTCTTATCACCAGCGATAAGAATTGCCAGGGGTGCTTCCTTTAACATCTGGGCATAGGGATGAAATTTCGGAATCTCATCAAGAATTTTTCGCTCGTCAATTACAATAAAATGCCAGGGCTGTTCATTGCGAGCCGAAGGGGCAGACATCGCCGCGGTGAGAAGTTCTCTTATTAAATCCGCAGGAATCTTCTCCTTCTTATACTTTCTAATACTCCTTCGGGTTAAGATACATTCGATTGCTTCCATATTTACCTCCTAATCAAATTCTGTGAAACCAATGGCAGGATTATCAATATGGCTTATTGTCTCTTGGTAAGCGGATTTCATCCGCTCGTAATTTTCTCTTCTCAAATATTCCAATTTACTTTCTTCATATTCTTTCAATGCCTTTTTTATCGGCAGGATTTTGAATTGATACCTTCCTTCTTTCTTATATTTGGCAATCCAGGTGGGGAGGTATTTTATTTCCTTCAAATCAATTTTCCCGTTCTTTTTCTCAATCCGATACCGCAGAATCATTCCGGTATCGGTAAAACGCATCCTTTGACCACAGAAGAAATTACCCAGGGAATAGGCGACATAGACCTTCTTTCCGTTATTCGTGGTCAGGAGTTCTACGGGTTGGATAACATGGGGATGGGAGCCAATTATCAAATCCGCACCATTTTCCGCAAGGGTTGAGACAATCCTTTTTTGCTCTTGATTTGGTCGCCTCTGGTATTCAATGCCGAAATGGAGGGCAACAATAATAAAGTCAGAGACTTCTTTGGCTCTCTTGATATCTTCTTTAATCTTTGTCGTATCAATTAAATTGACCATCCAGGGTTTGGGGATTGGGATACCATTTGTGCCATAGGTATAACTCAAAAAGGCAATCCGCAGAGAATCCTTTTCGTATACCGGTATCTCTTTACTCTCTTCTTCGCTGATGTAGGCACCAATCTGTTTGATGCCATATCTTTTTAAGATGGCGGTCGTATTCTCCAATCCCTTTGCGCCGTAATCTAAGGTGTGATTGGTGCGGAAGACGATATCAAAGCCAACATCTTTCATCGCCTCCGCCAAATCTTCGGGAGATTTGAATAAGGGATAACCAGTATAAGGTCCTGAGGTGTCCAATGCACCACCGAGCCAGGCAGTAGTTAAATCCGATTCTTTCAGATAAGGGAGGACTTCGGTAAAAGGCGAGAAGAAGTCGTAGGTTTTATCCTTCGGTTGCCATACCGCCTCAAGAACACTTTTATGGATAAAGATGTTACCAACCGAGGCGATGGTGATACTTGTTACCTTTTCTTCGGCTAAATTACTCATTCGTCTCCCTGGGAAGAGGAGAAGAAAGATGACAAGAAGAGAAGCGATGAGGATGATTAAGAGAGGCTTTCTTTTCACTCCTGATTTTAACCTTTCGGTTGAAGATGTCAATCCTTCGTTGGAAAAGTTAATAGAGTTCGTGATTACTCTTATTGCCAAAGGGGCAAAAATACCAAAAAGCATCAGCCTCCCGGAAATATTAAATCCAAACTTTTACCGTCTAATCCAATGGTTTTCGGAAAATGTTAGTGACACTAACATTTTTTCTCACTTGATTTTATCTCTAAGTCTCTATTTTTCAATAACTTAGACCCTTTTTCTCAATTTTCTCCCCCTTTGCTCCCTGAGCCATATACTAAGCCCTTTATAAAGTCTTTCTTGAAGCCTCCTTCTAAGTCCAATTCCGTTTCTCTTTCCTTATCTATTTCTTTTTCCTTTGCCTTCTCCTTTTCCCTTCTTCTGTCTCTTCCTCTTTCCTTCTTTCTCCCTTCGTCTCCTTCTCAGTATCCCTCTCAATCTCTCCTCCTATCTTCTTCCCAATCACCTCCTCCACTTCCTCCTCAATTCCGAAAAACCATCCATTTACCCCTTGACAACTCAAAAAATCCCGGTAAAAATAAAAGGTATCCTGGGACCGTTAAATAAATTTCACTTGATTTTTAATTAAAAATGTGTAAAATAATAAGTATGAGGATTAAAATCTTGAAAGACAAAATGTACGGAATGAAGAACTTAGCAAGGAATAGAGAATCCCGGCAATTCAGCCAGAGTTGGTATATCCGAAATCCTTCGTCTATGAACAAGTTAGGCGAAATTGCTATAACATAAAGATGGAGAAAAAATAAATGAAAATTAGGAAAGAATCAAAGTTTACTAGAATAAGGGAAGCAATAACAGAGGATGGAATAAATTATATAATCGGTCTTTCTGGAATCCCATTTCCTTTAGGAGTAATAAAGGAAGTTATAAAAATTATAAAAGAAGGGGCTACGCCACATTTTGTTGATTGGAAACTTGAAAATTGGCCACAAATATATCACCAAGAATTGGAGAAATGCGTAAAACTTCCATATAAGGGTAAAGAGCATTTCCTTCCACAAGTTTTGATATTTGATAACATAAAAAAGAATCTAAATTTATCAAATATACATTTCTCTCTTACACAAAATCATTTTAGCTTAAGTGACGAGGTAGGCGCTTTAACAGAAAGCTCATTTGAGAAATTATTAAATTATCTTCGCAGGAAGAGAATGTTTGCAAATGAGCAAAACTTGCGACTTGTCAATATTATCGAAGAATGTGAAAAAGTTACATTAATAGTTCAATCAGTTGAGTATAAATATTATGTCCATACAAACTTAGTTCTTGATGCAAAGCCTAAGGGAAGGGACCAAACCTTACGGGAAGCCCTCCACTCCAGCGGTAAACTTGAAGACCTCGACAAAAGTTCCCTTGCTGACCTGTTAGGAATTAACATCCTCTTATTTACAGCAGATGGAAGTTTGATTATGCAAAAGAGATCTAAGAAAGTAGCCTTTCGCACAGGCGAACTTTGTCCATCAGCGTCAGGGACGTTATCTTTAACAGATGTACCTAATACGATTACCTTGAAAGATATGCCTAAGCTCCGAGAAGCATTCGAAGAAATAGGTATCATCGCAACGGATGTCCCTATAGACCAGATTTTTTTCTTGGGAATAACTAGAGAACTTATTAGAGGCGGCACAGCAGACATGTTTTTCTTTGCTCAAACAAATCTTTCTGAGAAAAATGTTATAGAGAAGTGGAAAGACGCAAGAGATAGATGGGAATCTAAAAAGCTTATCTTCTTCAACTTTGGGTCACTCGCAAGGGATGATTTAAATAGTCAAACGAAAAAACATGGATTTCTGTCGAAAGTTGATGATTTTATTGATAAATATATAGATCAATCATCTATACCACTTTTAACATCTGTTGCTTTATGGGTTAAATATCGTATGGAGGGCAATTCTGATAGAAAAAGCAACGTCGCCTAACAGCGTGTTTACGATTTGCTTCGTCACTCAAATACCTTACCGCACTCACCCAAATTTTTGCTTCGCAAAAACTTCTTTTTATGCTGATACCGTTAAATAAATTTCCTTGACTTTTAATTTAAAATGTGTAAAATAATAATTATGAAAATTAAAATCTTGAAAGACAAAATGTGTGGAATTAAGAAGTTAGTAAAGAATAGAGAATCCTGGCAATTCAGCCAGAGTTGGTATATACGAAATACTTCGTTTATGGACGAGTTATATGAAATCGCTCGTCAGTCCTAAAGTGGATGATAAGATATGAGATATTGGTGTATCTCAACATCAGCCGAAAACTGGAAAATATGCAGAGATAATAAGGTTTGGGGAATGGATGCACGGTATTTCGTGACATTAGAAAAATTTTTGAAAGCAGGGGATAAAGCAGTAGTATATACTCATGGCGGAATATTCGCAGCCATTGTTGAATTTGTAGGTAAATATTTCTATAGCGAAAAAGACCTGGGTTGGACAAAAGGCAAAAAGAGACATCTATTTCCTTACAGAATTAAATTTAGAATAATACACGAAAGCAAAAACCCACCGAAGATTTCATACTCTACTGAAGAAAAAGGAAATAAAGCCCAACATATAAAACCAAATTTAATAGATTGCATAACCTTTATCGCTGATAAGGGAACAACATGGAACCAATATCTGCAGGTTTCTATAATCCGAATAACAGAGGAGGATTTTAACACAATATGCAAAGCTATCATGGAGAGCTGACTCGCGACACGCTCACTATCGTTCGCTTTCATATAACAGCCGATAAAAGGCTTCACCCCAAATTGTCTTTGGCAACTTCTTTTTCTGCAAAACGTGATACGCAATGCCGTTCTTGATGCCTGGCGGGTTTATCATTTAAGTGGAGATAAGGAGAGGGACTGAAAAATAAAGATTATTTTCCGAATAAAGGCGAACTGGTTAAAAATATCTTGAGGGACTCCAAAGCGAGTAAACCTATCTAATCTTTATCTTATAATCACTAAAAGAATAAAATAAAGTCTTTTTAAGGCTTTGAGGGAATTGGGAGGTTGTGGTATTTCGCCTGGACGAAGAGGGCGAGAAGTTCACGGAGAAAACCAAGAGAGACAATCTGAGAAGCCATCCAGGATTTGACAAGCATCTGAAGAAGAACAGGGTTTCTCGCAATTAAAGGGAAAAGAGAACGAACGACACCAAAACCAATCGCCCAACCAAAAGTAATCCCGAAGATGAAACTGAAAAGAAGGTCAAATACCCCTAAGGAGAACGGAAAAAATCCATTGAGGACCCGAGCAGTGATGAGAAAGAGAATGAGACAGGGGAAAAAGAATAGGGCAAATGGATAGTGGGCTTTCGCAAAATCATAAGCAACCTTTCCGGCACCAATTGCTCCTAAGGTCTCAAAGAAAAGAAGGGAGAAGTTATTTTTACCCCGTAAGAATTGGATCCCCGCTACCGTAGATACGAGGATGAGTAAACCGAGATCAATCGGGTTGAACCGCATTCCGCTTTTCCCTCTTAAAAAACATCAGAAGTTTGGTGATTGTTCCCTGCTGGTCCGAACCCGAAACACAGTTGACCAGTTCCCATCCCGCTTCCCCCAGGCGATTAAGGTAGTTAACAATCTCTCTTAACTCTTTATAAGTGTTTCCTTCCTCATCGGTTAGTTTCCAGCGAGCTAAGGTGAGAATTGGGTTTAAGTGAACCTCAAGAATCTGGATTTTATACTCAAACTGGCTATTCGTATTCATAAAAGCCTTTCTTTGTTTTCCGCCCCAAATAACCCGCCGCGACCATCTTTTTCAGAAGGGGACAGGGTCGATATTTCGGGTCGCCGAGGTCTTGATATAAGACATTGAGGATCGCTAAACAGATATCCAGGCCAATCAGGTCTGCAAGTTGGAGTGGTCCCATCGGATGATTCATTCCCAATTTCATCACGGTATCAATCGCCTCTTTTGTCCCAACCCCTTCATAAAGGCAATAGATTGCTTCATTAATCATCGGCAAAAGAATCCGGTTGGAGACAAACCCCGGAGAATCGTTAACGACAACCGGCGTTTTCCCCAACTTCCTGGCTAATTCCACTACGATTTGAATTGTCTCATCCGCGGTCTGAAGACCTTTAATTACTTCTACTAACTGCATCACCGGGACCGGATTCATAAAGTGCATTCCGCAAACCTTTTCCGGACGGGAGGTGACCGAAGCCAGGGTGGTGATGGAGATGGTTGAGGTATTGGAGGTAATGAGAGAAGAAGAAGGGAGGATGTTGTCTAACTTTCTAAACACCTCCTTTTTTACTTCCACATCTTCCACCACCGCCTCAATTGCGATTCCGCAATCTTTTAATAATGAGTAATCGGTTGTCGTTGTGATGTTTTGAAGTGTCTCTTTCATCTTTTCTTCGGTGGTCTTTCCTTTTTCTACTAATCGCTTTAAGCTACCTTCAATTACATTCAAGGCACGAACGAGAAACTTCTCTTCCAGGTCTAAGAGGACGACTTTGGAGCCGGAAAAAGAAAAGACCTGAGCAATTCCGGCGCCCATTGTTCCAGCGCCAATAACTCCAACCTTCGTAATATCCATTTTTTCCTCCATTTCTAACTTCCAATTATAACGATTTTTTTTCTTTTCGCAAGAGGAAAGGATACGGGCGAAGATTGGATGAGGATTTATTGACAATAAGGCGAATTTGCTTATATTCTCTTTTATGGGTAAGGCTAACTGGTCAGAAAGATTAGTGAGTCCGGAAGAGGCGATTAAAGCGATAAAGTCAGGTTATCGGGTTTTTATCGGTTCGGCTTGTGCTACTCCGCAAAAATTAGTCCGTGCCCTGGCTCAGGTTTCCGCGGAGGATGTGGAGATTGCCCATATTTTAACCCTGGGGGTGGCTCCTTATGCGGAGGAGACGCTTTCCCAAAGGTTTCGGGCTAATGCCTTTTTTATCAGTGGCAATGTCCGGAAAGCGGTTTGGGAGGGAAGAGCCGATTACACTCCAATCTTCCTTTCGGAAATTCCTCAACTCTTCCGCAGCGGTCGCTTACCAATTGATTGTGCCTTAGTTCAACTTTCCTTGCCTGATGAGCACGGCTATTGTAGTTTTGGTATTTCGGTTGACATCACAAAGCCGGCATGCGAGGCGGCGCGGATGATTATTGCGGAGATTAATCCCAATATGCCCCGAACCTTAGGGGATTCCTTCATTCATATTGACGATATTGATATTTTGGTCTATTCCGAAGAACCGATTATTGAATACACTGTGAAAGCCAGTCCGGAGGTCGTGAAGCGGATTGCAAAAAATGTCGCCGATTTGGTTGAGGATGGCTCAACCCTTCAAGTCGGTTACGGAGGAGTGCCGAACGCCCTCCTGGAATTCTTAAAGGGAAAGAAGGATTTGGGGGTTCACACCGAAGTCTTTTCCGATAGTTTGATTGATTTGATTGAGATGGGAGTAGTTACTAATCGGCGAAAGACCCTCCACCCCGGGAAGGTGATTGCTTCCTTTGCGATGGGAACAAAAAGGCTTTACGACTATCTCCATAATAATCCGTTTTTTGAGTTTCATCCCGTAGATTATACCAATGACCCGATGGTTATCGCCCAAAATGAGAAGATGGTAGCAATAAATTCCGCATTGGAGATTGACCTGACCGGTCAAGTCTGTGCCGATTCCATCGGTTATCAGTTTTATTCTGGAATTGGTGGCCAACTTGATTTCATAAGGGGTGCGGCTCGCTCCAAAGGGGGGAAGCCGATAATCGTTCTTCCTTCAACCCGAAAGGGGGAGACAGTTTCCCGCATCGTTCCTTCCCTTTCCGAAGGGGCCGGGGTTGTAACGACGCGGGGCGATGTCCATTATGTCGTTACAGAATGGGGCGTGGCTTATCTCCACGGTAAGACAATTCGGGAGAGGGCATTGTCCTTAATTGCGATTGCTCATCCGAAATTCCGCTCCGAACTTTTAAGGAAAGCAAAGGAGTTAAATTACCTCTATAAAGACCAGCCCGAGGTTTTTGCCGAAGTGCGGTATCCAGAAGAACTGGAATTCTGGACCGAAACGAAAAGCGGCGAGAAGATTTTGCTCCGACCAATAAAACCAACCGATGAACCCCTGATGCGGGAACTTTTCTACTCCTTTTCTCAGGAGACGATTTACTATCGTTTTTTCTCTTACCTCACCGCAATGCCACACGAAAAACTAAAGAAGTTTGTTAATGTTGATTACGAAAATGAGATGGCAATCGTTGCCACCATTAAAAAAGAAGGGACAGAACGAATCATCGGTGTTGCCCGATACAGTCGGGATAAGTCGACAGGTTTTGCGGAGTTTGCCATCGTTGTGGCGGATGAATGGCAGAATAAAGGGGTAGGGAGTGAGCTATTCAATTACCTGATAAAGGTAGCAAAGATGAAAGGGATAAGAGGTTTTATCGGTTATGTCTTGGATACGAATGTCCGCGCCTATCGCCTCTTCTATAAAAACCGGATGAACTATCCAGTAAAGACCCAGTGGGAAGATGGAGTTTATACCCTAATTATGGAATTTTCGGAAAAGGGTAGTTGACTTTTTGGATTCTTCAAGTAAAATAAAGGTTTTAAATTCCAAAAAATGGAGGAGTAAATATGGCTGAAGAGAAGAAATTCTACTATCCACCAAAGGAGTTAGTGGAGAATAGCAACATTAAGAAATTTATGGACAAATTCGGCATCAAGGACCTTGACGAGTTATTGAAGCGCGCGGAAGACCAGGAATGGTATTGGGGTGAAATGGCAAAGGAGTTAGACTGGTTTCAACCCTGGCAACGGGTCTTAGAATGGAATCTCCCTTTTGCCAAATGGTTTGTCGGCGGGAAGATAAATATCGCCCATAATGCCTTAGATCGTCATATTAAAACAAAGATAAGGGATAAGGTTGCTTATATCTTTGAAGGCGAGCCCGGTGAGGTTGAGAGGTGGACATATCTTGATTTGTATAAAGAGGTTAACCGTCTGGCTAATGCCTTAAAACGGTTTGGAGTAAAAAAGGGAGACCGGGTAACAATCTATTTGCCGATGATTCCCCAACTGCCAATTGCCATGCTCGCCTGTGCCAAATTGGGAGCAATCCATTCGGTCGTCTTCTCAGGTTTCTCTGCTACCTCCTTAAAGGACCGGATTCTTGATTCGGAATCGAAGGTTCTAATTACCGCTGATGGCGGTTTCCGAAGAGGAAAGGTTGTTCATCTGAAACAGAATGCGGATGAGATTTTGAAGGAATGCCCTTCGGTAGAAAAGGTCATCGTTTACCAGAGGACAAAGAATGAGGTGAAGATGGAAAAGGGAAGGGATTTCTTCTGGTCCGAAGTCGTGAGTAAAGAATCGGACGAATGTCCAACCGAGGTTATGGATTCTGAAGAGGTCCTCTATATTCTTTATACCTCCGGAACGACCGGTAAACCTAAGGGAGTCGTTCACGTTCACGGTGGTTATGCGGTTGGCACTCATGCCACTTTGAAATACGTCTTTGATATAAAGGATTCCGACATCTGGTGGTGTGCGGCGGATATCGGCTGGGTTACGGGACACAGTTATATCGTTTACGCCCCTCTGATGCTTGGTGCCACCTCTATCCTTTACGAAGGGGCACCCGATTATCCGGACCCAGGAAGATGGTGGAAAATGATTGAGCGAGAGAGGGTAACGATTCTTTATACCTCACCGACCGCAATTCGCATGCATATGCGCTACGGCGAGAAATGGGCAAAAGAGCATGACCTATCCAGTTTGCGCCTCTTGGGTTCGGTGGGCGAGCCGATAAATCCAGAAGCCTGGCGCTGGTATTACAAACACATTGGAAATGAAAGGTGTCCAATTATGGATACCTGGTGGCAGACCGAGACCGGAACCTTTGTCATCGCTCCTTTGCCAATTACTCCCTTAAAACCCGGCTCAGCGACAAAGCCTCTTCCGGGATTTGGGGCCACAGTCTATAACTCAGAAGGAAAACCAATAAAGCCAAATGAGAATGGATTAGCGGTTCTCACTAAACCTTGGCCGGCAATGCTTCGGACACTCTACAAAGACCCGGAGCGATACAAACAGGTCTACTGGTCAAGATTTCCTAATGTTTATCTTACAGGTGATTCCGCGACGATTGATGAGGACGGTTATTTCTGGTTCCGGGGAAGGGCGGATGAGGTCTTAAATGTGGCGGGCCACCGTTTAGGAACCGCGGAAGTGGAGAGCGCACTGGTGGCGCATCCCGCAGTTGCCGAAGCAGCGGTGATTGGTGTTCCGCACGAAGTAAAGGGCGATGTGCCAAAGGCTTATGTTGTCTTAAAGGTTGGTTATTCCCCTTCTGAGGAATTGGCGAAGGAATTAAAGGAATGGGTCGCAAAAGAGATTGGACCAATTGCTCGTCCCGAAGAGATTGAGTTCCGTGATAAGTTGCCTAAGACCCGTTCGGGAAAGATAATGCGGCGACTTCTAAAAGCTCAAGCCTTAGGATTACCGATTGGCGACACCTCAACCTTGGAAGAATAAAACTTTTCTCAATAGGGTGAAGAGAAGATAAGCCCCTATTGCAAAGAAAATTTTCTTTTGAGGAGGAGAAATGAACGGAAAGGGGTTTAATCGCTGGTGGATAATGGTTGGAGCAATCATTATCCAACTTTGCCTCGGAGCGATTTATGCCTGGTCGGTATTTCGGAAGCCATTAGAGAAAGAGCCGATTAGCCTTAAAACCATCCCGATTTCGACGATAGAAAAGATCGAAATTCTCGACCGGAAAGAAAAGGAACCAATAGGGGAAGTCGTGATAAAGGAGACGAGCATAAAAACCGGGAACCGGATCAAGGTCTTGATGCCGGGAAAAGAGATCGAAGGTGAATTTATCGGGATGAGGGATGAGAAAATAGAGATAAACACCGGCCTTACCCCAACTCAGGCGACTCTACCTTTTGCCTTAGTCTTAATCTCATTTGCGATTGCCACAATTATTGGTGGGCGGTGGCAGGATAAAAAAGGACCGCGCATCGTTGCCACCGCTGGTGGCATTCTCCTGGGACTGGGTTTAATCCTCTCGGGGATAAGTAAAACCTTTTTCGGGATTGTCATCTCCTACGGCATAATCTCGGGTATTGGAATTGGTCTTGCCTATGTCTGCCCAATTTCAACCGGGGTGAAGTGGTTTCCCGATATGCGCGGATTAATCACCGGGCTTTCGGTTGCTGGTTTTGGCGCCGGTGCCTTGATTGTGGCGCCAGTGGCGCGGGCTTTAATCGATCGCGTCCAGGTCTTTAATACCTTCATCATCCTCGGCATTGTCTTCTTGATTTTGATAATTCTTGCCGCCCAGATTTTAAGAAACCCACCAGAGGGCTATAGACCTTCAGGCTGGCAACCATCCCCGACCTCTACGGCAACGACTTATGGCTATACCGCCCAAGAGATGCTTTCTACCCATCAATTCTATCTCCTCTGGCTGATTTACTTTTTCGGTTGCGCCACCGGTTTAATGATTATTGGTCAGACTTCACCGATTGGTCAGGATTTAGCAAAAGTATCCAAGGAGACTGCTGCCCTCGCGGTTAGCACATTAGCAATCTTCAATGCTTTAGGCAGGATTTTTTGGGGCAAGATTTCCGACATTTTCGGGCGATTAAAAACCTTATTCTTCGTTTTCCTAATCTGCGGGATTGCGGTCCTTTTATATAACCTAATTCCGACTTTGCCTTTCTATTACTGGATTGGCGTATCCCTGGTTGGACTCTGTTTCGGTGGCTATCTGGCTGTCTTTCCCGCGATAACAGCCGATTTTTATGGCACAAAGAATGTGGGTGTGAATTACGGCTTACTCTTTACCGCTTATGGTGTCGGTGGACTCTTAGGAAATATCTTTGCTCCTCAGGTCTTAGAAAAAACAAGGAGTTATAATTTAGCCTTCCTCGTGTCTGGTGTTCTATGTTTAATCGGGATGGTAATCACTTTGCTCATTAAACAACCGACAAGACGGGAGACGTAAATAAAATAATGAGGAGGAAAAATGAAAAAGATAAAAAAGAAACGAAAGGTTAAGGTCTTAGCAAAAAAGAAGGTAGTAAAAAAGAGGGAAGGGAAAAAGCCAAAAGAGGAGAAGACCTTAACTAAAGAAGAGCTTTTGGCAAAGGCGAAAAAGCCGGGTGAAGATGCCTTACGTCTCCATCCTTTTTATAAGGGGAAGGTAAAGATCACGGCAAAATGCCCCATCCGGAATTTTGATGATTTTGCCATCTGGTATACCCCGGGAGTGGCTGAACCCTGTAAAGATATTGCTAAAAATCCGGAGATGGTCTGGGAGCATACCAACCGTGCCAATTTGATTGCGGTTCTAACCGACGGCACAAGGGTTTTGGGTTTGGGTGATATTGGACCGGAGGCGTCCCTACCGGTAATGGAAGGAAAGTCTTTGCTTTTTAAGTATCTGGGCGGAGTGGATGCAATTCCAATTGCTGTCGGCACAAAGGATCCAGATAAGTTTATTGAAATCGCTAAACTCTTAGAACCTTCTTTTGGTGGTTATAACTTAGAGGATATTGCCCAGCCGAAATGCTTTTACATCCTTGATGTCTTACGCCGAGAGATGAATATTCCGGTTTGGCATGATGACCAGCAGGGGACCGCGGCTGTCACTTTAGCGGGTTTGATCAATGCCCTAAAAATTGTTGGTAAAGAAGCGAGTAAAGTGCGGGTCGGAATGATCGGAGCGGGCGCCGCTGGCATCGCCTGTTTACGAGTGATGGTCGCCTACGGGTTTGATCCCGGGAAGATTGTGATGTGCGATATCTACGGCATTGTTCATAAAGACCGCCCGGATTTTGAAAAACAGTTTGAATATACTAAAGATCTAATCCTCAAGACCAATGTGGAAGGAAGAAAGACAGAGAGAGTGGAAGATGCAATCCCCGTCACAATGGAAGGGATGGATGTGGTAATTGCTTATTCCAAACCAGGTCCGGATACAATTAAGAAAGAGTGGATTCAAAGGATGGCGAAAGATCCAATCCTTTTTACTTGTGCGAATCCGATTCCCGAAATCTGGCCCTGGGAGGCGAAGGAAGCTGGAGCAAGGATTGTGGCGACCGGGAGAAGTGATTTTCCCAACCAGGTGAATAACTCCTTAGGCTTTCCAGGAATATTCCGAGGGGTTTTGGATGTGAATGCCCGAACGATTACCGATGAGATGTGTATCGCAGCCGCTTTGGAACTGGCAAAGGTGGCGGAAGACCGGGGATTGCGCGAGGATTATCTGATTCCCACAATGGATGATTGGGAGGTTTTTCCGCGGGAGGCATGTGCAGTAGGAATGAAAGCAATCGAACAGGGAGTAGCCAGAAAGACAATGAGTCGGAACGAGTTGTATAAGAAAGCGGAAGAGACGATCCGCCAAGCAAGGGAAGAGATCCATTTTTTGATGAAGAAAGGATTTATCCCGAAACCGAAGGAGAAATAAAAAGTAGTTCTCTCTACCTCAACTTTTCCTAAATTCTCTTGTTCCTGAGAAAGGGAATAACTTGACCAATTTTTAACTTCGGATATATTTAACTATGATTTCTTTCCTTTCGGTCTTTTTATTCGGCAGTTTGGAGATTGGCGCTTATTTGGGTGAGTTGTCTCCATTCGGTGCCCTGGCGAAAAACCATTTCCCTTCACCCCATTTCGCTTTTTATCTTGCCTACCCCTCTTCCCTTTCCCCAGAGATTTCTTGCTCCTTTTCGGAAATTTCCAGTCGTTTTTCTAATACCTATTCCCTCCGGCAAAAAGAAGTGAGGCTCCTTTTCTTTTTGCCGATTGCTTTAAGAGAAGAAAGCCGGTCGATCTCTTTAATTCCGGGGACGGGAGTAGCATTCTGGGAACGGAAGTTATCATCGGGCTCAGAGAGTCGTTATTATCCGGATTTCTACCTCGGAGTGGGCTACCGGGAAAAAATGGGCCGGGTAAGGTTTCGAATAAATCTTTTGCCCAATCTGATGGTAGAACGAGGCAAGAAGAATAATCAGTGGCTCACTAATTTCTACTTTTTCTTTAAAGCCGAACTGGGAGTTGGGTATGAGATTTAATCAATCGGTTTGCCTTTTTACTTTTCTTCTCCTCTTTTCTTCCTGTTCGGATGATTTTCTTCTGAACCGGACAGGTGCCGATTATTTCCCACTGAAAAAAGGTTGTGCTTGGACTTATGCGGTTGATGGGGAATCGGTCTGGGTAGAAGTGATTGGTGATAGTAACGCCTATGGCCATTTTGTCACCGTGGTGACTCGGAATTTTGTTGAGGAATACTGGCTCGAAGAGAGGGGAAAAGTGAAGAAATTTGTCGCCTTCCTGGATACGATGATCTATCAAACTGGAGACACAATTGAGATGGGTTATAAGTTAATTTATCAGTTCCCATTAGTGAATCAGGCGCGTTGGGAGGATAAGGAATTAGACACGGTCGTTGTTGCCGGCGATTCCTTCCAGCATCTGTATACCCTGGAGGGAACTTCCCTCTATTTTGGCACGGTTAATTCTTACTCTGATTGCTATAAGGTAGAATTCTATGAGATGAGGGAATTGATTGCGCTTTCCGATACTAACCGACGGTATCGCTTTTCCGATTCTTGGGTTGAGTTTTTAGCACCCGGGGTTGGTGTGGTGCGGCGAGAGAGAGGAGGGAAGGTAGAAAATCTTGTCTCTTTTCAGCAATAGGTGGCACTCCTAATCAAAGATATTAGCCAGCTTTTGACCGTCCGAGAAAATTCCCTGGGGATAATTGAAGATGCCTTCCTTTTAATCAAAAAAGGGAAGATTGCTTCTTATGGGGAAAGGAAATCCCTTCCCTCTCTAAGAAAGGTAAAAGTGGTTTCCGCCGAGAATTCGGTCGTCCTGCCGGGTTTTGTTGACTGTCACACCCACCTCGTTTTTGCCGGCACCCGAGAGAAGGAACTGGAAGCACGTTTCTTAGGGGAGAGTTATAAAAAGATTACCGAAAAGAAGGAAGGGGGAATCCTTGCCACCGTGGAAAAAACCAGAGCCAGTTCTTTTAGGGAACTCCTGGTAAAAGCAAAAGAGCGGATAAAAGAAGGTATTAAATGGGGCACGACAACGGTGGAAATAAAATCCGGTTATGGTTTGGATACGAAAAACGAATTGAAAATCCTAAGAGTAATAAAACGGTTGCAAAAGGAAACAGAAATTGATATCGTCCCAACCTTTTTGGGTGCCCATTTTCTTCCGCCCGAGAAGAAAAAGGAAGATTATATCAGAGAGATAATTGAGAAGATGTTGCCCCGGATTGCGAAAGAGAAATTAGCAGTCTTCTGCGATGTCTTCTGCGAAAAATTGGTTTTTAATTCTTCTGAAGCAGAAAGAATCCTTTTAGCCGGAAAAAGATACGGTCTTTTGCCAAAAATCCATGCTGACGAATTAGAACCTTCGGGTGGGGCGGAGGTTGGGGTAAAGGTGGGGGCGGTCTCTTGTGAACACTTGGTCTATCCGACAAAAAAAGGGTTGAGAGGGATGGCAGAGAAGAAAATCACCGCGGTCTTACTTCCCTCAACCGCTCTATTTCTGGGCATTCGCTCCCTGCCCCCAGTTTCAGAAATGAGGAGATTGGGAATTAAAATTGCCCTGGGGAGTGATTTTAATCCCGGCACTTCTCCCCTGAATAAGATGCCAATCGTTATAGCCTTTGCCACTTTTCTTTATCATTTAACGATGGAAGAGGCAATAATTGGTGCGACCTTAAATTCGGCAAGGGCTTTGAAGTTAGAGAAAAGAATTGGCTCAATCGAAAAAGGGAAGGATGGGGATGTGATAATCCTTAAGGTCCCAGATTACCGATTCCTATTTTATAATTTTGGTGATAATCCAGTCCGGACTGTGATCAAGAGAGGAAAAGTGATATTGGTCAACAGATGAAAAAACGAATCCTTTTCTTAATTTCTGATACCGGAGGTGGACATCGGAGTTCAGCGCTTGCCTTGGCGCAGGTTTTTAGTGAGAAGTATAATATTACTTGCCTTCTACCCGACTTTTTTCGGGAAGGGACAAAGCCGCCTTTCAGAAATTTTCCGGATGCCTACGCCGATATCACAAAAAAGCGAAATTATTTTTATGGACTCCTCTGGTATGGAATCTATCCAGAACCGTTTTATAAGTTCTTGAATTGGATTGTTGACATTACGAGTCCAAATGGTTTGCGTGAATTCTATGAAAGGCACTATCCCTTTGATTGCGTTGTCTCCTGCCATGCCCTTCTTAACCACTTCCCCCTGCAAACTTTGCGGCGGTATTATCATAAGATTCCCTTTTACATCGTGGTTATTGATTTACTCTCTTTACATACTGGCTGGTTTGAGCGGGGGGCGGATTTTTACTTTTTGCCTATCCCGGAAAGTGAGTTTTTCTTCTTAAAAAGAGGCTTCCCGAAGGAGAAATTGGGAGTCTATGGCTTCCCAATCAGAAAGGAATTTTTCCTCCTTCAAAATAAAGAGGAGTTGAAAGGGAAATTTGGTGTGGAAGATAAAAAGGTAGTTTTAATCATTGGTGGTGGGGAAGGGATTGGTCAGATTAAGGAGGTCGCTTCCTCCTTTCTTAAAAAGACGGATTACCAGATCCTTATTGTGACTGGAAGAAACGAGGTGTTATTTAAAAGTTTAAGCGAAACCTATTGGTCGGAAAGGCGAATCAGGGTATTCGGTTTTGTCAATAACATTTATGAACTCCTCTCGATCTCCGACCTCTGTATTACGAAGGCGGGTTCTTCAACTATTATGGAAGCAGTAGCCAAAAAGGTTCCTTTAATCCTAATGAATTATACCTACGGACAAGAGGCCGGAAATGTCCGTTGGGTAGAAAGGAGAGGATTAGGATTTTATGAAAAGGAACCAGCGGAAATCTTAATTAAAGCCCAAAGGATCTTAGAAACTGACCTGGGAGGGAAGATAAAAGAGAAGATGGGAAAAATTAATTTGGCAGGTGCCTCAGAAAGGATTTGTGAGAAAATTGTCCAATTGTTGGAATAAGGGACAATTTGAACAATTCGGTTTTTTTCGGCAATAGGTTTTACCCAAACGCACCAATAAGGCATGGAACTCATTGTAAACCTTCTCCTCCCGGGGCAGGTTTTTGTGAAAGAAGTTTTGGATTTCGTCGTAAGTCGCATCTTTGGTTATTAAATTGTGTCTTGAGAGAATCCTTTTAGTATAGGCATCAACGACAAAAAATGGTTTCTTCAGGGCGTAGAGTAATATCGAATCTGCGGTTTCTTTGCCAATTCCCTTCACCGAAAGGAGTTCTCGGCGCAAAACATCACCTTCTTTTCTTTTTAGGGCGGATAAATTGCCATTATACCTTTTGACCAAAAATTTGACAATTTCTTTAATCCTTTCGCTTTTGATATTAAAATAGCCAGCCGGGCGGATTAATTGAGCCAGGGTATCTTTTCTTATCCGAGAGAGTTTTTTTATTTCCAACAGGTTTTTTTCTTTCAAATTCTTAATCGCCTTTTCCACATTTTTCCAGGAGGTGTTCTGGGTTAAGATGGCTCCGATGATAATTTCCAGTTCCGTCTCTCCGGGCCACCAACCTTGGGGTCCAAAATGGTCAAAAAGGATTTGATAAATTTTTTTGAGAGGCTCAATGGCGGTCACACTCCTTCGGCTCTTTACCCAAGATGAAATATTCCTCCCGGGTTAGAGGGCAACGGGGATTGGCTAAGAGCCCGGTCTCTTCGCAGACCTTTCTCAAAACGATACTGTCCGGAGGGGAGAACTCTTCTTCGGGGTAATCTTTTAGCGCCGAGTTCATAAATTCTGCCCAGATTGGGCAGGCAACTACTCCACCGGTTGCTCCCGGAAAGATCGTTTTCTTCTCATCGTAGCCAACCCAAACCCCACAGACGAGTTGGGGAGTAAAACCGATGAACCAACAATCGGTAAAATCGTCGGTTGTTCCGGTCTTACCCGCGGCTCTCCTCTGAAATCCTACCCGTCTTGCCCAATAGCCGGTCCCTTCGTCTAAGACACTCTCCATCATATTTGTCACCAGAAAGGCGGTTTGCGGCGAAATGACCTGTTGGGAAAACGGGAGATTTTCTTCAATCACTCCCTCTTCGGTTTCAATTCTTTTGATTAATATTGGTTTCACCCGCCGACCATAATTGGCGAGGGTAGCAAAACTGAATGTCATATCCCAGAGCGAAACCTCCGAAGACCCTAAGGCGAGAGAGAGATAAGCCCGAAGTGGACTCTTTATTCCCAGACGGTAGGCGTAATCCCGAACCACCTTTGGGGTTAATCTTTCTGTTAACTTCACCGCAATCACATTCCGGGAGAGAGCCAGAGCCTTCCTTAGGCTGATTGGTCCGATGTAATTTCGGTCGTAATTCTTTGGCTCGTATGGTTCCTGAAGGCCAGCGATTGGAATGCTGATTGGTCCATCAATTTCAATCTGAGAGGGATAAAAACCATTGTCAATAGCCGCAGTGAAGACAAATACCTTAAAGGCAGAACCAGCCTGCCGAAGCATTTGGGTTACTCGGTTAAACTGACTGTGTCGGAAATCCCTTCCACCAACTAATGCCCGGACATAACCCGTTTTCGGGTCAATCGCCAAAAGGGCTCCTTGGAGATAAGAAGGTCTTCCGGCACCGATCTTATAATCTTCCTTTTTTACTGGGAGTTGGTATTTCTCTTCAATCTCCCGCAATTTCGTTTCCAGAGCAATATTTGCTTCTCTTTGCATTCGTAAATCCAGAGTTGTGTAGATTTTTGCCCCGCGCCGGTATAAAAAATCTTCCCCGTATTTGTCTTCAATGTATAATCTTATCATCTCCATCGCATAGGGGGCTTCATTAGCAATGCGCCTTCCAACTAATTCGGGTAGAGGAGAATGTCTCGTCTTTTCGTAATCCTCCTTAGTAATCTTCTTCTGCTCGTAGAGGACTTTGAGAAAAAGATTTCTTCTCTCCAATGCCTTTTCTGGATTCTTGAGGGGAGAATATACTTCTGGCTTTTTCACGAGCGAAGCAAGAAGACAGGCTTCATTCAGAGTTAAATCCTTTGCCTTTTTCCCGAAGTAGAAGTTGGCCGCTTGCTCAATACCGTAGACGCCGTGACCAAAGCAGACCTGATTGAGATAACGTTCCAAGATTTCCTCTTTGCTCTCCGACATCTCTAACTTCAAGGCTAAGATTAGTTCCTTCAATTTTCTCAACAGGCTCTTTTCCGGAGTGAGGAACATATTGCGGGCGAGTTGCTGGGTAATGGTTGATGCCCCCTGGCGGAAGGAGAATTTTCTCAGGTTATAAAATAATGCCCCAAAGAGTCGGATTAAATCAACCCCACAGTGCTGGTAAAATCTTTTATCTTCAACCGCAATGAAACATTCCCGAACCAGAGGCGGGATCTCTTCTAAGGGGACAAACACCCTTTTTTCCCCACCAAACTCATAAATCAATCTCCCCTGGTCATCAAACACCTTAGTCACAAGGATGGGCTTATATCTTCTAATATCTTCTATACTTGGCAGGTCTTTAGAGAGGAGAGAATAAAGGGAAAGGGAAGTTAAGAAGAAGAAGAAGATACCAGAAAAGAAGCCAGCAAGAAAGATGCGCCTCACCTTTTTAATCTCCGCCTTTTAGATGCTGAGTGAGATATTCGGCAATATCAAAGACCTTAACCGTCTCTTCTACCCCTTTCACCTTAACCGCATCTTCCAGGGTTGAGAGGCAGAAAGGACAGGCGACAAAGATCTTACTTATTTTTAAGTCTAATGCCTCCGTCACCCGCTTTTCAGCCAATCGCTCTTTACTTTCCGATTCAATCCATATTCTTCCGCCTCCGCCTTCGCAGCATAGTGAATTCTCTCTTGCCCGCTCAAACTCCCGCAATTCTTTCAATGCCTTCCTTAATATTGCGCGCGGTGGCTCGTAGATTTTATTCATCTTTCCTAAAAAGCAGGGGTCATGAAAAATCCCCATCTCTTCACTCGGGGCAATTAAATTTTGCACCCCCTTCTCCAGGAGGAATTCCGTGTAATGGTAAACAGGGAGATTTAACTCGTATTCATTCTTTAAGGTATTATAACAATGGGGCGAAATGGTGATTATCCCTTTGATTTTAATCTTTTCCAGAATCTGCTGATTCTTCTCCTTCAATTCGGCAAACAATCCAGTTTCTCCCATCCTTTTTATCTCACTCCCGCAACAATTCTCTTCTTCGCCCAGGATGGCGAAATCAACATTGAGGGTAGAGAGAAGGCAAGATAAACTTCGGGCTATCTCCTGCATTCTTGGGTCATAGGCAACAATACAACAAACGAAGAGAAGGTATTCCGCTTCCTCCCCTTCCTTAATAATCCTTACCGGAGTTGACAGAGAACCTTTCTTTAACCAATCGGTCCTTCTTTCCCTTGCCTTGCCGAAAGGGTTGCCGTGTAAAAAGGTGCTTTCCAGTGCCCGAATGATTGAGGTGGAAATCTTCCCCTTCTCCACAAGATTAGCCCGGGTTTCAAGAATAATATTCAGCGGTTCACAATTCTTCGGGCAACGAAGATTACAGGTTGTGCAGGTAGTGCATTCCCAGATTCCGGTCTCTTCTGCCTGGAGGGGAAGAGAGGAGGTGAGATGAAAGGAATAGAGTAATTTTCGGACATTGAGTCTTGACTTGAGGCTCACCGGACAACCACCGGTGCACCTGCCACACTGAATACAATTTAATAAAGACTGGTTATTCATATAACTTCCTTATCTCTTCGGTCAGAAGGGGCAGAATAGTGAAAAGATCCCCGACAATACCGTAATCTGCCACCTTAAAGATATTCGCTTCTGGGTCTTTATTGATTGCGACGATTACTCGGGAATTTATCATTCCGACCAGATGTTGGATTGCACCGGAGATGCCACAGGCGATATAGAGGGAAGGTGCAACAGTCTTACCGGTTTGTCCGACCTGACAGGAATGGTCGCGCCAGCCGGCATCCACTGCGGCTCGTGATGCTCCGACCGCTCCTTTTAAGACTCGCGCCAATTCTTCCAGCAAAACGAAATTCTCCGCTCCTTTCATTCCCCGTCCTCCGGAGACAATAACCTCTGCTTCGGTTAGGTCAACAAATTCCCTGATTTCTTTCAATACCTCTCGCACCTTTATCCTTAAATCCAGCTCCCCGGTTGCCATCGGAATAATCTTTGGTTCGCTCCTTCCGCATTCTGTCGGATTAATCGCCTTCGGTCTAATAGAAAAGAAGATTGGTTTATCACCGCTGACCTTTAATTCCTGATAAACCTTTCCGGCAAAGACCGGTTTCCGAACGAAAAATTCCCGACCCTTGATTTCGAGAGAAACGATATCGGTCAGAAAAGGTGCGGAATGTTTTCCCGCCAGATAAGGAGCTAAATCCCTTCCCAGAGAACTGTGGGAAAAAAGAAAGAGGGAAGGTTTCTTTTCTTTAATGAGAGTTGAGAGGATTTGGGCATAAGATGTGAGAGAATAATTTGCCAACTCCTTCCCCTGGTAGAGATAGATTTCCGAGACGCCAAAATCTTTTAGACTGGAGAAATCACCCCCTTCGACATCCGAGATAAGACAAGCGGCTACTGGTTCCTTTAACTCCTGGGCAAGAGAATAACCAAGACAACTTAACTCGTAGGCGCTCTTTTTTAATTTACCATCTTTCGTTTCGCAAAATACGAAAACCATCCTTCATTTTACTGAACTTTCTCTTTCTGTCAACGCCAGAGCGATTAGGGCAGAAAGAGGATTTTCTTTGTTATCCTTCCTTTGGGTGATTCAATTCTTAGAAAATAGAGCCCCTTCGGTAAGATTTTGCCATTTTCGTCCCGGGCGTTCCAATAAATTGGTGGCAGACCCTTGATTGATTTAACCATTTGACCGCTGGCATTATAAATCTCAACCCTGATTTCCGAATGAGAAGAAGAGTTGATAGTGAGAATTGACCGAAACGGATTGGGATAAAGGCTTAATCCATAACCCTCTTTTCGGGATTTAACTTCTTCAATCCCCAATCTTTCTCTAAATACCCTTTCCGCCCAATAGGCAGTCATCGCCAGTTCGGTCGTATCACTCGGCGAAAATGGAGAGGCGATCAGGGCATAATAAAAGCGGGCGCTTGATTCCGGCAAGAGGTCAAAAGGACCAGAGGCGATAAGAAAGCGCTTATCAGCCGGAAGTTCATCAATGCTGTCAAAGGTATTACTGGCCATCATTTGATAACGGCTGGGGTCATTTATTGGGTCGTCCTCAATTGTCCAGAGATGGAATGCGGAAATTTCTTCTTGGACAGAAGAGGCGAGAAATCTTACTGCTATCGCCCCTGGTGTGCCACTCTCCCAGAATTCACTGGGTGGTTCTCGGCCATCGTAGTCATAGATAAAACCGGTATTCTTCACCCTGATTGTATCCGGTCCGATGAGAAAGAGTTTATTTCGGATAAATCCAGCCATATCATCCGAATAATCGCCCACATCACCGTCAAGTTGAATTCCGAAGTAGATGTGATTAATTGGGTAGGAATTAAAATTGAAGAGTTCGTATTTCAGAAAGATAAAATCCCGGGCAATTGAATCATTAAAAGCATAAACGGTTAAGGCAACATCAATCCCGATTGGTCGGGTATCATTCGGGAAATGAAATGTTGGGTCGGAATCCCCGAAACAGGCGAAGAAATCCCTTTCGGAAAGGGGAGAGGTTGGTGCCATTGGGAATCTACTTCTTGGTGGTGGCCAATCACCGGGATAGACATAGATTCGGTCCAGTGAGTCGGTATAACCACCCCGCCAGTATTGGCAGAGGGTTGGAACCATTTCCGAGGCGGCACTATTTGCTTCGTAGCCACAAGTCAATAAGGTATCGTTATTCTGGATACAGCCAATCCACAGACCGGCACCGAAGATGTAAAAATTTCTTAATGGTTTTGGCCAGTAAGCACCGGGGTTGCCTTCATTGTGAGCGAACATTCCCCAGTTGTTGATGGCGCAGACAAGGCGGTTGACATTCATCCATTTTGTATCATAAATGGCTAATAAAATAGTTGGCAGGATTAAAACCAAAAGATACCTTCTCATAAACCCTCCTAAGCGAAAATTATAAAGAAAATTAAATGCCTTTCAAGTTTTTTCCGTAATGCTTCTTCCTTATCATCCGGTCTTAAAGGAATTACCCACGCCACCTTTGTTTTCAAATTTTTCTTCTGTTTAATTTTCTCTAAGAAGGTTAATCGTTCTCTTTAAATAATATTTTGCCCTTTCAAGTGTTTGCGATTCAAGGATTTGATTTAATCCGAGATTAAAACATCTTTGCGTAAAGAGACCGTCTCTCCGTTGGCATCAATATTTAATATGCCCTCTTCTATTTTTGATAGAACTTAGTTTATTTAATTCAGTATCACTGCTCCATAAGTAAGTGGAATTGCTTCTAAATTTTCTAATGTTAATTTGGTAGGATAGTTGCTGTTCATATTTTTGTTCTTTCATTCATTTTAAACCGCCATGGCGTATAACCTTTCCATTAGAAAAGAAGTCTTTGCGAAGCAAAAATTTGGGTGAGTATCGTAAGGTATGAAATCCGAAGGATAGATGGAGCAAAGCGACATCAACCTTTTATGCTGTGTTAGGTGAAGTTTCGCCATTTCAATCACTCAATCGCCAGTATATCGGATGGAACTCCAAATCTTTCTAATAGCCGCTTGGCATAATTTATACAGCTGGCAGTATTATAATGTGTTTCTATCCACAGCCCATTTGAAAGTCTTTTGGGTGCACGAAAGTCATCACCGTATTTATGCTTCGGTTCCTTGTTGATAAGGTACCTTTTGCCTCTTACAATTCCTACCGGGCAGTCAGAAGGTTTCAGTTTGCCGTTTTTTATGAGCCAATTGGCTGTGTTTACTAAAATTTCATAAGAATTTTGAACTTCAAAGACTTCACCCTTTAGTTTCATTTTTCGTGGGTTCTCTCTTCCCCAAGATATAGATTCTATGGGTGTCTCATATAGAGTTTCATCCTCAGATGGACTCGGAATTATCTCTTTAACCCTTTCCTTCAAACAAGTCTTCAATTTCCGTGTCTTCAAATTGATAGCCAGGATAACCTTGAGTGATAATTGACTTAACCACTGGCATTAAACCCTTTATCATCTCTTCAGGCTCTTCTAAAAGAGATTGCCAGATTTCATCCAATATTTGAACTTTTTTCACTAAAATTTCTATATGTTCGATGTTAGCTTTTGAGATTGTTGTTATCTTTCTAATTACCGCTGGCAGTTCTTCATTTTCTAAATCTGCTTTCCAAACGATTCGCTCAGTTAAAGTGGTCCCTTCCTCGAAAGATCTAATCAGTATCCATACCGCGCCATTGGTCAATAAACCGTATTTTGTACCTTCACTGAAAGAGTACTTTGCTAACTGGCGAATAACTTCTCTTTGTTCAATATCCACGTTCAACTTTTTAGCCTCGACAAATAGGATTTTCTTTCCATTCTTTATCAAAGAGTAGTCCGGTACACCCTCTTCCGTGGACACATTAGGCTGAACTTCCTCAGGATTTTCAGGATTCCATCCAAGGCTCCTCAAAATAGGATTTACTATTTGGTCTCTCACTGCCATCTCGTTCTGTTCGTACAGAGAACGAAACTTTTTTATTTTTTCTATTATTAGCGTTAACACCTCATTTAAATTGTTCATTTTTTACGCTCCTTTTTATTGGCTGAATTTCATATAACGGCTGGCGGACATACGAAGTCGTTCCCGAAGGAACAACTTGGGCGAAACGAAGCGTATCCGTATGTCCGCTGTTAGGCGATGTGCTTTTCATCTCACCAACTTTATTATTTCTTCCCAACTACCAATTTCTTCTCGATGAACTCTTAATGTTGTAAGTTTTGTTTTGAACTTAGATCTTAAATGCCTAGCTATCAGTTTGGCATCCCTGCTGTCATCTAAAAGAGGTATCGCTTCTATCTCCCTTATGGATATTTCTCCTTTATACAACAACAACAATGCTTCAGCCAGTTTTAATGCTATTGTTTTCTTCTCCAAAGTTCTCATTGTTGCACCTCCTTTTGTTGATGTTCTTTGATTTTAGATTTTATTTTATCTAAAATATCTGGTGGTAATTTTTCTACTATTTTCATAACATCTGCCTCATGCTTTTTACGATATAGTTCGTCTTTTTGTTTTAGTAATTCATGCAAATCACATACGAGATTTAAAAGTTCTCCTTCGATCTCTTGAACATTAAGCCCAATTTTTTTAGCCTCGGTTATATTTATGCAAAATCCGTGGTCAGCATATTCCTTTGTAAGTTTTTTTGCGATTTCCTCTGGTGCAGATCCTAACTTTCCTGTTTTCTCCATTCGTTCTTTTAACAATCTTACGAGATATTGTTCCGCAATTTCATGAGATTTAACAAAGCTTCCTAATGTTAAAGGAAACTGTAACTGCTTTAATAGACCCTCCGCCAAATCTTTGCTTCCTTTATTGAACTCATCTCGAATCATTTCCAAGGTTGTTTGTATATGGAGTGGCGAAAACTGCTCAAATCGTTCTTCAAGAGGATTTATCTGTGTTATTTGTGGGTCTAAGGGACCTAATTCTGCAATCGGAGTCATCAAAATTTCGTCACCTGCACATACAAGAAGGGTAGCCGCACTTTTTGCCCAACGAGGAACAATAAAAGTGAGTTTTTTATTTCCATATTTTTGGAATAGACAAGCTAAATTATAGGCAGCATCTATATCTCCACCAGGTGAATTAACTATTACATCTATTTCACCATTTATATCACTATATTGTGTTCTCAAATCTTTAAAAATTTCCTCTACAGCAGATGCGGAGATATTTATATCGAATAGAAAACAGCGTCTATTTCTTTTCTTCTCTATTTCTTTAACCAGATTGTTTATTTCTTCATTTATTCGTTTTATTTGTGTATCAATTGCCTTCTGTTCATCCTTTTTTGTTTTTTCATCTTTCTTTTTATGCATAATTTTTACCTCCGTCACTATATTTTTCTCTTAAAGCATGTCGCCTAACTTGTTCATAGACGAAGGATTTCGCTTTTTGTCCTGAATTGGAAGTATAGACGAAGGATTTCGGATATCCCAACTCTGGCTGAATTGCCAGGATTCTCTATTCCTTGCTAAGTTCTTCATTCCGTACATTTTGTCTTTCAAGATTTTAATCCCCATACTTATTATTTTACACATTTTTTAATTAAAAGTCAAGTGAAATTTATTTAACGGTCCCAGGATACCTTTTATTTTGCCGGGATTTTTTTGAGTTGTCAAGGGGTAAATGGATGGTTTTTCGGAATTGAGGAGGAGGTGGAGGAGGTGATTGGGAAGAAGATATGAGGGGAGATTGAGAGAGATACTGAGAAGGAGATGAAGGGAGAAAGAAGGGAAGAGGAAGAGAGGGAAGAAGGGAAAAGGAGAGGGCAAAGGAAAAAGGAAGAGATAAGGAAAGAGAAGGAGAATTGGGGGTTAAAAGAGGCTAAAAGAGAGGCTTAATAAGGGGCTTAGTATATGGCTCAGGGAGCAAAGGGGGAGAAAATTAAGAAAAAGGGTCTAAGTTATTGTAAGATAAGGACTTAAAGGGAAAATCAAGTGAGAAAAAATGTTAGTGTCACTAACATTTTCCGAAAACCGATGGATCAGGCAGAAGAGGGGATAGGGGGTTAAAGTTTGGATTTAATCCAACAACCATATTTCAAAATGTTTGCAACCTATTGACAAATTAGATTTTATGGTGTATAATTAGTAAGAGATAAAATGGAGGTGAGTATGATTAAGTTAATTATCTTTTTGCTTCTCTTCTCTCCGGAGAATGAGGATAGGGGGATAAGATTTTCAATTTCCATCCAACCCCGAGATTCAAAAGATACCTTCTGGCTGACACCGATTTTGAGAAAGCCCTTATCTCTCTCCTCTCATTACTCTCTGAGAGATTACGATACTTTGTTTAATGATGACGGGATACCTTGGTGGCGTTTTCTCACAGTGCCGGAAAAGTGGTGGGCACAGAAGTTTTCTCCGGGTGTTCCCTGCACCTTGAAGAAGGTCTTGATTATGACCCACTCTTTTGAGCGGACCGAAGGGAATTTATATCTCTGGCGCGATAGTGCCGGACTTCCCGGAGAGGTCATCTTTGGACCGATTAGATTTGAGAGTGATTCAATCATTAACTGGCAGGAGGTAGATATACCGGACACAGTGATTTTTGGTAATTTCTGGGTTGGTCTCTCTCCGCCTTATCAACTCGAATTAGTTACCGATAGAAGGTATAACTATCGGGGATGTGTCGCATTTTCTGAGAACGGAATTACCTGGCACAGAGCGGAATGGCTTCCCTGGGGCGATTTCATGATTCGGGTCCTGTGTCTCCTGACCGGCGAACGGCACGAGATTGGTGTCTGGCAGGTATTAGCCCCAACCCTCCTTCCTTTTGAGCAGAATGTCCCTATATCAGCGGTGGTGCAAAACTTAGGAAATACCTCAGAAGATTCTCTCCCAATTTCTTATTTTGTCTACGATGAGGAAAATAACCTCGTGGCAAGTGATACCGAACTTTTTACCCTCCGGGTTCGGGAGATTGATACGATAAGGTTTTCTCGTTTCTGGCGAACCAGAAATAGAGGTCGAAACCTGATTACCGTTAAAAACCTTCTCCCGGATTGTCTACCGGAAAATGATTCTTCCCGCCGGAAGGTATTTGTTCATCGCTATCCAACCACCCTTCAATATGATGATGGAACCCTTGAAGGTTGTTTTGGTTTAGGTGTTGATTCCTTTGGCCGGTTCGCAATGAAATTTACGCCACCCTATTATCCCTGTTTAATTGAGAGCCTGAAATTATACCTTCTGGAAGACCAAAGGGCAATCGGTCTTATCTTTGATGACGATGGACCGGATGGCGGACCGGGCACAATCCTCTGGATTGGCTCAATTAATGCCTATGATGAAGGCTGGTATACTATTAACCTTTCTACCCAAGGGATTATTATCCCTTCGGGAAGTTTTTATGCGAGTTATCAAAACGCACCAAGGCGGGCATGCGAGATTATGGGAGATATGACCGAACCATTAACCGAATTGGATTGGACCTGTTATGACGGTTTCTGGGAAGGGAATAAAGGACTCGCAGAATACGGGATAAGGGTGAGTGTTAATTATCCAATAGGGCTGGAAGAGGAGAAGAAGATAAGGGAGAGTTTTCTTATTACCCCTAATCCGGTTCGGAATCAATGCCCGATTTTAATTCCCGGAGGTGAAAGAAAAGAACTTCTCATTATCAATGCTTCTGGTCGGGTCTGCTCTCGCCGGACCTTTTCCGGTGAGAAAACAGAAGAGTTCGTTTGGAATTTACCGCCGGGTGTCTATTTTCTTGAACTGAGGAATGAGAAGATGAGGTTAAGGAAAAGGATTCTCTCACTGCGCTAATTTCCTTGCCGATGTTGATTATCCTATTTCTTCTCTTTCTTAATTCTGAGATTAAGGAGTTGAAATGGATTGACCCCTTAGGTCGAAGACCGAAGGGTTATGAGGAGTGGCAGAGGGAGGTTTCTCACGAAAAAGAGAAGGGGTTGGGGAATGTCAGGCAAACCGGAAAGGAAAATCTCTGTGCCCTGATTGTTAATGCCGAAATCTATCGGGATTTGATTTCCGAGATTGACCAGTTTGCCTCTGACTTGCAGAATGAAGGCTGGTCGGTAAGGATTGATACGGTAAGGGGAGTTTCTCCTTCGGATTTGCGAACTCATCTGGCATCCCTCAATAATTTGAAGGGAGCAATCTTTATTGGTGAGGTGCCGGTTGCCTGGTGCGAATCCTATGGGTTTGGGGTTGAGGAATACCCGGTTGATTTATACTTTATGGACCTGAATGGTAACTGGATTGATAGTGACCGGGATGGGAAATATGATAACCATACCGGGGATGTTAATCCCGAAATCTGGGTGGGGAGGCTTTATTCCCGACCCCTCACCTGGGATTCGGAGGTTCGCCTCCTGAAGAACTATTTCCGAAAGAATCACTTATACCGGACTGGTCTTCTCTCCGTTCCCCATCGGGCTCTTTCTTATGTTGATGATGACTGGCAGGGATTTGGTGATTGTTCACTCTCTCTGGTGTATTCGGATGTGACGGTTCTGGAGACACCCAGTTTAACAACCGCGGCTGATTTTCGAAATCGTTTGCGCCAGGGGTTTGAATGGATTCAGGTGTGTTCCCATTCTTCTCCCTGGGGTCATACCTTTGCTATTCCCGGTGGTTATTCGGGAACGGTTTCCAATGCAGAAATCTTTGCCTTAGAACCTTATGCCCTTTTCTTTAATCTCTTTGCCTGTTCCGGAACAAGGTTTGTTGAGGAGAATTATTCGGCGGGCTGGTATATCTTTCAGAACCCTTATGGCTTATTAGCGGTTGGAAGTGCCAAGGTTGGCTCAATGCTTTACTTTCAGGATTTCTACCGACCACTGGGAAGGGATTCCTGTGTTGGTGAGGCATTTAAGGCCTGGTTTATAAGAAATGGTCAGAGTTCCCGAGCCTGGTTTTATGGCTTAAATATAATGGGCGACCCAACCTTAAAGCCTAACCGAAGAGAAGGGGGATTTGCTGAGAGACCAATTTGGTCCGGAGATGGGAAGGGCTTAGATGTTGAGATTGTCTCGCCCCACTCGGAGACCGATAACGGACCAAGTGTCCTCTTAACCCCGGATAATAAAATCTGGGTCGTCTGGACAACCGGGCGAAATCCGAGTAACGGGCGATTTGATATCGCCTCCGCTTACCGGGATAACTTCTGGCATGATGCCGGGTTTGTTGGACCCCATACCTACTGGGATGTCTTCCCCAGTCTTACCCAGGACCAGAATGGAAACCCGCTTTGTGTCTGGTCCCACTTTGATTACAGTAATAACCACTCGGCTTATAATCTCTATTATAGCATCTATCGGAATTCCTGGTCGCCCCGGGAGAGGTTTGTGGTTGATACCTCCTGTGCCTTGAACTCCAGTCTTTGTCGGGACTCAAATAATCTCGTTCGGGTTTTCTTTCAGAGCCGGCGCCGGGGAAACTTAGATATCTATACCGCTACCTTTAACGGCACAGTTTGGTCGCAACCCATTCCGGTAACGACGAGCCCGGATGACGAAATGGCTCCAAGGTCTCTGGTTGACCGGAATGGTCGGGTCTGGGTCTTTTATAATCGTTATCAGAACGATGGGAGTAAAATCTTTTCTTCCTATGAGTCAAGTGGTCTCTGGGTTGAGATTGGACCGATATCCGGAGAGAGTAAGAGAGCCTATCACCCTTCCGCCACACTTGATGGAGATAACCACATCTGGGTCGTCTGGCAGGGTTTTGATGAGGGGAATGGAAATCTCTATGGAAGTTACTGGAATGGACGAAACTTCTCCCTCCCAATCCGAATTACTTCGGATACCACCAATGAGGTCTTTCCGGACCTGGCAACCGATATTCGGGGAAGACCAATCCTCGTTTATCAGACGAATCGGGATGGGAACTGGGATATCTATTATTCTTATTATGAGAATGGCTCCTGGCGGATTGGTCAACCGGTTGAGCGGAATACAGGGGTTGATATTAACCCAAGGGTTTTAACCAGACAGGAGGAGTGCTGGGTAATCTGGCAGAATTTTACCAATAATAACTGGGAGATTTTTGCCAAAAGGCTGGAATTGGTGGGCGAAAGAGAAGAGAAAGAGAGAAGAAGATTTTTAAGAACAAACCCCTTTCTCCAAGTTCGGAACCGGGAATTATATGATATTAAAGGGGAGAGGGTCAGAAATCAGAAGATTGGGTCAGGTGTCTATTTTGAGAAGAGAGGGGGAGAAATCTTTAAGGTGATATTTGTAAGGTAAAGGAAGGCAATCTTCACTTGATTTTTCCCGGATAGTTCGCTAAGATAAAATTTATGGTAAAATTAAGAGAAGTTGACGAAGAGAAGTTGTCCCGACTGAAAGGGGAGACCGGTCTCCCCGAAGCGATTTTACGTTTCTTGCTTTTAAGGGGAATAGAAGATAAGGAGGAGATAAGGGTCTTTCTCTTTCCAACGAGAAGGGATTTCTATCCTTCTGCCCTTTTGCCGGATATTGGTCCGGCAATAGAGAGGATAAAAAAGGCAATTCGGGATAAGGAGCGGATTCTTATCTGGGGGCATGAGGATGTTGATGGGATTACCGCCACGGTTCTCTTAGAGTCGGTCCTCAAAGACTTAAGAGCGGAGGTATTCCATTTTATCCCCAAAAAGCATGAGTTTAAGTATGGAATCTATCCGCCGAAGGTCTTTTCAACTGAGGAGTGGGAGGGGGTAAGGCTTCTGATTGCGGTTGATTGTGGCACGACGAATCATTCCGAGGTAAAGGAATTGAAGAGCAAAGGGATTGAGACAATTATTATTGACCATCACGAAGCGGTGAAGGATTTGCCCGAGGCGGTGGCGGTTATTAACCCGAAGATTAATAAGAGTCTCTATCCGTTTCGGGAGTTAGCCGGGGTTGGGGTGGTTTTTAAGTTTTCCTCTGCCCTGATTGAAGAATTTTTGGGGGCGAAGATTGAAGAATGGACCGAGGCAAAACCCTGCGCCCTTCCCCTGGCTTATCTCGGCACAATCTCGGACCGCGTTCCCCTGATTCAAGAGAACCGGATAATTGCCCGAGAAGGAGCCAGGGATTTAAAGAAGAAGCAGGTAATTCCTGCCTGGCAGATGATGAGTAACTTAGAAGAGATAAATGGTATGCTCTCGCTTCTTTCCGCCATTGAGGGACAAACCGCCTGCGATTTCTTTCTGACGAAAAGCGAAGAGGTGGCAAGAGAAATCTTTGACCGGATGGTGGAGAGGCAGGAGGGATTAAAAAAGGAGATGGAGGAAGCCTTCCTTCTGGCAGAATCGGTGAAGAGCATCTTTCCGGGTCTGGTGGTGGTGAAAAGCCTCTTCCTTCCTCTCCGCTCCTTGAGTTACATCGCCAATCGGTTTAAGGAGAGGTATTCCCTGCCAGTGATTGTGATGGGGAAAAAGGAGAACGACCTCTGGGTAGCGGAATGCCGGGGAACAAAAGAGATTGACCTTTTAGACCTTTTGCAAGAATCCGCTCCGCTCTTTTTGGATTGGGGCGGGCATAAGAAAGCCTGCGGATTTTCCATTAAAGAGGAGAACCTTGAGGAGTTCATGAAAAGGGCAAGGGAATATGCGGAAAGGGAGTTTCTGCCCAAAATAAAAGAGATGACATCTAATCAAGAGGAGGTAATTTTCGTTGATGGTATTCTCACCCTTTCGGAAATTCCGAAGGAGGTATTTCTTCTTCCCCCCTTTGGTGAAGGGAATCCGCCTCCCCTCTTCTTTTCCCCAGATACCGAAGTGAAGGAGGAATGGCGCCAAGACCTCTTCCGGGAAGAGGCGAGCCGGATTATCCCCGGAAAAAGATACGACCTCCTCTGGACCGTGGAGGAGAAAGGAATTAAAATAAAATCGTTCTTACCGCGGGAAGAATAAGATAAAAATGGTTAAGGGAGAGGAGAAGGTTGTGGTGGTCAAAAGAAAGCCATCAAAGAAAAGACACTTCTGGTGCTATCGGGATGAGATTATTCAGGTGAAAGGTAATCCGCAAAAAGGGGATGTTGTTTCCGTATATGAGGGGGAGAAGTTTATTGGCAAAGGTTTCTGGAATCCCGCTTCTTCGGTTCGCCTGCGCATCTTTTCTCCCGAAGGCGAGGATTTTGATGTCCCATTTCTAAAAAAGAGGATTTTAACCGCTTACCAGCACCGAAAAGCATTGCTACCCGAGGAAGAGGATTTTCGTCTGGTTTACGGCGAGAGCGATTCTCTACCCGGAGTTGTGATTGACAAATACCAGAATTGTTTCGTCTTGCAGACCTATTCTTATGGGGCGGACTTACGGAAGGATAAGATTATTAAGGCATTGTGCGAAATCTTTCCGGTGCAGGGGGTATTTGAAAAGAACGATTTTTCCGGAAGGACAGTGGAAGGGCTGGAAAGAAAGGAGGGTCTATTATACGGTGAGATTCCCGAAGAGGTAATCATTAGTGAGAATGGGGCTAAGTTTTATGTTAACATCAAGGAGGGGCAGAAGACCGGTTATTATTTTGACCAGCGTCTCACCCGCCGGCGGGTGCGGGAGATGAGTGCCGGAAAAGAGGTTCTGGATGTCTTCACCTATACCGGCAGTTTTTCTATCAATGCCTGTCTGGGTGGAGCAAAGAGTTCCCTGGGGATTGATGGCTCTCAATGGGCACTAAATTTAGCGAGGAAGAATGCGGAGTTGAATAAGGTTAGCGACCGCTGTCAATTCCTTTTGGGCAATGCCTTCAATCTCCTGCGGGAGTTGTATCGGGCTCGGAGGCGATTTGATATCGTTGTCCTTGACCCGCCACCTTTTATCAAAACCCTGAAGGATAAGGAAGATGGCTTCCGGGGATATCGGGATATAAATCTACAAGCGATGCGCCTTTTGCGAAGCGGAGGAATTCTTTTCACTTCCACCTGCTCCCATTATTTCTTCTGGCAGGATTTCTTAGAATGTCTGGTGAGTGCTGCGGAGGATGCCCAGCGCGACTTTCGGATTATCGGCCGGCTCACCCAGGGACCCGACCATCCGATAATTTTGAGTATGCCGGAATCGGAATACCTTCGTTGTTTTATCTTAGAGGTTTATTAGGCGGTTATGAGAAGGGAAGAGGAGTACATCTTTGTGAAGGGGGCTCGGGAGCATAACCTGAAAAATATTGATGTGAAAATTCCCCGGAATCGTCTGGTGGTAATCACCGGAATTTCTGGTTCGGGAAAGTCGTCCCTTGCCTTTGATACAATCTATGCGGAGGGGAGAAGGCGATATATCGAATCCCTTTCCGCTTATGCCCGGCAATTTCTCGGCACAATTGAAAAACCCGCGGTTGAGAAGATTGAGGGACTCTCTCCCGCTATTGCCATTGAACAGAGAAGTGCGGCAAAGAATCCCCGCTCAATCGTTGGCACGGTGACCGAGATTTACGATTACCTCCGGGTTCTTTTTGCCCGAATTGGGAAACCTTACTGTCCAAATTGCGGAATTGAAATCACGCGGCAAACAACCGATATGATTTCGGAACAGATAATGAGCCAGCCAATCGGAACAAAGGTTGAAATCCTCGCCCCGGTGGTGAGGGGGAGGAAAGGGGAATATCGGGACCTATTCTTAAAGATTAAAAAGCGGGGATTTGTTCGGGTTCGGGTAAACGGGAAAGTCTATGATATCGATTCACCCCCCGAACTCCATAAATATAAAAAGCATAATATTGAAATCATCATTGACCGGATTATCTTAAAACCGGAGGCAAGGAAGAGATTGGCTGATTCCTTAGAACTGGCTCTCCGGGAAGGGGAGGGTTTGGTTCTGGTGATAATGGATGGTAAGGAGAGTATCTTTTCCACCCATTTTGCCTGTGTCCAGTGTGGTTTCAGTTACGAGGAGATTTCACCCCGCCTTTTTTCCTTTAACTCCCCTTATGGCGCCTGCCCTCTCTGTCATGGGCTTGGAACGAAGATGGAGATTGACCCGGAAAGGGTGGTGAGTAATCCCGACCTTTCCATAATGGAGGGAGCCTTAGAACCCTGGGGAGAACCAAAAGGGGCATGGTTTCTGGCTAATCTGAAAGCCCTGGCAAAACATTATGACTTCAGTCTAACCCAACCCTGGCGAACAATCCCCAAGAAGGCAAAAGAGGTCCTCCTCTATGGCACAGAGGAAGAGATTCTGGTGGAATACGAAAGATGGGATGGAACAAAATACCGGAATTACGAGAGGTTTGAGGGGCTTGTTCCCCATCTGGAGCGAATCTATAAAGAGACCGATTCGGATTCTACCCGGGAATGGGTGGAGAGATATATGGCAATTTTGCCCTGCCCGGAATGCGGTGGTGCCCGGTTGAAAAAGGAAAGCCTTTCGGTAAAGATTGGCGATAAATCAATCTATGATATCACCCGGATGACGATTAAGGGGACCTACCAGTTCTTTGAGGAGATTAAACTTTCCGAAAGGGAGAGATTGATTGCCGAGGAGATAATCGGCGAGATTAAAAAGAGGCTCTCATTTCTCATTGCGGTTGGCGTTGACTATCTAACCTTAGACCGAAGAACCGATACCCTGGGGGGTGGAGAAGAACAGAGGGTGAGGCTGGCGACCCAGATTGGTTCCGGTCTGGTGGGCGTAACTTATATCTTAGATGAGCCAAGCATCGGACTTCACGTCCGGGATAACCAGAAATTAATCGCCTCCCTCCTCCGCCTCCGGGACTTAGGAAATACCGTGATTGTTGTTGAGCACGACCGGGATATGATTATGGCGGCTGACCATATTATTGATTTAGGACCCGGAGCCGGAGAGGAAGGGGGATATTTAGTAGCGGAGGGAACTCCCAAAGAGATTATGAAGAATGGTAAATCTCTTACCGGCGCTTACCTCTCAGGGCAAAGAACCATTCCTTTACCGAAGATCCGCCGAATTCCAAAAGGTGACTTTCTGATTGTGAAAGGGGCAAGGGAGAATAACCTGAAAGGGATTGATGTGAAGATTCCTCTCGGTTTATTCGTTTGCCTGACCGGAGTCTCCGGTTCGGGTAAGAGCACCCTCCTTTCCGATATTCTCTATAAGGCACTGGCACAAATCTTTTACAACTCAAAGGAGAAGCCGGGAAGTCACGATGGGATTTTAAATGTTGAGAAGATTGATAAGGTGATAATGATTGACCAGTCACCAATCGGTCGGACCCCTCGCTCCAATCCTGCAACCTACACGAATGCCTTTGGACCAATTCGGGAACTATTCGCCCAAACGAAAGAGGCGCGGATGCGTGGTTATAAACCGGGAAGGTTCTCTTTCAATGTTCGGGGGGGAAGGTGTGAAGCCTGTGCCGGAGATGGGGTGAAGAAGATTGAGATGCATTTCCTCCCCGATGTCTATGTTCCCTGTGAGGTTTGTAAAGGAAAGCGATACAATCGGGAGACCTTAGAGGTGAGATATAAGGGGAAAAATATCTATGAGGTCTTAGAGATGACCGTGGCTGAGGCTTGCCAGTTTTTTGAGAACATCCCGCCGATTCGTCGGAAATTAGAACTCTTAAGGGATGTTGGTCTTTCCTATCTGAAATTGGGTCAGCCCGCCCCTACCTTATCCGGGGGCGAGGCGCAGAGAGTAAAACTGGCGAAGGAACTTTCTAAGGTAGCAACCGGCAGAACCCTCTATCTCTTAGATGAGCCAACAACCGGTCTCCATTTTGAGGATGTGAGGCTCCTCCTTAATGTCCTCAACCGGCTGGTTGATTTGGGGAATACGGTCGTCGTAATCGAACACAATATGGAAGTGATTAAGTGCGCGGATTGGATAATTGATTTAGGACCAGAAGGCGGGGATGGAGGTGGTTATATCGTTTGTGAGGGTCCGCCCGAAGTGATAATAAAAAACGAGCGGTCCTGGACCGCTAAATTCCTCCGCCCCTATTTGACAAACTCATCTTAAAATGAGCAAACAAGAAAAGATAATTTATCTCCTCTTCCCATTTTTAATCTTCCTCCCTTTTCTCTTTTGGCTCCGACGGTATTTAAATATTGACTTCTGGTATGATGAAGTTTTCACTCTCACCAATTATGTCTTCTGTCCGATTGCCAAGACATTGAGCGATTACTCCTTTCCGAATAATCACATCTTCGCCAATCTCTTAAATAATCTCTATTTAAGAATCCTGGGCATCAAAGATATCTACCAATTGCTGGCTACTCCCTATAAGATTCGGCTCTTAGAATTATTCTATACGGGCGTCGGTCTATTTTATCTTTACCGGATTGGGAAGGAATTTTTTGATGAGAACGTTGCCTTCCTTTCTCTTTCCGTCCTCACCACCACCGTCACCTATTATAATTTTGTCTTACAGGTGAGGGGATTTAGTTTGAGCCTAATGCTTGTGACAATTCTTCTGTTTTATATCTTAAAATATATTGAGGCTCCCAGACCCTTTTCGGCACTCATCATCATCCTTTCTACTGCCTTTCTTCTTTATGCCATTCCTTCCAATCTCTATCTCCTCTTAGGGGTCTTTGGATATTATTTTCTTTCCCTCCTTCGGGGTAAGAGGGAAAAGAGGAAGAAGAGAGAGGAAATGGTTAAGATTTCGTCCCGGGAGCGAAGGAATCAGATTTCTCTTCTTTTCCTTCTCTTTCTCGGCATTTTGCTAAGTGGTTTATTCTATTCCCCGGTCTTGCGGGATGTCGTGAGTAATCGGTTTGTTCGAAGTTATGGGCTCTTTTATCTGCCGACGCTTTTTTCCTCGCTTCCTTTCACCCTGGCTCATTTCTTTTCCGCCCGGTATCTCTTTTTGCCCTTAATCATTATCGGGCTATTTTCTTATGGGAGAAAGAAGGAAAGGATGAGTCTCGGTTTTCTCTTTTCGCTTCTCCTCCTCCCTTTTATTTTCAGTTTCGTTCGGGGAGACCGACCTTATCTTCGGATATTTGTAATTTTAACCCCAATCTTCGCTTTATCTATTTCCGTTCTATTAGCCGGCGCCCTTCATTTCATTAGCGGACATTTTAGACGGAAGGAAGTTTTCCCTTTTCTCCTTTTGGGGATAATACTTTACAACCAGATTACATTTGCTTTTCAAATACGAGAGATTGAGAGGAGATTGGCAAGAGATATTGAAGAGGGGGTCCAATCTCAGGACCTGAACTACAATTATTATCAGGCTCATTATCAACCCCTTTGTCTTTTGCGGGAATTCAAGGAGATATATGATGCCAAACCGCAAAAGGTATTTCTGGTTGAATACGACCGAGCCGCCCTTCCGGTTTATTTGGAGAAATTTGCCATCCCCTGGGAGCAATTTACTTCCTTAGAACAATTAAGGAAGGAGGTCTTAGAGCGGGGTGGTTGTTATGTCATCACCGCCCTTCCCAATAATTTTCTAAGAATCCTATCATATCTTTCGGAGTTTGAGGTTAAGAAAATCAATTCGGGTCTTGACTTTCACCGTATTTTTGAAATAAAGAAGAGGCAATAAATTTCTGATTGCGATTTCTGAACCATTTATTTCAAAGAAGGAGGGCTTATTCGTAAGGTCTTCAAGTTTTTGGTTTATCCCTTTAATTTTTCTTATAAGTTTGGCGGATTCCGTCATAGGAAGTTAATATCGAGCGAAAAGACGGAAGGGATTTTAGGAATCTCCGGTTAGTTTTCTAATTAATCCTCCTTAGGTTTTACCGGGGAGTAATAAAAGGCAGAATCGCCAACTTTTATTCCGAGCCTCTGGGCAACAACCGGGCATTTTGCCTTCAGGAGAAAGAAGCCGTCCCTTTCTTCGTCAACTAAGGATTCAAAGTTAGCGTGTCCCTTAGCGATGACAATTTCCGCATTTTCGTATTCTTCAAGAAATCTTTCGCTTGCCTCCAGGCGATTTACTCCCAGGAAGCCGGAACCGGTGGTGAAGACTTCCCCTAATTCCATAAGTCCAGCCTCTTTTGCTTCCTTTAATGTGGCATCGTTTAAGATTGGTTTTTCTTTTACCACCATCTTAATTTTCAGATTCAATTTTAATAGTTTCTCAATTAAAAGTTTGTCGAGATAGATTTCTCCGGCATTGTCTAATATGTATAAGAGATTTTCTCTTCCTCTCAATTTTTCCTTAAAGATTTGGTAATCGTCGTGGGCAAATGAGATTTCCCTTAATGTCTTCTCGAGGTCAAAGTCTTCTTGGGGTCCAAGGTCAATGATATTTCCGGCGCAGGCGAACTTGGCGGCGGTGTAGATTGGGTCAAAGGATTGGTCAATTATCTTTTTTACCCTTTCGGCGGTTCTTTTGCCCAATTCCTGCATATTCTTCTTCATCTCGGCAAAGGGGTCGGGATTATTGAGCAATTTGTAGACCTCAATGATAATTCGGGAGGTGAAGAGGCTGGGCGGTTCTTTTAATGAGAGGTTGCCAACTAAATCCAGTGCCAGTTCTGTCACCGCTCGGAATATCTTTTCATCCGCAGAAGTAAGGAGGGCGATTCTCTGACACTGGCGGATCACACAAGGAATACAGAGGGCTTCTGATTCCATATTTTCCCAGATTCCCCTCAATCGGAGTTATTCACTCCTACCTCCTCCTAATTTCCCTTAGGTCTTTAAGGGTTTTTTCTCAGCAGCAGGGAAGAGGACATTGTTAAGAATTAAACGATAGCCCGGTGAGTTTTTATGGAGTGAGAGATTGGTTGGTGGGTCACCAATCCGATGGGCGTAATCTTCTGGGTCGTGACCGCCCAAAAAGGTAAAGGTCCCTTTACCAAAATTCCCGTGGATATATTTCACCTCCTCGGTATTTGCCACTTCTCCTAAGATTAGAACCTTCTTTTTTATCTTATCCCTCCGGAAACCACAATTCTGTCCTAAGAATTCCTTTACTAAGGAGACATGATTTTGAACGAGCATGCAGGGAACTGGGTCATATTTGGCGGAGAAGTCAAAGAGGGAGAAATAGGTATCCGGACCACGGGCAGTTGCCTCCATATAGGTATCAATGTCGGAATGTTCGTAGACATAGGGGTCGGTTATTATGTTAAAATTCTCAAAGGCGAGGCAATTTTCGTAATTTAATTTTTCCCGATAGTTCGGGTCAATCCCATCACCATCAAACTCCTTCGGACAGATGTCGGTTGCTTCCGCGGCTAAGGCGATATCGGGCGTGTCGGTTGCCGAACACATCGCAAAGACCATCCCACCTTCCTGAATGTATCTTTTAATCTCTTTTACCACCGCCAGTTTTAGTTTTGAGACCTTCTTAAACCCTAATGCCTTTGCCATCAACTCATTCATCCTCACCTCTTCTTTATACCAGGCCTCGTTGGCATAACTGGCATAAAACTTTCCGTATTGACCGGTAAAATCTTCGTGGTGGAGATGGAGCCAGTCGTATTGGAACAGTTTTCCTTCCAGGACCTCTTTGTCCCATAATGTTTGGTAGGGGATTTCGGCATATTCTAAGGCTAAGCGAACCGCATCGTCCCACGGTTCGGCATTGGGCGGGACATAGACCCCAATCTTTGGTGCCTTTTCTAAGAGGATGGCGGACATATTATTATTCTGGATTGTCCTTCTAATCTCTGCCTCTTCCTGGGGGCTAATAATTTCATAATAAACTCCCTTCAGTCGGCATTCCTTCTCTCCCCAATCGGTATGAGGCATAAGAAAAGAACCGCCCCGATAATTAAGAAGCCATTCGACATTTATCTTCCTTAATAGTGCCCGATAAGCGATGCCATAGGCTTTGAGGTGGTCGGTTTGTTTTAGATCCATCGGGATGAGAATCCGCTGGGCAGAAACCCAATTGGGCAGAAGAGCAAAAAATAGGGCTATTAGCCATAGACTATTGACTAATGATGGAAGTCCTTTTCTCTCCATTTTCTAATCTTCGGGCACAATCCTTGTTCCCGCCTTACCCCTTAGGGCCTGGGAAATCTTTTCCGGGGAGGTGATGATAACTTCTTTCCCACCCCTTTCTAAGAATCTGATTGCGGACCTAATCTTTGGTCCCATACTTCCTTCGGGAAAATGTCCCTCTTTCAGGTATCTTTTGCAATCTTCTACGGTTAAGACCCTTAACCTTTTTCTATTGGGTTTTCCGTAGTTGAGGTAAACCGCATCAACCGCGGTTGAGATGATAAAAAGTTCGGCGCCGATGAGGGTAGCAAGGAGGCTGGTGGCTAAGTCCTTATCAATCACCGCCGCTATTCCCTTATAGAAGCCATTTTCCTTAACAACTGGAATCCCCCCTCCTCCGACCGCAATCACAATCTTCCCATCGGCGATTAGATTCCTTATTGCCTCTTTCTCTAAGATATCAATCGGTTCGGGTGAAGGGACGAGCCTTCGGAAACCCCTTCCGGCATCTTCCTTTAAGACCCAGTGATATTTCTTCTCTAATTCCACCGCTTCGCTTCGGGAATAAAAGGGTCCGATTGGTTTTGATGGTCTCCGAAAGGCTAACCCCTTTTGATTGACTAAAACCCGGGTGATGATGGCAACCACCTCCTTTTCTATCTTCTCTTCTCTCAGGATGTTGGTGAAGGCGGAAGTAATCATATAGCCAATCTCTCCCTGAGTCATGGCATTTCCTCCTTCCAGAGGGATTTCCGGAAGGATGTTGCGGGAGAAATGGGAACGGAGGAGGAGAAAGCCAACCTGGGGTCCATTCCCATGGGTGAGGGCAAGTTCGTAGCCGGCTTCGATTATCGGGATTAAGTGCCGACAGGTCTCCTTCACGGTCTCATACTGGTCATAAAAGGAAAGGTTATTCGGACCTTTAATCAAAGAGTTTCCGCCAATCGCACAGACGCATACTTTACCCATCATGAATTCTATCAAACGAATTCAAGGAGTCAAGTTTTAATCATTCAGGTTGAAAAGAAAGGTTATTTAATTGAAATTAAAAGGGCAAGGCTTTAGCGAAATTAGGGGTCAGGTTTTAAGGGGGTTCTCCGTTATATATAGAGAGACGTAATATGAATACTTGGAATGGTTTGGCTTTAATCCCTAAGGGTTCTATTAGCCAATTTCCTTTGGTTTTATTCCGGAGGTTAATAAGGGGTAAAAGATGGTAGAAAATAGAACCCGGAAGAAGTTCGGGTGGTAGAAAGGGAATTTTCCCCAAATTTTAAGGCAAATTTTTTCTCTTAAAATAAAAGAAGATAGGCTTGACGCTTGGGAATTTTTGACCTATACTTAGATATGTGGATGTTTATTTTGAATATGGACGAACGGGTCTTTTGCTTCGTTGATAATAGGAAAGGAAGGAGATGAATCTCCATTTCCTTAGAGACAGTTTGTCTCGAGAAGAGAGCAGGCAACCGCATCTTTCCAACTTAAAAGAAAAACAAGAGTACAACCTTTGGGTGATTTCCTTTTCTTCGGTTAAGGAACTGATAAGTGCCGGAGAAGTCCTTAAACAAGAAGGGATTGAGGTAGGGATAGAAAAATATGAAAGGGAATAAAATTGTAAAGGTTGATTGCCGTGGGTTAAGTTGTCCGGAACCGGTAATCCGAACCAAAAAGGCTATAGAGGCGATTAAAACCGGGAGTATTGTTGTCCCTGTCGACCGGGAAACTGCCAAAGAAAATATCGTTCGCCTCGCCAAAAATTTTGGGTGTGATGTTAGTTCAAAGGAGAAAGAAGGTATCTTTGAGATTAGAATCACAAAGGGCGGGGTTCGGAAAAGGATGGAGGAGGCGGGAACGGAGATATTGGTCTGTGGCACCTGCCTGGATTTCTCCGAGATGAAGGATAAATTAAAGGTCGGTCGGGTTTCCAATGTCTATGAGATAACCGAAATCCTTTTAGCCAGTGAGAAGGTTTTGCGGATATGAAGAAATTTCGCCTGCTTGATTTTGCGAAAGCCGCGGGCTGAGCCGCCAAGGTCTGTCAGGAGGACCTGGTTCAGGTCCTCAAGCAGTTGCCCGGATTTGAAGATAAAAACCGGCTCGTCGGCTGGGAGAATATGGACGATGCCGGGGTTTATGCCCTTGATAACAATTTGGCAATTGTCCAGACTATTGATGTCATCACACCAGTGAGTGATGACCCTTACATCTTTGGTCAGATTGTTGCCGCCAATTCGTTAAGCGACATCTACGCTATGGGCGCCAAACCGATAACCGCAATGGTCTTTCTCAGTTTCCCGGTAGAGAAGATTGAGAAGGAGATAATCGGAAAGATACTGAAAGGGTTAGCGGATAAGGTGAAAGAGGCAGAGGCGGTAATCCTCGGCGGGCATACCTTAAAGGATACCGAGGTGAAATGTGGCTTAGCGGTAACCGGGATTTGCGACCGGAATAAGGTCATCACCAATAGCAACGCCCGGATTGGCGACAAACTAATCCTCACCAAGCCACTCGGGATTGGGATAATAACGACCGCAATTAAGGCTGATTTGGTTCCCGAAGAAACAATAAGCGAGGCTCACTATTATATGTGCCAGTTGAATAAGACCGCAATGGAGAAGATGCTTTCAGTTGGGGTGAATTCGGCAACCGATATCACTGGATTCGGTCTACTGGGACACGCCCTGGAGATGGCAAAAGCAAGTCGGGTAGATTTTCATATCTACTGCCATAAGGTTCCGATGATTGAAGGGGCAATCCCGCTGGCAAAGGAAGGTCTATTTCCGGGTGGCTCGGTCAAAAATTTTCTTTACCTGAAAGAGAAGGTCTACTTTTCATCGGGTGTGAGTCAGGAATGGCAGATGCTCCTTTGCGATGCCCAGACCTCTGGTGGTCTTTTAATCGCGGTGAGCGATTCTAAGGCGGAAAGGCTCTTGAAAGGTCTTAAAGAGGCAGGCTTAAGGGCTTCGGCAATTATTGGCGAAGTAGCCGGAGAAGGTGGCGGGGTCAAAGTTCTCCCCTGAGAGAATTTTCCTCTCTCTTCATTCCCCTTGGGCAACTAACCCTTAAAAGGAGAAGGCGATAAATAAGTGGCATTCATCTTGACAAGAGTTTTTGTCTTGTTATAATGAATCGGATGATTAATCATGCCGATGGGGCTGGTTCTATTATTTATGGTTTTGATGGTAATATCTATGTTGCCGGAGTGAGTTTTGGTAGTAACACTTATAAAGATTTTACTGTTATCAGTCTGAATCCGTAAACCGGGATTGGGGAAGAAAAGGGAAGAGGCAAGAATCTCCGGTCAATATCTCCCTTTATAATACCGATGGGAGAAGAGACATCTCTGGAGAGTTCCGGGCAAAAAGGGAAGAAATTGGTACGAGAAGGACCTCCCTTTCCTCAGTTCTGGTGTTTATTTCCTGAGAGTTGAGGCTAAAGGGAGAGAGGCAAAAGGAAAATGCCTCCTTTTAAGATAATTAGACAAAGGTAAAGCCCTTGACAAATGGATTTATTGTTATCATTTTATTGTATGATAAAGAAGAATACCTGGACGCGCGTGCTTGAAAATGGGCTTCCGCCAGAGGTCAGACGGATAGATGCCCCGGTTCCTTTTCTTGATGTCAAGGTTGTAGATAGGAATAAGGCTTGGGTCTCCTGCGGTAATGGCTATGTGATGAGAAGCACAGACGGTGGAGTGAGTTGGTCATTAACACCAAGAAAACCGGTTCGCCCCGGTTATATGGGTTGGTTTTGAGTATCTTGATGCCTAATCGTGAAGAAGCCCGGGTCTTTTCCGAATCTAACCAACTGAGAGAAAGGTAAATTTTTTTGGTTCAAAAGGTTTATAATCCAGAGGGTTATAATAATTCTCCGGATATTCAATTCTCTTGACGGGCATTGAATAAGGGGTATAATCAATTGGATGAAATGGCGCAATCTTTTCTTAATCCTTTCTCTTTTGCTCGCCTCGGGAGAAGGAGAGGTAATTGAAAAGGTAGTGTTTCAGGGGAATAGAGGGATTAAGTCCCAAATTCTCTCCCAACTGATAATTAGCCAAAAAGGGAGGAGGTTTTCCGAGGAGGATTGGCAGGAGGATATAAATTCCCTTTCCGAATTTTATAAAAAGAACGGATTTTTTTCCGCCCGCATCTTTGGTAAAACAACAAAGGGAAGGAAGGGACTCGTTCTTACCTTCCTGATTGAAGAGGGTGTGAGATGTAGGATTGAGTCAATCGCCTTCTTAAAGCAAAAGGATAAAGGTGGGACGAAGATATTAGAGAAGAGTCGCCCTAAATTCTATTCCGAAGCGGAGATTGAGAAATTGGAAGAAAGGTTGCGGGATTATTACGTCAATCTCGGATATTACTATGTTGATGTATCAATTGAGACGACCTTTTTAAGTCCGGAGAAGATGAATCTCCTCGTTTCGGTCGCCGAAGGACCGCTCGCCTATTTGAAGGAGATAAGGTTTTTTGGTTTGCAAAGGGTCCGACTGAAAGATGCCCTCCGGACCACGGAATTGAAGCCCGGCGAGCGCTACTCGAAGAAAAGACTTTACGAAGCCGCTCGAAAACTCTACGGCACTAATCTTTTCGGTGGCATCTATTTTAAGGTCAGCCCCGTTGATGAGGAAAAGAAGAGGGAGAGTTTATTGGTGAGGTTCGATTGTCAAGAGTTGAAGGAGAGAATATTTGAATTTGGTCTTGGCTATGCCTCACCACCCCGAAGAACTTATCACTCCTTCACCTGGCAGCACCTCAATTTTTTTCGGAAAGCCCATAACCTGAAAATCTCTCTGGAATTGAATCCCGATTGGCGCGGGAGTTATAAGGCAGGATTGACTGGTGATTACCGAGTTCCCTATATCTCTTATACGAAGATAAATTTCTTTTTCCGACCTTATCTCTCCCTGGATGTTGATAAAAATCGGGAAGAGAGAATTTGGGAGTTGAAGGAGGAAGGCGGTTTTTATTACGATTTCACTCCCAATCTCGTTTCCCATCTTTTTAATAAGTACCGACGACTCTGGGGCGAAAGGGATTCGGTAAGAACAATTACCAATTCTCTGAATCTGAATCTCTTCTATGATACCCGAGACGACTTCTTCTCCCCGAATTCCGGAGTTTACTCCTTCTCCTCGGTGGAATATGCCGGAAGTTTTTTAGGTGGAACTTCTGATTTCTATCGTTTCTCCCAGGAGGTTCGTCTTTTTTGCCAATTTTTATTCACTCAGGGATTCCGCTTGGGCGTCGGTTTCATTAAACCTTATGGGCGAACAAAAGCGGTTCCGGATTACGAGAAGTTCTTTTTGGGAGGGATGACGACTCTTCGGGGATATGATGAGAAATCATTGTCAGGGGAGATGATGGTGCTTTTTAACTGGGAGATGAGATTTCCCATTAAAAAGATCTTGAGCGGAGTCTTATTTTTCGACTCGGGGGTGACGGAGATGTCTGACGGAAAGTTGGGCTATGATTTTGGGGTCGGCTTACGGGTTCTATCGCCTGTTGGACCTTTGCGCCTGGATTATGCGGTTGTGCCAAAAAGGTTTGCCCAAAAGAATTGGTGGAAGATAAATTTTGGACTCGGAAATATCTTTTAGATGAGAAGGATTAAACGGATTTTATTTCTTCTCTTTTCCGGATTTTTCATCCTCATTATTGCCCTTTTTCTCTGCCGTCGGGCAATCTTCCGCTGGGTAATTGGAAAATTGGCGCACCGCGCCGGGATTGAGGTTCAGTTTTCCAATATCAAAGGAAACATCTTTACTAATCTCACCGTCTCGGATTTAAGGGTATCTTTTCCGAATGGGCTTCTCTTCACCGCCCAATTACTTTCCGCCCGTTATCCACCATCCCTTCTCTGGCGAAAAGAAAAGGAGATTTATCTTCTTTCTCTGGAAGAGCCCGGATTATTCTTTCCTCCTTCAAAAGGCACACCGCCGGAAATAACTTCACCCCAAATTTCTCGTTCCCGGGTCTTTCCTTTTTCCTTAAAAATTCATAAGACCTTGATCCAAAAAGGAACACTCTTTCCCTTTTTCCGCCTGGGATTTTTTGATTTTGCTGGGGAGGTAATCTTTGATTCGGGACGGTTGGTTATCAGGCAAGGAAAATTGACCACAAGGCAAGGGGAGGTCAATTTCTATCTTGATTATGACCTCCAGTGGCAAAAAGGGGAGTTTGCTGTTGCCTCCCTCTCTTTTTTGATTAATGAAGAATTAAAGAATTGGGCAGGAAAGGGGTATTTAACGGGAAAAGGGACCTTCTCCCTTCGGGAGAGAGAACTCTTGGGGATTCCCAAAATTAATGGGGTTTTAACAATTTCCTTTGAATCTCTTCGATTTAAGGAGTACACCTTTGGACCTTGTAGCCTCGCTTTAAGTTTTCAAGAGAGAGCACTTTCTTACCGGGCAAAAATTCTCTCTTCCCGATTTGGCGCAATAAGAAGTGAGGGTTCTCTCTTTTCCGATACTACCTATAATCTTTATTTCTCCTTTCTCGATTTTGATTTGGGGAATTTTGGCGTCCCGGGGCAAAAACTTTCTCTTGAATTGGCGATTAGGGGGAAAGGGAGAAGGGAGGTTGGTTTTGCTACTTCCGGTCAAATTGCGGATTTAAATGGAAAGTCTTTTCAGGTTGCCGGGCGAATTGAGAACCCATTGGAAAGAGGAAAAAAAATAATAATAAAAGAAGGGAAAATTGGGGGAGGAGAGGGAAATATCTTTTTCACCGGTGAGATAGGAAAGAGGGAAATTGCGCTCTCTTTACGCGCAGAAAATTTCCAATTGCCGAAAGGGATAAGGATGAAAGGCTTCCTTAAAGAGTTTTCAACGAAGATTGATGGTTCGGTGATAATGAAAGGTAATTTTGACTCCTTAGCCCTTAAAGGCTCGGTATGGCTCACTTCTTTCTCCGGGGTGGGGTTAAAGGTCAATTCCTGCTCTCTTGCTTTTGACCTCTCCCATCTCCAGAAACTGGCAGGAGTGGGAAGAGCGAAAGGGAAGGGGATTTCTTGGGGAAAGATTGCCTTTGATTCCCTTTCGTTTTTCTGGAGAGAAAAAGAGATGAACTTATCGCTCTTTAAGGAAAAGGGAATTGCCCTTTTAGCTAATTTAATCTTAGAGAGATTTTCTCCTCCCAATTTTTCCCTCCTGGTTAATAAATTTTTCCTCCGTTTTGGTGCGGATTCCATTTTTAATCTCCGGGATTTTTTGATTGACCGGATGGGCGATTCCCTGTTTTTGAGGGGTTTGGAATTTAATCTCGCCGGCGGTAAACTAAAAGGGGATTTGGGCTTTCCCCGAGGAAAGAATCCATTCGGCCGGTTATTGATTACCGATTTACCCATCAATAAATTGATTAAAGATGATGAGGTAAGAGGCACCATTCAGGGTGCTTTGACTTTGGACACGGTTTTAACCCTAAGTTTGACGGCGGAGGAATTTGTCTTCCCCAAAGAGAAGATAGATATCAAAGAGTTTAAGAGCGAAATCGAATGGCACGGCGCGATATTCTATCCTGGGAAACCAAGCGAATTGGTAATTGAGGAACTATCCTTTACCAGACAAGGGAAAAGGTCTTGCCTTTCTGGATATCTCACCTTTTCGGATGGTAAGATAGAGAATTGGGATATCTCCGCTACCCTTAATAACCCGGGTCCCTGGGTCTTTTTCTTTCTGAGGAAGACCTTATCTCTGGAAGAGGGGGAGGTTTCGGGTAAGGTTCATTTGCAGGGTAACAACCGCCAACCAATTTTTACCGGTCGGGTCCGGGTTAATAAAGGGAAATTATTTCTTCCGGCCCTCGGAGTGACGATAAATGATTTCGCCGCCGAACTTTCTCTTTCGCAAAATGAGATTATTCTTCTGGAAGGAAGAGGAATGGTTGATAAAGGGGAGGTAAGAGGGAACGGTTTTCTTGCCCTCAAAGACCTTACCAAAATTGACACGCTTCATTATGAAGTTGAACTTGATGCGGTACCGATAAGTTTTCAACCGGGGGTTTTCGGAATCTTTGCCGGTAAAGTTCTAATTGATTGGACTCCCTCTTTACCCCTTTATCTTTCGGGGCATCTTTTGGTGAATGAGGGTTTAATAAATGTTCCCTTCGGAAGAAAAGTTTCCCGTGGGACAGGTGGAGAAGTAGATTTTGACTTCAAGATTGAGGGAAGCCGGGGGATATGGTTTAGAAATCAGAATGCGGATTTAGAGTTGGGAATCGACTTGAGGGCAAAGAAGGAAAAGAAGGAAATGATTTTGACGGGTGAATTCGTAACAAAAAGGGGACAACTTTATTACCTTGACCGCACCTTACAGATAAAAGAAGGAAGGATTATTTTTGATAACATCTCTGAGATTGACCCAAAACTTTCTTTTCGAGCCGAATTGGAAACGAAGCCGATAAAGGTTGGGGATAATCCTTCCCAAAGATTCCAGATAATCTTTTTATTGGAGGGGACCCTTTCGCAACCGGAGTTTAAATTACTTTCCGAACCACCCCTTTTGTCGGAAAATGATATTATTACCTATCTCACCTTGAACGTTTCACCCGCAGACTTAAAATCTATTTCGGAAAGGGAGTTTTTCTATTCGGTTCTTTCGGAGAGGATTCTTTCCTATTTTGAAAGGAGTGCAGCAAAGAAGATCCGGACTTATCTTTCCTTAGATTACCTCTCTTTTGATCAGGGCTTGCCGGAGAGAGGGGCGAAGATTACTGTGGGTAAATACCTCGCTCGGAATTTTTACCTCACCTATTCTGCCCTTATTGGAGAAAAGGAGCGGGATGAGTATAAGGCGGAGTATTATTTGACGCAAAAACACCTGATCAGTGCGGAAAAGACCGGAGATGGGAAATATATCGTAAAATATCAATTCCGGGTTAGATATTAGAAGATGCTTTATAAGGTGGCAATATTGGGATTGAGAATTCCACCTCTTACTTATTTCTCCCCCGACGAAATGAGACTCGGTTCCTTGGTGGCGGTGGAATTGCGGAAGGAGAAATGGCTGGGAATTGTCTGGGAAAAAGAAACGATGCCTCCGGAGCGGGAGGTTAAAACGATTAGTAGGATTCTTTTCCCGGAATTTTTTCCGGTTAAACTCTTGCAATTTTATAACTTTGTGAGTAAGTATTATTTTGTTTATCCGGGTGAAGTGTTGACCCTGGCTTTTCCCGGAATTAAAAGAATGAGACGCACGATTGAGAATTTGCTCGGAGAGAACCGTTCCGCCCAACCGGCAAAAACTCTCTGGTCGACTCCATCCGCGCCAAATTTTGCCGTTATCCTTCTGACGGGTAAAAATGAGGAAGAGAAGATGAGACTCATTACTCAGAAGGTGGCGAAGGGTGAAGGGTGCATTCTCTACCTCTTCCCGGAAATGATTTCGGCAGAAAGGGTGTTTGCTCGGTTAAAGGAAAAGATAGAAGGGATTGTATTTTACCATTCCAAACGGAAGAGAAGCGAGCTGGTAAGACTTTGGTCCGGAATAAAAAAGGGGGAATACCGAGTAGTAATCGGCACAAAGCAAGCGGTCTTCCTGCCAATTCCTGCTCTGAGAGAGATATTGGTTGAGGATGAGGCGAGTTCCCTTTATAAGGAAGAGAAAAGGCATTTTCATTATCAAGCCCGGGATTGCGCCCTGATGAGAGGAAGGTTCGAAAAGATTCCTGTTACTCTCTTTTCTTATACGCCGTCTCTTGAGTCTTTTTACTTTTGTCTGAGGGGAAGATATAAGTTTTATGGTGGATTTAGAAAGAAGGATGTGAAAATAATAATTGCCGATTTTGGAGAAGAAAACAGGGTTTTAACTAATCCCTTAAGGAAATTTCTTGCTCGGTACCGAGAAGGTGAGGTGTTTTATCTTCTCAATCAGCGCCAGGGGTTTTCCCGCTATATTATCTGTGCGGATTGCGGTTTTATCCCCCGGTGTGGGGAATGCGGTTTCCCCTTTTTCTATCACCAGAAGGAACTTCTCTTCTCCTGCCATATTTGCCAGAAGAAGGAGAGGGTTTTTGATGAATGTCCGAATTGTCAAGGGATTAATTTCCTCTTTAAGGGGATTGGCATCGAAAGGGTGGAGCGGGAATTGAAGATGAGTTTCCCCCGATTAGCAAAAATCGTGGATGAAAAGAAGGGTATCTTCTTGGGTTCCGCTTTCGGTTTGAATCGGTTTCCGGATGATGGGATAGACTTGGGGGCGATTATCTCTTTTGAGCAATTACTTTCTTTTCCCGATTTTCGCACCGAGGAACGAGCCTGGCAAATTATTCAGAAATTCATCGGCAAGATAAAGAAGGGTGGTTTTCTCATCATTCAAACTAAAACCCCCAGGCATCCGATTTTATCTAATCTCTTTAACCTGCCCCATTTTTTTCGCCGGTTGTTGAAGGAAAGGGAAGGGTTGGCTTTTCCCCCTTTTTTTTCTGTTGTTACTCTACGAATCTACGGAGGAGAGGAATTGGTAACGAAGAAATATGAGGAATTAAGGAAGAAAATTGCCCCTTACCGAGAGGAGGTAAAGATTTTTCCTCCAATCAAATCGTCCCAGAGAAAACGGGGAAGACATTTATCTACTATTGTTTTGAAATTGAAAGGAGGATTGAGGCTTTATCAGATATTGAAGAAAGAAGAACTATTCGGAAATGGGGAGGAGATAGAAGTGGATATTAATCCGAACACAATATTGACTCCCACAATTAAATAGGTATAATGCGAGGGATGCCAGAAAGAAAATCCGGCAAAGAAAAGTTTCTTTCTTTCCTTCCCATTTTCGTATTTTCCCTTCTCCTTTTTTCATTTTGCCTTCCGAAGAAGGCGCAGCAGGAAAAACCGGTTATCTTCTCTTTTAATATTCTCTATGGTGCCAATCTTTCTTATCGGGATTTACCCAAATTTCTCTATGCGAAAAGAAACTTAGAAAAGGAAGGACCATTAATTGCTATTTTAGATAGTAAAGTCTTTCGGGGTGATTTTCTCTATTTGGGGGAAGGGTCGTTTCTTTTTTCTCTCAGCAGAATTTTAAGTGGCATTGGGATTGACGGCGTGGTTGTGAAGGAAGACTTTTTGCCGATTTACCAAAAGGTGGGTCGGGAGATTTTTGATTCCAGCCAATTCTTTTTCCTCGCCTCTAATTTATTTAGAAGAGAAAAAGGAGGTGAGTTAAAGCGTGCCCTCTTCCATCCGGTTCTTAATAAGTCTCTCAACGGCAAAAGGATAACACTTTTGGCGAGCCTCCTCAAACTGACTGATCAATGGGATGATTATTATTGCGAAGAGAGAGAAATTTTTTTGAGGAAGTGGTCTTTCTTCTTGAAAGAGAAAACCCAATTAATCGGCTGTATTATTGATACTTTCTTCACTCTTCCTTATTCTCCTCCCGTTTTTTTTCTTGAGCACGCGAAAAGGGATTCGCTAATTTGCTATCGGGTATTCCTTGAGGACAATAATCTTCAGGTGAAACCAGAAGGTATTCCCCTCTCCTTAGAGGATGAAGAGTTGGCGGAGAGTATCTCCTCCTGGGAAAGGAGGGTAGAGGGTTTTCTTAACCGGGAAGGGGTAACGATTATGAGAGATCTTTCCCGAGAGAAGTTAGAGGATAATTTAGTTGAATTTCTTTGCCGGAAAGAGGGTGCGGAACTTTTTATTACCGAGAAGCCAATTTTCCTTAAAGGGTGGAAAAAGGGGCGATTAAGTCTTCGGGATATTTGGGAAGGTTTGGGAGAGAAAGGTTTTTTGGTTGCGGGGGAGGTGAGCCGGGAAGATATTGAAAGGCGGTTTAGGGACAAAAGGTATCTAATCTTTCCCAAAAAAGGGAAAGGGAAGAAGGGTTCTCAGCGGGTAATTATGACGGAGGATCTCTTTTGGCGAGAAGGCGGGGTTTGCAGGCGTGTTTCCTATTTACCTTATTCCCTTTTTGAGTTAACGTTGGCGTATCTAAGGGAGAAATAGAAGATGCCTGGTTTTACCCGGAATTTTAAGCCGGTAAGAGTCTTATGGTGTATTTTTCTCTTCATTTACTTCTATCATTTTCCGAAGAATTTTTTTACCGATGCCCTTCCCGAAAGGTCTGCAATTCCAATCTTTTTCTTCCAATCTTTTTCTTTCTGGTTGATAATTGAGTATTACTTTTCGTCCCCATTTTTCCAATCTGGGGTTCTTCCTTTTTCTTCTTTCTTCAAGAGTCTTTTTTCTTTATATTTTTATCCTTATCTGGTATTCTTAATTTTCGATTATGGTTGGTGGGGAAGGGGGCAGATTAAATTCCTTTATCCTTATATTAACTTCTTTGGTCTGGGTCTTTTCCTTTTTGGGATATTATTTCGCCTTCTTACTTTATTTCTATTTATCGCCTATCCGGTAGGCAGGTTAATAAAAAAGGGGTTGTTTAGATTTTCCAGACATCCCCGGTATCTGGCAACTGCAATCCAACTTGTTTCTTTGCCTTTGGTTTTTTCTTCATTTTTGGGGATTCTTCTTTTGTTGCCCGGCTTTTATTTGATAAAAAAAGAGGCAGAATTTGAGGATAGGGGGTTAAGGGAGTATCTGAAGAAGGACTACGAACGGTATCTGAAGGATGTTCCTCTTTTATACCCGGGTTGGCGGGTTTTAATAAAGAGATAAAAATTTGAATTTAAAAGGGGAAGGGTAGGATTGTTCAAATAAAAATTATTTATAATGTTTTTAAATTACGTAGATTAGAAACTTATAAGTTTAAAGATTTACAAAAATCGGTATTGACAAAGTTTTTTAATATTATAAATTTAGTGGATAAAAATGGATGATAATGTTAATAAAGGAATTAAAGTGGATGAAAAACGAAATTTTGTTGGGCGGTATTTTTTCCGGGTAGATGAAAAGTTCCGGGTGGCAGTCCCAAGTTCCTTCCGGAAAATCATCACCCAAGAATCAAACCATACCCTCTTTCTCTTTCCCGGTCCCTTTAAAATGATTTTCGTTTTCACCCAGTCCGGCTGGAGGGAATTTTGGGACTGCCTCCAAAGATTATACAACCCAACTCGCTCCCCTTTTAATTTTCAACTTATGCAATTAACCCAAAATACCTGGGATGTAAGTATGGATAGTTTAGGAAGAATCCTTATTAATGAACATCTGAGAGAATACACCGGGATAACGGTCGGAAGTGAAGTGGTGGTGATGGGTTTCAATGATTGTTTCGGCATTGCCACTAAAAAGGTTTTTGAGGAAAGCATCGCAAAATTTAGCGTTGAAAAAATCTGGCAGGATTTAGGAGTGGTAATTAAATTGCCCAGGGAGGAAAAGGATGGTGCCAGTAGTGGCGAAAACCCTTCCTAAACCGCAACCACTTAATAATAATCATTTCCTAGGTAAAAACGAAAAGGAGACCACCCACATTCCCGTAATGGTAAAAGAAGTCTTCGCTATTTTAATTGGGGAGAGAAAGATTAAAAAGGGAGTAGTTGTCGATTGCACCGTCGGGACCGGAGGGCATCTTTTCTATCTCTGGCAAAACTCCCCCCCAGATATCACCTTTTTAGGAATTGATATTGACCCCGATGCTGTTTACTTCTCTCAGAGTTTATTCCAGGGGAAAAGGAATGTAATCATTCGTCAAGGTGATTACACTCAACTCGTCGAGATTTTAAGTGATTTGAAGCTCCAGCCAATAATTGGAATTTTATTCGATTTTGGAGTTTCTAAACTCCAATTGACGTCCGCCGAAAGAGGATTTTCTTTTTCAAGGGAGGGGCCACTTGATATGCGGTTTTCCCAGGAAGGTAGAACCGCATTAGACCTTATAAGAAAAGTTAATCGCAAAGATTTGGAAAGAATCATTTTCACCTATGGTGAGGAGAGAAGCTACCGAAGAATTGCCCGAGCAATAATTGAAGAAAGGAAAAGAATTGAGACTACATCCGACTTAAAAAGAGTTATCATTCAGGCAGTAAAAAGAGAGGATAAGAAAAAATTAGCTCGGGTATTCCAAGCGCTACGAATCGCAGTTAATTCGGAGTTGGAGAACTTAGAAAGAGGGGTAACAAAAGCGATTCCTCTTTTAATTACGGGAGGGAGGATTGTGCTTATCACTTACCATTCTTTGGAAGACCGGATTGTAAAGAGAATCTTAAAAGAAAAGAAAGCCAAAAAAGAAATTCTCGTTCTCACTCCCAAGCCGCTGAGACCGACTCCGGCGGAAATTACGGAGAATCCATCCGCGCGGAGCGCCAAACTCCGGGCAGCGGAAAGATTACCCCTATGAAACGAGTAATCATCTTCTTTGGATTATTAGGAGCTGGGTTTTTCTACCTTTTTCTCGCTCTTATCAACCTCCGTCTGGAATCGGAAAATAATCAATTGCGCGAGAAAAAAATTCTCCTCGAGCGAGACCGAAAACTAATCATGTTAGAAATCTCCCAGCGCTCCTCGGTTAAAAACTTAGAACTGGCTTATCTGCCCTTTGGTGATTCGTTAAAGGACTTGCCCAATTTTTCAACCACCCAAGAGTTCGGGAACCGTTTGTTTAGTTTCTCAGGGAAAAAGATTCTATCGGTAATCAAGGAGAAAGAAACAAAATCAAGTTGGGGGTGGAATGAAACTTTCCCTTTTGTTTCTGTCTCGCAGAAGAATCGTTGATGCTCAGGTAATCATTCAGGTTTCGCCCGAAGAAAAGGACTTCGTCCCTGCGGGGCAGTCGGAGAAAAGATAATGATGGAAATTAAAGGGAGATTAGTTTGGATTTTTTACCTTTTTTTCTCTTGCTTTCTCTTTTTAATTTTTAATCTCTTTCATTTACAGATTACTCAAGGAAGAAAATATCGGGAGTTATCAGATAGAATATACCACCAACGAAAAGAAAAGTTATTGGCAGAGAGGGGAGCAATTTGGGATAGGAAAGGAACACTCCTCGCCTTTTCCGAAATCAGTAGTTTCCTTTGGGTCGATTGGAAGAATTTAAGAAGAGAAGGGGAGAAGCGGGTTGAAAGTCTCATTGACCAATACCTTCCCCAAATTGGGGAGAGTCTGGGAAATAATAAAGAAACCTCATGGAGAAGGTCTTTTCCTCCAATGAAGTATGAGTTGGGTAAGAATTTCGCCCAAGTGTTACGAAAAGAAAATCTTTCTCATATTATGAGGGTGGATAATGATTTTCGGCGTCATTATTCTTTTCCCTTTTTTACTAATATTCTGGGAGCATTTTCCGAAACTGAGAAGAAAGGTCTGTGGGGATTAGAAGCGGTGTGGGATAGATTTCTTAGGGGGCGAGACGGCTTTATTATCTACCAAAAGGATGCTTGGGGTCGAACTTTTCCTTACCCCTTCTATCCCCGAGCCGAGCCAGAGGGAGGGTGTGATATTTACCTAACTCTTGATAAAGATATTATGGAAATATCTTTTGAAGAATTAAAAAAAGGTGTAGAGGAGTTTAAGGCGAAGAAAGGCTCGGTTCTCGTTCTATCATGCGAAACCGGGGAAGTCCTGGCAATGGTGGATTATCCGCTTGTCGATGCGGAAGCTCGTTTTTTACGTCCTTACTCCCTTCTCTGGGAGTTTGAACCGGGTTCGGTTTTTAAATTTCTCATCGCCGCACTGGCTTTGGAATCAAAAGATTGTGACAGTTTTTTAATGCGAAAATATGATGTCTCCACTGGAGAGATTAAAATTGGGAAAGAAACAATTAGAGAATACCATAATAAAAAATTGGGGGTGCTTACTTTTTCAGATATATTTGCCTTTTCTTCTAATTGTGGGGTCGCCTTACTCACATCGCAATTACCTCTTCAGGATTATTACTCTCTCTTATTAAATTTTGGCTTCGGCTGTCTGACGGGAATTGAGTTGGAAGAAAGGCGAGGTTATATCCCAGCCTTAGAATTATTAAAAAAGGGTAGAAAGTGTTCCCCTCACCTCTATGCCTGTAATTCCTTCGGTCAGGGCTTGCGCGTAACTTTAATCCAATTGGCTTGCGCCTATTTAGCAATTGCCAATGATGGGCTTTTGCTCCGCCCGTACGTAATTAAAGAGGTAAAAAGGGGTGCAGATACTGTGCTTTTGAAAAATAGGCTGGTTGTCCGCCGGGTGATTTCGGAAAAAACGGCAAAATACCTAAAAGAGATTCTCGCTTCCGTTTGTGAGAAAGGGACGGGAAGGAATGCAAAGATTGAAGGCGTAAGTGTTTGTGGGAAAACGGGGACCGGAGAAAAGCCGTATTCCCAAGGTCGTGGTTATTCGGAGAAAGCTGTTACTACTTTTATTGGTTTTTTCCCCAAAGAGCGGCCAAAATATCTGGTGGCGGTAATGCTTGATGAGCCGATAGGACCGGCCGCAGAGAATTCGGCAGTTCTTTTTAGACGGATTGGGGAAAAGATTTTGTTTTTCTCTTCCCTTGCTGGATTTTGAGATGAAATTGGCTGATTTGTTGAAAGAGAAAAAAGGGATTAAAGTTTTTGGTTCCACCGATGTTTCGGTCAGGGGGGTGACAGCGGATTCCCGAGAGGTCGCTCCGGGTTATGTTTTTTTTGCCTATCCGGGACAAAAGGTTAATGGTCGGAGTTTTATATCGGAGGCGATAAAAAAAGGGGCAAAAGTAATAGTGACCGATTCCTGTCCGGAAAAATTGCTTCCCAATGTTAGTTACTGTATTACCCCGGAAGTAAAAAAGACCCTGGCAATTTTCACAAAGACCTTCTACAACAAGATTGATGAAAAGATGAAGATTATTGGTATTACCGGAACCCAAGGGAAAACAACAGTGGCATATTTGCTGCGGCATATCTTATTAACTGCTGGATATGATTCAGGGTTGATTTCAACGATTAAATACTACGACGGAAAGGATTGGATGAGGGCAGAAAACACCACTCCAGAAATTTATAAAATATTCTCGATTTTAGCCGGGTTATACGAAAAGGGAATCGACTACTGCGTAATGGAGGTTTCCTCCCATGCACTTTCCTTAGAAAGAGTTTTTGGTTTGAATTTTGCTGCTGCTGGTTTTACCAATCTTTCCGCAGAACACCTTGATTTTCATAAAAATTTGGAGGATTATAAGTTAGCAAAGATGAAACTTTTTCAAAATCTTACCGAAGAGAGTTTTGCCGTTTATAATTTAGATGACCCGATGGGAGTGGAAATTGAGCGGACGACGAAAGCAAAGAAGATTTCGTATGCGATAAAGAGTATGGGTTCAATTAGAGGGAAAGTCGGAAAAATTACATTGAGTGGGATGGAGTTTTACCTTAACACCGAAGATGGGGAAAGAAGAGGAAGAACCTTTCTCCTCGGGGAAATGAATTTATACAATATTCTTTGTGCTTATGGTCTTTCGCGGACATTAGGAATAAAGGGGGAGTTAATTATGAAAGGGATTGAAACATTCCGGGGAGTAAAGGGGCGATTAGAAAGAGTAGAAAATGACCGAGGATTTGAGGTGTTTATTGATTATGCCCACACTCCAAAGGCATTAGAAAATCTTCTCCAGACTGTGAAACCTTTGGCAAAGAGAGTAATATTAGTATTTGGTTGCGGTGGGGACCGAGATAGAACAAAACGTCCCGTTATGGGGAAGATTGCTACGGAACTTGCTGATTGGGTCATAATTACCTCCGATAACCCCCGTTCGGAAAATCCAGAAGAGATAATAGAGGAAATAATTAAAGGGATAGAGAGGAACAATTACGAAAAGGTTTTAAATCGGCGCGAAGCGATAAAGCGAGCGATTCATTTAGCGAAACGCGGTGATGCGGTAATTATCGCTGGGAAGGGGCATGAGGAATACCAAATCATTGGTAACCAACAGGTTAAATTTTCTGACCGAAAAGAAGCAGAACTTGCTTTAAGGGGAAAATAAAATGCTCTATCTTCTTCTCGCCCCCTTACGTCGATACTGGATTATCTTTAATCTCTTTCGGTATATCACATTTCGTTCCTTTCTGGCTGGGGCAACTGCGATAATACTGGTTTTAAGCCTCTACCGCCTTTTTGCCGAGTTTCTCAAAAGATTTGGAATTGGTCAAAAGGTGCGAGAGGATGTGTTACCGCACCACCGGAACAAAACGGGTATTCCAACAATGGGTGGTATTCTAATAAATCTCGCCATCTTGTTCTCACTTTTCCTCTTTGCCGATTTGAGTAATCGCTATATCCAACTTTCTCTTCTTATCCTTTTTTGGTTAGGGGCTTTGGGTTTTTTTGATGATTTTATTAAAGTAAAAAGAAATAAGCCAAGCGGATTAAGAAAGCGGACGAAATTTTTCTTCCAATTCCTTCTTGCTTTAATCGTTGCCCTTATCCTCTACTTCTTCCCAACGGCTGGACCATTAAGGTCCAAAACGAATTTTCTTCTCTTTAAGAATATTGTTATCGATTTTGGTATATTTTACATCCCCTTTGTTATGCTCTTTTTAGTAGGGATTACTAATGCGGTGAATTTCGCTGATGGATTAGATGGTCTCTCTTCGGGATTGTGCGGAATAACAGCTGGAGTTTATGCGATTCTCGGTTATATCACTGGTCACAGTAAGATGGCTGGTTACCTTAATCTCCTTCATATTCCAGACGCCGGTGAGGTATCGGTTGTTGCCCTATCGATTGTGGGTGCGGTTTTGGGTTTTCTTTGGTTTAATTCCTATCCCGCTGAGATTTTTATGGGCGATACGGGAAGTTTACCACTCGGTGGCCTTCTGGGGTTTTTAGCCATTGCCGCTAAGCAAGAGATACTTTTTCTCTTGGCGGGTGGCGTTTTCCTTTTAGAGATTGGAAGTGTGGTATTACAAGTGATCTATTTCCGCTTAACGAAAGGTAAAAGGATTTTCTTAATGACTCCTTTACACCATCATTTTGAAAAGAAAAATTGGCCGGAGCCGAAAATCGTTCAACGTTTTTACATAATTGCTATTCTTCTCGGTTTTTTGGCTTTAGCTACTTTGAAGATAAGATGAAAGAAAAAAGAAACTTTTTAATTTTGGGTTTAGGACGAGCCACTACGCCAATTGTGAAATTTTTATTAAAAAGAGGGGAAATGGTTTTTGGCTATGATTTGATTGAAGAGAAGAAAAATCAATTCTCTTCCAGCCCTAATTTCACTTTTATCTCATCAGAGATGATTTCCCAGTTGCCTCGTCCCATCGTCGCAATTGTTAGTCCAGGGATTGCCGAGAACAACCCCTTGGTCCTTTCTGCTCAAGAGATTGGCGAGGTAGTTTCTGATGTGGAATTTATCTATCAGGTTGTGCGGGAAGAGAGGAGACCCATGATTGTGGCAATTACGGGAACTAATGGGAAGTCTACTACTACAGCGCTCCTCGGTTCAATTCTAAAAATGGCTAAAAGAAAGGTTTTCTTCGGGGGGAACCTGGCACCGGGAAAGCCAGCAGGTTGTTGTCTCTTTGGAAAGGATGAGATACTGGTGTTTGAAGTTTCTTCTTTTCAGTTGGAAAAGATTAAGGAATTTAGACCAAGGGTGGCTATCCTTCTTAATATCCAAAAGGACCATTTAGACCGGTATTTGAGTTGGGAAGATTACTTTGGCGCAAAGAGAAATATCTTCCGAAATCAGACGGAGGATGATATTGCTATTCTTAACTACGATGACCCTGGCTCAAGGATGATGGCTAAGGAGATAAGGTCAAAAATCTTCTGGTTTTCTTCAAAAAGGAAGAAATTTCCCGGAATATATTGGCAAAATGGGAAGGGTTTGATTTCTCTTTCGGGTAAGAGGGAGATGACGTTGCGTCTTCCGCAAAAGGAATGGCTAAATTTAGAAAATATTCTGGCAGTGAGTTTGGCTGCCTCTCTCCTCGGCATTACCGAGAAAGAGATAATAAATGGGATAAAAAATTTTTCTGGACTTCCTCATCGTATGGAGTTTGTTCGGAAGGTTCGGGGGGTCTCGTTTGTTAATAATTCTATGGCCACAAATCCTTCTGCCTTTGCCTCCTCCCTAAATTCATTCTCCCGGCCGGTAATTCTTATCGCCGGAGGGAAAAATAAGGGTTTTTCTCTTAAGGAGTATTTGAAACCGATAGAGGAGCGGAGCAAATTTCTCATTCTCATTGGGGAAGTAAAAGAGAAACTTTATCAATCTTTGCCGAGTGCCGTTCGGAAAAGAACGTATCTTGCGAATTCTTTAAGAGAGGCAGTTAAAGAGGCATTTTTAAGAGCGCGAAGGAACGATATCGTGCTTTTTTCACCCGGTTTTTCCAGTTTCGATATGTTTCGGGATTTTATTGACCGGGGGAATTCTTTTAAAAAAATGGTTCGTTCTCTATGAAACCGAAGATTGATTTAATTTATCTCCAGGCGGTTATCCTTCTTTTGATTTTTGGCATCTTATCGCTTTACTCCACTACTTTTTACGAGAGAATACTCTCCCTACCCAATCCCCAAGGTGATTATTTTAAAAAGACACTAACATGGGTTGGAATCGGTTTATTGGTTTTGTTTCTTTCGATTATCTTTCCTACCTCCTTTTACCGGTCTCAGTTTCGACTCTTAGGTATATTTAAATTTCCCTTCACGGGTAGCTTCCTTTTGTGGATTATCTTTTTCAGTTGTCTCTTATTTAATGTCTCCCGAGTTTTGATTACGAAACAAGTGGCAAGAAGTACAGGTTTTTTTCAACCGCAAGAGTTTTTTAAATATGCCCATCTTTTTCTTTTGGCTAATTTAGCAGAGAAAGGAAAGAACGATTGGCGAATAATTGTTCTCTCACTTCTTGCCACATTGGCTCTATTCTTCCAGAGGGCAGTGGGGACAGCCGTTATCTTCTTTTTCTCCTGCCTTTTTATCTTCTTTATCATTCGGATGCGAATAACTTATATCCTACTTTATACGTTCATTATTGGTATTTCAATTGCCATCGGAATTTGGAAAATCCGTTATGCTCGGGAAAGATTTGAGCAATTCTGGGAGCGGAAAGAGAAAAGGAAAGATTTGATGCGAATTGATTGGCGAAATCTGACGCATCAGGAGAATGCTCGGATTGCTATTGCTTCGGGAGGCTGGTTCGGTCGGGGATTAGGTCGAGGGTTACAAAAATTTGGTTTTTTAGTCTTAGTTCACACGGATTTTCTATTTGCCAATATCTGCGAAGAGATGGGATTTGTTGGAGCAATGCTTATCCTTTCGCTCTTCTTCATTCTCTTCTGGCGCGGTCTACTGATTGCCAGTGCCGCGAGATCAGGCTTTGAATTTACGGTGGCCAGTGGTGTTTCAATAATCCTTTGTCTATATCTTTTCGTTCATGTTCTGGTTGGATTGGATATTCTTCCCTGCACTGGTCAACCCCTGCCTTTTCTTTCCTATGGAGGTTCGGCACTCATTTCTAATCTCTGGGCAGCAGGAACAGTTTTAAATATCTCTTATAGTGAGCGGAGATAGAATGACGCAACCGGAAAAGCCGATTTTTATTGTAAGCGCCGGAACCGGTGGTCATATCTTTCCGGGGATCGCTTTGGCGGAGGAGGCTAAAAAAAGGGGGAAAATGGTTTTCTTTCTGGGAAGAAGGGGTGGAATGGAAGAGAAGATAATAAAGGGATTTGGTTTTCCATTTTGGGGATACCACTTCTTCAAAAAACTAATTTCCTTTGGCCTTCTCCTCAGTATTATCCAGTGCCTCTCTTTTCTCTGGCGGGAGAAACCGAGAATGGTAATAGCCTGTGGTAGTTATGCCTCTCTTCCGCCAATTTTAGCCACCCTTATTCTTGGTTTTCCTCTTTATCTTATGGAGCAAAATATAATTCCCGGTAAAATAATAAAACTTTTCAGCCCTTTTGCTCGATGCACCTTCTTTGGATTCCCCCCGGCGGGAAGATTTAAGGGGAAATGGATTTGGACCGGGAATCCAATTCGAAGGATAATAAAGGAGATAAGAGAGAAAAGGGAGGAAAATATTCTCGTTTTGGGGGGAAGTCAAGGTGCTCGTTTTCTCTCCCTCTTTTTTAAAAAACTGGCTCTTGAACTGCCGAACGAGAAGTTTTTAATCCAGGTAAGAGAAGAGGACTTAGAAAAGGTAGCAGGTGAGAGACCAACAAATTGCTCCTTTTTTATTTTCACTCCGGATGTGGGGGAGATTTTTTCCAAAGTAAAATTAGTTATCAGCCGAGCAGGTGGTTCGACCATTTCCGAAATTCTTTACCTCGGTTTGCCCGCAATCTTGATTCCTTATCCTTATGCCACCCAGAATCATCAAGAAGCGAATGCCCGGTTTTTAGCTCGAAGAGGTGGCGCAGTAATGATAAAAGAAAGCTCACTGATTAATAATCCGGAAAAGGTTAAAGAAATTATCAAATCCCTCCTTTCGGATGAAAAAAGGAGAAATGAGATGGGAGAAAAAGCAAAGACTTTGGCCCGGGATGGAGCAGAATTAATTTTATCTTGGTTAGAATTGGGGAGGAGATATGAAAGAGATAACCACAAAGAATATCCGCGTGATTTGGAAGAGATTACAACCGGGTGATTATTTCAAGTATTCCCCCAACTTCTTGTGGACGGATATTGAATCTCGAGCCCGGGAATTTAACCTGGAAGTAAAAAATGCCGGTGGTTTTATCGGTATTGTCATTAAAAGGATTGAACGAAAAAAGAAGAAAGAAGAGATAAAATGCTTTCCCAGTTAAGAAGGTTTCATTTTACCGGGATCGGCGGTGCCGGGATGTCAGGTTTGGCTTTGATTCTTAAGAATTCTGGTTTTGAGGTTACGGGTTCGGACTTGCAAAGAAGCGAAACTACGATTAGTTTGGAAAAAGAGGGGATAAAGATCTTTTACGACCATAAAGAGGAGAATATTGGTGACTGTCAAGTTTTGGTTTATTCCTCGGCCTGCGCTTCTGATAATCCGGAGATTGTCGCAGCCCGCCGGAGCGGAAGGATTGTTCTAAGAAGAGCGGAGATGCTTCAGGAACTTACCCGGATGCGCTTTTCCATTGCGGTGGCGGGTAGTCACGGCAAAACGACCGTTACCTCTTTAATTGCTTTCCTTTTGGAAAAGGCGGGTCTTGACCCAACCGTGGTGATTGGAGGACGGATCAAAGGGTGGGAAAGCGGGGGAAAGTTAGGTAAATCTAACATTTTGGTTTGCGAGGCGGATGAATCCGATAAATCTTTCCTCTTCCTGACCCCTCATATCGCCTGCATTACAAATATTGATCGGGAACACCTTGACTATTATGGCCACTCTTTCCGTGCTCTGCGCAACGGATTTCACTCATTTCTTCTTTCGGTTCCACTAATTAATGGGGCTTGTGTCCTTTGTGAAGAAGACCAGGTAGTGAGAGCGTTAGCAAAGGTAATAAAGCGTCAGGTTTTAATTTATGGATTAGAAAAATCAAGAAAAAGAACCCAAGAACGAGAAACTCAGAGTTCCTTGCGCGCCCGAAATGTGAAACTCTATCCCTTCCGGGGGGAATACGAATTGATAAAAGACGGAGAGATTATGGGGCGAATCGAGATTTCTCTTCCCGGACTCCATAATGTTTTGAATTCCCTGGCTGCCTGTGCGGTTGCCTTTCTTCTGGATGTTCCCTTCTCGATCATCCAAGAGGGATTAAAAGCATTTTCCGGTGTGGAGCGCCGTTTGGAATTTAAGGGGGAAAAGAGGGGAATCAAAATCTACGACGACTATGCCCATCACCCCACAGAAATTAAAGCCACCCTTACCGCCTTAAGAAATGCTTACCCCGAAAGGAGAATAGTGGGAATATTTCAACCCCACCGCTATACTCGAACCGCTTACCTCTATAAGGAATTTGGTCGGGCTTTCTCTTTAATTGACCTCTTGATTCTCACGGAAATCTATCCGGCTTCAGAAAAACCGATACCTGGGGTTTCCGCTGAGTTAATCTATCGGGAGGCAAAGGAGGAGAAAGGAGAAAATGTGATTTTTATTCCCGACAAGGAAAAAATAGCACGAGACCTTCTCTCCCTTCTCAGAGAGGGGGATGTTCTCATCACCCTGGGAGCAGGAAATATATGGCAAGTGGGATTGGAGATTTTAGAACGACTATAGAAAGATTGGTGGGGATGGTAAAAGAATTCTTCCCTCTGGCAAAATTGACGACGGTTAAGGTCGGTGGGAAGGCACGTTTCTTCACAGAAGTTGGAGACGAAGAGACCTTAAAGAATCTGATAAAGGAATTGAAGAAAAGAGAAATAGAATATTTTATTCTGGGGAATGGGTCGAATGTTTTATTTTCGGAAAACACTTTCCCAGGATTGATTATTAAATTGGGGAAGGGATTTTCGTATGTGCGAGGAGGTGAGACCAACTGCCTCGCAGGGACGCTCTGCGGAGCAGGGACGAAGTCCAAGTCCTTTGATTACCTTGAAGTTGGAGCTGGAACTCCTCTGGGAACTCTTGTTCGAGAGTGTTTTGATAGAGAGTTAACGGGCACAGAATTCCTCTGGGGAATTCCGGGAACGGTCGGTGGTGCGATAGTTACTAATGCTGGAGCGTTTGGCTCCTCCTTTTCTGATATCTTAGAGAGAGTCCGAATTATTACTGATGATGGCGCGGTAAAGGAGTTGTCTAAGAAGGAAATCCAGTTTGGTTATCGGGAATGCACAATTAATCCCCCCTCTCACTCGCCCCTTTATCAAAAGAGAATTTCCGGCATCGTCCTCGCAGCAGTTCTCAGATTAGAAAGAGGCGCGAAGAGATTAACGGAAAAGAAGATAGCGAAATTTTTGCGATACCGAAAGAAGACCCAACCAACCGGACCATCCTTTGGGTGTTGTTTTAAGAATCCGCCGGGGATTTCCGCCGGGAAGTTAATTGATCTGGCCGGCTTAAAAGGTCGGCGGGTTGGCGGGGCTTATATTTCTAAGAAGCACGCTAATTTTCTCTTAAATGATGGCTCAGCAAGGTTTACTGATTTTTACCAATTGATAGAACTGATTAAATTTTACGTTGAGAAAAGAAGTGGCATCCTCTTAGAAGAGGAGGTGAGAATTGTTTACTAAGCAAAAGGAGGTCTTATGGCAAAAATCGATCGGGTCGGAGTGATTGATATTGGCTTCACCAAGATAAGAACTCTCGTTGCCGAAGAAGAGGTGCCCGGGCAGATTCGCATCATCGGTTTCTCGGAAGAAAAACCAAACGGATTTAAAAACGGCATTATTGTTCATCTGGAAGAAGCCTTATCGACCATGCGGGATGGTATCGAAAAGATAGAACGAATTGGCATCAAGTTCAAGAAACTTCCAATTTATGTTGGTATCCAGGGGAATTATTTGAAATATACCCGAACCCATACGGACATTCGTCGGAAGAACCAGCGAGAAAAAATTTCGGAAGCAGAGATAAAACAGGTAAAGAAGGAGGCACAGAGTATGAAGCCGCCTCCGGATGAACGTTTCCTCCATTTAGTGCCCCTTTCCTATTCCCTGGATGATATGAAGGGTATCCAAAATCCTAAGAATTTCCGCGATTGCCATCGCTTAGGAATTGAAGGATTAATCATTCATTATAAATCTTTAGTTCTGTCTAATTTAGAGCAATTGTTAGATAAGTTGGCGATTAAGAACTGGCGGTTTGTTTTTCAACCATTAGCCGCGGGATTACTGGTTGCCGAACCAGAAGAGAGGAATTTAGGATTCGCCTTGGTCGACCTCGGGGGCTGGACCGTATTAAGCATTTATAAAGATGGCGAACTCCAACATTTTTCCGTTGTGGAGATGGGGGGAGAGCAGTTGACCAACGATTTAAGTATCGGTTTAAGGATACCTAAGGATTTCGCCGAAGAGGTGAAGGAGAAATACGGGTCAATAAAATCTTTCCTTGAGAATAAAGAGGAAATGGTTCCTCTCCCAACCACTGCCTCGGAGGAAAAATACTGTCCGCGGCGAGTTATCGCCGAGATAATGGAACTCCGACTGGAGGAGATACTTCTCGCCTGTCGAGAAGAGATTGATAATCAAGGCTATACCCATAATCTACTTTCGGGAGTCATTCTCATTGGTGGCGGGGCGAAAATTCCCGGAATCGAAACCTTTGCCTCCCAGATTCTTGCTCTTCCGGTCCGGATTGGAATTCCCCGAGGAATGCCTGAAGAATTTAGCCAGCCCAACTTAGCCAGCACCCTCGGTTTAGTCCGGTTTGCTTTTTCCCGCCAGTATGAAAAGTATTCTCTGGTGGAAGAGGAAGGTTTCCTCCCAAACATCATCTTAAAAGCCAGGCAAGGTTTTGAGAAGTTTTTTCATATTGCTCATGAAGAGTAAATTGAGGAGGAAAGATGAATAATGTTTCGGAAAGGGCAGCAAGAAAAATCGGTATCTTAGGCGTTGGTAGTGGCGGCGGAAATATAATTAACCATATGATTGAAGATGGGATAAAAGGGGTGGATTTTTATGCGATAAACACTGACCGCCAGATGCTAAACCTCTCTCTGGCACCAAATAAAATCCAAATTGGCGCTTCTTTGACCGGCGGATTTGGTTCTGGTGATGACCCGGAAATCGGTCGGAAGGCTTGTGAGGAATCGGAGGCGGAATTAAAAGAGATTGCGACGGGAATTGACCTCGCTTTCCTTGTCGCCTGTTTGGGGGGCGGAACGGGCACGGGCGCTTCACCCCTCATTGCCAAAATCTTAAAAGAGTGTGGAGCACTGGTGGTAGCGATTGTCACAAAGCCGTTTAAGCACGAAGGGGAATTCCGGATGCGCCGGGCGCTAAAAGCACTGGCGACACTCCGCTCCAATATTGACGCTCGAATGGTTTTAAGCAACGATAAAATCGTTGAGCATTTTGGCGACCACCTTTTCTTTACCGCCTTTCGGAATATTGACAGTTTGATCGGGGAGGCGGTAAAGGGCGTGATTGATATGCTCAATCGGTCCCAGATGGGAAATATCGATTTTGCTGACTTTCGTTCCGTTTTAGCCGAGCGGGGTTTAAGTGGAGTGAGTGTCGGAATTGGCTGGGGAGAAAATCGGGCAAAGGAAGCAGCGGAAAATGCCTTGAATTCCCCATTCTTTGAGCTGGGAGATTTGCGGAGTTGCCGAAAGATGTTGATTAATGTGACGGGTGATGAGCGAATGACAATGAAAGAGGTCCAGATTGCCTGTCAGACAATTACCGAAAATGTTTCCGAGAAAACCCTGATCCGGTGCGGCTACGGTAAGGATAAGGGATTGAAGGGGAGGATAAAGGTTACGATTGTTGCCAGTGGGATGGAGGAGAAGTTAGAAAATTATCTCGATTACGATGGGATAATAAGGGATTTGAGAAATGTGATGCCAATTTATCGGGAAGGGAGAATTGACCTGAAAAATCGGGAAATCCCCACGTTTTTACGGGTTCGTCAGAAGGTTGATTAATAGGCTCTAATATACCGATTTCCGGGAAGTTGCTTGACAATTCCCATTATTTCCAGATGGAAAAGTTGGATGAGAACCTCGGAGACCGGTTTTTCTAATCTCTCAACAATTTCGTCAACATAAAGGGGTGCCTCAGAAATTAGGGCTAAGACCTTCTCTTCCTCCGCGGAGAGTTCAAGTTTCCTCCCTTCTTTTTTGCTTGGAATAATCTTTAGGTTCTCTAAGATTTCGGCAGGCGAAGTCACCATCGTCGCCCCATCCTTTATGAGGCGGTTAGTTCCTTCCGATCTCTTAGAGGTAATTGGTCCGGGAATTGCAAAGACTTCTTTCCCCTGTTCGGAAGCCCACCAGGCGGTGATTAAAACGCCGCTCTTTTCCGGTGCTTCTACCGCTAAGACCGCAAGGGCAAGACCAGAAATTATCCGATTTCTTCGGGGGAAGTTGAAGCGGTCGGGTGGCGTCCCGAGATTGAATTCGGAGATGATTGCGCCACGTTCGACAATTTTCTCCCGGAGATTCTTATTCTCCACTGGATAAGGAATATCAATTCCACAACCGAGAACCGCAATGGTTCGACCTCCAGCCGCTAAGGCTCCTTGGTGCGCCAGGGTATCAATCCCCCGTGCCAGACCACTGATGATTGTCAGTCCATTTTCTGCCAATTCAAAAGAAAATCTTTCCGCCACATCCCTTCCATAAACGGACGGATTCCTCGTGCCAACAATCGCAATGCTTTTCTCATCCTCCTTCTTTATTTCGCCCTGGAGAAAGAGGACCGGGGGAAAGAATTTTATGTTCAACAATCCCTGGGGGTATTCCTCATCTAAAAAGGAGATGATTTTTACCTTTAGTTCCTGAGCCCTCTTTATTTTCTCCTGGCAGTCTTTTATCTTAAACCTTAAGATATTAGAAATCGTCTCCTCATCTATCCCATCAATTGTTGCCAGTTCCTCTCTCTTCGCCTTAAAGATTTTCTCGGGGTCGCGGAAATGGGTAAGAAGATTTTTAACCTTTCTCGGCGTAATCTTCGGGAGATCAAGGAGGGCAATGAAGAAGGGGTTTATTTCCATAAGTAATTATCCCGAAGATTTGAGCAAATCCATTAGATAGGAGGCCAACTCATTAATGCCATCTCCTTTTAGAGCCGAGATGAAAAAAGTGGGAAGGGGAAGAGAAAAGGAAGGGACGCTCTGGGGAGGAAGGAGATCAATCTTATTAAAGGCTAAAACTTGCTTCTTCCTTAGAATCTCTTCGTTAAAACTGGCAATTTCTTCTCGCAACACTTCAAAATCTCTTATTGGGTCCAAAGCGGTGATGTCAACTAAATAGAGGAGGAGGCGAGTCCGCTCAATGTGCCGAAGGAAACGGAGTCCCAATCCTTTTCCTTTATGGGCATCTTTGATTATTCCCGGCATATCCGCAACCGTGATTATTATATCGTCTCCCCTTAATACTCCGAGGTTTGGGGTTAAGGTGGTAAAAGGATAGGGGGCAATTTTGGGGCGGGCTTTTGTCAAACGGGAAAGAAGGGTTGACTTTCCGGCATTGGGCAGACCGACGATACCGATGTCCGCCAGAAGTCGCAGGATAATCTTTATTTCTCTTTCCTCTCCTTTCTCTCCTTTCTCCCGGATTCTTGGGGCTTGATTGGTTGGACTCTTAAAATGGGTATTACCGCGCCCACCTTTTCCACCCTTTGCCACCAAAAGTGTCTCCTTATCCTTTAAGATTGAACCGAGATATTCATTGGTCAGGAAATCATAGACATCGCTACCCAAGGGAACCGGGATATAGAGGTCCTTTCCTTTTTTGCCGTGACAATTCTTACCTTTACCGTGTTCACCTTTTCCCGCCTTAAAAGTCCTTGGATAAGTTAAATCCGCCAAGGAATGGATTTGGGCATTGCCGATAAGATAACAGGAGCCACCGTCGCCGCCATCGCCACCATCTGGTCCACCTTTTGGTATGAATCTTTCCCGGCGGAAGGAGATACAACCATCACCTCCCTTTCCGGCAATTACTTTGATTACCGCCTCGTCAACAAATTTCATTCTTTCTCGGGCTTCGGGAATTTTTTTCGGAGTGCTTCGGCTACTGGCTGGGGGACAAAGTTCTTGACACAGCCGCCCATTTTGGCAATCTCTTTCACCAAACTGGCCGAGAGGAAGATGAATTCCTGAGAAGGGAGCAAAAATATGGTTTCAATCTCCGGGGCGATCTTCCGATTGGTGAGTGCCATCTGGAATTCGTAATCAAAATCGGCAACCGCCCTTATCCCCCGAATTATAGCAATCGCCTTCTTCTCGCGGACGAAATCAACCAATAAAGAGGAGAAGGGATAGACTTCAACATTATCCCAATCCTTTACCACTTCCTTCACCAGGTCAACCCTTTCTTTGAGCGAAAAGAGCGGTCTCTTTTCCTCCCGTTCCGCTACGCCAATGATTACGAGATCAAATAATTGCCGAGCCCGTCTTATGATATCAAGATGGCCATTGGTGATTGGGTCAAAACTTCCCGGATAGACTACCCTTTTCATTTCCTCTCCTTTTTTAAGAAGGTGATTTCGGTTTCACCATACACCTTATTTTTTGCGATTTTCAATGCGAGTGGTAATTTCATCTCTTCCTTTTTGTGGTGTTCGGCAACGATTATTCCCTCATCCGTCAGAAGGTCAAGTCGGACAATATTTTCAATCACCCTTTCAACGATTCCCTGACAGTAAGGTGGGTCTAAAAAGATTAGGTCAAACTTCTCTCCCTTCAGGCTCGGAAGGGCTTTGAAGACATCTCTCCTTATCGGCTGACAACCCTTTAACCCTTTAATGTTTTCTAAGAGACAGGAGAAGTTTCTTTTGTCCGACTCAACAAAATAAACTTCCTGAGCGCCCCGGGATAAGGCTTCAATGCCCATAGCTCCGGGACCGGAAAAGAGGTCTAATACCCTGCTTCCTTTCACCTTTTCTCCCAGGGCGGAGAAGATTGCCAGTTTGACCATCCTTTCGGTTGGTCGGATTTTCCCTTTTGGGTATTTCAACCTCTTGCCTTTTAATTCGCCACCCGTGATAAACATCTTATAAAATAAGAGAAGAAAAATATAAGTCAATACCAGGAGATTTTTAAAGGCAGGATTTCTTATTCTTCCCCTTAAATCACTCAGTTTTTCCTCGCTTTCTCCGTTATCTATATGTGAGAGGTATTTATGGTGAAGACTGGTTTAATGCTTATCCTTTTCTTCGGCTCAAAGTTTTCCTTTTCCTCCTTTGGCAACTTAACTTAAAAAGAAGGGAAAAAAGGCATTTCTTCTGGAGGTGATTAGGGAGCAGAAAAAATCTTAGATAGGACCTTGGAGGAAGTTCCGGGTAGGAAAAAGAGAGTTGAGGGGGATGGTCTCTTTTTAAAATGCCATAGGGGATATCCCCCAGAAGCGTCTGGGAATGGGCATCGGGATATACCAAAAAAGATAAGGAGACACTTTTTCCCTCCTTTTCTCTGGCGAAAAATTTTTAATAATTGCGATATATTTCGCCTCTTCGAATCCGAAGTTAGCCCGGTAATCTTCCTCTTTTCTCATTTAACTTATGGTAAGAAAGATGAGTCGGGTTAAGGGTCAGTAGTTTCCGGGATTATCAAGGCGTCCGGGGTTGTAATTCTATATTTTTCAAGAGGAGATATTGGATAAGAAGGAGACCCTAACTGAGGCACTCCCCAATGGTACAAATACCGGAAGATAAAAAATCACACCGCCTTTTGGCTGGGGATAGATATTTAGCGATGCATCGGGCATAAGGCGAGGAATTTAGCGGTTTATGTGCCGGAATATTTGAAGGATGAGGTTTTAGAGACTTTCGGCGATTGTCTATACGAAAGGAGGTTGAGCAATGGCGGTTTTAGTGATTATTTGACAGAGACGTAATGCTTACATATAAAGAAGAGAATTTCTACAAATCTCGGGAGACCACCGCCCGCCAATTTCAAATGCCCTTTTACCCTTGGAAGGATTGCCATATTCTTTTGGCCAAAGGCATCGCTTTCTGATGTTATCTTCTATTCCGGAACTCCAATTTCTTGCCCGGACTTTCTTCTTGCGAAACCTTCTGATATAAAAAGAAGAGTTTTTCGGCAACGGATTGCCAGAGAAAATGCCTTTTTATGTGTTCCCTTAAATCGTCGGTTTTTCTCTTATTTAAGGCGGTAATTATCCCTTGCTCAATGCTCTTTTCCGAATAGGGGTTAACATAGGTGGCATAATCTTTATAATATTCCTCGGTCCCGCCGTATCTGGTAATGACAATCTTCGCTCCGGCTAATCCCGCCTCTAAGGCAGAAAGACCCGGAGTTTCATATAAAGAAGGAAGGACGAAGACCGAAGATGCCGCATAAGCGGATTCTAATAAAGGAGAGGAATGGGGAAGATGGTCAATGATTTTTATCCAGGGAGAATCTTCGACGATTGCCAGGCATTTCTTTCCGTATTCGGTCTGGATAACCTTACCAATCAAAACCGCCGGATATCTTAATCTTCTGAGAACCTTTAAGAGCCGGAGGAGATTCTTTCTCCCCCAACCGATATGACCGGTATAAAGGATGAAGTCTTTTAATTTGTAGGTTTGGGAGAAGAGGTCGGGTTGGGCATAGTAGAATCTCTCTTCCACACCATTGGGGATGACCGTAATCCTCTCGCCTTTTATCCCCAAGCCTCTGACTAAAAGTTCTTTCTCCTTCTCGGTATTTGGGGCGACCCAATCGGAGAGGAGGCATAACTCTTTCACATAGGTGTGTTCGGTCCAGATACCAAAGAATCGTCGGAGAAAGAAGACCGGAGCGGTCAAAAGGCGAAGGGAGAATGGGGAGTGCCGGGAATAGAAGATTGGGGAGAGGATAAATCGCAAGCCCAAACCTTTTAACACCCGAGCGAGATGATAGGTTCCGCCTTCCGCCGAAAAGAGATGGAAGAGCTGGAAATCTCTCAGATTGTAATCCTCAAATTCCCGAAAAAGGGTGACCTCTACTCCAAAATCTTTTAGATATTTTTTCAACATCAAAAGTTGGATCTTAGTTCCGCCTTCCATCAGGTTTAATCCGGAAAGGGAAGCAAAGAGGATTTTCATTTTGTTCTCCCTTTAAGGTATTTATTTATTTGCCAGAATAAAACCCTGGCTTTGAAATTTATCTTTTGACTTATCTCGGACCGCATCGCCTTAATTTTAGCCCGATTGAAAGGAAAGTAAAATGTCTTCCGGGTAAGAGTTCTCCCTTCGCTAAAAGATTCACGGTCCGCTTTAATCGTATGGAGAAAGGCGCCTTCTCCTCCTCTTTCCCTTTCTTTCCACCATTGGGCAAATTCCGCCATAGTTGTCAGCCAGATACCTTCTTTGCTTTTGGCATAATTGATTATCTTTTGGAACAATTCGGGAAATTGAGACACCCGATGGGGATGGTCATAAAGAAATATGGGGAGAAAGTTATTATAACGCCAGTCAATATAGTTTTGGTAATATTCCAGAATCTCTTTTATCTCAAATTTCGCCTCCAGGAGGCGACCGAAACAGATGGGATGGATGGGAATCTGAAGGACCGGAAATTCCTTCCCTTTAATCCTGGGATAAAAGGGGAAGTCGTCATAAGAGAGCCCAAATTCCGAAGAGAAGGAGAAGTCTAAATCGGTAAGAACCGAATAGAGGGATTGATTGAAGAAGCCAAAGGGTGAGGCAAAGCCTTTTACTTCTATTCCGCCTTTCTCCAGAATCTCCTTTCCTTTTTTGATGTTTTCGTAATTCCTCTGATAATCCGGAAAGAGATTATGGACAAAGCAGTGGAGTTGGATATCTTCGCCCTCCTTTTTTAATTCGGCAAAGAAGGGGATGAGGTCTTTATGTTCTTTGGCATTGATGAACCAGGTGGCATTGATTTTTGTCTCCTTCAATATTTGATAGGTCTTTTCTATCTCCTTCGCTTTTGCGAAATCGGTATCCAAACGAAAGATGAAGGCGGAATAAAATCCCTTTGGGTAATACCAGATGTGCTGGTATTCTATCCCCTGCCAGAAGTAAATCTCTCTTAAAGCATTAAAGAATAACTTCCGAATTTCCCCTTTTGAAACCGAAGAGACAAACTCATAAGGGAATCTTTTCGGATGATAGTAAAAGTATCTCGGGCGAATTTCGGTATCCAGGAGGGCTTCCGTTAAGGAGAAGGGGAGGATGATTTTCTTCTCTTCTCTATTCTCATAGATTCCTTCTGGGAATAAAAATCCTCTCTTCGCCAAATCAATGATTCCGACCCCAGCGAAGATTTCCCGCTTTTGGGGTAAAAGGAAACTTATCTTCCCTCTCTTTGCCTTGATTGGAAAGACGGAATCAAAGTCAAAGATGAAATCATCAATCGGGATGGGGTTAATAAGCCCCTCGGTTTTTAATAGGTCAGAAAAGATTTGGTTCATAACTCCCGTCGGGTTAAAAACCTTATCTCGTCTCTGGTGAGGATGGGGATGAGTGATTTTTTCAAAGAGAAGCGAATCTTCCTTCGGACGGCGATGAGGTTGAAGGTCAAAATTATCAATTCGCCACTGACAAGACCCAGGGCAATTCCCCGAGACCCTAAAGAAAAATAAAGGATTGGGCTTGAAGCGATATTAAACAATGTGCCAATCAGGGTATTGAGGAGGAGAGTTTTTTCCCTCTTTTGGGCTAAAAGGCCGGTGCCGTAGAGAGTAGAAAGGGTGGTGAGGGGAAGAAAGAAGATGAGAATCCGAAGGAGAGAGATACCGGCAAGGTAATTCCGACCGAGGAAGAAAGAGATGAGGGGTTGAGAAAAGATAAGGCAGATTATCACCACCGGGAGGGTGAAAAATAAGACAACCCGGTTGAGGATTTCAAAAACCTTTGGGAGATTGTTAAATTCGCTTTGATAAAAGGATGTGATTAGGGGGAGAAAGAGAAAACTGGCGACAAAATCAATGATTAGTGTGGTTAAGAGTAATCGGTGCATGGCACTATAAATACCCAACTCTTCTCCTTGCCCAATGAACCCCAAAAGGATAATGCCGAAATAGGTATAAAGAATCTGGAGGATATTGATTGTGCCTAAGGGAAGGGCAGAGAGGAACAGACGCTTAAAGATTTTCGGGCTGAAGATTAATGAAATCTCACCCTTTTCTTTCTTATAGACCAGGAGAAGAAAAATAGCACCAACTACCTGACCGAAGAGAAAGGCAAAGGGAACCCTTTGGTAATCTAACTCTTTCCGGACCAGGAGGAAGAGGAGGAGGAGATAACCAAAGGAGATGAGAATCCGATTTATTCCGACATAGTCCATCCGTTCCTTTGCCTGAAAGAACCATTCCAGAGAAAGGGAGTTGGCAAAGAGAAAAAGGGAATAAAAGATGATGAGTTTCTTCACCGCGGGTGGCTTGTTCAATTTTTGGGAGAGGATAAAGAGAAGGGAGAAGACAATTAGAGCTAAAAGGAGGCGGAGGCTTATCAACTCCTGGGGGAATCTTTTCTCTTCGGGCGATTGAACCATTTTTCTTACGCCAAAGGTTAAAAGACCAAAGTCGGTTAGAATTAATCCATAAGAGACAAGGGAAAGGGAAAATGTGAGCCAGCCGAAGTTTAAAACCCCAACCCTTTGCGCACAATAGACCGTGCTCAGGAAACCAAAGAGGGCGGAGAGAATCCGACCGGTAAAGAGATAGACCGCATTCCAAAATGGGCTCTTGCCTTTATTCACCGGATGAGTTGGGAGTAGAGAGCGGATATTTCCTCAATCCTTTTTTGGAAGGGAAATTTTTTGATGAATTCCTTACCCTTTTCTCCCATCTCCTTTCGCCGATTGGGATTTTCAAGTAAAAGGGCGAGTTTTTCCTCAATCCCCTTGGTATCTTTCTCTTTCACTAAAAAGGCAGTTTCTCCATCCCGGGTAATCTCCGGAATTCCGGAATGATAGGTAGAGATGACGGGTAGACCAATCCCCTGGGCTTCAAGAATGGTGTAAGGCGTTCCCTCCTGATTCCCATCCTTTGTCTTGTAACTCGGCAGAACAAAGATATCCGCCTTTGCCATCTCGTTTAAGGCCTCCTGATGGGGAAGAGCCCCTTTCCAGGTGATTCGTTCTTTTAACCCTTCTTTTCTAATCTTTTCCAATACCTTCTTTCGCAATTCCCCATCACCAACAATTGTCAGGTGGCAATTGGGATACTTCTCCGCAATCCTTTTATAGGCAGTAAGTAAAAAGAGAATCCCCTTCTTTTCCGTTAAGCGACCGACGAAGATGATATTCACCATTTTACCGAAATAATCGCTCTTCTTTGGTAGGGATTCGGCGTCAATCCCTAAATAAATGGTTCTCACCTTTTCGGGTGGGTAGCCAAGAGAGATTAAGTCCTGACGGGTTGCGGAACTGACACAAAGAAATATATCTCCCTGGGAGGCTAATTCTTGATAATGGTGGCAATAATTATAGAATGTGGGATTTTTGTATCTCTTCCGGAAGGGGACAAAGAACTCAAAGCCGTGAAAGGAGACGACCAAGGGAAGAGCGAATTTCTTCTTGTAATACAAACCATAAATCCCTTCTACTCCCAAATGGCAGTGAAGTAATTTTATCTCCTTTTGCTTTAAGAGTGTTTCTAAGGTTCGGGAACGAAAGGAGAGGCGATAGAAAAGACCTTCAAAAAGGTTGGGCTGGTAGATATTCGGGAAAGGGAAGAGGTGAGGGTTTAATCTTTTCAGGCAGAAGAGGTTGTTTTTGAAATCCTTTAACCCGGTAATATCTTTATAGATGAATGTCTCGGAGATGGGCAAGAAATGGTGTCGGATGTGAAGGACTTCTTCCAATCGTGCGTTCCGCACAGCTTCGCTAAGAGTTTAGAGAAAATAAAGGAAGCGATGGGGGCAAAAATAGGGATTGGTATTTGAAAGGATATTCGGTTAAGAAGTTTTGATAACCGCAGGGTGGATTTTTCGGTTCGGGACAGAAGCGGAGGCAATCACCGTGGCAGGGGATGGGTTGGAATTTGCCTGAAGAGTTCCTGATGGAAACGAAGATATTTTTTGCCCCTTCGCAGGAAGGAATCCCTTGTGAATCGTATTCCTTAGGCAATTCCTGGCAGACCGCATAGGTCATATTTCTCTTCTCCACCTCTTTTCTTAACCAGGTATGGAAACGAATCCTCATCGGGAGAGAGACGGTGAATCTTTTTCTTTCGGAATACGTCGAAATCCTTTCGGGATTAAAACGGTAATAACGGAAGAAGGATTTCAGGCGAGAAGCGAAGGGGGAGTTTTTTATCGCCTTTGCTACCCTTAAAATTGAGGTTTTATTGAAATAGCCGGTTGAGCCAATAATATGGGGCGAACCAGATTCCCAAGCCTTATCTAAGAGGTAGGTTAAATCTTCTTTATCCATTATCCCCAGGATGGTTGGGTCAATTCGAACAATTGCGGGAATTTTCAGCCGGTGATTGAAATAGGATATTGTCCGAAAGCGCTTCGGAATCGGGGAGGCGAAAGGACTTGTGACCACTTGCTTTTCGGGTGTTGCCTCAATAGTTATCGTTAAGAACCAGTAGGGATATTCTTTTAATTTCGGCAAATCCCTTAGTAAAGCAAGGGGACCATCGGCACTTTTTGTTACAATACCGAAACTGAGATTATACTCCATTAATAAAGAGACGACGGCTCTTGTCAGTTCCCTTATCTCTTTCAGAGGTTGTAATGGGTCGGTCACCTGACTTAAATAGATGGGAAAGAGTCGGTAAGCCTTTCCGATTTCTCTTCTCAGTTTTTCAATCAAATTGTTGTAGATAATTATTTCGGCATCTTTTGACCAGGGGTAAGCCCGAGCATAACAGATTGGACAGCGAAAAAGGCAACCGCCGGATTCGGTGGCGGAGATGAGGATTGAATGGGGACACTTTCGCCTTCCCCGGGGATAGGGAAAATCGTGGAGGCAATTACCTTTCAGTTCTCTCCTCTCAATTTTCATCCCTTCTTTCTTCCCGGCTCATCTCTTCTTCTCTCCTTGCCTCCGGAAGTTGGTTTAAGACCGCAAGGCAGACCTTAGCGGTATTGGTATGGATTTCTACGGTATCTTCAACCTTTCGGGCATAACCACCAGCCAAAACAATTGCGACCGGAATCTCTCTTTTATAGGCTTCATCAATCACAATCTCATCCCGCATCTTTAGTCCTTCTTTGGTCAATTGGAGAAGACCCAACTGGTCGTCATAATAAGGGTCAGCCCCGGCATTATAGATTACTAATTCCGGCTGATGGGAATCGTAAATCTGTGGTACTGCCTCCCGCAAATGGTTAAGATAGACATCATCTCCGGTGAAATCAAGGAGACCGATGTCCCAATCGCTCCTCTCTTTTATCGGATAGAGATTCTCCTGATGAATCGAGAAGGTGAAGACCGATGGGTCATCCTGAAAGATACGGGCGGTTCCGTTTCCCTGGTGTAAGTCGCAGTCAATCACCGCTGCCTTTTTAATCCTCTCTTCCTTCTGGAGTTTTTTGATGGCAATGGCGATATCATTGACATAACAAAAGCCTTCGCCGTGATTGGGGAAGGCGTGGTGGAAACCGCCCCCAATATGGAAACCAATCTTCTCCTCCAGAGCCAAACGACAGGTGAGGATTGTGCCGGAGGCGGCTAAAAAGTAGAACTGGATAATCTCCCAGGTTAAGGGCAGTTCGGACCGAATGGTTCGGGATGTCCAGCGGAGATTGAGCATGTCCTGAATGTATTCTTCGGTGTGGACCAGACGAATGTCATCTAAGGAAACTTCGGGCGGTTCAAGAAAATCATCCTCCTTTGCCAGTCCTTCGGCAAGGAGCCTTTCCTTGATCAATTTATACTTCTCGGTTGGGAAGACATGGGGTCCAAAGTTAACGCGATACCTTTCCGAATAAACAAACTTCATCTAATCCCTCCTCAGGAGACTTTTTAATTGGTCAATGACAATTGGGTCGGTCTCTTCTTCCAATTTTTCCTTTAAGATGCCTTTTGTGTATTCGTCCTTAAAATTTGATAGGGCGGAGATTGTGACCAGACGAATCTCCCTTTCCGGAGAAGAGAGGAAAGGAAGGAGAGCCTTTCTCACTCTCTTCTTCTCCTCCTCACCCATAAGACTCACCCGCTTACCCAGGCAGGCAATTAAACCCCGAAGGAGATAATTCCTTTCTTGGGATTTTCCCTTCGTCAGGGTTAAGTGGGGAAGTAAGTTAATCTTGAGGTCTTTTCTTTTCAATAATTCGTTGAGGGCATTTTCTGCGGCCTGCCGGGCGGTGAAGACTGGGTCGCACAGTCCTTCTAAGAGATAAGGGAGTGTCTTCTCATCTTTTATCTTCCCCAGGGCAACTATGGCGGTAATTCGGGTTGGTTCATATCTATCCTTTATATATTTTAAGATTACCGGAGTAATCTTCTTTCGGATAAGGGAGTCCTCTTCGGGCAGGATTGAATCAATCTTGGCGATATCACCCAGGGCGGAGATAATCCAGCGCGGACGGTTATGGATGATCCGGCCATTTGGTAGGCGGCGGTCCTTTAGAGCGGAAATTAGCGAATCAACCCCTTCTTTTACCTTTAATTTTCCGAGAAGATAAATCACATTTGCCCTTGCTTCTTTCCTCTCGTCCGAGAGGTATCGGAAGAGGTAGGGTTTTACCTTTTCCGGTAGAGATTCGCAAAACTCCTCAATTGCCCTCAATTCCAGACTATTCCTTGTGGCAATCTTTTCTTTGAAGATGTAGTTAAGGGAGATGGTATCTCTTTTGATTAACTCCTTTCGGTATTGTCTTACCCTTTTTTTCGCACTCCCGACCTCCCATTCGCTTGCCCCTTTGAATATCTCATCAATTTTCTTACTGGCCAGGGTTTCTTCTGGTATCTCTTCTTCCGCTTCTTTTTCTTCCTTCTTCTCTTTTTTGTTAACTCCGGCGCCGTAAAATCCCTTAAAGGAGTAGGTGATTTCATCTAATTCCGATTCTTTTGGATACCGGTCATCGCCAGCCAGGTCTAAGAAGATACCGATGCCGCCGAAGTCGCGGGAGGGGTTTGCCCAGCCCTGACCGAATTCCTTTTCCCGGGTGAGATAGGTATCGTCACCCTGGTAATCAATAAATAGACCGAAGGAGTTAGTCAGACCAATTCCCTGACCGCCGGAGGTGTAATAGTGGTCATCGCCCTCTTTATCAATGAGAATGCCAACCGAGAAATCGTGTCCTTCGCCCTGGGCTGGTCCGAGCCGAGAATAGTAATTATCATCCCCTTTCCGGTCAATCAGGATTCCCGAAGCCAGATGGATTCCCGCTCCCTGGGCATATTCGGTTGCCAGATACTTATCCTGCCCCTCTTCATCAAAGAGCATACCAAGGGAATACCAATAACTTGTTCCCTGGGCAAAGACATCGCCATTATAAAAGTCATTTCCCTTCTTATCATAGAGAAGACCGATACCACCTGAGGCATCGGGTCGGAAACCCATGGCAAAGCCCTGGGCAAAACTGCGAAAGTCTTCGGGAAGAAGTGGCTCGTGATAAAATTTACCACCAGCATAATAGAGCTCATTCCCGGAGAGGTCAAAGAGACCACCATAACCAAAGGTGGAACCGAAACCCTGGGCAAAGTTATAAGCCCGATAGGTATCGTTTCCTTCTAAATCAAGAAGTAAACCTAAGCCATAAAAGCCCGAGCCCTGGGTAAATGTCCTGCCTTCATAAAAGTCATTCCCCTTGAAATCCAGAAGAATTCCCAGACCAAAGAGGGCACTACCTAAGGAGTATTCCTGTGCCCGATATATATCATCGCCGCCAAAATCCAGAAGGAGGCTTGTGCCAAAGATACTCCCGGCAAAGGAGAAAGGTCTATTTGCGGAATACAGGTCATTACCACTTAAATCAATAATGGCGGAGAAAGGATGGGAAAAGAAGCCAATCGCACCGTTGGGTGAAGAGTAGATGTCGTTGCCACCGAGGTCAATAATAATGGCAAAATCACCGAGATAAATATTATCCTCTTCTGAGCCAATCACTACCTTACCCAATTCGCTCTCGCCGTAATAGTAAACCTTTCCTCTAACATCCGGGCAATCAACCTTTTCTCTCTTCCACTCCAATCCTTTGAGGAAAAGGGAGAACCTTCTCAGGCGAGAAAGGGATTGGGCGAAAAACTCTTCGTAATTGAGTTTCCTGGCGACGGCAAAGAAACTGTCCGAAGGCAATTTGATTGAATCAAACTTTATTGGTTGGTTAAACTCCTGATGAAGAAATCCCTTTAAGTAATCATCGGTTGTATCCTCCTCATCGGAAAAGAGATACGGGGCGAAGTAAAGGATGTAGTCAATTTCTTCCCGGGACAATTCCTTTCTCTCCTTTTGCTTAAAAACCGGTGCCAGTTCTTTTCCAAAGGCATCGGCAAGGTGAATTAGGTCATCGGTCAATTGGGGGAGGGAAGAGATATCAGGGGGGTAGGAGGAAAGATTTTTTATTAAACTATCAGTGCGATAAACGGTTGAATCCAGATAAGATGGTAGCCAGAGCGGTTCATCAAGGGATTTTGCCACCCTTTTCAAGATGAAGGTAGAATCAACCGCCCATTTCTTCTCAAAACCAAGTTCAGAGATTGATACCTGATAAGAAGCGAGGCAGGTCTTAATCTGGCTAATCGCCAGAGAATCTAAGGAAGGAGAAAGCGACAATAAGAGACAGATTATAAACATCAGAGATTATAATCTCTCTTAACGGAAAAGTCAACACCGGATTAAGAAGGAAATGAAACAAAGGTTGACCAAATCCCCGCCTATTTTGAGAGAATGGACGATATTTCTAAAGATTATTCTGAACCCCTTAGAGAATAGACAGGTTGATTATTTAATAACGAGTTTTTCGGTGAATTCTTTATCTTCGGTTTTTATCTTTAAGAGGTAGACACCACTTTTTATTCCCTTTAATGATATCTTTGGCTCGCTGGCAGAAGAGAAGGTAATTTCTTTTATCAACTTTCCGGAAACATCAAAGATTTCAATCTCTTTTACGGGCAACGAAGAACGGATAACGAAAAACGATTTTGTCGGATTGGGATAGATTTCTGAAGTGAAAGGTTTAACATCGGGCAAAAAGTATTCTTCAATTCCCGTTACATCCCGAATGACCGAGATAGTGGAAGAACCGAAATTTGCCACATAGGTTCGGTTCTCGATTGAATTTCAGGCAAAGGCACGAGGAGCACTTCCCACCGGAATTGTTGTAATTACCTGATTTGTTGCCCCATCAATCACCGTAACACTGTCACTTCCCGAATTGGCGCAATAGACCTTATTATTCGTTGAGTTCCAAACCAAAGCACAAGGACCATCTCCCACTTGGATTGTTGTCTCAAGCCACTGGCTAAATAAGAGAGCAGGGAGGAGAAAGCAGAGAAGAGGAAGGAGAATAAACCGCCGACCATTTTCCGCCTTTCTCTTTCCTGAAAGCCAATAAATCTTTTTGGTAAAAGCGGAAACCTTACCTTTTTGGCTAAAGTTTAAAAGTTTCATTTTTACCTCCTTCGGATTGTTTTGAGACACAACCCAAAAATAGACACAAAAATCCAAGGATTTTTCTACCCATTTCCATCTCTGATTTCACTTCCTTAATTATAATCCAATCTTTATTTTTGTCAATACCCTCAAATTTTTAACCCTAACTTTCTGGATAATCAGGGCAAAAAGTCATTTTCTCTCCTGATTTCATTTTGATGAGTTTCTATTTTTCAATAACTTATAAAAATGACCATTCTTGAACTAAATTCTTCTGCTTGGCGGAAAATGTTAGTGACACTAACATTTTTTCTCCCCTGATTTTTCCTCTAAGTTCTTATTTTACAATAACTTAGCCCCTTTTTCTTAATTTTATCCCCCTTTGCTCCCTGAGTCCTATACTAAGCCCCTTATTAAGCCAATTTTTAAGCCCTTTACTTGGTCTCTTTCCTTCTCTCTCTTTATAGCCTTTTCTTTCCCTTTTTCCTTCTCTCCTTCCTTTCCTTTTCTCCTTTCTCCTTCTTAATCTCCTCTCCCATCTCTCTTCCTGTTTCCTCACGGGTCTCTCTTTCAATCTCCTGCTCCACCCCCTTATGAAGCCCTTCTTCTCCTTAATTTTTCTTTTTAACGAAAAGTCCGAAAAATCCTTTCGGCTGATATTTGGTAAATAGAGTTAGACCTTTTACCGGATAACGAGTTTTTGGGTGAATTCTTTATTTTCGGTTTTTTATCCCCTTTAATGAGATTTTTGGCTTGCGGGAAGAAGAGAAGGCAATCTCTTTTCCAGGCAACGGAGAAAAGAGGCATCGAAAAGGATTAAGGAAATTTTCCGGTTTAAGGTTTAGGCAATGGTTGACATTTTTAATTTTTTCTGTATATTAAATGTTTTATGCTGGAACTTTATCTTTTAATTTTGGCGATGCTGGCGAGCGCCCTGGTGGCGGTGGAGACGAAGGACCTTTTAGCCTCAGCGATTTCTATGGGCTTGGTCGGCTTTGCGGTAGCGATTATGTTTGTTTTAGTTCAAGCCCCGGATTTGGCAATCGTTCAGATTGTCGTTGAGATTTTATCCGTCATCTTCTTCGCCGCGGTGATCTTCCGCACCACCCATTTTGATACGACAGTCGGTAAAGGGATTGACCGCGAGGTAGTTTTTCCGGCGGTCAGTTTCTTTATCTTCGGAACTCTCTTCTTCATCCTTTCTCTTTATGCCTTAAATGATTTGCCCCGGTTCGGCGAACCAATAATGAAGGTGGCAAATACCTATATCCGAGAGGGTCTGGAGAGAACCGGAGCGGCAAATGTCGTCGCCGCAATAATCCTTGACTATCGCGGTTATGATACCCTGGGAGAAGCAACGGTGCTCTTCACCGCAGTTTTAGGGGTATTGGTTGTGTTAAGAAAGGTTGGGAGGAGATAATGGGAAAAGGGATGACAGTAATTGTTAAGACGATTGCCCGATTGATTGCCGGGTTTATTTTCCTTTATGGTCTTTATATCGTCTTACACGGTCATCTCACCCCGGGTGGGGGTTTTGCTGGTGGGGTGATAATTGCCGGTTCCTTCATCCTTTTGATTTTAGCCTTCGGTGCCCAAGAGATGGGCGAAAAGATGCTCTATCGGTTTACTGCGGTTTTTGAAAGCCTTGGCGCCCTCTCCTTCCTTTTGCTTGCCCTTTTAGGCTTAATCGCCGGTTTCTATTTCTTTCTCAACCTCTTTCCTAAGGGGACTCCTTTGCATCTAATCTCATCGGGCATAATTCTGCCGGCTAATATCGCCATTGGGGTGAAGGTTGGAGCAGGGCTTTTGGCGGTCTTTTTAGCCCTTGCGGCAACGAAGTTCCTGATGGAGGAGTGATGGTTCTCTTTCTGGCTTGCATTCTCCTCTTTCTCATCGGGCTTTACGCCATTGTGACAAAAAGGAATCTGATAAAGATTGCGATTGGCTTCTGTATGATGGAATATGCGGTCAATCTTCTTTTTGCCTTCATCGGTTTTAAGAAGGATGCCTTAGCACCGATAATCATCCGAGTTTCCCAGGAAAGAAACTTTGTTGACCCAATTCCTCAGGCACTGGTTCTCACTTCAATCGTCATTGGTTTAGCCACGACCGCCCTCTTACTTTCTTTGGTTATCCGGCTTTACGAGCGGTATAAGACCTTTGATATTAAGGAGATTAGAAAATTGCGGGGATAGATGAAGAGATTTACTTATTTTATATTTAGTTTTGTCCTTTATCTTCTCTTGGTCTGGAATCTTTCCTACCAGGAGATTCTCGCCGGAATTATCGTTGCCTTTCTTGCGGCGGTTCTCTTCGGTGGCTATTTCACCTATGAGCCGAAGCGGTTTCTCCAAATTCACCGCTGGGTCTGGTTCCTGCTTTATATTCCATTTTTCATCTGGGCGTGTATTCGGGCGAATTTAGATGTTGCCTTTCGGGTTATCCATCCGGAAAGACCCTTAAATCCGGGGATTGTGAAGATAAAGACCAACTTGCGTTCGGAGATTGCCCGGACATTTCTGGCAAATTCAATCACCCTCACTCCGGGGACGATGAGTGTCGAGATTGAAGATGATATCCTTTACATCCACTGGATTGATGTTCGGGCAAAGGATTTAGAAAAGGCATCATTAATCATTGCTCGACCGTTTGAACGGTTTTTAGCCAGGATTTTTGATTAGGGAGGAAGTATGGAGATTCTTTTGACCTTACTTTCCATCTGCGCCTTCTTCGCCCTTTACCGGGCATTGCAGGGACCTTCAATCTCCGACCGGGTGATTGCGGTTGATATTATGGGCATTCTCTTTACCGGCATTACGGCGCTCGTCGGTTTGAAATTTAATCTCTCCTACCTTTTAGACCTTTCCCTGGTGATTGCCATCCTCAGTTTTTTGGGAACTTTGGCATTAGCCAAATACTTAGAAGGAAGGAGTTTGGATGATTGAGACAATTGCCTGGATTATTATTGTGGTTGGTGTGCTCTTTGACCTTTTAGGAAGTTTAGGATTGGTTCGCTTTCCTGATTTATACAATCGGATGCAGGCGGCGACAAAATGCGTGACCTTGGGGACATGTGGTATTATGCTTGGGGTTTTTCTCTTGACCGGTTTTTCTGCAATGGGAATAAAGGCACTGCTCTGCGCCCTCTTCATCCTTTTTACGATGCCAGTTGCCGCTCACGCCCTTTCTCGTTCCTCCTTAACCTTTGGTATCAAGATGTGGAAGGGAAGTGTTGTTGACCAATTGGGTGAGGATAAGAAGGGCAAACCCCAGATTGAAGAAGATGAGAAAGCCTAAATTAAGAGAGCTAAAAGAAGCGATAAGGGCTTTATTGAGAGGACCCTACACCGTTAAGTTTCCCAAAGAGCCGGCAAAGGTATTTCCGAATTACCGGGGAAGGATTGTTTTCAATAAAGAGAAATGTGTCGGTTGTGGGGCATGCGTGGAGGTCTGTCCCTCAAAAGCCCGGGCAATAGAGGATGATAAAGAGAGGAGGATAAGGAAAATCATCCACTACCAGGAGAAATGCATTTATTGTGGACAATGCGTCCGCTATTGCATCACCCAGGAAGGAATAAAACATACCCCTGATTTTGAACTCTCCTCCTTGACGAAGGAAGGCTACGAGAATTATATTGAGAAGGAGTTGGTGCTTTGTGAGTTGTGTGGGGAAGTGATTGGTTGTCAGGACCACCTTCTGTGGCTCTCCCGAAGGCTTGGGGAATCCGCTTATCAGAATCCTACCATCTTTTTAGTTCACCAGAAGAAATTGGGATTAGCCAGAGGTAATCCCCCAGAAGACCTTCCTTATCGGTCAGGGCATCTCCGGATTTTGTGTCCGGATTGCCGACGGAAAGTCTACCTTCAGGAAATTTGGGGATATTAAGATTTCCACCGGCGCAAATAAATAATCCCCAAAATAGAGATAAAAAGAATAGAGAGGCCAGAAAGAAAAAGCATCGCCTTACAGGAGGTAAGGTCAGCCAAAAGACCAATTGGAAATACCGTCAAGATGAAACCTAAATTATTGAGAAACTCTTTGGTGGCAAATATCCTCCCTCTGATATATTCGGGCACTTCTTCGTGCAGAATTGTATTCTGACAGATGGTAATTATCGAAAAAAGAATTCCAGCAACAATTCCCACTAAAACCATAAACCAGATTTTGATTAAAAAACTGCCGATAAGAAATAAGAAAGAGAAGGGGATAAGGGAATAAAGGATAAGAAGTTTTTTGTTGATCTCTGGTTTGATAAGACTTAAAAGGAAACTGCCGGTAATCATTCCCACCGCTAAAATTCCAGCAAAAATCCCAACCCCACTCGTTCCCAATCTTAGAATCTGTTGGATAAGGAAAATAAGAACCGCATAAGAGAAACTGGCAATAGCGGCTAAAAGGAAGATGGAGGAGATAACAAATAAGACAATCTTCTCTTTGAATAGATAAAGTAAGAGTTCTCTAATCTTTACCAAAAATTCTCGGAAACCGAAGAGGAGTTCTTCTTTTAGGGGTCTTTTGATTGGCGCGGAAGCGGAAGGAATCGGCGGGAGTTTCATTCCGAGGATGAGACTACCAGCGGTGAAATGGGTTAAGGCATTGATGAAGAATCCCAGACGCCAGCCTGCCCATTTAATTAAAAACCCACCAATCACCATTCCGAAAACGGTCGCCATCCGGGTAAAGGTTGTATCCAGGGAGTTGGCTAATAATAGTTTCCGTTTTGCCACGACCACCGGAATGAGAGAAGGTTTGGCAGTATTATTGAATAAGTCAATGCCGAAGAAGAGAAAGAGGACAAAAAAAACCGGTAGGAAACTTTTTGTTAAGTAAATCAAGAATGGGGTGAAGAAGAGGATGAATGCCTGAAGATAATGGGCTTTAATCATTATTCCTTTCTTTTCCCAGCGGTCAACTAAGACACCAACAAATGGGGCTAAAAGAAGATTGGGCAGGGTGAAGGTAATTGATGCTTGGGAATAGGCAAAACTACTTCTTGGCCGATAACTTTCAATCAGAGTAATTAAGAGCATATGGGTAAAGCGATCACCGAGCTGGGAGACCGCACCCGAGAGAGAAAGAAAAACGAAGTTTCTTATCCGGAGAACCGAAGCGAAGGAGAGTTTTTTTGCTCCTTGCGGTTTTGGGGAATTGACTTCGGTCATTTTCTCATTAAAATCGTTGGTCGGCGCCATCGTCTAGGCTGGTCAAGGACACAAGGTTCTCAACCTTGCGACCGGGGTTCAAATCCCCGTGGCGCCATTATCCTCTCGGCAAAAAGGTCATAAGCGGTGGCAGAAGTGATTCTCATCGGATAAATTTGCGCCATGGCTAAATCCTCACCGGAGATAAAGACGAGACCATCGATTTCCGGGGCGTCCCGATAGGTCCGGCCGAAATAATGATATTTTCCCTTATCGACCATTCCGTCAACCATTACCGCCATCTCGCTTCCGATAAGAGACCTTAATTTCTCCGCCGAGATTTTCTTTTGGCATTCTAAGAGTATTTTTCTCCTCTCTTTTTTTACTTTGTAGGGGAGAGAAGGGGAGAGGTAATAAGCCGGGGTAGATTTTTCCCGACTGTAAAGGAAACAACCGATATGGTCAAACCTTCGCTTCCGAATGAAATCAACCAACTCCTGAAAGTCTCTTTCGCTCTCATTAGGAAATCCGATAATAAAGGTCGTTCTTATTACCATATTGGGGATGGATTGGAGTTGGTCAATGACCTTTTCCACATCCCTTCTTAAATAACCCCGACCCATTAACGAGAGGATTTTATCCGAGATATGCTGGAGAGGGAGGTCGATGTATTTTAGGACTTTCTCTTCGTTGCGGATAACCGCCAAAAGTTCGGAATAGATGTGGGCGGGATGGGTGTAAAGGAGGCGCAACCATTCAATGCCTTTAATCTTTGCTAATTTTTTTAAGAGGATATGTAGTTTCGGTGAATGGTAGAGGTCAATGCCGTAAAGGGTTGAGTCCTGAGAGACCAAGATTACCTCTTTAATGCCGGTTTTGGCAATTGCCTCTGCCTCTCTTAGAATCTCAGGCATTGGTCGGGAGCGATAATTTCCCCGGAGGAAAGGGATTCGGCAGTAGGAACAGAAATTGGCACATCCCTCCGAAATTTTGAGGTAAGCATAGGAAATGGTTTGGCGATATCGGGGAAAAGAGAGGAAAGATGGGTTCTTTTCATAAATTATTCTCCTTTGGCTTTCTATTATCTCCGGGACCTTTGGGAGATAGTCAAGTCCAACGAAGTGGTCAACTGCCGGGAATCTTCTTAAGAGTTTCTCTTTCTCCTGTTGAACGAGACAACCAAAAACGAGTATCCTTTTTAACTTTCCCTTCTCTTTTAATTTGATTAGTTCCCGGATTTTCTCGTATGTTTCCCTTCGGGCACTCCGGATGAAGGCACAAGTTGTGAGGAGGGCGATATCCGACCTTTCTGGTTCGGTGACAAAGGTGTAGCCGGCTTGTTTCAGGACCGCTAATAACGATTCGGTGTCAACGAAATTTTTGGGACAGCCGAGAAAGATAACCGTTATCCTTTTCACTAAAAGACCATCTTCCCTTCGGCGAAGGCAACTAAGTCTCCCTTTTCGTTTTTCATCTCACTGCGACAGATGAGGACATTCCGTTTCTTCTCTAAGATTTTCCCGGTGATTTCCACGGTCTCTCCGACTCTCACCGGTTGTTTGAGTCGAACCTTTAGTTCTCCCGTTAAGGCCTGATAGCCATTTTTTCGGCAGACCCAGGCACACATCTCATCCAAAAGGGTGGCGATAATGCCACCGTGGGCAATATTGGAATAACCTTCATATTCCTTCCTCATCGTGAAGGTTGTCTTTACTAAATCTCCCTCTTCTTTTATTTCTAAATGAAAACCAATTGGATTCTTCTTACCGCAAGCAAAACAGTAATCACTTGACTTTACCAATTCCTTTTTTGCCATTAGGGTTTAATCTTAAATAAATTTCGGGATAATTTTTGGTTGAGAGCCAATTTGAAGAATGAGATTTCCGTTTTATTCCCTTCCCAATCAGTAAATTTAATCTCTTCAATCAGGAGATTCTTTGGATTGACACTGAGGGAGATGGAATAATAGGATGTATCAACCGGTGTGAGAAGAATGGATATCTGATTTTTCTCTCTTGTCACTTTGATATTAAAGGAATCTTTAAGCAGTTCAAAGAAGAGGAGAAAAGGCGGGGTTTCTTTAATTGGCGTTTTGCTTATTGGCTTTTTCTCAATAAAAACGGAAAGGGACTCGCCATCCGAGAGAATCAACTGGTTTTTGGGTTTTTCTACTTCAATTCGGAGGAGATTTGGTTTTAGGGCAAAGAAGCGACCGGAGAACTCTTCGCAACTGCCTTCGGTCTCGGAGCATACCCTCTGGATAAAATTACCCTGAATGGAGTTAATTTTTTTATAGCGCTCCTTCACTTTCCGCCAGAGAAGGTGCTCATCTCCGGCGAAGGAAGAAGAGATTAATAAGACGAGAAATAAATGAAAAATAAACATCATGTAGTCTATGCCATTTTTGGGGATAAGTCAATACCCAATTCGGTTGAGATCTGCCACTTGAAAAAGATTGGAATTCCTTTATCATTTTTTATGAAAAGAATATCTCTTTTTTTACTGGTTTTAGGTTTAGGATTTACCTTTGCGGAGAATAAGGAGTGGTGTGGAACCCAGGAGGCAGTGCGTCTTTTTAAGTCAGGGATTAAATTAGCCCGACCAATCCTTTCCGGTCCGGTATCTTACGTTGAGAGGACAAACTTTCGGGTTCACTACACGACATCGGGGAGCGATGCGACGACACCGGCTTATGCCGAGTCAACCGCCAATTATATTGAATACTCTTGGCGAAAACAGGTTGATACCTTAGGTTGGATTGCGCCACCACCGGATGGTGGAGAGGGTGGCGACGACCGGTATGATATCTATATCCAGGGACTACAAGAAGGGATTATGGGCTATTGCGCCCCGGAATTCTATTATTCCAATCCTTATCCGGATGGAGCGACAAGTTATATCGGGATTGACAATAACCTCTCTTTTCGGGATTTGCGCATTGTCTGTGCCCATGAGTTTAATCACGCCTCCCAGAATCGTTATAGTTACCTGGAAGGAAACTGGTGGCAGGAGAATTGCGCCACCTGGATGGAGGATGTCTGTTACGACGGAATAAATCAATATCTGGATTACTTCAATTGGTCAATTGACCCGTTGGATTCTCCCCATAAGCCGATAACCTGTGATGAAGACCTTTACGAATATGCTGGTTGCCTCTGGCCAATGTTTCTTGCCGAGCGCTATGGGATAAATTGTCCAAGAATTGCCTGGGTGAAGATGGGGGAGATTTCCGGGGAGAATACCCTTTCTGGAATCAATTCCGCTCTTGCGAATTTTTCTGCTAATTTGACCAATGCCTTAAAGGAATATGGTGTCTGGCGGTATTTTACGGGCAGTCGGGCTGACCCGACCTACCATTTTTCTGAGTCTAACCTTATGCCCACCTCTCGCATTTTGCGGAGTCACAGTTCTTATCCGGCTTTCGGGGACCAAGGGAGTTATGCCCCTTCTGGTCCGGGTGGGACAAACTATATTCAGTTTTCTTCGGGTGGGACAAATTACCTAAGGACGATTTTTGATGGTCAGGACAGTTATCTTTGGTCGGCGAGCGCAATTGGTTATAAGGCACCGCCTTCGGATACCTATGAATTTATATTGAATTATCCTCAGGCTCGGGGTTTCCGGACGGTTCCTTTTTCTACTCATTCTCACATCGCTTTGGTGACAACCGTTTCCCAATGGGAGAGTCCAGCAAATAATCTAAACTTTGCCTACAATTGCAGTTTAAAGACAATGGTTTACAATCGGGATGTCGGTATTGCTGCGATTTTATCGCCACCAGAAAGGGTGAAAAGGGATAGCCAATTTTCGCCCCGAGTTTTGGTTGAGAATTATGGTCAGACTTCTGCCTCTTTCCTGGTCAAGTTTGCGATTTTCCACCCGTCAGCCGAGACCATCTATCAGGACTCGGCTTCGGTTAATAATCTGCCCAGGGATGGCTGGCAGGAGGTTCAGTTTCGTCCCACTAATATCTCCCAGATTGGTTCTTATTCGGTTATTGCTCAAACAAAATTCAACGATGATGAATATCCCAATAATGACCAATTGACAAAAAGTCTCAATATTTACTCCCCAATCACCGGTTGGGAAAGGATTGCGGAGGTGCCCCTCTCTCCGGATGGGAAAAGAGTGAAAAGTGGTGGAGGGATGGCAATAATTGATGACACAACGATTTTTATCCTGAAGGGAAATAACCAACCGAGTCTCTATCGTTTTAATCCCCGGAATAATAGTATCACTTTCATCGGCACTCTTCGTTACGGAGGAGAGGACTTGAAGGTAAAGAGAGGTGGGTTCCTCTTAGCGGGTGGCGACTATCTTTTCTTTGTTCCGGGTGGGAATAAAAATTTCTTCTATCGCTCACTAAAGACTGCGCCTTTAAGTTTAACCGCACTCAATCAAATTCCCGGTGTTGGATTAAAAGGGGGCACCGGAATGGTCTATTGTGAGAAAGGAGGAGATGGTTATATCTATCTCTTAAAGGGCTCAAAGAGTAGGGATTTCTATCTTTATGATGTAAAAAATGGCAATTGGCAGGTTAAACAACCAGCTCCGGTCTATGCCTCACCAGATAAAGGCTATCCGATTGGTAGCGGGATTACCTTTGATGGCAACCGGACAATTTATTGTCTGCGAGCGAAATATAATGAACTCTATAAATACGACATTGTTGGCGATACCTGGTATAGCCGATTCATCCAGATTCTGCCTTTTATCCATCCAGCGGTTGGCCGGAAGAAGTATGTGAAGGAGGGCGGAGCGATTGCCTACGGTTCGGATAAGGTCTATTTCTTTAAGGGCGGTAATAGCAATGAGTTCTGGGCTTTTGATATCGTTAATAATTCTTGGCTTCCCCTTCAATTCTTACCCTCAGGTAGTGAAAATAAAGGGGTGAAAGGCGGTGGCTTTTTAATCTATCATAAAGGTTATCTCTTTGCTCTGAAGGGAAACAACACTTCGGGGATATGGTGCTATACAGGAGAAGAATTATTGGCAAGGGGGTCAATCTTTTTGGATGAACTACCGATAAAAAGAAAGGAGGAAAAAGGGAGGTTTAATTTGTTTTCGGGAGAGATAAAAATTTATGACTCGAGTGGTCGGTTGATTAATCTCTCTAATAAACTGGCACCCGGAATTTACATCATTGAGAGGAGCCAAGGGGGGAAAGAGAGGAAAAAGGTCGTCGTCGTTAGGTAAGAGGTGGCAAAACCTTAAGAAATTTTCTTGGTCCAACTCGGATAATCTTTTCTTTGTCAATAGAGAGGATGTGATTTATATCTCTAATCTTTTCGCCATCAACATAGACTCCGCCTTCGGAAATTTTTCGTCGCGCCTCACTTTTGGAAGGGAGAAGTTTAGCAGTGAATAAAAGTTCCACCAAAGAGATTACTTCTTTTGGTGAGCGGTAGGTTGGAATAATTTCGGGTAATTCTTTATATTTAAAGATTCGGTCAAATTCTGAAGCGGCCTTTTCCGCTGCCTCGGCGGAGTGGTAAATGGTGACGATATCTTTGGCTAAGAGTGATTTTATCTCCCTCGGATTTTCTCCGGCTTTTAACCGCTCACTGATTTCTTTTATCTCCGAGGGCGAGCGGTTGGTGGCGAGGGAAAAATAGCGGAGAATCATTGTATCCGGAATGGACATTATCTTCCCAAACATCTCGAATGGCGGTTCGGTGATACCGACATAGTTGTTGTAAGATTTACTCATCTTTAATTTACCATCCAGACCTTCTAAGAGCGGGACGGTCATAATCACCTGGGGCGGAAGATTGTATTCCCGCATCAATTCCCGACCGACGAGAAGGTTCCAAAACTGGTCCTCACCCCCCAACTCCACATCCGCTTTAATTGCTACGGAATCATAACCTTGAAAGAGGGGGTAGAGGATTTCGTGGAGATACACGGGGTTTCCTTCCTTTAATCTTTTGGAAAAATCCTCTCTCTCTAAGATACGGGCTAAGGTATACTTAGAAGTTAAATTAATTATCTCCTCAGAAGTTAAAGCCCCGTTCCATTCGGAATTGTAGCGGAACTCAGTCTTTTCGGGAATAAGGATTTTGAAGATTTGCTCTTGATAACGTGCCATATTTTTTTCAATCTCCTCTCTGGTTAACTGAGGACGGGTTTTAGAGCGACCAGAGGGGTCGCCAATCTGCCCGGTAAAGTCGCCAACAATTAAAACCGCAATATGTCCCAGTTCCTGGAAACGGCGCAACTTCCGTAAAACAACGGCAAACCCTAAATGGATCTCTGGACCAGAGGCATCAATTCCTAACTTTACCCGGAGGGGTTGAGAATGAAGAAGAGATCTTTTCAACCGCTCGGCTAATTCTTCCTCAGTTACTAACTCCTGAGAAGGGACTGGTTCCGATTTGAGAATTTCCAATTGGCTCTTTACTTCTTTTTCGATATCCTTCACCTGTTCCGAAAAGGTTTGCGGATTTTATTTAGAGAGGGAAATTCCCTAAGTCTTCAGGGTCGGTCTCCCTCAACCAATCTTCAATCTCTTTAATCCGGTCCTCGTTCGTTTCCGGGATAACGATACCGCAGGTTTCCATCACCTCTTCTTCGCAGTAAATGGGGCAATTGATCTTCAATGCCAGACCAACAGAGTCCGAAGGTCGGGCATCAATTACAATTTTATCCCCATCCTTTTCCAGGATTATCTCCGCAAAGAAGGTGTTATCCCTAATTGCGGTGATGACCACTCTTTGAATTTTGCCACCCAGTCCTTCCACCAGCCTTTTCATTAGGTCAAGGGTTAAAGGGCGAGCGAACTTCACATTTTCTAAGGCATACATAATGGCGGTTGCCTCGGCCGGTCCGATAAATATCGGAAGGATACGATTCCCATTCACTTCTTTTAAGAAGACAACGGGTGAGCGACTCTTCTCATCAAATCTCACACCGGCAACTTTCACCTCAATCACTTCTCCTCCTTTAAGACCCATAATTTTAATATGGTCTTAATCTCCGGGTCTAACTTAATTGGAATATCGTAAACTCCCGGGGATTTGATTGGTTCTTCTAAGGCGATACACTTTTTGTCAACAATAATCCCTTCACCTTTGAGGAGGTCGGCAATCTCTCCAGCTGTGATTCTCCCGAAACTTCCTTCTTCCCCAATTCGCAGTTGGGTTTTTAAGATTAGGCTTTCAATCTTTTTCGCATATTCTTTTGCCCTTTCTTTCATTCGGATCAATTTCGCTTCTTTTTGCCGGCGGATTTCCTCGAGGTGTTTCAATTGGTCAGCCGTTGCTTCCACGGCGAAACCTCGGGGGATTAGGTAATTTCGGGCAAATCCGTCCCGAACATTAACCAGATCCCCTTCCTTTCCTAATTTGGGGACTTCCTTTCGTAAAATCACCTTCATCTCACTTCACCACGTAGGGCAAGAGGGCAAGATTCCTTGCTCGCTTTATTGCCTTACTCAGGGCGCGCTGATGCTTACTGCAGACACCCGTCACCTTCGCGGGTAGAATCTTTCCTCTTTCCGTCAGAAAGTTTCGTAAAGTTGGATCCTTATAGTCAATAACCTTTACAGCCCGCTCACAAAATACACAGCCCTTTCTCATAAAAGAAATGATATAGAAAATTTAAGAGAAGTCAAGGGATAGAGTCGGTCTAATAAGGTGGCAAGATTGAGCATTCGGTTAGAGAAGATTCTTTTCGGAAAATTTTAGCCTCGAGATTAACCTATTTTTCCTCAGATTATCCCCCTCTGCTCTACCTCTTTTTTCTAATTAGATTTGACATCACCGATTTTTTGGCTAAAATAAATTAGTGAATGATTTAATTTGCCGCCTTTCCGCAATCTCAATAATTTGCCCACCTTCTAATTCACCTCCTACTTGCGGGGGGCGGCAAAAGAATGAAAGGCGGCGTAGCTCAGTTGGTAGAGCAGGAGAATCATAATCTCTTGGTCAGGGGTTCGAGTCCCTTCGCCGCCACTGAAAATAATATGCCGATTGAAAAGGCAAAGTTCATCTGGATGGATGGAAAATTAGTCCCCTGGGATGAAGCGAAGATTCATATTCTTTCTCATGTGATTCATTACGGAACCGGAGTTTTTGAAGGTTTGCGGTGTTATAAGACCAAAAAAGGTCCGGCCATTTTCCGTCTTAAAGACCACACCGAAAGGTTATTCAATTCGGCGAAGATTTATCGGATGGAAATCCCCTTCACCCAAGAGGAGATTAATCAAGCCTGTATTGAGACAATCAAAGCCAATGGTCAGGAGGAGTGTTACATTCGTCCGATTGTCTATCGTGGATATAACGAATTGGGGGTAAATCCCTTTTCTTGCCCGGTCTGTGTGGCAATTGCCACCTTTTATTGGGGGAAATATCTGGGTAAAGAAGCAACCGAAGAGGGGGTAGATGTGATGGTCTCATCCTGGAACCGAATGGCTCCCAATACCTTTCCAGCAATGGCGAAGGTCTGTGCTAATTATATGAACTCCCAACTGATTAAAATGGAGGCATTGGTCTACGGTTATGCGGAAGGGATTGCTCTGGACATCTTCGGTTTTGTCAGCGAAGGTTCGGGTGAGAATATCTTCCTGGTCAAAAAGGGGAAATTATATACTCCGCCGCTCCATGCGACAATCCTTCCGGGTATTACGCGGGATACCGTAATCACAATTGCCAGGGATTTAGGGATTGAAGTGATTGAAGAGATGATTCTGCGGGAATTTCTCTATTTAGCGGACGAGGTCTTCTTTACGGGGAGCGCAGCGGAAATTACACCCATCCGCTCCATTGATAAGATTAAGATCGGGAACGGGAAGGTTGGGGAGATAACGAGGAGATTGCAGAAAGAGTTCTTTGCCCTCCTGAGTGGGGAGAAAGAAGATAAATATAATTGGCTTACTTATCTTTGAGTTAATTTCTAAATGAAAATTGGAATTGCCTCCGACCACCGGGGATTCCGGTTAAAAGAGATTTTAAAAGCAAGTCTCCCAAAGATTAAGTTTAAGGACTTTGGAACTTTTAGTGAGGAACCGGCTGACTATCCCGATTATGCCTTCCTGTTGACCGAAGAGATCCAAAAACGAAGGTTGAGCCGGGGAGTTTTAATCTGTGGCTCAGGGTTGGGAATGTCAATTGCCGCTAATAAGGCAAAGGGGATTAGAGCAGCACTCTGTTTGAATAAAGAGATGGCGAAGATGGCTCGAAATCACAATAACGCCAATGTTTTAGTTCTACCAGCAAATTTTATTAAAGAGGAGGAGGCAAAAGAAATCCTTATCACTTTCCTCCAAGAAAGGTTTGAAGGAGGGAGACATAAGCGAAGAATTGACAAGATTACCAAATACGAATCCCGAAATTAAAGATAGGGAATGAAGGTAATCCCGGTTGCCAGCGAGAGCCTCGGAGTGCGGAGTATGGCAACCGTGGTGAAAACGGAAAGGGTCTCAATCTTTATTGACCCCGGAGTCGCGCTCTCCCCATCTCGATTTAATCTCCCGCCCCATCCCTTAGAATTGAAACGGAAGGAAGAGAAGTGGCATGAGATTGTCAATTGGGTGAAAGGATGCGAGGTGATAATCGTAACCCATTACCATTATGACCATCACAATCCCGAAGTGCCGGAAATCTATCAGGGAAAGGTTTGCTTCTTAAAGGACCCCTGGCAAAATATTAATGAAAGCCAGAAAAAACGGGCAGGAGTCTTTTTGGAAAGGATTCGTCCCCTTGTTGCCCAATGGGAAATTGCGGATGGACAGGAGTTTTTTATTAAAGATGTTCGGATTAAATTCTCGCCCCCGGTATTTCACGGGCGGTCGGAACATCTGGGGTTTGTAACCGAAGTTCTGATTGAGGAAGAAAAGAGATTTCTTTTCACCTCTGATGTTCAAGGTCCGGTTCGGAAGGAGGCGGTCGACTTTATTTTAGCGAATAAGCCGGATATAATCTTTGCGGATGGACCAATGACCTATCTCTTACATTACCGCTATTCGCCGGATGACTTAGAAAGAGCTCGGGGAAATATCATTCAGATTTTAAAAGGGAATCCCCAAACGATTCTCATCTTAGACCACCATTTAACCCGAGATGAAAATTACAAGTCCTACCTTCCAGAGGAATTTATCGGGAGGCAGATATTTACCGCCGCAGAATTTTTAGGGGAAGAAGAAGAACTCTTAGAAGCCAAAAGACGGGATTTATATCAGCGGGCAAGGATGAGATAGGCGATAGAACCGGCAAAAGGCGTGAGGGCAGTAAGAACTGTAATGTAATCCTGCCACCACTTGAATGAGATGCGGGGAATGAATATCTTGTCCCCGGGTTCAACAATTGGATCATTTTTTAAAGAGATCTTTTTATCCCCACGCTGGATATAACCTTTTTTCTGGTTGGCAAAAATGGTATATCCTCCAGCCTTCCCAATATAATCGGAGGCGCGGTTATTTGGGTAAAAGAGATAACTTCCGGGGGAGTTTACCTCGCCTTGAACATAAACCTCCGACTTGATTGAAGGGATGATAATCGCATCGCCATCCCATAATTCAATATTCTCGGGGGTGTTGGGGTCTTTGAGAATTTTGGATAATTTAATTGGTATCTTCACCTTTTCGCCGGTTATCTTATCAGTTCTTTCTAAATAACTGGCTTCTAAGTCTGCCCAGGGAGCAACCCCACCCGCCCTTTCAATGAGTTGAGAGATTCTTTCTCCCGGGGCAAGTTCGTAGAGGCCCTCACTGATTCTTTCTCTTTCCGCGGTTAAGACCGCATATCGGATGCGGTATTCGCCCCGACCAAAAACCGCACCCTTGACAATGACCGAACCAAAGCGAGGAGGAACATAAATGCGGTCCCCGGATTCTAAGAATGGGTTAACGGTAATATCGCCCTTTGTTTCAAATCGCTCCAAATCAACCGGAATGATTAAGGTATCGTGGCGAATTAGTTTAATATTCCTTTTTGAACCCAAAGGGGTCAGATTACCAGCCCGGGTGATAACATGGGAAACCCTTTCAACGGGTGAAGCGTTATAAGCACCAGGATTTTGCACTTCACCAGTTACAAAAACGACGATGGGGCGAAGACTAATTAAAGTTAATTTTACTTCTACTTTTTTGAAATACCGAGAAAAAACCCGAGTTAACGAATCTTCCGCTTCTTTTAAGGTCAACCCGTGGATATTAACAACATCAACAATCTCCTTCGGTTCGGGGAGGGAAATAGGGACCTTACCTTCATAAGTAATTAGGGCATTATAAGAATATGTTATCCCACCAATAACAGTAATTAAAACACCGTCGCCGGGCATTAAGGTATATTTTTCAGAAATGATTGGTGTCTCAATCCCTAAAACCCCCTGGGTAGCGGAGGCGGAAACCGAAGAGGGAAGAGATAATTCTGCCTGAAAGAAAATGAAGAAATTTACCCAAAGATTAAAAAGCATAGGCAATTTTAAGGTAAGATTTTCTATTGTCAATATGAATGTTTGACCAATTTTGCGGAGTGGTTATAATAGAAGGATGCCCGAGTTACCAGAAGTGGAAACGATTAAGAGAGAACTCGCTCCCCATCTCAAAGGGGAGATAATTAGAGAAGTCGTCATCCGAAGAAAGGAGATTGTCGGTTTCCCGAAAATTCAATTATTTAAGCAAAAGGTAATCGGGAAAAGGATAAAGGAGGTGGAAAGAAGGGGGAAGTATCTCATCCTAAGATTATCCGATGGGAGCAGATTAATCTTCCATCTGAAACTTTCGGGAAGGCTATTCCTGATTGACGGAGAAGAAAGTCCAAAACACGAGAGGATTCGGTTTCTTTTGAATCAAAGGAACCTATCTTTCGTTGAGCCGAGAATGTTTGGTCGGGTATTTTTAGTCGAGGGAGAAGTTCCCCGGGTTTTAAAAGGATGGCGGGAGTTAGGTCCGGAACCCCTGAGTCGGGCTTTTAACCAGAGTTTTCTGAGAGAGAAATTAAGGGGAAGAAAAGGGAAGATAAAATCTCTCCTTTTAGACCAGAGGATTGGTTGCGGTATCGGAAATATCTATGCGGATGAATCCCTCTTTCTCGCTCGGATCAATCCGGAAAGGACCGGTGGTTCTCTCACCCAAGAAGAGATTGTCCGTTTGGTTCGGGCAATAAAAAAGGTGTTGCGGAAGGCAATAAGGCATAAAGGGACAACATTATCCGACTATTTCCGACCAGATGGGAAGGAGGGAGGATTCCAGTCGCTTTTGCGAGTTAAGGACCGAGAAGGAGAGCCCTGTTTAGTGTGTGGGGAATTGATTCAAAGGATAAGGATTGGTAATCGGAGCACACACCTTTGTCCAAGATGCCAGAGGTAATTATTCCCCTTCAATCGCCTGGCTGGTTAGGTTTTGAATCTTTTCAATTTCTTCTAAGATTAACCTTGCCTTTGCCAAGAAATCTTTCTTATCCTTTGGTGGCGGGAAATCAGTTAAAAGTTCTTTCAGGGTTAATTTTAAATCCTCAAGGTTTATCGGGCGACCGAGGAAAAGGTCGGTTAATAAATCTTTTGCTTCCCGGTGTGCCTCTTCAAAGGTCCTTTTTTCAATCGTAATGACTGCTTCCCCTTTTGACTCTTTGATTGGGCAGAGATGAGTGACCTTTATCTTCCCTTTTCCCGCCTTTTTCAATTTCACTGTGATAATCTTTCGGAATCTGCCGGGGCTGATTGATTCCCATTCACCGACCGAGACCGGAAGAAGATTTTCGTAGGTGATTTCCACAGTCTTAATCCCTACAAGACAGGGGAGATGTTGGTAACGGGCTTCCAATTGGAAGGTGCGTTTTTCTCCGACTTTCCCCTTTCCCTCCGGCGGGGAAAAGGAGAAGGTGGTCGCAAAAACTAAATTAAAAATGAGGAAAAGGAGATAGATTTTTTTCATCGCATCACCTCCCTTTTGCCAAAATCCCGGTTGAGGCGAAATTCATCCAGCGGGATAGAACTTTTCCCCCTGGTTATCATTTCCGAAAACAGTTTACCAATCCCCGGGGCAAGCATAAAACCGTGGCCACACATTCCGGCAACGACATAGAAACCTTCAATTTCCGTTCCGGAGACGATTGGATTACCATCCGGGGTCATCTCATAACTTCCTGCCCACTGTCGAAGAATCTTCACTTCTTTCAATTGGGGAATTAACCTTTGCATCCGCCGGGGCATCTCAGTTAAAAACAGAAATGTGGAACTTATATCTGGACCATAAACCGGAGGGATTGGGGTATAACAGCCAATAATATGACGAGTAGAATGGAATTGGAAAAAGTAACAGCCATCGGGTCGATAATCAACAATCATTGGGTCAAAAAGATGGGGAGTCTCTTCGGTGACCAACCCCTCGTGACGTTCGGGATAAATCGGGATATTAAGATTAAGAAGTTTACCAACTTCTCCGGCCCAGGGACCGGCACAATTCACAACAATCGGGGCAGAAAATTTCTCCCCTTTTCTGGTCCGGACGAGAAAATTCTTCCCCTCCCTTTTTATTTCTGTCACCTCCGTCCTTAAAAATACTTTCCCGCCTTTTCTTTTCAGACCTTCCAAATAACCGTAGGTTACCTTAAAAGGATTGGCATGACCATCGGTTGGGCAATAAGCACCACCTAAAAGGTTTTCCGGATTAAGGAAGGGGACAATTTCCTGGCATTCCTGCGGGCTGAGAAATCTTACCGGCAGGTTGAATCCCTTTTGGATGGCAATTGCCTTTAAGTAATTCTCCTTCATCTCCGGGCTGTGGGCTAAAAAGAGATAACCACCGGGGTACCACTCAATATCAATCCCTAATTCTTCGGAAAGAGAGGAAAAGATTTTGACACTTTCAATCATAATCTGGATGGTGAGGTGGTGAGAGAATTGCTGTCGAATACCACCAATTGCTTTTCCCGTAGAACCCGCGGTTGGGTAATTCTTCTCTAAGAGATAGACCTTCATCTTTTCTTTGGCTAAATAATAACCAACACTGGCGCCAATTACCCCGCCACCAATGATGAGACAATCAGGATTCTTCATCACGGAAATTTGCTAAGATTTTTATCGGCACCGGCTTTAACGGTGGCCGACGTTTTGGCAATTGAATCTCACTTACCGGTATCTTAGTTTCCCGGTGAATCAATCGCAAAAGGAGGGAGAGGCAGGTTCTTCCCTGGCAGTGTCCCATCCCGATGCGGAGAATCCTTTTTAACTCTTCGGGTGTCCGATAGCCCCTTTTTATCCATTTGATTACCTCTTCCTCTTCAACCTCTTCACAACGGCAAAGAATCCTTTTTGCCTCTCTCACCATAACCGGAAGGGACTTAACGGTGGATAGTGGACAATCTCGCAATCGGTTAAGTTGTATTTCTCTTGTAAATAATGGATTAGATCAATCAGACCACCGATTTTATCAATCAGCCGTAATTCCCGGGCGCTTTTCCCGCTCCAGATTCTTCCTTGACCTAAGGAATCAACCTTTTCCTTCGGTAGATTTCTTCCGGTTGCCACCTTGCTCTTGAATTGGTCGTAGAAGTTCTCAATCACCTTTTTGAATTGTTCCCTTTCCTCGGGAGTGAAATGGCGGTGGGAGGATAAGAAGTCCGCTTTTTCCCCTCTTTTCAGAATCTCTTCGTTAACTCCGGCTTTCTCCATCAGTCCCTTAGTGACGAATTTTATTCCGAAGACACCGATTGAACCGGTGATGGTGGAATTGTTGGCGAAGATTTCTTTTCCGGTGCTGGCGCAATAATAGCCACCGGAGGCGGCTAAGGAAGACATCGAGACATAAACCGGTTTTTTCCTTTTAAGATTTTCCACCTCCCGCCAGATGATGTCGGAAGCAAATGCGTCGCCACCAGGAGAATCAATCCGCAGGATGACCACCTTCACCATCGGGTTATCTTTTACCTTTCGAAGATAACGGGCAATAGTTTGGCAACCAGTATGGTATTCGCCGGTGAGGAAATCGGTATAGGATTCGCCATAATCAATTGAGCCGTTAATATAAATTATCGCCATCTTTTTCTTTTCTCCCCAGTAGTAATTGTAAGGTTTAATTTTTTGGAACTTCCTTTCTTTGATTCCCCCCTTTGCCTTTGTCTCTTTTCGGACGATGCTATCCAAATTGCCTTCGTAGGCGATGAGGTCAAAAATCTTCTTTTCCTTAGCCTCTTCGGGCAAAAAGATTCCCTGGTTGATGATGCTTTCTGCTGCCTCTCGGGTAAATCCCCTTTCCGCAAAGGCGGCGAGCAAAACTTGATAGAGGTCGTCAAGGAGTGCCTCTAATTGTTCCCGGTTCTCTTCGGTCAGTCTCTCTTCGGTGAATGTCTCGGGGGCGGATTTATACCTTCCGACCCTTTCCACTTCCACCTCAATCCCTAACTTTTTTAAGAGGTTAGCCAGAAAAATGGTTCGGAGGTAAATCCCTTTGATGGCGATATCCCCTAAGGGGTGAACGATTATCTTATCCGCGCTCGTTGCCAAAAAGAAGTTTATCGTATTGAGATTCGGGGTATAAATGAAGACCTTCTTCCCCTCTTTCTTAAAATTTACGAGACAACTTTTTAACTCCTCGGCTTGGGAAAGGGTTAAAGAGAAGTCCGGGGAGATTTTTAAGAGGAGAGCATTTATCTCCTCTCTTCTTTTTGCCTTCTCAATTGTGGCAAGGAGTTCGTAAAATACCCGTTTCCGGCGCGAGAAAAGAAGAGAAAAACCAGCGGGAAGATCGGCTATTTCCCCGGACAATTCAATCTCTAAGTATTTCTTTACCGGGGGCAAAATGGATGCTTTTTCCTCTTTGTGATAAGAGAGATAATAACTCTCACTACTCAGTCTCTCCTTTAACCCTGGGGTTCGGCTGAAGGAAAAACCCAATCCGGGTTGGCCAAAACCGAGCGAAAATCCCAAGGCGAAGTTCCGCTCTTCGTCCATCTTAAATTTTAACTCCAGCCCATTTTGTGGAATAACCTCTAAGCCAAAGAAGTGGTGGGAACCGGTGGGCAGACGATAAATCATTCCCTCATAGTAAAGGGATATCTCTTTAATCGGCTTTAAGGCAATCCCCGGAATTATTGGATTTTCCTTTTTCCAACCGGTTAAGACCATTCCGAGGGAAAGGAGATTCCGGTAGCGATAGGCGAGGCCAAAGTCCCAGGAAGAAAATCTGGTATATTCGTAACGGAGACCGATAGATAAATTGGAAATTTTAAACCCGCCACCGAAATAATAGGTTCTGGGTTTATCCTGATAGAAGAAACCGAGATTACCAAATTGGCTGGCAAAGGAGAAAAATCGCTCGGAGATGGTCTCCGGTCTTGGAGTAATGAGGGAGAAGTGGTTAAAAAAGAGATAAAAGTTTAAATCCCTTCCCGGAGCGAGAAGGGCAGGATTCTGAATGATGGCTAAGGCATCATCGGTTGTCGCCACGGAGAGCGGATAAGAAAAAAGAAGGAGGGTGTTTGGCAGGAATAAAAGTAACCTTCTCATTTCCTCTCCTTTTTCTTAAATCCCCGAACTTCATTCCAATATCTCTTTGGCACCTTTATCTGAACGATGGCGCAATGGTCAAAAGAAGGTTTGCTGATGACCTTTTCAATCTCTCCCTCGCAGACCTCTTCCCCAGCACGATTCAAAGCAATAACCTCTTCTCCTTCCCGAAAATTGATTAAAAACTCATAAGGGATTGAGACCAGAGCGGAATCCCTGGTGTAGTTCTTATGAACGACAAAGATGCAAAGACCCGGGCATTTGGGAATACAGAGGAGGCAACCGATACAGCGGGAGAAATCAACCTTCGGAATTTCAATAATACTGCCTTCAATTTTAATTGCCTTCCTGGGACAGGCATAAACGCAAGGATTGCAGGGAATCTTCTCCACGCATTCCAGAATCACACACGGTCCTTTTTCCAGACGTTCTCTTGGTGGTAAAAGGGAGAGCCTTCTGAGTTCCTTTTCGGTAATAACTCCGGTTTTGCGGAAATTTGCGCTTTTAATCATCTGTTATAATAAATAAAAATTTTCCTCTGTCAATCTTCCTTAAAAATAAATTAGTTTACCAATCGGCAAAGGGGAGTGGTTGTATCATTTTTGAGATCGGTTGCTTTTAAATCTAAGAAATGGGAAAATTCCCTTGACAAACTCCTTTTATTCTTTATAATAATTATGTAAGGACTGGATTTTATGAAAGTAAAGGTTAAGATTAAAAAGAGAGAAATGGGAAAAATCTTCCTTGACTTTTTTCAAAATCTTTTTAAAATATTAAGTATGAATTTGGAAGATTACAGGGGGTTGACAGATGGATTTTTCTTTTTATAATAAAAGATATAAACCGCTTCGTCCTTGGTGGAGGGACGAAGATAGAAAAATTTCCACCGAATATAAAACCTTAGGAGGGTTTATGGGTAGAGTTTTTAAAAGAGGCTTGAGAGGACTTATTTTAGTTCTCCTTCCGCTTCTTCTCCTGGCGAGCGCGGAATTTTCTCCTCCGGCCGGCGGCGAATGGGCTTATCCTCGGAAGGTAGAAGAGAAAAACCCACCGCCAACCGTTCTTTGGGGTCCTTTCCAGATGCGGGATTACGGGGGCGGAGCGTTTCCCCAGTGGGGTCTTTACGGTCTAACCTACCACGCCTTAAAGGATACTCTATACGGTGTCTATTTCTGGCACAATAATATCAAGCGGTGGCGCTCACTGGATAAGACAAACCCCCTTTCTCCGGAAACGGTTCCGGTCTCTTATATCTCGGCACCGGTTGGTGATTCCTTTCAGGATTTATACTACTGCCGGTATGACAACACAATCTGGCTCCATTCCAGTAAGTATAAGCGGGTCTATAAACTGGACGGTAATACCGGGCAGACGATACGTTCCTTTAACAGTCCGGCTTATCGCTATCCAACCGGAATCGCCTTTAACGAGCGGGAGAAGACCTTATATCTTATTGACCGAATGGATGAAGGGGTCTGGCCCTGTTCGCTTTATATCACCGATACCTTAGGGACCGTCCTTTCCCGTCTTCCTTTCCCCAATCCCAGTCAGTGTGGTTACAGTTATGCCGGTGCCCGGTGTCTTGATTTTGACTACACGAACTCCAATCCGAACTGGCCGACTCTAATCCATATCTATTCCTTCTTTTCCGGTTCTGGTTGGCTTGATTCCTGTGTTCTTTTTGAATGCGACCGATTTACCGGCAATGTGATTAACCGGCAGAGGCTACCGGATTTATCGGGTTATATTAATAATGTTCGGGGTGTTGCCTGGGACCCGCGGAGTGGGGATTACTGGATCGGGATAATGCAGCATCCGGATAATTATGTCTATAAGATGGATGGTTGGTATACTCCCTATAACATTGATGTTGGCGTGACGACGATTATTGCCCCGCGTGGCGTCTGCTCGCTTGGCGTCAATATCACACCAAGGGCGATGGTGCAAAATTATGGGAATGCAACGGTTACCTTTCCCGTGCGGATGAAGATTGGCACAACCTATAACCAGGTGCAAAATATTACCCTTCCCGCAGGTAGGGAAACAACGGTGGTCTTTCCTAACTGGTCGGCTTATCCCCTCGGTTATCTGACCGTGAAATGCACAACCGAACTCTCCGGCGATATGTTCCAGGGGAACAATTCCTGGACCGAACAGATTCAGGTGGTTGGGACCGAATATCACGATGTTGGGGCGGTGGCAATCACTTCACCCCCAGGTTTCGTTGATTCCGGTTCTACGGTTGCGGTGCAATGTTCGGTTAGAAACTACGGGAATGTTCCGGCAACATTTGATGTCTACTTCCATATTGGAACCTTCTACACCCAGGTTCGCTCTAAGACCTTAGACCCGGGCTTGACCGATACCGTCAACTTCCCGAACTGGCAAGTTTTCCAACCAAGGGGTTCTTATGGGATAACCTGCTCAACCCACTATTCCTTAGATGAAAACCCGGCGAATAATTCCCAGAGTGGCAATGTGACGATTCAGGTTCCGGATGTCGGTTGCACCAAGATTGAGGCACCAACCGGAACAATTGATTCCGGTTCGGTTATTACCCCAGCATGCTCGGTTTATAATTACGGCAGTTCTAATGCGACTTATCTCGTGCGGGCAAAGATTGGTGATTTCTACAACCAGACCGCCCAGGTGACTGCCCATATTCCGGGAACCTATTTGTATGTCACATTCCCTAACTGGATTGCGAACGAAAGGGGAACTCATACGGTATCCTGTTCCACCGAACTGGTTAATGATTGTCACCCGAGTAATGATAAACAGACAACCGAGGTTACGGTGGTGGTTAAGGATGTTGGTCCAACAGTAATCATCGCCCCGACCGGAACGATTGATTCCGGTTCGGTTGTCACCCCGGCCTGCTCGGTTTATAACTACGGTAGTTCTCCGGTGAGTTACGAGGTGCGGATGAGAATTGGTAATTTTTACAATCAGACCGCGCAGGTAACCGGACATAATCCCGGAACCTATCGGTATGTCACATTCCCGCCCTATTCTTCCTGGCCCAGAGGGACTCATGTGGTTTCTTGTTCTACGGAACTTTCTGGCGATGTCTATCCGGCGAACGATAAGATTGAGACCTCAATTACGGTTCAGGTGAAGGATGTCGGAGTTTCGCAGATTGTCGCTCCACCCGGAGTTATTCTGCCCGGAACTTATACCCCGAAGAGTGAGGTTAGAAATTATGGAACAACCAATGCGGAAAACTTCCGGGTTATCTATCATATGAGAAAAGGGACGGAACTGGTCTATGCGGACACCGCCTTTATCTCGCTCAATGTTGGCGAGGTTGATACCCTGGAGTTCTCTCCCTGGACAGTGACCGATACTGGAAGATATACCGCCTTATCAAGGACGGAGTTGATTGATGATGTCAATCCAGGTAATGACGAAGCGAGCCGAGAGATTTGGGTCCGTTCTCCAACTCATGATGTCGGTGTCTCGGCGATTTATCACCCGGTTGGTGAGATTCCTTCTGGACCAACAACACCTGAGGTCTTTGTCAAAAACTACGGCACCTATCCGGAGACAGAATTTGACTGCGTCTTCTGGATTGAATATCTGAGGGAAGAGATTTATGCGGAAACGGTTCGGGTGACGGATGTAATCCAACCCGGGGAATCAACCTTGGTTTCCTTCCCGGATTGGAATGCCCTTCCGGGGGCTTATCGGGCAATCTCCTGGTCTTTGCTTGCTAATGATGCTGACCCAGGAAATGATACCGCAACTGCGACCTTTGAGGTTATTGCTCATGATGTTGGTGTTTCCGCAATCCTTGCCCCAACCGGTGAGATTGGGATTAATTTCCCAATCACCCCGAAGGCTGAGGTCGTAAACTACGGGAATACCAACGAGAACTTCCCGGTGGTCTTTCAGATTTATAACGGTGGTTTGGTCTATGCGGATACCCAGAATGTGAGCCTCGGGGCTGGGAGAACCGATACCGTGGCATTTGACAACTGGACACCAACCGCAACTGGAACCTATCAGATAATCTCCTGGAGTAAACTCGCTACTGACCAGAATCCGAGTAATGATACCGCAACCGGTAGTTGTGAGGTTGTCTCAGAGATTGTGCGGGATGTTGGCGTCGTCTCAATTCTCTATCCGGTTGGTAATGTGCCACCGGGTAATATCCGACCGCGCGTGAGGGTGAAAAACTACGGTAATGTCCAGGAGGCAAGTTTTAAGTCCTTCTTCAAGATATTCACGGCAATTGACCAGTTATACTCCGATTCCCTTGAGATAGAGAACTTAGGTCCGCGTGAGGAGAGGGAGATTACCTTCCGCTCCTGGCTCGGTGTGCCGGGAAATTATACCGACCGTTGCTCCACCTATCTGGCGGAAGACCAGAATCCGGAGAACGATACCGCCAGTGCTACCTTTACCATTTCCCATTTTGCTAAGGATGTCGGTCTTGTGGAAATCCTTGCCCCAACCGGCACTATTCAACCCGGAAGTTATGTTGAACCAAAGGTTAGGGTTCATAACTTTGGTGACAATTCCGAGACCTTTAAGACCTATTTCCGCATCTTTGCCGGGAATAACCAAATCTATCTTGATTCGGTTTTGGTTGAGAATTTGGCGCCGAATACCACCCGCGAGTTGACCTTTACCTCCTGGCTTGCCCGGAGCGGCTCTTATAACGGGGTTTCTAACACCGCCCTCCCTGGTGATGAGAATCCGGGAAACGATACGATGAGCGAACCATTCACAGTTCTCCGCTATAATTACGATGTCGGTCCAATTCGGATTGTTTCGCCCGTAGGCATAATTCAACCCGGAGATGTGGCGCCTTCCTGCTCGGTTTATAACTTTGGTAATCGGCTCGCTACCTTTAAGGTCTTCTTCCGGATCAATTCAACCTCAGGACCGGTTTATTTTGATTCCGCTCTGGTTAGCGATTTGCCATCCGACCGGGCGCAGTTTGTGAGATTCAGCAATTGGTCCGCAACCATTGGTGATTACACAACCACAACTTATACCGCCCTGACCGGTGACGAGAATCCAGGGAATGATACCCTGCGCGGAACATTCCAGGTTCAATCGCCATTTGTTGGCTGGCAACTGGTGGCTAATCTGCCGATGCTCCCAGATAATAAGCGAATTAAATCCGGTGGCGGAATGACCCAATGCGGAAATAAACTCTATATCCTGAAAGGAAATAATACGAGAAGTATGTATCGCTATCTACCCGGTTCTTCGCTCGCCGAATTCGAGGATACAGTTCCGGCTGGACCTTCGGGAAAGAAGGTGAAGAAAGGTTCAGGCATAACCTCAGATGGCGAAAGATACCTCTACATCTTA